>Ga0073928_10002276_pt1 | contig 33640 bp, 25 predicted proteins | sample PaiPotPPA55metaG_FD_76969 | JGI IMG/M metagenome (GOLD analysis project Ga0073928, IMG submission 76969) | Iron sulfur acid spring bacterial and archeal communities from Banff, Canada, to study Microbial Dark Matter (Phase II) - Paint Pots PPA... ...
AGTGTCCGAGGAATTGGTTGCGCTGCGCGCGGAATCCAGCCGCGTCTCCGCGCAGCAGCTCGAAAAGGGCGCAGCCCTCAAATCACAGGCGGACAACGCCGTCGCCCAGGAGTTCGACGCTCGCACTCTCCTCTTGCAGTCGCGGCTCGACTACACTCAGGCCCACGACGAAGTAACGCTAGCCATGGGACTCACTCCGCAATAGACGCGCCTTGTCATCCCGAGCGAAGTCGAGGGACCTCTCTTCGCTTTCCAGCCGTCGTCCCGAACCCATCCGCGCAGTTTGCGGATGGCGGCGAGAGATTTGCTTCCTACTGCCGTTTCTTTTTTGTCTGTGGTTTTCGTTTTAAGGTGTCATCCCGAGCGAAGCCGAGGGACCTCTCTTCGCTTTTCCGGCCGTCGTCCCGAACCCAGCCGCGCAGTTTGCGGATGGCGGTGGACCTGCTTCCCATTTCTTTTCGAATTGCCCCATGGTCATGCGGCGCCGAAGCGCAAGAAAGACCCGTGTCCTTGCGGTTCTTGCAAGGGTGCGGTTTTTCTTCCGTTTCCGCCCCGCTCGGATTCACGCCACGAACCCGAAGCCGATGGGGTACGCAAGTACAGCTGTACTTTCTTCGGCACCAAGGACAGTTTTTATTTCCCCGCTTAGCGCTAATCTGATCCTGGCACGCTTCTCAGTGCCGGCGCGGGTTTTTCCTGCGAGTGACTCGCACCCCGCAGCAAAAACGAAGAAAAGAAGAGCGAAGTTAGAATGCGCGACGAAAGAGTCCATTACAGGACCTCCCAGCTCGCCGGCGAGTACTGTCGGCGGGATGAGGTATCCGTTCGCCTAAATTCTAATCGGCTCCGCTGCCGATTAGAATTCGCCGTAACTTCATGCAAACAAACAACAGCGCACGTTTCTAATCGGCGGAAATCGGCCATTTATTCTTCCACGCAAAATAGACTTCAAGTGCCGCTTGAGGATGCATTTCTAATCGACCGAGCATGCCGATTAGAAATCGACTTAACTTCTGCAAAATCAGTACAATCGAAATTTCTAATCGTCGCTGAATCGCGAATTCGCCATTCTGATTTTCGCACTCAAGATTTTTCCTTCGATAGCTCGGTTCCGGTGCTTGCAAACCAGACTGCGCTCGCGTGCGAGTCTTGCAGTGCATCGCTTGATAAGATAGCTTTGCACGCACCGCGCCCGGGTGGCGGAATGGCATACGCGGAGGACTTAAAATCCTCTGTCCTTAACGGGACGTGTGGGTTCGACCCCCACCCCGGGCACTTTTCTTACCGATTGAATTTGCATCAGTTAGGACGCGCATCGGCGCGCTTTACATCGAGCTCCAGAAAATGTATAGCTTCCGTTGTGGGCGCTGCAAGCCCCGAGGAATCTGCCCGTCGCTCTAAGATGAAGGCCTCTCTGGGCCTGACCAAAAGGAGCCAGCCATGCAGGCCGGTCTCGCCGCAAGCCCGTTTGAAAAATTGCTATTGCAAAAAATCCATCGGTCGATTGGCCAAGCGCCAATTCGTTTGGGGTTCAGCGGAGGAGAATTCCTCCCCTCGGATTGTGCCGGCACGGAAAGCGTCGTCATTCACGACCTTCGGGCTCTCGCGAGGATGGTGCTCGATCCTGAGCTCGGCTTCGGGGACGCGTACGCACAAGGGCGTATCGAGGTAAAGGGGGATCTTGTGCACACGTTGGAGGTGGTGTTCCGCGCCATGCACAAGGTCGGGAAGCGCAGCTGGTATTACCGCCTATTTTCAGGCTGGCTGCAGCGCGTTCAAGCCAATACCCTGGACGGATCGGCCTCGAACATCCACAGCCATTACGACTTGAATGAGGAGTTCTATAAGCTGTGGCTCGATTCGCGGCTGGTTTACACCTGCGCCTACTTCCCGACTCCCTCCGCGACGCTCGAAGAGTCGCAACTCGCAAAGATGGAACACGTCTGCCGTAAAGTTCAACTCCAGCCCGGAGAAAAAGTTGTGGACGCAGGCTGCGGCTGGGGCGCCCTTGCGCTGCACATGGCTAGACATTACGGCGTTTCCGTGAAGGCTTTCAATATTTCGCGCGAGCAAATTCAGTACGCGCGCAGGCAGGCGGCAAGAGAAGGGTTGGCTGGCCAGGTGGAATTCATCGAGGACGACTATCGGAACATTTCCGGGCGATTTGACGCGTTTGTATCCGTCGGCATGCTGGAGCACGTCGGCCGCGAACATTACAGCGAATTGGGAAAAATCATACACCGCGCGATCGGTGATTCCGGCCGCGGACTAATCCATTTTATCGGACGCAATCGGCCGGAACCTTTCAGCGCCTGGATCCGCAAACGCATCTTCCCGGGCGCTTATTGTCCGGCGCTCCGGGAAGCGATGGACATTTTTGAGCCGCACGAGTACGCCGTGCTCGATGTGGAGAACCTGAGGCTTCATTATGCGAAGACGCTTGAGCACTGGCTGGCCCGCTACGAGCGGTCAGTTGAGCGCGTGTCCGCGTTGTTCGGGCCCGAATTCGTTCGGGCCTGGCGACTCTATCTAGCCGGATCGATCGCAAGCTTTCGTACCGGGCTGCTGCAACTTTTCCAGATCGTTTTTGCGGGTTCTGCCTGCCAGCAAATTCCGTGGACACGTGCTCACCTTTATGCCGGAGAAGAGCGTGTAGAGAAGGAATGTCGATGGACTCGTGCAGCGTCCTGATTGTAGGGGCCGGACCGGCAGGTTCTTCCTGCGCGCGAAGGTTGCATCGGGCGGGCCTCGACACAATCATCCTCGACAAGCGCACGTTCCCGCGCGACAAAGTGTGCGGCGGCTGGATCACGCCCGCGGTGATCCAGGAACTGGAGATCGATCCAGTTGACTACGCGCGCGGGCGCGTTCTGCAATCCATCACGGGGTTCCGGACAAGCCGCATGGGCGACGCTGAGATCGAAACGGACTACGGTCGCACAATCAGCTACGGAATCCGCCGGTTTGAATTTGACGATTATTTGCTCCAGCGCTGCGGTGCGCGCCTGATCTCGGGAACGCCGCTGAAAACTCTCGAGCGTTCTGGCGGCGCCTGGATCGTGAATGGCGAGATTCAGGCGCGGCTCATCGTTGGCGCCGGCGGGCATTTCTGCCCAGTCGCGCGATTCCTGGGCGCCGACGCTCGCCAGGAAATTGCTGTCGCTGCGCAGGAAGTGGAGTTTGAAATGAATCCCCGGCAACGCGATTCGTGTTCGATCCGCGGGCCGATTCCGGAACTCAACTTCTGCGCGGACATGAAAGGGTATGGCTGGTGCTTTCGCAAGGGAGATTTTCTCAACATAGGCCTGGGCAGGCTCGACCAGCATTCGCTGCCGGCCCACGTCTCCGATTTCGTGCGCTTTTTGAAAAAAACAGGCAAGGTCGTTTTCGACCTGCCCTCTTCGATGCTGGGCCATGCCTACCTCATTTTTCGCGAAACGAAACGCAACATTGCCAGCGATGGAATCCTGTTGATCGGAGACGCCGCGGGACTCGCGTACTCGCAAAGCGGTGAGGGAATCCGGCCGGCAATTGAATCCGGATTGCTGGCGGCGAAAGCCATAATCGCAGCCGATGGAAAGTACGCGCGCAACCTGCTCGAGAGTTATCGGGGGATGGTTGCCTCACGATTCGGAGAATCGCAGGACTGGTCCACGCGAATCGGCCGCCGCCTTCCGCCGCGATGGATGCATTCACTCGCCCGAATGCTCCTCGGGACGCGGTGGTTTTCACGCCACGTCGTCCTGGACCGCTGGTTTTTGCACGCCCACGAACCCGCGCTCAATTTCTGAGGCGGAGCGTCGCCCGCGGGAGCCTGTATTCATGCGAAAAATCTATTCCAGCGTGGACGATGCCGTGGCGGATGTTGCCGATGGCGCGACGATCATGTTTGGCGGCTTCGGCGGCGCCGGTTTCCCGAACAATTTAATTCAGGGCGTGGCGCGCCGTGGCTCGCGAAATCTTTGCGTCATCAGCAACAACTGCGGGACGGGCGAAGGCGAACTCGGAATTCTCTTCAAGAACCGGCAGATTCGCCGCGTCGTCGCTGCATTTCCGGGACCCGGCGCGCGCCACTTTCACGAGCAGTTCGACGCGGGCGAGCTGGAGCTTGAACTGGTGCCGCAGGGGATTCTCTGTGAGCGCATGCGCGCCTACGGCGCGGGAATTCCGGCGTTCTATTCGCCAGTTGGCGTGGGCACGGAAGTTGCTCGAGGCAAAGAGGAACGGGTGATTCGCGGTAAACGTTACATTCTCGAGCAGGCGCTCGGCGCGGACTTCGCATTCATCAAGGCGCATCGAGCGGACGCGATGGGAAACCTGGTCTATCGGAAGGCGGCGCGAAATTTCAATCCCATCATGGCCACCGCGGCAGCCACCACAATCGCGGAAGTAGAAGAAATCGTGCCGGTCGGCAGCCTCGATCCCGAAACGATCGTCACGCCCTCAATTTTTGTGGACCGCATCGTTCAGGCCAAAGGTATCCGCCATGTCTAAGCCACGGCTCACTCGCGAACAAATTGCCGCGCGTGCGGCGCTGGAATTGCCCGATGGCGCCTACGTCAATCTCGGCTGGGGCGTTCCCAACTTGATTGCGGCATACCTGCCGCGCGGCGTAAACGTAATTTTTCACAGCGAGAATGGAATTCTCGGAATGGGTCCGCGCGCGAACGCCGGCGAAGAAGACTTCGATCTCGTGGACGCGATGAAGGTCCCGGTCACTCTCACTCCGGGCGCTGCGTTTTTCTCGCAAGTAGATGCGCACGTGATGACGCGCGGCGGCCATCTCGATATTTGCATTCTCGGCGGCTTGCAAGTTTCTGAGAAAGGCGATCTTGCCAACTGGAGGGTTCCCAGTGCGAAAGGCGCCGGTAATATCGGCGGCGCGATGGACATCGCCATCGGCGCGCGACGCTTAATCGTCACGATGGAGCACTGCGCGAAAGGCGGATCGCCAAAAATTGTGAAGGCTTGCACGTATCCTCTCACCGCACTGGAGTGCGTCAGCACGATTATTACGGACCTGGCCGTGATCGATGTTGCACCCGCAGGCCTCATCCTTCGCGAAGTAGCGCCGGGATTCACGCCCGAAGAAGTGCAGGCATTCACGGAAGCGAAGCTGCATTTTACTGGGACTGTTCCCGAAATGGCGCCCACAAATGTCTAACCAATCGCGAAGGACAACGGGCTTCGGCGCGCTAGCTGCCGGCCATTTCGAGAACCGCGCCGTAATCGGTTTCTAGGTCCACATCCGCTCGCCCCGGGCGAGAGAACGTCAACTTCGTGTGCGCCAGGCTGTTATTCGCTACTTCGAATGTGCCGGAGCAATCCGTCTTCAGGTATGGGATGCGGAGGCAGGAACCACCGCTGCCGTCAATGGAAACTACGATTCGCGTCCCGTTCTTCCGGTTCGCGCAATCGAAGCTCCAGCGCAAGTTTTCCAGATCGCGCTGCACGTTTTCAAATTCTGTGAACGCGAATTGTTCTCCCGCCGTCCACAAAACTGCATTTCTGGAGCGCCTGCCGAGCGGCATTTCGTACTCGCCGGCTTCGAAGCTGGGAAGTCCCGCGCCATTCGCGTCGGGGAAAATCGTGTGGGCCCAGGTCCACATTCGCCGGTGGCGACGCCCGGAATTGTGTCCTTGAAGGCCGTATCCGAGCGGCTCGCCGTGAAAGACGCGCCCGTCGAAGACAATCTCGCCCGAGAAAATCGCATCCGAATGCGGTGTGCGCGAAAATCCCAGCCAGCCGCGATCGCCAAGCGCCAGGGCGAAAGTCGAACGGTAGCGGAGGTCCCATCGAAGGTAGTGGCCGTCAACACTCAATTGTCCCGAGCAGGAGTCTTCGCCGACGCGATTCTCGCCATGAGCGAATCGAAACGATCCCGCGCCGCGTGCGCTGATTGAAAGCTCCTGGGCTCGGAATCCGCGGACGAAACTTTGCGGCGCGCCGCCGCGGGGAAACCACGTAGCCCAAACCTGCACGGGCAACCCGCGCGGGTTATCGGGACATCCGCCGCGCCCCAAGTTCATCAGTAGATCGCGGAACCACCACGCGCCGCCGCCGTCGGCAAGCCCGAGGCGCGTGAACCAGACTTCGTAGCGGCGCCGCATCCCGGGCCGCGTGTACGCAGCATTCAAACTCGATTTCGCCATCGTTACCTAATTGGCCATTCGTATGGCCGTTCGCATCGTATGTGCTTGCAGGATTCCATTGTATGATTCTAACGAATGGCCAACGAGCAAATCGAACGAAAGAAACCAATCACCTACTGGATTGGCGAGGGGGGTGGCTGGCTTCTGCGCCACGTCGTTAGCGGACTGGCGGCAACCGGGCTGACTCCGAACATGTTTACGTTTCTGGCGCTCGGAGTAAATTCCTGGGCGGCGGCGATGTTCGCGATGGGGAGATTTCATCAGGCTGCCGCGATACTTTTTCTCGCAGGCTTTCTTGACATGGCGGATGGCCAAGTGGCGCGGCGCGTGGGACGCGTGACGGCGTTCGGCGCGTTCCTTGATTCCACGCTCGATCGCTATTCGGACCTCGCGCTGTACATGGGCCTCGTTGTTCACTACACACTCATCGGCCGCCCGTTCTACATGACGCTGGCCGCCGTCGCGATGGCGAGTTCGTTCATGGTCAGCTACTCGCGCGCTCGTGCGGAATCCTTGATCCCTTCCTGCAAAGTGGGATTCATGGAGAGGCCGGAGCGGCTCGTACTGCTGATTCTCGGCGGAGCCTTCACGCGCATGGCGCCGGTGCTGTGGGTGATCGCAACGATTTCGACGCTTACGGTGGTTCATCGAGTCGTCTACACTTGGCAGGAACTGCGCGCGGGACGCACGCTTCCCGAAGCCGGCGCCTTCTAGTTTTCTTCGACCGTATTTTTTCGCAAGCGTTCTTCCACCGGTGTCGCCACGATTTTCTGCACCCGCTCACGCAGCGCTTCGATTTCGGTTCGGCCGACGCTTGCCGTGTCGATCGTATCGTGCAAGTAAACCGTAATCTTTCCGGGATAGAGCATCCAGTTTCCCGTCTGGAACCAGCCGTAGGAGCCGACGATGCTCATCGGCACGATAGGCACGCCAAATTTTTGAGCGATATTGAAAATACCTTTCTTGAACGGATGAACGTGGCCGTCGCGGGTTCGCCCGGCTTCCGGAAATGCGATGAGGCTGATGCCCGAATCAAGAGCGGCCTTCGCGCGATTGGTCATGACCTCAAGGCCCTCGCGACTCGGAACGTCCGGCACCGGAACGTTCCCGAAGCGTCCCATCATCCAGCCGTAGATGGGAATGCGGAAATGCGATTCGAGTTCGAAGCCGCGCACGAATTGGGGAATGGCGGAATAAATCACGAACGGATCAAAAAGATTCACATGGTTGCAGATGAAAATACTGGTTCGGTTGGGATCGAAGCCCGGCGAGCGTTTCACTTCAAACCGCGCACCGGCCAGGCGAATGATGTTGCGAAAGAACGCGCGCTGAGGCCAATCGTTCTTGCGCGGGTCGATGAAAATTCCAAGCAGCACGAGGAACGTGCAGATCACGGCGAAGTGAATCCCGCTGATCGCCCATAGGAGCAGCGAACGGACGGTGAGATACGCTTGCTTCACGCGATCACATCCAGCGCGCTCGGGAGAATTTCGAGCGAACGGCAATCGAGACGGAGAATTTCTCCATCGATCATCACGTCGACAGGCCCTTCGAGTTCGAAGTCGATTTTCGTGGCTGCCGCGCGTGAGGCGAGCGGATGGTCGATATGAGTGCCGGTGAACAGACGCGGCAGGGTCCACAGTAAGCGGGCACGCCCCACCGGGCTCCAGCGCACGTATTCGATTTGGCCGTCGGCAGCATCTGCTTTTGGCGCGATCATCATGTTTCCGCCGGTAAATTTGCTGTTGCTGAACGTGAGAAAAAGGCACGCGCGGCGGTCCCATTCGCCGGAGGCGTTCACGCGATGCGGAAAAGCGGAGTGCTTCAGGCCAACCAGCTTCGTGAAAACTCCGAAGATATATCCCAGCTGGCCAAAGCGCTTGAAGCGGCGATTTGCGAGGGCGCCGACATCAGCAGGAAATCCAAGGCTGAGCAGATTAATGAAATATAAATCCCCGTTCGCGTGGCGCAGCCGTATCACATCAACGGCACATCGGGTTCGGTTTCGAAGCGCCTCGATGGTGTGTTCCACGCCGCGCGTCGTGAAATCCTTAAGAAAGGAATTGCCGGTTCCAAGGGGAAGAAAACCAAGCGCGACGCGCGCGCCTTGCAGGGCTTCGGGAAAAAGACCATTCACAATTTCGTACGCGGTGCCGTCGCCTCCGACTGAGAGAAAATTTCTCACTCCAGCGCCGTACGCCTTGCGGACGATGCCGATTGCTTCTCCGGCGCGAGTGGTTCGCGCGACTTCGAGTTCGACCCCGGCGTCATGGCGCAGGCGCTTGAGCGCTGCATCGGCAAGCTGGCCGCAGCGTCCCCCTCCGGCGGCAGGGTTTACGATGGCGAGGAAGTATTCGCTCACTTCGGCGAAGCCTTCTCTAGCGAAGATCGCGGCAGACTCACAGTGGCAGCACACTGTCGCGGCCGAGCGTTCCGCGGATTTGTTCCGCGAGTTCGCCGCGCTTGATTTTGAGCGACGCTGTAAGAGGGAAGTCGCATTCCCATACGAGATAGCCGCTGATGCGCTTGTAATTTAACAGGCGACGGTTGCGCTCAGCGATATTCGCGGTCAGATCGGGCGAAACGGTCTGGCCTGGTTCGAGATGGATCACGATCACCAGCTGTTCTCCGACCATGGTGCGGGCTGGCCACAAATAATTTGCCGCGAAAACGCAATATTCCTTGACCCCTAGACCGTCGAAAGCGTTTTCGACGTCTTCGGGATAGATATTTTTGCCCTCTTCGGTGACAATCATGTTTTTTTTGCGGCCGAAGAGTTGCAAATGGCCGCTTTCATCGATGCGGCCGAAATCGCCTGTCATGAGCCAGCCGGCGACGACGGTCTCGGAGGTCATTTCGGGATCGTCCAGGTAGTGCGACATCACCGTCTTGCTGCGTACTGAGACCTCGCCGATGCCTTCGCCATCCGGATTCAGGATACGGATTTCCATTCCAGGAACGGGCCTACCCACGGTTTCGGGCCGAAAGGGCTTGGAATCGTTTAAGGTGATGGCAGTGCACGCCTCCGTGCAGCCGTAGCCGTTGTAGATGGGAATGCCAAGGTCATGGAAAAACTCAATCGTCGCGGGCTCGGTGAACGCGCCGCCGACAAGCAGGGCACGGAGCTCGCCGCCAAACGCGTCGTGAACCTGGCGCAAAAGCATCCGGCTAATTGTTGGGTTCGGAGCTGAGCGCGTCAAAGTGCGGTTCAAGGAGATGAGCGCCTCTAACATCTTGCGCCGGCCGGGCGGGAGTGCGTCGAAGCGTTGGCGCAGCCCGCGCTGGAGGTTCTTCAAGATCAGCGGAACAACGGCCATATAGGTGATTTTGTATCGCGTAAAGGCATCCCGGATGAATTCAGGACGCAAAGCGCGAAGATGCACGACGGCGCCGCCGCCAGTGAAGGCCATGATGAAGCCGGCCATGAAGTCGATCGCGTGGTTCGTGGGAATGATGCTCAGGTAGCGCGCGCCGGGCCAGAAAGGGAAGATCGGCGTCACGGCCATGCACTGCTCGAGATAGTTTTCGTGCGTAAGAACACAGCCCTTTGGGCGTCCGCCGGTGCCGGAGGAATAAACAATACAGGCCGGGTCCTGTCGATTGCGGGGAACGAATGCGGGCTCGCCAGCACTGCGAAATTCTTCCCACCGCTTGGCCCCGGCGAGGTCAGCTCCCGCGGTCGCTTCGGTGACGAGCACTGCGCGCGTCGCGAGCGTCTTGAACCCCTCGGCTTGCGCGATCGCACGCCAGAGGTGGTATTCGACGACAAGGAACTCGGCCTTCGAATGCGCGAGCAGCTTCAATTGTTCGGCGGGAGTGAGTTTGTAGTCGAGCGGCACGAGCAAGCCGCCGCAGAAGAAAATCGCGTAGGCGGAAATCAGCCACTTCGACTGATTCGTCATGATAATCGCCGCGCGCATGCCGCTTTGGAATCCGGCGTCTTGAAGCGCGTGAGCAAGCGGCAGCGCAGCTTCCTTGAATTGTCGATACGTCAGGCGCGCGTTCTCGCGTTCGCGATCGACTTCGATCAGACAGGTTTCGTTCGGCCAGCGATCGAGTGCCGCGCGTAGCGCTTCTCCAAGAGAATTGAATTTACGAAGGTCCAGCATCAGCAATTGGCCACAGAGACGCGGAGACACAGAGAAACAAAAGGAGTCAAAGAATAAACCTCTTAACGCCGTCACGCAGCAACCGGGAATTGAAATTCAGCAAAAGGCCTATTTTCTTGTCCGTCGCTTTCAGATACGTGAGCACCTGTGCTTCAAAGACGGGGTTGAACCGTTCCACACTCTTTATCTCGACGATGACCGCATCTTCCACCAGCAAATCCAGGCGATACTCTCGCAGCGTCCTTCCTTTGTGTAGAATGGGGAACGTGACTTGTCTCTGATGTTTTAATCCTGCATCCGCAAGCTCAATACACAGCGCTTCCTCATAAGTGTTCTCGAGTAGCCCGGGGCCCAGGTTCCGATGCACCTCAATGGCACAACCAATAATTCTTTCAGTGATTTGGTTTAGATCATCCAAGCTCTGTGCCTCTGCGTCTCCGTGGCTCACAGGCGGGACTGGATTCGCTCCGCCAGGGTGCGGAAGTCGCTTACGCCTTGGAGTTCGTAGTCGGGGAGCTCGATGTGGAAATGATTCTCGAGGTGTGTTAGGAGATCGAGAGCTTGCAGACTGTTGATGCCGAGCTTTTTGAAGAAATCGTCGTCGGGACGCAGTTGCTCGCGAGGGACATTAAAGTGCGAGGCCGCGAGCTCGAGAACTTCGGAGGTTGTGTTTTCCAGCGTACGCATAGTCGATTATCTTGCCACAATTTGGGCCGGGACGCCTGAGCCATCCGGTCTAAGTGATGCTGCGGGTGATTACGGAAGGTAGGGCAGAGCGTCCTTACTTTCAACGAACTTGCGCAGGCCTGTCTCGACGGCTGGGCGCGCAAAAAGCTCGCAGAAAATCTCAATTTCATGGCGAAGCTCGTCGCTGGGGATGGGCTTGATGAATTTCTTGGCGGCAATCGCTGTCTTGCGATCGAATTTTTTCAGCTGTGCCGCGGTGGAGCGCGCGACGTGCAGCGCGTCGCCCTCGGCAACGATTTGGCTTACGAGGCCGATTGCTTGAGCTTTCGTGGCGTTGATGCTGCGTCCCGTAAGGAGCAAATCGCGGACGACGGCGTTGCCGAGGTCGCGCTTGAGGCGCGGAATTCCGCCGAAGCCGGGAATGAGGCCGAGGCGCAACTCCGGAAAGCAGAAACGCGCCATCTTGTCGGCGATCATTAAATCGCAGGTTAGAGCCAGTTCGAAGCCTCCACCGAACGTTACGCCGTGAACGGCTGCAATTGTGGTGAGCGGCGCAGCATCGAGAAAATTCATGACGCGATGGGTTCGCTCGATGAAAGAGCGCAGTTGGGACGCACGTAAGTTGGCAGGCAGTTTCTGGGACTCGCGGTAGAGTTCGCGCAAATCGGCGCCCGCGCAGAATCCCTCCGTGCGCGCGCTGGAGATGATGAGCGCGTGCGCGTCGGTTTGCGACCCGGATAACGCCATCACGAACTGCTCCAGTTCACCGAGAGTGGCCGAGCCGATCTCGTTGCATGGCGCACGATCAAGGAGCAGCTCGATCGCGCCGTCCAGCAACTGCCACGAGAGCGTTTTGCCTTGAAAGGGTTTCATGCGCTTTTCTTTTGGTAGATTTGTTCGATTTCGGCGGCAAAACGCTCCGCAATCGCGGTGCGCCTTAGCTTACCATTCGCCGCGAGCAGGCCATTTTCGATGCTGAAGGGCTCGGCCACGATGTGAAAGCCGTGAATTTGTTTGTAGTGCGGCGCGTCTGAGTTCAGGGCGTCGACGGCGGCTTGAATGCGGGAATCGGTGAGGCCGTTTCCGGAGTTTGGCGCGATCAGAGCCGAAAGAAATCCGCGTTGATTTCCTTGAAGGACTACATGCTGCGCTTCCGGTAAATGCTTTGCGAGCGCATCTTCGAGAGGCTCGGGAGCAACCTTGTGTCCGGAGTTAAGAATGATCAGATTTTTCACGCGGCCGGTTATTCGCCAATTTCCGGTGGCGTCGACTTCGCCTTGGTCTCCTGTGTGGAACCAGCCGCCTTCGAGGGCTTTTGCTGTGTCCGGGGGGCGCTGCCAATAGCCGGGGAAAATATTGGGTCCGCGCACGATGATCTCGCCGTCTTCTGCGAGCGTCATTTCAATTCCGGGAACAGCTACGCCCACGCGGCCGGGCTCAACGTGTTTTGGATCGTCCAGCGTGCAGATTCCGGTTGTCTCGGTGAGTCCATAGGCCTGAAGGACGGGAATGCCTATCATCATGTAAAAAAGCTGGGTTTCAAGCGCGAGCGGCGCTGAGCCGCAAATTAACGCTTTCAAATCGACGCCAACGCTACTTCGAATCGCGGGGAACATCATGCGATTGGCGAGCCAGAGCCAGAGTCCATCGGGGAAGCGGCTTTCGTTCTTTTGGCGGCGCAGATACGCCTGCTGGGCGCGCGAAAAAACTTTTGCGGCGAAGCCGCCGCGCTGCTGGAGCGTTTCTTCGATTCGGCGGCGCACTCGTTCGAGGAGCGTTGGAACGTTCAGGAAATAATCTGGCGTCGCGATTTTTAGTTCGTCGGCGAGCTTTGAGAGATCGTGCGAAAGCGTGAGCACGCTGTTTCGTGAAAGAGCCGTGAGTAGAAGCAGCCAGGAGGCCGCGAAAGAGAAGGGAAGGTAATGAAAGATATGGTCGGGGGCCGCGGTACCGCGATTGAACTGCGCCATCAGCTGATCGAGCCGGGCGTTGGTGCACCCGAGCATGTAAGTTACGTTTGCGGAATTCAGCACAACGCCCTTTGGCTCACCGGAGGTGCCGGAGGTGTAGATGATCGTGACGGCGTCGGAATCGGCGTGTCGATTGGGAGGAGTAGGCGAGACGGCGTCGCCGATAAATACACTTTCGAGCAGGGAGACCTTCGGGCCGCCGGGCCAGAGCTTTTGAATTTCCGCGGCGATCACGGCATCGGCGCAGCAGACGCGCGCGGGCGTCGAGTCTTTCATCATGGCGACTAGTTCGGCAGGCGCTTGTCGCGCGTAAAGCGGAACTACGATGATCCCTTCGGCCATCATGGCAAGATCGAGCGCGGCCCAGCGGATGCTGTTCGGTGCGAGGAGGGCGCAGCGGTCGCCTTTCTTGAGGCCGCGCGCGACGAAGAAGGTTCGCGCCTGCCGCACGAGGGCGAGAAGTTCATCGCCTGTGACGGAAATAACTTTGCCGCCACGGACCTCTCGAATCACGGGCGCGCTTGCGGCTTGTTGAAGCCTCTCGAATATTGTTTCAAGGAAGGTCATGAAACGAGGACTCCGCTGTGGTCTTCGAGAAGCGCGCGCAACGTGGGACCAAGCGGCGGCAAATATTCTTCCCAACCTAGCACGCCGCTCCGAATCGGAAATTCAGGGTAGCGCCGAGCGACCTGTTCTTCGAAATAAACTCCCATACGCGCCATGAGCTTGAGATTCTGGGCGACGGTGCGTTGCATGGCGTCGCGAATTTCATCGAAGTGGGCGTCGAGCGAGCGCAGGGCCGCCACGATTTTGTCGTCCAATTCCGCGTCGTCCACATTCATCAGAAGGTGTTCGTGTCCGCGCTCGCGCATCAGGTTGCGGATGCGTTCGTCCATCGTGACGCCCGCGGACGGGACGCCCGCTGGCATCGAAGTGACGATCGCGTGATAGCGCGACGACAGCATGTGATCGGAGGCGCGCAAAATGCTCACGAGTTCGTACATGTCGTGGCGGTCGGAAGCGAACACGGGCGCGCCGCCGAGTTTTTCCGCTACCTGAGTGCACGCATCGAGGTCCAATTTTTCCATTCCTACTAGCACCGGGAAAACCTGGTGCGATTGTTTGTACTTCTCGACGCCACGCGCAAACGCAGCGAGATACTTTTCGTAGGCGGCATTCACATCGCGGCCGGAACGATGAAAGTAGATTGTGCGGTAGTGGCTTTTTTTGTAGGCGCCTGCGGCGGAGTGAGCGATCCATTTTCCTAGCGAAGCCCTGACCGGCCACCAGAAAGGATTGATGGGACAAAGCGCGAGCACCGGCATCTTGCCGTCCCAGCCGGCATCGTGAAGAGCTTTACGGCCGTACTCGGGGCCGTGCGGTTCGAAGGTCCACGCGGTGTCGGTGCCGAGTTCGGTTTGCACGCCTAGTTTGCCGAGAGTGGCTTGCGATTCGATGTTACGCGTGATGACGAGCGAATCGCTGCAGTAGCGGCGGCACATTTTTTGCAGGATTGAGTCCATGTAGCCCGCTTCAGCACCGTACGCGATGCTCAGTTTGTTCTGCGCCGTGGCGATGCCGAGCGCGCCGATCATCATCGTCGTGAGCGCATTGGCGAATTTGCTCTTGAACATGGAACCTTCGCAGGCGACCACGCCATCGTTTTTGCGCACTTCGGAATGCAGGAACATCGGGTAGACGTCGGGCAAGTGAACTTGGCGAGCATCGCCGAAATATCCGCGTGTGTAGTCGAAATTCTGGGTCATTACACTGAGCGAAAGATTTTCCGGGCCCAGGATGCGGCGTACCTGGCGAAGCATTTCCTCCACTCGCACGTCGGAGCCTGTGTTGCGCGTGCCGTTGTAACCTGCGAAGAGAAGCTTCAGTTTCGTGCCCGGCTTCCAGGCTTCGCCCGCGCCGAGCGTCCATTCGAATTTGTTGAGCTCGATGAGGGCGCTGACCCAGGCCTCGAGCACGTAGTCCATCATCGACGGGAATCCTGGGCGCTGTTTTGAGTTTCCGCAGCGGCAGCGGAGGTTGCCGAAGCGTCGGGCCAATCGCGGTACTGATATGCGAAATTATTTTCACGGCTGAAGCGCAGCAGGGGATAACAATACTGGGAAAAGGGCGCGGGGCGCCGGCCCATTTCCGCGACCACGCGCGCGTTGTCGAATACCGTGTTCCAAACAAGATATGGGAAGAAAACCTTCAGTAGCGTTGCGGTCCCTCCGACTTTTCCTGCGGTGCCTGCCAGTGCGTTCAGCACTTTCGACGAAGGGCCTTCGAGTTCCGGAACGAACATCGGCGCGCGTTTTCCCTGCGCTTGCGAAAGCGCTTCAGTTAGAACCGCGAAGGTTTCAGACTCACGGCCCGATGAGAGGTGATAAATAACATGATCCGGCTTTTCTTTCTGATGCAGCGTGGCCACTGAGTCGGCGACGAAGTCCACTGGGACGATGTCGATTCGATCGTTTGGGCGGAAGGGAAGCACAGGCAGGCCCGCGAGAAAAACAAAGGCGCGAACCATCTCGAACTGATTGGTTTCAGGGCGGCGGCTGTCGCCGAGGACGATGCTCGGGCGAAAAATCGTGCGCGGAACGTCGTGGAGCAGTTCATGGACCATGTGCTCGCAGAATTTTTTCGTGCGCGCATAGGGGTCGTAATCGGAGCGGTTCCAGTCGATCGCGGTGTCTTCCTGCACCACTTCATTTGCGCGGTGCCCGGCGACGGCGACGGTGCTGACGTGGCTGAAGCGGCGAAGGCCGTGGTGGTCGCGAGCGCGCATCGCGAGTTGCACAACTTCCAGCGTGCCGCGCAGATTTACGTTGAGGCAGCTCTTCTCGGATTTGCGGTTGAGCGACGCTGCGCAGTGAATTATCGAATCCGTGGTGTGAACGAGCCTGGCGTATTCATCGTTCGCGAGTCCGAAGCGAGTGTCCGTCAGATCGCCGAGGAAAATATGGATGCGCGAGTTCGCGAAGGATTCAAACTGCGGGGAATCCATGTGCAGCTGAAACGAGCGCCACAGGCGGCCCCGAGCTTCCCGCAAATCGCGCGCACGCACCAATAGATTCAGCGGTTCAGAGTGATCCGCCAGCAGGTTCGACGCGATATGAGCACCAATGTAGCCGGTTGATCCGGTGAGAAGGATTGCCACGTTGATTGGATCTCAGGGCGCCGCAGCCGGCCCCGTTCCCGCCACTCCAGCGGCGCTCGCTTCCGAACGAGCCGCGAGAGGCACACTGCGACGGGGACGAGCCTCGGTTGGACGGCCTTCGATGAGAGGATAGCACCACTTTCGCAGCGCTGGAATGTGGACGTTGATCCAGTAGTCCCACCAATCGATAGCCCGCGCGTCGTAACCGAATTCGGTGCGTTCCTCGGGCGGCAAAGCGGCGCTCAGCCGCTCGACGTTCGCCGCTTCGAAGACGTGGTCGTTGTGAAGGATGAATGGCTCGAAGAGTGCGACCAGCTTCGTGACTTTCTCAAGCTCGCGTTCCTGCCGCGCGAATGGGGAGCGATCGAAGATCGGCTCCACGCTGCGGTTGATCGCTTGCACGATGGCCTTCTGCGCGGGCGCGGAAATAGCGTCGTAACGCGCCTTGGAAACTGGAATCGCATCGAATTTCGAACGCAATCTGTGATGGAAGCCGTTCTGCGCGCGGTAAAATTTCCGGTGGCCCAGTCCCGTCAGCTCGATGGAGCGGCGCATGTCGCACGGATTCGTCACCGAGGTGGCCAATTGATAGACGCGGGCGTGGCGGCGAGTTACCAGAGCCGCGGCTATCAGCGTCATCCCGCGGCACACCAGGTCCACCGGGATGAGGTCAAGACACTTCCTCTCCGTGGTCGGCAGCTGGCGAAAAAAAGTGCCGAGAAGATAGGAAAGCGAGGCCGAAGTGTTGATGCCCTCGTTCCAACCGAGGAAGGGTTGTCCGATCGAAGTTTCCACAATTGAGGGCCTAACTACGGCGATTGCGGCATCGGGCGAGCGGTCGAGAAAATTGCGAATCAGCGACTCGCTGATGCCCTTTGTGAGCGTATAGGTGTTCGGCCAGCCGAGTTCATTCGCGCGGCGCGTGCCGGCGTCGGTCAGCTTTTGGCGAAGCCAGCGGACACGGTTCTTGCGAATCTGGTTTTCGAGTGACGCGCCGTGCAGGTCTTTGGCGGCGTGCTCTTTTTTCATCGCGTAGCCGCGAAGCTCTTCGAGAATTTCGGGTGATTCAGCACGCGCTTCCGTTTCGTGAATCAACCTCTCCAGCGATTGCCATTCCTTCTCCGCATCAAAATTGGCGACTCCTGCGGGCGTGAAATTCTTGGGCAGCTCTTCGAGCACGCGCCCGTCGCGGTAGCCAATCACGTAGCAGGTGGAAAGGTGCAGCAGCGCGGCGTGGCTGCACTCGCGGACAAAGTCGAGGACGTGCACCGTCGCTTGGACATTCGACGCGAGCGCGTCGCGCAGATCCGGATTGAAGTCCGTCAGGCCGGAGCTGTTGACGATGAGATCGAGCGAGCGCGCCAGCCGCTGACGAATTTCTGGGGCGAGGCCCAGATGCGGTTTGCTACCGTCTCCCTCTACAACTTCCACGCGTTCGCGCAGGAACTGCGCGAAACCCTCGCCGTGCTGCGCGGCGAGGGCCTCGAATACAGGCGATTCCTCAATGACGCGCTGGAATCGCTCGAGAGCCGTGGTGGAGCGGTTTCGCCGAACCAGCAGATAAATTCGGCCGATGTCAGGAAGGTCGGTGAGCAGGTTCGCGAGCCACACTTTGCCGATGAAGCCGGTGCCGCCAATTAGAAGAATGTGTTTTCCGCGCAGCGCGTCACGAACGGAAAGAGGCGGCCTGTTGGCGGCGGAGTCGAAGTGGACCACTGGCAGCGTTACTTTCGGCGCCGCCTTCGTGGCCCGCTGAATTGCCTCGTCGAGAATTTTTGGATTCTCTTCGAATCCCAGATTTCTTATCAGTTGTGCTCGCGATACGCGTCCGTTGGCCTGGCGCCCGGTGAGTTTTGCAAGACCGCCGCGAGGGCGAATCACGGGATCGAGCAATCTTCCTGTGGCGAGGCCGCCGCGGAAATCGAGGCGATTTGAAATAATGCGATTGACGCCCAGATGATTCGCGAGCGGGCGCATGATGTGGTCGAGACCCTGACTGACGAGAACAACCTCGCCCGTTGCCATCGCTTCTTTCAATTGCGCGATTCCAGGCGGCTTTAGACGCGGCTTCAGGAAATACTCGAAGAACTCCTCGCCTAAAAGGTCCAGGCGATCGCGGCTTACGCCGCGAAGCACGGTATGCAGAAGGCGTGTCGCGAACACGCGGTTCGAGGCATAGAGAACGGGACGCGCGACCGCAAGCACGCCCATCGCCCCACGGCGCGCCCAGCGTTCGAGGAAACTTTGCGCATTCCAGGTGAAAAATGCGACCGGCCGGACGGCAGTGAGGTTCAGGAGGCTGCCTTCGACGCGCCAAAAGATTGGTTCGCGCGCTTGGGATTCAAAGATAAGCTCGCGCTGCGACGCGGTCGAAGTTGAATTGGGTGATTTCGATGACGCCATGGTTGGACGAATGCAAATATACGTGTAAACAATAAAAGCTAGCACGCTCTCCTGGCGCAAGCAAGCGAGTCGGAATTCTGGAAGTTGGTTTCCGGTTACCTACGCTAATCAGGCATTTGGTCAGTTCAGATCGTGCAACGTAAGGCGCACACCAGAGCGAATTGCCACACGCTTTCCACTTAAACTGCATGCCACGGTTACTGTGGGATCAGTCTTCATCGCATTCGGGTCTTGCCAAGTCGTCGAAGGAAAGTCCGCGATCTTCTTACCTGAAGGAATCTCGAAAGCCCGCACGGTATCGTGCGTCGCGGCGATGAATCTTCGTGAAGTTCCGCAGAAAACGCCCCGCCCCCACCAGTTTTCCATGCCGTCGTCCGTGATTTGAAGATCCAGCTTGCCAACTACTTCTCCGCTACTGCCATTCTTGATGATGACTTCCCGCGGCCCGTCCACAAACATCGGATTCGGAAACTCGACGACCCACGCTCCGTCCAGAGAACGATGTGAGTTGGGCCCAACGCTTACGAGCAATCGACCCGTTTTTGGATCCACAACGTTGCCTCCCACGCGATTGTTCCAAAACTCGATTTTTCCGTCCTTCGTTACGCCTCCTCCGAAAATTCCACCAGCGGAGAAGAAGCCGCTCATCTGTGTGGCAACGAGCTTCTTTGTCCGCCAGTCGTAAAGGGTCACAACCAAAAGGTCACCGGGCCGACCTGACTCCGTGAAGACCGAAACGAGCCGTCCGTCTCCTGAAATGGCCACAAAGGGCCGTGGATCATCGGGGTCAAACCAATTCGACGGGATTTTCTGAGTACGCCCCGTTTCTGTATCGAGTAAGAAAGGATTAACGCGCTCTTCCGGCCGATCTGTGTCGACGGAGATGATCGCTATTCGTCCATCGGTAGTGGCTGAAAAGAATTCCGTGTATGGCTGCAGATTCAACTCGTGGCTTATCGCGCCCGTGGCAGCCACATAAGTGATTGCACGGACACGCCAGAATCGGTCCGCATCCTCTAAGACTACCCGTCTAACCTCACGGAGTGCCCTCCCGTCTCTGCTGAACGCGAGATTCTCGGTGTATGCCTCGCCGGCTCCCGCCGGGTCAGCGACGCTCACGTCCTGGGCTGCGCTGCCGGAAGCTGTGCTCACAAGCACCGTCGCAGACACGACCGTCGCAAGCAACAATCGGCACATTGTGGAGTCCCCCTTCCCGGCCGCGCGCCAGCGATTCGCTCTACTCACGGCGAGTGCGTTTTATAGGGCAGTTTGGATGCCACTGATAGAGGTGTGCCGCCCCAGCAGATAACTCCAATTATTCCAGCAGCACGAAACGTTTCCTACCAAGCGAGAGCTGAGGCGCCCATCACACATCTCGATCATCGTTCTTATAGGGACACGATGCGTGTGGAATGTCGACCTAGTTCAGGAGTGGTTTCAACTTCCTGGATGAGTCGGATTGCTGGAAACTGGCCCACAATCGAAATTGGGCAAGCTGGTGCATCCATCCGAATCAATGCGCGGAATCCGGATATTCGAACCGGAAGCTCGGGATGGCCGGGCCTGCTACACCGCGAGTGTTGTATTCTAGCATGTACTTGAGGTGGCGATCGTCATTCGGATAGGCGACGCCATCGGAATAGGGATACGGCACGAGCGTGTGGAACGGCAGCGGCGAGACGGTATCGCCGTGGGCCGCATAGAAGTCCATGTCTTTCGCGAAGCCGTCGGCATAGAAGAAATAATCGCGCGTCCACCCATCGGGCAAGGGCGGAAGATGTGCGGCGTCGAAATCGACCGCGACTTCGTCGCCCGAGCCGTAAATTACGTATTCATCGTCTGACGAACGCACAAGGTCCGTTACGTCGCCGTATCGCGTGTAATTTCCAATTTGCCGCGAGTACGGACCGGTGAGACTCACATCCTCGTAGATGTAGGTTAGATCGTTGCGCGGGTTGTGCTCCACCACGCGCGGATATCCGCGGAATCGCAATTTCGCTTCCGCCAGAGGGATTTCCGTGGTTTTGAATGCGAGGTCGGGCGGCGAATTGTCCACTCGAATGCGGTCCCAGTAAATTTTCAGATTCGTGGTGATGCGGATGAAACGGGTGCCCGGCGGTAGTTTCCCGGTCAGGTCGGCGATCATGGTGCGGGCGAGGCCTGCGGGGAAGCCCATATCGTCCATGACGCGGACCCATTTGCCGGAATCGTCCTGCGCTTCGACGAACGGCGGAATGGGCTGAATTCCCGCCTGCCACGCCGCGTACATCGAATTCGCGGAAAAATAGTCGGTGAAGCCGTCCATCAAGAGCCGCACCGGCCGCGCGGAATCCCACGGACCCAAATCCAACTTGATCGCGTGCATGCCGGCAAAACCCTGATATGGCGCATCGGGAAAGTCGCTTACGTATTTGCGGTCGCGTTCGAGAAGCAGCGGCAGAATGTCGCGATCCTGATCGTCCCACGCTCCGGCGGGAGCATGCGCGTCGCGGCTCGCAATCACTTTGAATTTCGGGAATGGCGGATTGCTGGCGAAGTATTCGTTCGGATATACCTCGACGTCCGCGGGGTGGTCCACTGCGAGCAGGCGCGCCTGATCGAGATAGTCGAGCTCTTCCATGGGCTCGAGCATTCGAAAGCTGATGCGGCCGTTCCGCACTTGTACTTGCGAGCCGGAAACCTTGAAATACTCGTCGGGGTCAGGCGTGTCGCGCTGGTTCGGGCCGATCCAGTGGCCTACGATTCCAGGGCCAACCATGTCGGCGAGAAATTCGAAGTGCTCGCCGTTCCACACAAAAACGATCGGACACGAGCTTCCGCGCCGGTCAATTTCCGCCACAGCATCGAGTTTATCGGCTGGGACTTGAATCTCATCTTGTAGAACGCCGGTGGGCCAGAACAATCGCACAACGTCCGCCGAGCGTTCGGATCCGAGTCCTGCAACAATGTCGGACGGGCCCTGTCCGAGATAGCCGGACGCGCCTGCCACTTCCCATTTCTGTTGAAGCGCTCCGGCCGACAGTTCCACTTTCGTGCCGATTCCCGTCTTGTTGTCGTGCTCGCCTTTGAACGCGAGGCGTAGCCAGTTATTTCGATTTCCGCCGATATTTTTCAACAGCACAGGAGGCAGGTTATTTTGGGTGATTAGGAGGTCCGCTGAACCATCGCCTGAGGAATCGAACGCGATCACGGCGCGCGGATTGCGAAGCACGATTTTATCAAGGCCCGTCTCCTTGGTGACGTCGCGAAAGCCCGCAGGCCCCTCGTTGCGCAGCAGCACGATGCGGCCTTCGCCGGAGAAATTTTCGCCGACGGCGACGATGTCCACCCAACCGTCATTGTCGTAATCAAGGGCTGCGACACCCCACCCGCGCATCCAGCCGGTGTAGGGAAGCACGACGCGTTCGAACGATTTGCCTTCTACGTTGCGCCACAGCGTGAGTCCCGGAGTATTCCAGTGCGTGAAAGCGAGGTCCATCCAGCCGTCTTTATTGAAATCGAGAGTCACGGCTCCAGCCGTTGGCGTGGGCATGTGGATGGCCCAGGGATTGGCCGGTTTGAACGCTCCTTCGCGCTGGTTCAGAAATATTTCGGGACGATCCTGTCCTGTAACGACAAGATCAATCGCGCGGTCGTTGTTTAGGTCGCTGCCGATTGCGCCAACGCTCGGAGCGCTGCCAGCAAGCCCGGCTTCTTTCGTCCAATCCGTGAATGTGCCGTTGCCGTTGTTGCGCCATAGGACGTTTCCCGGCGTCTGCGCTCCCGCGGGGAATGAAAAGGGCCGCGCCGGATTTTCGAGTGGAAAGTCACGGAAGCGAGTGATGTAAAGATCGAGGTCGCCATCGTGGTCGTAGTCGATAAACGTCATTCCGAGCGATAAACCGTCTGTATGAATCCCTGCCTCGGCGGTGACGTCTTTGAGAGTACCGTTACTTTCGTTGTGATACAGCGCCACCCGTCCGTTCGAGCTGACGGCTAGATCCGGGCGGCCGTCGTTGTCATAGTCACCTACGGCGCAGCCCATTCCTGCGCCGCTGAAATCCAAGCCCGCCGCCTTCGTCACATTCGTGAATTTGCCGCCGCCCAGGTTTCGATAGAGTGCCGCGTTACCTTTGCCATCGGCGTTCAGGAGGAAAATGTCGGGTTTGCCGTCGCCGTCGTAATCGAACACGCACGCACCGCTTCCAAGAAAGTTCGATAGCGAGCCCGACTGCTTGTCGGATTCCGGCGCCGAGCCGACTGTCGCTGTTCCTTCGCCCCTTACGACCACAGGAGCGCGTTTCATCCCGGGTGGATGGAGGCGCGTCGCGGGTGCCGACGAACCTGAACCGAGCAGTCCCGAAGAAGATGAAACATTTTCGAAATGCACCGGACTTGCCGGGGGAACAGGTTCAGGCGCACGCGCCATGGATTGCGCGAGCGAGTATTTTCCTTGTTCGCCGTAAATGAAGCTGATGGGCTTTCCCAATTTGTCAGCGGTGATGTGCTGAAAGCGATCGAGGTGTTCCTTCGCGTGAACCGTGTCGCCAGCTCGGAGCATCGCTTGCGCGAGGCCGAATTCAGCCGACGCGTGAAACGGATTGAGCTTGATGGCAATTGAATACGCGGCGATTGCTTTATCGTATTGCTGTTGCTGCGAATAGAGCAGGCCTAAGAAATAACGGCTGTCGGCATCGTTGGCATCGAGCGCCGCAACTTTCTCGAAGGCCTCGATCGCCGTATCGGGGTGGCCTTCCGCTTTTTCTAGCAGCCCCAAGTTGAACCGCGCACGCGGATTGTCCGGCGCGCGCTCGGCGGACTTGGCTAGTACTTTTCGGGAATCGTCAAACCGCTGCATATTCAGCAGCGCGATTCCCATGTTCAGGCACCCGATGTCAGTTTGCGGATCGAGAATGCAGGCGCGCTGAAATTTTCCCAGCGCCTTCTCGAAATCCTGGCGATTCATCAGCGCCACGCCAAAGTTGTTTTCTCGAACGAGTTCTGCTCGCGGATTCGGCGCAACGGTTGCCGTGTCCACGGGTTTCGTGGGATGCGGATGCGTTCGTTGCTGGCCCACGCCAATAAGTGCAGAAGAAAACACCAGAACGGCAGCTGCAAATCGCGCAATTCGCTTCATCTCAGTTTCAACAACCCCTTAACGTTTCGCGAGCGGCTTCGCGGCAAAAATTCCCGAGCCTTCTTTCACAGTAATGATCTGGTCTGTAGTCACGTTTGACGCGCGGTCCACCTGCCCGCTGGGCCAACCTACTTCAACTGCGTCCGCATGTGTGTGGCCGGCAAGGCCGAATGTAAGGACAAGCTCGCTTGAAGAAAGATAGCTCGAGCCGCTGCGAAGCATTTCCGATTGCACGTCGCTTCCGGCAGAGACCTTCACCACCGCGCCAATGCCGTCGCGATTCGATTTCGTGCCAACGAGTTTGACGCGGAGGCTGTGATTCTTCGCGCCCGTATTGCGAAAGAGAACAGCCGCACCGCCGTTCGTCGTTACCGCGATGTCGAGTGCACCGTCATTGTTAATGTCGCCGTAAGCGGCCCCCCGCGCCACGCGTGGCGTTCCGAATGCGCGGCCGGACCCGGCCGTCACCTCGTCGAATTTCCCATTGCCCAAATTGCGGAACAGGTGCGGGGGTTCCGCATATTTCACGCGCCGCTGGACGCGCTCAATGGCGTCGTCGATGTGCCCGTTTGCGACGTACACGTCGAGCCATCCATCGAGATCGTAGTCGAAAAAAAAGCAGGCGAAGCCGAGCGTGAGCAGCGACGCGCGGCCGATCGACGAATTGGGCGCTTCATCGATAAACAGTCCACTCCGCTCGTTGTGGTATAGCCCGAGCATCTGGTTGGCGAAATTTGTGATCAGCACGCTGGGATAACCGGAGCGGTCGTAATCCGCTGCGTCTACGCCCATTCCGGCGCGCGCCACGCCGTCCTCGCTGTACGCAACCCCCGAAGGCACTCCCTTTTCGGTGAACGTGGCGTTGCCATTGTTGATGTAGAGTTTGTTCGGCTGCGTATCGTTACTCACAAGGATGTCGGGCCAGCCGTCCTGATTCGCGTCGAGAATCGCGACGCCCAGATTTTTCGAGGTAGGATCGTAGAGCCCCGCCTTCTGCGTCGCATCTTCAAACGTGCCGTCGCCGCGATTGTGCCACAAGCGCAGCGATGTTCCCTTGTACGACTCCGGCGTGCAATACGATTTTGTTTTGCCGTCGATGGTGCAGTAAAGGTCTGTTTCGGGTGTCCACTGCACGTAGTTTGCGACTAATAGATCGAGGTGCCCGTCGCGGTCGTAGTCCACCCACGCAGCGCTGGTGCTGAATTCGCTTGGGCCCCAAAGTCCAGCTTGTTTAGTTACGTCCGTGAAAGTTCCATGACCGTCGTTGTGGTAGAGATGATTCTGTCCGTAAGCTGTGATGAAGATGTCGTCGTAACCGTCGTTGTCGAAATCGCCGATGGCTACGCCCATGCCTTCCATTTCCACGGCGAGGCCGGCCTTCTGCGTCACATCCGTAAACGTCCCGTCGTGATCGTTGTGATAGAGCGCGAGTGTTGAACGGCGCTGGCCATGTCCCGGCCAATCCGCTCCGTTTACGAAAAGAATGTCCTGCCAGCCGTCGTTGTCGTAGTCGAGGAATGCCACGCCGGACCCCATCGTTTCCGGCAGCCATTTCTCTCCGAACGCGCCATTGTTGTGGACGAAATGAATTCCGGCCGCGCGCGTGACGTCTTCAAAGTGTACGCCCGCCACAGCCGTTGCCGGTGACGGCTTGCCGTGTGCGGCGCTGTTTAAGGTTCCGAACGCGATTCCAAGTGTGGTTGCACCGACGCACACGGCAGTCAGCCACCCGACTTGCCAGTGCGCCCGCATCAATCTGACTCCTTCAGCACGCTTGTGTTAGTGACATATTTCTTTGCGGTGGCCTTTTGCCTGCCGGTCGTCGCGACTGCGGAATCATGTTCGTGGATGGGCTGCCGCTCGAGATTGTCGCCGGGATGACTGCGACGATACGGGCCGGTCAACGTTTGCGAGGATTCATCCGCCTTGAAGCGGAGGTAGCGCTTCTGAAAATCGGCGGCGCGCTCCGGTTGATTCATGCCCGTGTAGCACAACATCAAATTGTAGTTCGCCTCGAGGTCTTCCGGATCGACCGTGAGCGAAGCTTCGAATTCCGCGACCGCGTCCGAATAACGTCGCTGCAGGAAAAAGATGCGCCCGAGATCGTCGCGAACCACTCGATCGCGCGGATATTGAGCGATCACTTCGCGCAGATTCGAGATGGCATCTTCGTAACGCCCTTCGTTACGGAGTGCTCGCGCATAGAAATATTTCGCCCGTGCGAGGTGCGGGTTGAGCGCGATCGCGCGCTCAAGCACTTCTTTCGCAGCCGTAAGATTTCCTTCCTGCAGACGCACGCGCCCAACGTTCACCCAGCCGTCCGGATTCGACGGGTCCATTTCCGTGATTTTCGCAAACGCAGCGTCTGCCGCCTTTAGATTTCCTTGCAGAAGTAGCCCAATGCCGTAATCGTTCCAGCGCTGCCATTCGTTTTTGTCGAACGCTGTCTTCGGTATCGGCGCTGCCGATCCTGCCGGCAGTACTTCCAGATCCACGGCATCCTGCGCGACAACCACGATCGGCACGTCAGGAATCGCGTGAGCGCTTGCGGAAACTTGCGCGAGATCGCCCGTGAACGCCACGCGCCGGTCGTCGTAATCCTTCGAGACGTTTCCTGCTCCCGCAGCTTCGGAAACCCCCGCGAACGAAAACTGCGTATTCCACCACGCAAACTTCCGATAGTTGAGCTTGGCCGCGAGGTGAATGTGGCCGCTCACGTCCCTTGGCACTTGCAGCCGGAAGTGCGCTGTATCGGCGGCCCCCGGCGGAATCAGGTGCGCGTACACGGTCGCGCGGGCGGCCCATGCGTTACGCTTGTTGATGGCATTGCCATGCGCGTCCACTAGAAGCGAACGATAGAAATGTGCGCCCGGTTCGACGGGCCCGTGCCCATTGTCTTCCACCATGCCGCTCCAGAAAATCGCGTGGCCGCTATCATCGGTGGCCTTTAGTTCGAGCCAGCAATCGAATGCGTCCACCGTGCCGCCCGGGAAAAAGTGGCCCATCTTCAGCGAGCGAACCACCACGTCCACGCGCACTGTGTCACCCGCCCGCACTGCTGCCTGCACGCGGTTCAGCGGCGCGGTCACCGGTGGCGCCTGCATCGCAGGCGCGACAGTCGTCTGCGCTTGGGTTTCCGCTTCCTCGCCCACCGCAAACGTGGTCTGGATTTCAGGTTGAAGAGGTTCCGTGCCGGCGCTCCGCTGGCCCGCCGGAATGTTTTCCTCGGATGAGATCGCGAAGATGTCAACGCGCAGCTCGCCGTCGGCCAGGAAAATTTGGGTTTGAGAGAGTTGCGTTGCATCTTGATTCGCAAACGGCACCGCCGTATTCGCGGCAAGGAATCGATGCGAATGGACGTAGCCACCTACATTTCCCGCATCGTGCGACGCAACCCGCGTCATATGGCAATCAGCGCAGTCCTGCGGCTTCGGCGGATAGTAGAACGACCGCGCGCCCATTCCAGAAACGCCGCTCGCCTGCCAGTTATCGTAATCGTTGAAGCCGCGAATCCAGCGGTAATTGTTCACCGGCACGTCCAGGTGAACTTTATGACACGCCGAGCAAAACTCCGACGTCTGCGCGCGCATGAACGGCTTCAAGAATGTCCGTCGATGCGGCTCCGGATTTTCTTCGATCAGAAAATCGATCGTATGGCGCACGATTGGGTTATTGCTGGCGACAAGCTTGTGCATGGCCGGATATTCGAGCACGAAATCGCCTTGGCCCATCGTACTTTTTACTTTGCGAATCGAATGGCACACCATGCAACCCATGCCCGCCTGTGCGGGCGCTGTGGAGATGCGGTCCTTGATGGGCGTATTGAAATTGCCGGGGAAAAATAGCGCGGCGTCGTGGCAACCAGCGCACCATTTCGACGCCTGTACTCCATCAACCTCCTGCATGTATTCAATGCTTTTTCGGTACCACTGATTGTTGAACGAAGAAAAATGGTGCATCGAGCTTTGCCATTGCTGATAGATGTCCGCGTGGCACCGCTGGCACACCACCGAATCCATAAAGTAATCTTCTGGCACGGTATCGCCGGAGGATGTCTGCGCGGAACTTGGGAAAAAATGCCCGCCTGGACCGTCGCCTTCGCCGTCCATGCTCGCTGGAGCCATCGGAGGGTTCTCGATGCGATAGGCGCGCTGCCAGGGCACCGTCCTCACCCACCACGCCCCAGACGCGATGAACGCCACAACGATAAGAAACGCAAAATTTCGCAACGCCTCCTTGCCGCTTCCACCCGCAAGAAGCCCGCGCTTGGCGGCCCAAGCCGAGACAAGTAGTGTCCCGCCGGTCAGGCATGCGCCGATGTGAACATAGAGCAGAGGCAAATCGCCGCGCCGCGTGCCGGTATAGATAAGCAAGGCACCGAGCAAACCGCCGACCGCGACCAAAATCCACCCGGCGCGGGCACTCAACGTCGCGCCTCGCAGGATCGATCGTGCCGCGAACGCCAGCGTGGCCAAAAATAGGATCCCTGCGACGAGATGCAGTACGACCCCAACGAAATAGGCGATGTTCGCTGAAGGCCACGCGAACAAGTACGCGGCAGTCAAAAACAGCGTCGCCAGCAGTAGGGAACTAAGCCGCCTCATTCATGATCCTGCGGAGGCGCGATTGCCGGAAGACTCGCGGCATGGAACGGTTTTGTCATTTTATGAAGGCCGAATTTTCTACCCTGCGCAGAGGCAAGTCAACGCGCTTCTGACTGGCTGAAACTGGCCTTCTGCCTCCATGGTAGACTCGTTGTTTTCGTCAGCGCGGAGTAGTGCGAATTGAGCGACGTCGTCTTCAGTTCTATCGTCGAAATGGCGGCACAGATGCGCGTGCGAAAGATCTCTTCGGTCGAACTCGTCGAAGCGCATCTTTCCCGCATCGAGGAGCTGAATCCGAACCTGAATGCTTTTGTCGAGATAGACTCCGATCGTGCACGCGCGCATGCTAAAGCAACGGACGAGGCGCTTACTCGAAACTCCGGCACGGCTTCGCCTGGACCCCTCCACGGCGTTCCCATATCTATCAAGAGCTCCATCGACGTCGCCGGACTGCGAACCGAATGCGGCAGTCGCTTGCGAAAAGGAATCGTCGCGCACGAAGACGCGCCACTCGTCGCGCGATTGCGCGGGGCAGGCGCCATCGTTCTCGGCAACACAAACGTCCCCGAATTCCTCATGGCCTACGAAACGGATAATCTGCTCTACGGCCGCACCAATAGCCCTTGGGATCTCGAACGCACGCCCGGAGGCTCGAGTGGCGGCGAAGCGGCTGCGATTGCGGCGGGCTGCTCGGCAGGCGGTATCGGCAGTGACGGCGGTGGTTCCGTCCGCATCCCCGCGCATTACAGCGGAATTTGCGGCCTCAAGCCTACGCCCGGTCGTATTCCGTGCACGGGCCATTATCCCGGCTCGGCAGGCCCGTTCGCGCAACTGGGCGTCGTCGGACCGATGGCGCGCACTATTCGCGACGTTGAACTCCTTTTCGAAGTCGTGGCCGGACCCGATTCCGGCGATCCGTGCGCTGCGCCGGTTCCGCTGCGGCGCCCGAGCGAAGCCGACATTCGCAAACTCCGCGTAGCATATTTTGAAGACGACGGCGTCACGCCAGTAACGCCGGAGACAGCCGCGGCGGTGCGCGCCGCAGCCGAAGCTTTACGCCAGCAGGGATTTCAAGTTGAGCACTGGATGCCACCGGGTCTCGAACGCATCTGGCGGCTTTGGTGGAACTTGTTCGGCCTTGCGGGGCAAATGGCGTTCGAACAAACGGTCGCTGGACGCGAGGACGAGCTGAGCCCGGTTCTGCGAGATTTTCGCGCACGAGTTGCTGTTGAGCCTCCGCTGACAGCGGGGGAATTGCTCAACACGCTCCTCGAACGCGATGTGATTCGCATCGCCATCCTCGCCAAAATGGAAGAATTTCCGATTCTGATTTGTCCGGCATGCGCTGTTCCCGCCTTCCGTCATGGCGAGCGCGAGTGGACCATCCAAGGCCGCAAAGTCGAATACCTCAAGGCGATGAGTTATTCGCAATGGTTCAATCTCTTAGGAAATCCCGCCGCAGTAGTTCCGGTGGGCAAATCACCTGAGGGCCTACCGATAGGTGTGCAGATCGTGGGCCGTCCATGGCAAGAAGAAGAAATTCTCGCTGTAGCCGCAAAGATCGAAGATTCCTGCGGCGGCTTTCGCCGTCCGCCAATGTGACGATGCAGCCAATCGGAGATCAAACAGATGCTCTTCATGGTGAAGGTCTCACGTACATTGACAGTTGGGTCGGGCCGAATTTCAATCACTGCTTTCAACTTATCGAATGCGACGACGCGCAGCTGCTGCAAGAATGGGCGAAGCAGTGGCAGGATCTCGTCGAGTTCGAGTTTGTCCCGGTTCTACGCAGTAGTGATGCTGCCGCGACAGTCACCTGAGCACTGCAGTGGAGCGGCGACTCGGCGGCGATGCGGCGCGATAAGCGGTTCGCAGCAAATCAGGCAACACTTCTGATTTCACGGTTGCCAACCGCACCAGCACCCACGGATATTCGCGGTAGTGGTCCGTGATGTAATAAGTCTCCGGTTCCGACGCAATTAATTCTTCGCGCTGATCAAACGGCATCTTCAGGACGATCGCGTCGCCTTCTTCTCGAAGCCGGACGAACAACTTTTTTTTCACTTTAAGCGCTGGCGTGCCGTAGGAAGTGCCTTCCTCGACATTCGGTAGCTGAATCGCCATGCGGCGGATCACATCGTAGGTGACTTTCGCAGTTTTCTTCATGGATTGCCACGGTCATCCACTGGCGCGCGCGATCAACAAAATTGCCAGCAGGTAAAACATGAACATCAGTGCGAGGTATGCCTTCGCCTTCCTTGTCGCGCCGTCAAACTCTTTCCAAACCAGAACTCCCCACAGCGCCGCCACCATCGGCGCCGACTGCCCAATCGAGTACGAAATTGCCACTCCCGTGAAGTTTGCCGCAACAAGATTGAACACAGTGCCAACTCCCCAGATGCATCCCCCCAACAGTCCCAGCAGGTGGCCGGTTCCCGGGCCCCTGAAAAATCCGCCAAAATCGACTGGCTCGCCAATGAGCGGATGCTTCATGAAATAGGTGTTCCACAGGAAACAAGAAAGCAGCGCGCCCAATGTGAGAAAAACGCAAACGCTGTACGGCCCGAGAGGATTTCCGTGAGTCAACGCCCGCGTTGAAAACGGCGCCCACAGACCCATCAGCACTCCCGAAACAATACAGGTCACGATGCTCTTACGCGAAACTTTCCTGCCGATCACGCTCATCTCACCGTACGCTTTTCCGTCGAAAATCACCGCCGCAAGCGCGCACAACACCCCAGCTGCGAGCATTGCGAAATTTCCCTTCGGTTGCTGGACGTAACTCAGCACAGTCCCTACCACCAGCGCGATGCCAATCGCCAGCGGAAAGGCTACCGAAAGTCCCACCATGTCGATTCCTGCGACCAGCAAAAGATTCGCGAGGTCGAAGATCACTCCAGCCAGCAGGGCCCAGCCGATATTCGAATTGTCCGCCGCGAGGGCGTTTGCCAAAAAGCTTGACGAGTCATGTCCGCTGCTGCCCATCGTAAGCGCAAGAATCAGCGACATCACAAAAATCCCGATCGCGTAATCCCAATAAAAAAGTTCGAAGCGGTAGTTCTTCACACCCTTATAGGTGTTCGCCCAAGAGCCCCAGCAGACCGCCGTGATCACCATCATCACCAGCGCAACGCTTGAGCTTTGCGGAGTAAACATGCAAATCCTCTCCTCGGCGTATCGAATCATGCCGTGGGTTCAGAACGCAGGCGCACCCGCCGGAGCTTTCGCTTTGATAAACGCGATCACCTCGTCGCGCCTCGACATCGCCCGCGCGCCCACCTTCGTGCAACACAGCGCGGCGCACGCATTCGCAAAAGTTCCCACCTTCTTGAGATCCCAACCCTGAAGCAGCGCGTACGACAATCCGCCCATGAACGCGTCTCCCGCTCCCGTGGTATCCACCACGTCCACTTTGAACGCCGGCACTTGAACCTTCTCTTTGTCGCTCGCGATCAGGCAGCCATCATGTCCCATCGTGATCGCTACAAGTTTGGGGCCCAGCTTCAGCAGTTTGGTTGCGATTTTTTCGTAGTCGGCATCGCCCGTCAGCTCGCGCGCGGCTCCTTTGCACGGTTTCAGCACGTCGACAAACTTCAGCGTATCGGCCAGCTCCTCCTGCGTGCCCAGGTTCGACTGCGCGAAAAAATTCGGCGACACATCGAGATCGAAGAAAGTGCGCACACTCGCGTCTTTCGCGACGTGTAAGCCTTCCTTGACTGGCGCGATATGAAGTTGCGACGCCTCTGTATGAAAATGCTTCGCACTTTTGATATGTGCCGCGAATCGGTTGCGCACCTGAAACACAGAGATCTTTCCGGTCACATTCGGAAACATGTAGATGCAACGTTCTCCCGCTGCATCCACGGGAATCCATGTGAGCGACGAATGCTCGCCCTTTGTAACTTCAATTCCGGAGAGATCCATTCCATCATCCTTGAACGCTTTCTGGATGATCCGCCCGTTCTCGTCGTCGCCGATCAATCCAAGCCATCCCGTCGGCGCGCCCAGCCGTGCCACCTGCGTCAGATTGTTGGCCGTTACTCCGCCGGCGTGGATTTCCATCCGCTCGGCGTTGATCTTTTCTTCCGGTCCCAATAGTCGCGGAACGATCGCAAAATAATCCACCGTGCAACTTCCGATTCCAACTACATTCACCGCCTGGGTCATGGAATTCCTCGGTCCTATTCGCTAGAAAGATGCGCGCCGGGTGCCGCACATACCATCAATTCGATAGACATCTTCTCAAATCTCTCGCGATTTGGCTCGGTGGGAATCGAAATCATTTCGGACAGGCGCTGCTTATAATTCTCCCGCGCATTCGAGTCAAGTGAAAAGCCATATCCGAGCCCGGCGCTCCGATCGTGATGCAAAAGTCGATGCGGCGCTCGGTGCTATAATCCGCGCGTGCTTAACGGAATTCACGCGCGCCGCTCTTCCACGCTTCACGCGTGCGCGCTTCTTCCCGCGATATTCTTCGCCATCTCCGCGGTACCACCTCAGGATCCTTCACGTCACCGATCGAACGACGCCCAAAGCCTCGCGCAGCGCGCGCAGGAAGCGGCCCGTCGCGGCGACTGGCCCGCGTCAGCCTCCCTCTACCAGCAGGCAATCGAACTCGCTCCGCGCGATCCAAACCTGCGAATCGGAGTGGGCGCCGCCTTCACTAGGAGCGAGCGATACGCCGACGCGATCGCAAGTTACGAAGATGCGTTGCGAATTTCTCCGCGAAACCTGGCGGCCGAACTTGGCCTCGCGCAGAATTATCGCAGCGTCCACAACTACGACGAGATGCGCCACATCCTCCAGCGCGCGGTGCGCGAGCATCCCAATTCCGGGGAGCCGCTTTCGTTACTCGGCGATCTCGATCTCGAGATGCAGACCTACGACGCGGCAATCCGGCATTTGAGCGCCGCGCTCTCGCTTGATCCCGCCTCGAACGAAACGCGCAACCGCCTCGCGTCCGCCTACAAATCCAGGGGCGACGTTCCGCGCGCGCTCTTGCAGCTTTCAAAAGTGATCGCGCGCGACCCTAAAAACGCACTCGCATATTTCCTGCGCGCGCAGATTTTCTCCGACCGCAATGAAGACGCCCGCGCTCTCCCCGACGCGCAAAAAGTGGTCGACCTTCAGCCGCAGAATCCTCGCGGACGCGTCCTACTCGCCAAAATCCTGTTGCGTGCTCCCGAGAACTCCGCTACCTCAGAACTCACCGCCCGGTGTTCGCATGGCGTCGCCGCGTTGCAGCCGCTCGTCGAGACTCAGCCCGGCGACTCCGAGACTCTTTTCCTCTTGGCCCGCGCCCAGCGTTGCGCCGGCAACTCAGAAGAAGCCGGGCGCACCCTCGCGTCGTTCGAGGCCGCCTCTCAGCGCGACCGCACCACAAAAGAAAACCAGACGCAGGCGAAGCATCTGGTTCAGCAGGCAAACGAACGCGCGCGCCTG
>Ga0073928_10002279_pt1 | contig 33592 bp, 28 predicted proteins | sample PaiPotPPA55metaG_FD_76969 | JGI IMG/M metagenome (GOLD analysis project Ga0073928, IMG submission 76969) | Iron sulfur acid spring bacterial and archeal communities from Banff, Canada, to study Microbial Dark Matter (Phase II) - Paint Pots PPA... ...
GAAAGCCGCGCTCTCGCGGAAATGTTGCAGGCGCGGGACCCAATGGAACGATTGCGCACAATCCTCAACCAAGTGGTGGGCCAGCCGCTTCGCGTCTGTGTTAAACTTGATTCAAGTCGCGCGGCGCCAACTCGCGGTTCGGAATTGCGCGCGCGATTTGAAGAAGATCCCATCGTTAGGGCCATGCTCGACCGGTTCGGCGGCCAGATTTCCAAGGTCAAGCGCCCAGGCGAGGAATAAAAATGGAAGTAAAAGCCCTACAGCAGATGCTGACTCAGTTCCGGCAAGTGCAGGAGAAGCTCGAGAAGCAGATCGACGGGCTTAGCGTCGAAGCATCGGCGGGCGGCGGAATGGTCAGTGTGAAGATGAACGGCCAGAAGCAACTCACCGAAGTGCGCATCGAGCCGGAAGTCTTCAAGAGCAAGGATCAGGAAATGCTGCAGGAGCTCGTGCGCTCCGCCGTGAACGAGGCGGCGCGGCGCGTTGACGAAGAAATGTCCAAACAGGTGAAGGACCTCACCGGCGGACTTCCCGGAATGATGGGCATGAAGATTCCCGGCATGTTTTGATCTCGCCGGAAGATTCGCACAGTCGTGCCCGCGGAATATTTTGAGAACCGGACCCTCGATCGGTTCCGATTCCCTTCTCTTTTGAAATCCTAAAATTGGATGTGAGCGAATGGCTGACTTTGCGCCTTCTGTGACGCGGCTGATCGACGAATTGCGGCGCCTGCCCGGCATCGGACAGAAGACCGCGCAGCGTCTCGCGTTTTACTTGTTACGTGTGGATGCCGAGCAAGCGTTCGCGCTGTCCGATGCGATTCGCGACGCGAAAGAAAAAATTCGCTTCTGCTCGATCTGCAACAACATCACGGATGCCGATCCTTGCCTCTATTGCGCGGGGCCGACGCGCAGCCGGAAAACGATCTGCGTCGTGGAAGAGCCGACCAACATCATGGCCGTGGAAAAAACGCGGCAGTTCAATGGCCTCTATCACGTGCTGGCCGGAGCGCTGTCGCCCCTGCAAGGCATCGGTCCCGACCAGCTCAAAATCAAGAGCCTCATCGAACGGCTGAAGGGCGGCGAGGTGGAGGAAATTATCGTCGCGACCAGTCCGACGGCCGAAGGCGAAGCAACCGCGGTCTATCTTTCAAAGCTGATCAAGCCGCTCGGCGTTAAGGTCTCGCGCATCGCGATGGGAATTCCCGTTGGATCGGACCTCGAGTACGCGGACGAAGTCACGATGATGAAAGCGATGGAAGGCCGCCGCGATCTCTAAGTCGCACGCGCCAGGTCGAAACAAACACTTCAGACTATTTTTTGTTAGCGGGATCGTGAAAATCCGATCCGAATGCCGGCGAATCCTTTGTTCCCGTAATTTTAATTGGTATCACCGTCCCGGCTCCCTTCCCTTTAAAAAACGGATCGACTGCTTTCAGGAAGAAAGATTTCATTCCGGTGGTTGTTTGCGACAGCTTCGCTTTCATTTTGAGTTTGCCGCGAAAATCCATCTCGCCGGTATCGAGGTTATAGGTTCCAGCTAACTCGATGTCCGCGCCGGCGACGCCAAAGCTCAAATTGGAGAAATCGATCACACCTTTTTCCATTTTGAATTTTCCGCGCAGGTTCGATGTGGCATCGCCAATCTCCATGTCGTTCGGGTGGCCCAGGCTGCGACGGCTGAGCGAGTCGACTTTCGCTTGAACCGCGTCACTGGTGAATCGGGCGTCGCCGACTTCAAATTGGCCGTCGAGTTTCATCCGCTCCACCAAGTCCTCGGGCTTTTCCGGAATATCTATCCTTGTTGTGAGCTTGACGGTGCCGACCATGAGCGGCTTACTCGATTTCACTGCGAGGCGAAGCAGGTCCTCGATTCGGCCGCCCGAAGAGACGGCGTCAAGGATGATGGTCCGGCCCTTCAAAGTGGTGAGGTCGACGATCTCACCCTTCACATCAAGGGGAGTATGCGCGAGTGTTGCGGACACTTTTTTGAGAATCACATCACCATTCGTACCGTCGACGAAGGCGGAAAAATCGGTGTGCAGCGGCAGCGGGTTGCCGCTGATACGCAGAGCGAAATTCGGGACGTCCGTTTCTCCCTCGACGTCGAGATAGTCGAGCGGGCCGCTAAATTTTCCCGTGGAAAAAAGCGTACCCTTGAGGCCCTTCAACGTTCCCAAATCCGCATCTTTGAAAACATATTGCGCGTGCACGGGAGTGATACTGGGCTCCTCGGCATCCCACGGCCCGAATACTCCGGTTGACTCGATTTCTCCTGTGGGAACCGGATTGGTGAGAGTTGCGTTGAAGTTCGTCGGGCGATCGAAGGAGAAATTGTTCAGTTTGAGATGATGGATCGCAAATTCCTGAGAATGCTTCCCCGGCTGCGCGGGCAAAACGACAAGCAACGCGTCATCCGCGAGAATCTGCCCGATCACCACCGGAAATTTCGCAGCCAAGTCAGAGTCCGTGCCGTGAATCAAGTGCGAGCCGCCGTTCACTTTGGGCGGCGTATGAATTTGCAGGCCGTCCAGCAATACGGTACCGATTTTCGGCCGCCGTCTTAGCAGCGTGGGAATAGTCGTATCGAACGATACCTTCCGGACTTGAACCAGAGGGGGTACATCCGTGCGGTCGTGATGCCGTATTTCGAGTTCGGTGACGGTGACCAGCACGCGGGGATAAACGGAAACATTGAAATCAGCGAACTTCACGCTGCCGTGAAAATGGCTCTGTAGATCCGACTCCATGATTTCTCGTGCGATGGTCTTGAGGATGGGCTTCAAAGTATAGGCGAGAATTGCCAGTGCGAGGCAGACGAAGAGTAATACCACTCCCAAAGCGATGGCCCACTTGCGCGTTATCAATCGATCCGTGCCTTCTGCGGCGGAATAAAATCCTGAGGTCCGACCGTCTCGTTTCATACTAGCGGAATCGAGAAGTATTTTTCTAGTGTTCGAAATCGGAGGGTTGAATCAGTTTCCGGTAAGCGCGTTCCGGGGCGGACCGGGCGCAATGCCGCTCGTTTCCGCCCCGGCACCAATCTTACATCGCTGCTGAAGCTATTTCGGGGGTACGGCGGCGAATCTACGATTGCGATTCGCCATCATAGAACGAATTCGAGTCACCCTTTCGGCCGGGGACAAATTGGCGAAACTCGCTGCGGCTGACGGCGCAGTGATTTGTGCTGGACGCACTTGAGCCGCGGTCTCCGCGTCAACAGTATCGAAGTCACAGCCTTCCGCGTCCGCGTGATTGTCGTCGCAGGGGATCAGCACGAAAGCATGTCTATCACCGCTGGAAAAGGTTCCTAGGGCAGCAATCTCTCCACGGTCGTTGATGTAAAGCGCGAATGTCAGTTGTAGATTGGGGTTGGGAGGGATCAGAGTGTTCAAGTCGACCATAGGTCCGCCGTGCTCCCACAGGAATGCACGGAGATCGGCGACACCGACAATAAACGTATTGCCCACGACTTGACCCTGCGAATTGATGCTGAAACCTTCACTGGCCGGGTCTGTGCCTAGGGTACCCAGATCAGTCATTACTCCATTCCTCCAGAGAAACGCATGGAGGAATTGGTCACCTGAATTGGTGGCTGTACCTACAACCTCTCCGGCATCGTTGAGGGAGTCAGCGTGTCCGAAAGTCCCTCCGAGTGTGCCCAGGTCTTTCATTCCTTCGCGTTCACTCCACAGGAAGGGATGCTCGGTGGAATCCTCCGCCAGATCCGAGAAGCCAGCGACCTGACCTCGATTGTTTAGATCATTTGCTTGACCGCAGGTGCCTCCAAGCGTCCCCAGATCAGTCATTTTGCCGTTCATCCAGATGAACGGATCCTCGGTTGGGACGTTCACCGCCCCGAATCCGCACGCGGTAATGGCAGAATTAGGAGTCGAGTTGGTGAACGACCATCCGGCGATCTGTCCGCGCTCGTTAATGAAGAGAGCAGAGCTGTCGGTGCCGCCGAGAGTGCCCAAATCCTGCATGCCCTTGGAATTAGTCCAGCGAAACGCATGCACTTGAGTTGCTCCGGGGAGAAAGAAAAAGCCTGGATAAAGGTCGGGAATCGTATTCAGAGCCGCTCCGGCCACTTGACCCGAGTTGTTGACAGCGTTAGCTCCGCTTTGGTTTCCCCCGAGCGTGCCCAGATCGTTGATGGAACCGTCCTCCCCCCAAAGTATTGCTTCAAGAGCCGGACCGCCAGTCAGGGGATCAATGCCGTTTTCGGATATTCCAGCGACCAGCCCGTTATCGTTCACCCACAAAGCAAAGCTGCTGTTGAAGCCCGGGAGCGCGCCCAATTCGTGAGCGACGCCATCTCGCCACTTGAACCCGTAGGAGAGAAAGCAATCGAAGTTGAAGTTAATGCATGAGGGATCGGGAGTGGGACTGTCGGCGGAGCCCACCGCGACCCCGCTGTTGTTCAGGAGCCTGGACACTGGGGGGCCTATAACATAGCTGCTATTGGGGCCGCCAAAGGTTCCTACGTCGACGAGCTGGTAATGGTGATGCTCCCCTTTGTCCGAATGTCCATGGATTCCCCTCGGAATTGTGAGGGCGGCGACCGCGCAGATGCAAAATGCGAAGATGACAATCCTGGCTCTCATGGATTCCTCCCCTTGATCGCCTCGGTGAAAACAGTTTGGAACTCTGTCCATCTGCGCTACGGCGGCAACCGCTTGCCGGGGAGCGACCGAGGATTGGCACGAAATTAGCTGCGCGAACCGTGGATGACAATGACAGGCGGTCTCAGATATTTCTTATCGGCATGTCACCATACAAGTTGTTTAATCTTGAGGACTTGCCACGCACGAAGGCCCAGGGAGATTGTTGTCGCGTGAGTAATCGGCAGGTTGTAGAATGCGCTTACTTCTCCGCGGGACTATTTGATGGCTTCGCCAGACCATTCGCCGTCAGTGATTTGTTTCGGTTCGTTCGAACTGGACGCCGCGAACGGAGAGCTGCGCAAAGCTGGAATCTCGCTGAAAATACATCCACAGCCCTTTCGCGTACTCCTGCTGCTTGCGGAAAAACCCGGACGAGTGGTATCCCGCGAAGATATCCAGCAGCTCCTGTGGGGTGACAACACGTTCGTGGACTTCGAACGGGGTATCAATTCGTGCGTGAACCAAATTCGCACCACCCTGGGAGACGATCCAGAAAAACCCCGGTACATTGAGACAATCCCGCGGCGCGGTTATCGATTTGTTGCGTCTGTGACATCAGAGCAGATGTCCCAAGGGGCCAAGAGTGTGGACGCTCATGCTCTCGAGCTGCAGATTCTGCCCCAGAAAAGCAATGAGGTTGCTCTTGTATCGCGGAAACCGAGACTAATCGCCGCCATCACCGCGGCCGCGGTAGCGCTGGCGGTGACGTTGGGCATCTATACACGGATCTCGCGAAAGACGCAGCCCGAGCTGAACGAGACTCAGCTCACCGCAAACTCCAGTGAAAATACGGTAACATCCAGCACGATCTCGCCGGATGGCAAGTACCTGGCATATTCCGACCGGAAAGGTGTGCACATCAAGCTTCTTACCACCGGGGAATCGCAGACCCTTAGTCAAGTTTCTTCGGAATGGTACTTTGCATGGTTTCCCGACAGCACGAGATTTCTCGCCAGCGAGTCGGTTCGGCCAGGCATCTGGAGCTTCTCCGTGATGGGCGGGGCACCTCGCAAATTTCGAGAGGAAGGAACTGTGAGCGCTGTTTCCCCAGACGGCTCGTCCGTGGCGTTGACGGCCAACACCGGTCGCGTGGGCGACCGGGAGATTTGGCTAATTGGCTCGGATGGCACAAACCCACGCAAGTTTCTTGAGGTTGACCAGGACAGCTCGCTCCAAGGACCCTCATGGTCTCCGGAAGGCCAACGAATCTCCTACTACACACAGCGCCAGGCTCCTGACAAGCTTGAACTCGGTGTCGAGAGCCGCGATCTCAATGGTGGGAATCCGATCGCAGTCTACTCGGAAGCTGCAACAACACCGGAAAGAACCAAGCTGCTGGATTTTGTATGGTTGCCTCGGGGGCGGATTCTCTTTTCCCTCGCCGATTCAGATTCGGGTCTTGAGAACTCCTTCTCGGTCCGGAGCAACCTTTGGGAACTGCGCATTGACCCAGGCACGGGACGTCCCTCGAGCGCACTGAGGCGTTTAACCAACTGGCCGGCGGGAGCGATCGTGACGTATCTCTCTGCCACGTCGGACGGCAAGCGGCTCTCCGTTCTCAGAATGACTAAATCCGTCTCGATATACCAAGCCGATCTCGACACCGGAGGAAGGCGCATCTCCGCGGTGAGTCGCCTTACTGCGACCGACGGCTGGAATAATACGCCCGCGTGGGCAGATGACGGCCGCGCAATCTTTTTCGAATCCAATCGGGAAGGCCCGTTGCATATTTTCACGCAGGAGATCTCTGCAGACACCGCGCAACCCATAGCGACCGGGCCGGACGAGTCAAGTGTGCCGGTCATAAGTCCAGACGGCTCTTTCCTTCTTTATTTGGCAACTGCCCACTCGATGGTTGGTGGCTCATCGACAGCAGTCCAGCTTATGCGCGTACCTAGAATGGGAGGGCCCTCGCAGCAGGTGTTATCGGCACACATATTTGATTCGCCCCGATGCACCAGAGCCCGTGCAAATTTGTGCGCGCTCGCCGAGCCGTCGGAAGATCACAGACAGATGATCTTCTCGGCCTTTGACCCACTCCAGGGGCGCGGTCGCGAGCTGGCAAGGCTCGACGTCGATCCGAACGCCGATTATGGTTGGGATCTTTCTCCCGATGGCGTCCGTATCGCTTTCATCAAGAGGGTGCCGAGATCCGATGGTAAGATTTTTCTGTCTGAGGGCTACATCCATGTTCTTTCTTTGGATGGCGAGCCACCGCGAGAGATCCACGTGAAGGGCATAAACAGTTTCCGCGAATATGTGGATTGGGCGGCGGACGGACGGGGCTTATTCCTCGCTCACCCAACAGGCCTGGACTCCGAGTTGTTATATGTGGACCTTCACGGAAATGCCAACGTCCTGTGGCAACAAAAGGATGCCGCTCCGTTCCGCGCCGTCCCTTCTCCGGACGGACGCCACCTCGCGATCCTTCGGGACAGTCCATACAACAACGCGTGGTTGATGGAGAACTTTTAGAAGCAGCACTGTCCCTCCGGCTCGGATAAGGCGATTTACCGCAAGTCAGCGCTAGCGCCTGATTTAGCCGGACAATGGGACAAGCGAGCCGAAACGGTTTCTTTTTGAACGCCCGGCCGTCCCCTGACGGCCGGCATCTGGCCTTTCACGAGTTTAGAATCGAAGGCAACCTCTGGACGCTGGAGAAATTCTGAAGGGAGAGGCAAGCCTTGCACTGCCATGAAGGGCGCGGTCTGGGCACCGCACAGAAATCGACCGCCGATCGGTAATCCCAGTCGGGTCATGACGTCGGGAAGTCTGGCGCCGATCTAGGCTCCCGGGAAAGTTATCCTTTTCGCACATGCCGGGCTCTCCGTTCGGGCGGGATCCGCCGGAGAGTGCTACCCTTAGAAATTACCCGTCGGAGGATTAAGTGACCGAGTCGTTGCCCATGGATGACCCCGGGACACAGAAGCGCCGAAGTACGCGCATCGTGCAGGCTGTGCCGATCACGGTCACGGGTGTGGATGCGCTCGGTCAGCCGTTTAAGGAACGCACGACGACCGTGATGGTCAACTGTCACGGCTGTAAGTACCAATCGAAACACTACGTTCCGAAGAACTCGATCGTCACCCTAGATATTCCCCGCCCTGAGCCTTCGATGCCGCCGCACTCGGTGAAGGGACGCGTCGTGTGGGTGCAGAGGCCGCGGACGGTTCGCGAGTTGTTCCAAATCGGGCTTGAGTTCGAGGTGCCGGGAAACACATGGGGCATCGCTTTCCCGCCGGAAGACTGGTTCGCGGCTTCGAACGAGGAAGTTCTGAGGCTGAGCGAAGCCGAAGCCGTTCGCGCGGCAGGCGAGCCGAAGGCGGGCGCGCATGCCGAGAAAACGACGCCGGTCTCTCCTTTATCTGAGGCTTCTGCGGCAAAATCGGAAGCTCCAGCGACCCCGCCACCGTCTCCTACAACTGCAACTTCATCGACAGAGAGCAAAATCCACGTCGTGCCCGCGCCATCGGAAGACGCGCAACTAGCCGTCGCGAAGAACATGGCGAAGATGGTGGCCGATGCGAAGGAGCAGCTCGAGAAAACTTTGAAGAGGGGCGCCGAGAGCGCGATCACCGAAGAAATGACCGTGGTGCGCCAGCAACTCGACGCGCAGCTCCACGACGCAGTGGAGAAAGCGATCAAGGTTTCGATGGATCGCGTGTCCGAATCGGCCGCGAAGAAAGTGGTGCAGCAAGCCGCGGACCGTACGGCGGCGATCGTCGAAGAAGCGCGCAAAGCAAACCAAGCATCCGTTGGCCAGCTGGACGCGAAGGTGCGAAAAGCGGTTCAAGAGGCAGTGAGCCAAGCGGCCAGCGACGCAGCGCAACAGGCCGCGCAGCAAGCGTCCGCGCTGAACTTGAAGCAAGCGGTGGAAGAGGCAGTTGACCACGCGCTGACGGCTCGCGAAGCGTCCACACCTTCACTTGAGATTCTGTCTTCGCCCGAAGCCGCGCAGCAGCATCTCGATCAATGGCGGAAGAATCTGGAAGAAACCGCGCAAAGCGTCCGCAGCCAGGCCGTGGAACAGACAACCGCGGAGGGCGCCGCCGCGACGCAGCGCTGGCGTGAAGAATTCGAAACCGCAGTGTCGGGCGCTTCGCAGAAGATCGGCGACAAACTGCGCGAGGCTGCACAGGCGGCGTTCGCCCAGGCGGAACAAGACGCTGCCGCGAGAAACCAGAAGTTGCGCACCTCGGCCGATGAAGTGGTTAGCGCAGCGCAATTGAGCATCAAGTCACTCGGTACGAGCCTCCAACAGGAAAGGGCACGCGCCGAAGAAACCAAGGCGCACCTGCAAGGAGCGGCGGAGGCAACGGTCGAGGCGACTCGCAAACAACTCGACGAAGCGATCGCCGGAGCGCAGCTGGCAATCAGTTCTCTTGGGACTGGGCTGGAACAGGAACGCGCGCGGGCTGAGGAAGCGAAGTCCCAGCTTCGAGGAGCGTCCGACGCTACGATCAAGCAGGCGCGCCAGCGCTTGGACGAGATTCTCAAGTCAAAATCCGACGACGCCGCTCGCCGTGTTGACGAAGTTCTGGCCGCGCGCGTGCAAAAGCTGGAACCGCAGATTGAGGCGTCCGCCGGGAAGATTGTGGTGCGTATTTCGAGCGAACTCGAGGAAAAACTCGCGCCGAAACTCGAACAGGTGCAGCAAGTGCTTTCCGACCTGGCCATGGCCGAACAGCAAGCGACCCACTTGCACGACGCTGTCCGGGAGCAAGTGCAGGAAGCTTCGCAGCAGGCGATCAATGCGTCGCTCGAACAGCTGCGACAGGAAACGGCGAAGCTGCCGGCCGAAGTGGAAAAATCAAGCCGCGAGGTGGCCGCAAAGTTCGAGGAAGAAATTCAGGCGAGGAGCACCGAAACACAGCACGCCGCCTTCGAATCGCTGCTGAAAGCGTCCGACTGGTATCAGAAGAAGGCGCAGACGACGATGCATTCGACGATGGAGAAGGCCGTGGAGCAATCGACGACGGCGCTGCGCGACCGCGCCGCGGAAATTTCGAGCTTGCTGGCGTCGGAACTCGACCACTATCGCCGCACGTATGTGGAGCACAGCCAAGGACAGATCGAAGATGCCGCTAAGGAAGTGGTTGACCGCGAACGCACGAAGCTGAGCGAAACCGCGGATATGACGCGAGCCAGCTTTACCGACCGCATCGAGCAAGCGACGGGGGAATCGCTGCGCCGGTTCGAAGATTCGTCGCGCGAAGCGCTGGAAAAGGCGCGGTCGGACATGGAATACAATCGCGAGGGCTCGCTGCTGGAATTCCAGAAAAAGCTCGACGAGCGACTGATGACGGGCGTGGAACAGGCGCGAACGCACTTGATGTCGCAGGTGGGCCCGTTGATGGAAGCGTGGGAAGAAAAACGCGAGACGGAACAGAGGGCGTGGATTCAGGCGTTGAAGAAGTCCACCGATGAATCGATCGAGCAATATAAGGGACGGCTCGAGAATGCTTCGAATTCCTGGCTGCTGGCCTCCGCGACAACGCTCGGGCAAAGCTCGCAGGCGGTGATAGACGCTCTCGCCAAAACCGCCGAGAAGCGCATCCGCGAAACCTGCTCCCAAGTGCTCGCCGGCATGGGCGACACGTTGAAGGACCGGCTGATTGGTATTTCCAGCCACTTTAACGATGATGATGAAGAGGATCAAACGCCCAAGAAGAAGTCCTAAGCCTCGAAGTTCCCTACCCGCAGTTTTCCCTGATTTCCGGCTGTGATGCTCCTGCCGTTATAATGCTTGGGTGTCGAACCAAGCCTATTTGAGTATTTGGTGCAAAGAATTCGGGGAAGAGCGAATGCTCGAGCGCTTTGGGGCATTCCTTAGCACAGTTCCGTTCTCCGCGTCGAAGCCGGGATTTTCCTATCTTGTGATTCGCGCCGTGGACGCCGCGGAAACGCCCGTGTTCGAACAGGACCTGCGGGCATTGCCTCTCGACGGCGCGAGCGTCGTGGAACTTGCTAAGGATTATCTGCATAGCGACTGCTCGTACGAAGTGCAATCGAATTGGGACCTGTGGACGTATGACGCGTCGCCGGCGAAATGGCAACTCGAGCCACAGCCGCTCGAGCTGCTCTGCTACGGCGAGGATTACGACGATGGCTTTTGGCGTGAAAACGGCCATCTAGGAGTGGATTTAGGCTTCGAGCATTTTTTTACAGGGCACGCGGGAATACTGGGAATCCACCCTGGCGCTAAATCGCCCGCGCAGAGTCCAGAAGAAGCGCGGTTCCTTGAAGCGATGGCTTGGCCGGAGAACTTGGAGATATATCAGGAGAAGACGCGCGAAAACATCCGCAAGGTGCTCGAATGGACTCGCAGGATTGAAAAAGCTCTGCCGGTCGCGCAGATTCGCTTGTGGTCCGAAGGAGAGGAAAACTTCGAGGCGCGCCTGGAGGAGATCCTGGCGGCGCGTTAGCGGGTTGAAAAACCGGAATCCGAGACCTCTTCCGCGAATCGAAAGTAGCAGATACAATTACCTGGCCCACATTCATGAGAAGAGTTTCGTTCATCTTGGTTTCCTGCGGAGTGGCTCTATCGCTCGTATCATGCGGGGGGCCGGCGCCTGCTCCGGCAAAAGCCGAGCCTGCGGCACCGGCGATTCCTGCCGACATTCAGAGCGCCGCGCAAGCTGGGCTGGGATCCGAAGCAGAAGTGCTCGCGTACGGAGATCTCGCGAAAAACGGCCATCAGGAATTGCTGGCGATCAACCGCGTGAAATTCACGCCTGAAACGGTGGTGGCCGGCACGCTTGTGGTGAGAGCTGCGGTGCTCGAAAACGAAGGAGCGGCCTGGAAAGAGGTCTTTCATTGCGACGAACATTTGAAAAACACCAACGGGTTCCTTGATGGAACGCCGCTTTCGCCCGTAGCGGGATGGAAGTTGCAATATGAACAGGACCCCCAAAAGGGCTTAACCATGTATTTCACCCCACTCGCCAAACCGGTAGGCGGATACGTGCAGACGCTGGGTGTGCGCTGGAATCCCAAAGTGAAGAGATATCAATCGCTGGACCGCACCTTCGAAAAATTTCAAGGTGAAGTGCCGGCACTGGAGACTCCGCAGTCGCAGATTAGCCGCTGAAATAATCGATGAGCGCCATTGCACAACCCGTTCCTGCAACCGCTGCCCGACCGGAGCCGAAACCCTCCGGCTGGAGCCATCTGAAAACGCTGATTCCCTACGTGATGCGTTACAAGGGAATGAGTGTGCTCGGGTTGCTCACACTTGCGCTGATGGGGCTGGTCGGCGCGCTTCCGCAATTGATTATTGGAGCGATCACGGATTGCCTGCAGGGATCGCCGCATGCGCTTTCGACACTCACCGGAGCATCGCGCCAGATTCTCGCGCCGCTTTTTTCGTTTTACGCACCGCTGAGCCGGCACGCGCTCGGTATCTATTGCTTAATTCTGGTCGGCGCCATGCTCGTGAAAGGATTTCTGTCGTTCTGGACGAGATGGATTTTGATCGGAGTGTCGCGGGAAATTGAATACGATTTGCGAAACGACCTCCTGGCGCGACTTGTACGGCTCGAACCTGAATTCTACGTTCGAAACCGGACGGGCGACCTGATGTCGCGCACCACGAACGATTTGAACAACGTTCGCATGGTGCTTGGGCCGGGAATCATGTACAGCGCGACGACCATCTCGACCATGGTGCTGGCGATATTTTTCATGATCAAACTTTCGCCGGCGCTCACGCTGTGGATTCTGCTACCGGTACCTTTCGTCGCTATTGCCGTGCGCTACTTCGGCCAGATCATTCATCGTCTCTCAGAAGAAATTCAAGCGGCGCTCGGAGTGTTGTCCACGCGGGCGCAGGAGAATCTTACGGGAGTTCGCGTGGTACGCGCGTACGCACAGGAGCAGCCTGAAATCGAAGCTTTCGATCTCGCCAATCGCGATTACGTGAATCGCAACATTAAACTGATCGGCGCTTGGAGCATGTTTTTCCCGTTCCTTACCGCGCTGATCGGCGTGACGTTCGTAATCCTAATCGGGAAAGGTGGAATCCAGGTCATCGACAACCGCATTTCTGTCGGGACGCTGTGGGCATTTTATGCGTTCCTGGTGCAGCTGGTGTGGCCGATGATCGCGCTCGGATGGGTGACGAACATCTTTCAGCGTAGCGCCGCGTCGATGGGGCGCCTGAACTACATTCTCCACGCTGAGCCGTCGATTAACGACGCTTCGGTGCAACCGTCGCCGGATGCAAAGGCCGAACCTGAAATTCGCGGCGAGATCGAGTTCCGGAATTTGACGTTCACTTACCCGACCTCGGGAAACGCCGACGGACGCGGCGAGCCGGTTTTGCGCGACATCAATCTGCGGGTTCCGGCGGGTTCTACGCTCGCAGTGGTTGGGCCGACCGGCAGTGGAAAATCGACGCTTGCCGCGTTGATCTCGCGCCTGTGGGAAGCGCCGGCGGGAACGCTTCTAATCGATGGACGGCCGATCCGTGCATATCCCCTTGCTGTGTTGCGCCAAGCGATCGGATATGTCCCGCAGGACACATTTTTGTTCAGCGACACGCTGCGCGAAAACATAGCATTCGGCGAGAACGATGCCAGCGAAGAAGACATTCTGGAATCCGCCGAAATCGCCAGCATCTCCGGAGAAATTCAGAGCTTCCCGCAGCGATTTGACACCATGGTAGGCGAGCGGGGCATAACGCTTTCGGGCGGGCAAAAACAACGGAGCTCGCTGGCGCGCGCGATCCTTCGTCATCCGAAGATTCTGATTCTCGATGATTCTCTCTCGAGCGTCGACACCGACACCGAAGAGCGGATCCTGCGCCGGTTGCGGGACGTAATGCGAAAGCGCACGACGATCCTCATTTCGCACCGCGTTTCTACCGTAAAAGATGCGGATCAAATCATTGTGGTCCGCGATGGGCGCATCATTGAACGCGGTACCCACGATTCCCTGCTAGCGCACGGCGGCTACTACGCCGATCTTCACCAGAAACAATTGCTCGAGGAAGAGCTGGCACGCGAATGAGCGACTTCCGCGAAGAAGAGAAGCTCGGAAAGCTCTACGACTCGCACCTCACGCGGCGGTTGATGAAGTATCTGCGTCCCTACCGCTGGCAGGTTGCGCTGGCAGTGTCGATCACGCTCGGTGTAACGGCCATGGAACTCGTCGGGCCGTATTTGTTTCACTTGGCTATCGACTGGTACATCCTTCCCGGCTTCACACACGATATCGCGCGCAGCGCGGCGCTGAGCGGACTGGCGTGGGTGGTACTCGCCTTCCTAGGCTCGCTCGTCGCGGGATTTGGATTGCAGTACGCGCAGGTGCGAATCATGCAGTGGGTCGGTCAGGAAACTATGTACGACCTACGAAAGGAAATCTTCGAACACCTCCAGCGGCTGCCAATGAGCTTTTACGACAGCAGCCCGGTCGGACGGCTTGTGACGCGCGCCACCACCGACGTGGACGCTCTGAACGACCTTTTTGCATCGGGCGTGGTCGCGATGCTCAACGATTTCGTCCTGCTCTTCAGCATGGCGGCGCTACTTTTCAAGTGGCATCCTTTTCTTGCGCTCGCCACCCTTTCACCGCTGCCGTTCATGCTGTTGATCACGTATTTGTTTCGCAACAAGGTGCGTAATGCGAATCGCCGTATCCGCACGGCCATTGCGCGAATCAACGCGTTTCTCCAGGAACACGTAAGCGGTATGGCCGTGGTTCAGCTTTTCAATCGTGAAGAGAAGTCGCGCCAGCAATTCGAACATTTGAACCGCGTGCACATGGAGGCGTATAAGGACGCGATTGACGCGTTTGCATTTTTCTACCCAGCCGTCGAATTCCTCAGCATGGCAGGCGTGGCGCTACTTTACTGGGTGGGCGGGCTGCGGATCATCGATGGAGCCATCAAGATTGGCGTGTTGCTCGCGTTCATGCAGTACGCGCAGCGTTTCTTTCGACCGATTCAGGATTTGAGCGAAAAGTTCAACATTCTACAAAGTGCGATGGCCGCATCCGAACGGATTTTCAAGCTGCTCGACGAGCCAGTTACCATCGTTTCCCCGCCGCAGGTGCACCGCCTGCCCGCTCCGCGCGGCGAAATTGAGTTTCGCAACGTGTGGTTCGCGTATCACGGCGGCGCGGCCCCGAAAGATGAAGACTGGGTACTGCGCGACGTTTCTTTTCGAGTGGAGCCGGGACAAACGCTTGCCATCGTCGGCCACACCGGCGCCGGGAAGACAACGATCATTCAGCTTCTGCTGCGTTTCTATGACATTCAGCGCGGTGAAATTCTGCTCGATGGCGTGGACATACGCGCCCTGGAACTGAACGAGCTGCGCCGGCTTTTTGGCATCGTGCTGCAGGATCCATTCCTCTTCACAGGAACGCTTGAATCGAACGTGAAGCTCGGAACCCAAAACATCGATCGCGCCGCTGCCGAAAGCGCGCTGCGCGAAGTCGGCCTGGGCCCGTTTGTCGACGCGCTGCCTCAAGGCGTAGAAACACCCGTTACGGAACGTGGCTCAACGCTTTCCGTGGGCCAGCGCCAGCTCGTCAGCTTCGCGCGCGCACTGGCGCACAATCCGAAGTTTCTGATCCTGGACGAAGCAACATCGAGCGTCGATACCAAAACCGAGCTGCTGATCCGAGAGGCTCTGAATCGCCTGCTTCAAGGACGCACGGCCGTGGTAATCGCGCATCGGTTAAGCACCATTCAGCACGCGCATCGCATTCTTGTGTTCCACAAAGGACGCCTACGCGAGCAGGGCTCGCACCAGGAACTTCTCGGGTTGCGCGGGATTTACTATCGGCTCTACCAGCTCCAGTACAAGGAGCAAGAACTGACAGTTCACCTCCCCGATGTGGGCTCGCCCGGATTTGCCCGACCGTTGCCTGCCGATGATTGAGCGGGCGAGCGAACGGTGCTCGTGTGCCTCTCCACTGTGGCCGCTTCTGCAACGCTCCCTCAGAACGCAAATTAGGAAAGCTTGGTGAGCTCGCCTACGATCCTTATTTCCGCCGGCGAGGCTTCGAGCGATATGTATGCCGCTGGCCTCGCGAAAGCTCTCCGTGAGCGAACCGGAGCGCAGGTCTTCGGCATGGGCGGGCCTCAAATGGCGGCGGCGGGAGTGGATCTGATCGCCGACTATCACGAGGTGGCCGTCGTCGGCATTTCCGAGGTACTGCACAAGATTCCCGCCGTGATCGGAGTCCAGCGGCGCATCGCACGTGAAGCCAAAAAACGGCGTCCGGCGTTGGCGATTCTGGTCGATTCACCGGGAACCCATCTCGGCGTGGCGCGCCGGCTTAAGAACATTGGAATTCCTGTGGGCTACTTCATCGGTCCGCAAGTCTGGGCTTGGCGGCCCGGACGCGTCCGCGTTGTCAAGCGGCTGGTGAAGCGGATGGTCGTAATTTTTCCGTTTGAAGAGAAATTCTATCGCGACGCGGGAGTGCCTGTGGATTTCGTCGGCCATCCGCTCGTTGATATAGTTCGCTCGACTCTAACGCGCGAAGAATTTGCGGCGCGGCATGGCCTCAATGCGAAACATCCCATTGTCACTCTACTCCCCGGCAGCCGCCCCAGCGAAATCGAACAGCATTATCCGCGGTTACTGGAGACTTGTCGGAGGCTGAGCAACATTCCGGACATCCAGTTCATTCACGCAGCGGCGCCCGGGCTCAATGCCGACTTCTTCCGGTCACCTGCGACTCCCGGCCTAACCGTGAAGCGAGTTGAAGGAGCCACCTACGACGCTCTCGCGGCGGCGGATTGCGCCATTGTCGCCAGCGGCACCGCGACAGTTGAAGCAGCACTGCTGGGAACCCCGATGGTTGTGGTGTATCGCGTCACCCCGGCCAGCGCCTTTATCCTTCGACGCATGGTTCGCGCGCCATTTGTTGGCATGGTGAACCTTATCGCCGGAAGGATCGTCGCAGCGGAGCTGATTCAAGACCAATTCACGCCGGCTGCGGTCGAATTCGAAGCCCGTCGCATCCTCAATTCGCCGGAGGCCCGTGCAAAAGCAAAGGCAGACCTCGCGGAAGTGCGCGCCAAGCTCGGGCCGGGCGGCGCAATTGAGCGCGCCGCAGACATCTTCGCCAGAATGCTGTAATCTTTCGGACGCGGGCAACTGCGCGACTTTCTCAGGTATCTTAATAAAGCAGGGACAATAGGTTTCAAACAGAGAGGAATTCTTGCGCAACATCCGCGTCCTGTTCCGCACACTTTCACTGATATTTCTCGTTGCGCTTACTTCGGCGGCGCAGGCGCCGCGCCCCTATCCATTCCGCGCCACAAATTACGATGTCGAAGTGGCTCTGCACCCGCAAGATCAGACGATCTCCGCGCGCGTCCGCGTTGACTTCACTGCGGAAGCCGTTTCGAAAACGGTGGTCGTCGAGTTGCACCCTGACTTGCGGCTCACGTCCGTTCGTGCGCCCGGCGGCCCGCCGCTAAATTTCGAGCGCGACCGGAATTCGCCTATCCTGCTGACTGTGGCTCTGCCCGAAGTAGTCGCCCCAGGCCACACTGTCACGGTGACATTCGAATACGGCGGCCCTCTTTCGAATGAAGACGACAGTCCGACTAAGGGTTTGCGATTCGCTTCAATCGATAAAACTTCGGCGTATCTTCTCTTACCCGCTCGCTGGTTCCCATTGACGAACTACCCTTCGAATCGCTACACGGGAACTTTCAAAATTAATGTGCCGGACAGCTTCGCGGTTGTTGGCACGGGCAAAGGGGAAGGCCCTAACATGATTGCCGCTACCGGCAATGAGGGCGGGCGCGCGGAGTACGTGTTCCGTTGCAATCAAGCCGGACCGGTCGGCACCTTTGTTGCGGGCGCGCTGCAGTTGACGCTGGTACATACGCAAGGATTCACGATTCCTGTCTACACTCCTCCGGCGCAGATCGCCACCGCCAACGACTACGTCGAATCGCTGCGGCAAGCGATTACCTATTTCGCTGAAGCGTTTAGCCCTATTGAACCGGTTCCAAATCCAACGATCGCGCAGCTGCCCGACGGCACGTTGCCTGGATACTACGCTCCGGGGCTGGTGCTGATCAGCGCCAGGCAATGGACTGCCAAGCCCAACTCGCGCCTGATGGGGCAGCTCGCCGCTCACGAATGGTGGGGGGACCACGTCTTGGCCGCGTCGGCGTCGGATGTATGGTTGACGGATGGCCTTTCGCGCTATGCAGAAGCGATGTTCGCCGAGCAAAACGACGGCTCGGGGGCGCTGCATAGAGTGCTCGACGACTACGCGGTGGGTGCGCTGATGTATGAAGATGTAACGCCGATCGCGCAGGCCGCGCGCCTCCAGCAGTATTCCGAGAACTACCGCTCGGTTGTCCTGGATAAAGGAGCAATGGTGTTCCACATGCTCCGCGCTCAAATCGGAGATGATGCCTTCGAGGCGCTGCTTCGTGAATTCTTCAAGAAGTATGACGGCAAAGTTGCAAGCCTTGCGGATTTCGAAAAAATGGCCTCCACGAAAACGCCCCCTCCCGTGAAAGGCCAGCCCGCGGTGAACCTGACGGCATTTTTTTCGCAGTGGCTGAATTCGACTGGCGTGCCGGAATTTAAGCTCGAATACATCGTCTACCGCACTCCGAAGGGATTCAAAGTTGTTGGCAAGATGCGTCAGGAACTCGACACGTTTCGCATGCCGGTGGAGGTTAAGGTCGATACGGAAGGCAATCCGGAAAACAAGAGAATTCTCGTCACCGGCACGACCACGGAATTTCAGCTCGATACTTTCGGACGGCCCAAGCCGAATGGCGTCACGGTCGACCCTAGCAATAATCTTTTGAAGTCCAGCGCGAAGCTGCGCGTCCACGCGGCCGTTGCGCGCGGCGAGGGTCTCGCGGAGATTGGCAAATATTACGAAGCGATTCAGGAATATCAGAAAGCGCTCGATCTTCAGTCGAGCAATTCGCTCGCGCATTTTCGAATGGCCGAGGCAATGTTCTATCAGAAGAATTACAACGCCGCCGCCAACTCATTTCGTGCGGCGCTCGGCGGAGACCTGGATCCGAAGTGGATAGAAGTCTGGAGCCACATCTACATCGGGAAAATTTACGACTTGCTCGGACAACGCGAGCGCGCGGTAAACGAGTACGGGCTCGCGCAACATACGAATGACGACACCGCCGGAGCTCAAGAAGAACTTGCGAAATTCTTGAAGAAGGGTTATACGGGCGACCCGTCGATCGACGCAGCGGCCGCACCCGGCGCGGCAGCGCCCGCCATGGTGGCGACGCCTCCCGCAAAGCCAGCGGATGATCCTGCAGCGTCCGACAAACCAGTACTAAAGAAGCGTCCCGCGGAAAACTGAATTGCCCAGTTCCGCGGTTCATCGCGCGTCCTTCATAGCGGATCGAAACCAGAGACCTTAGGCGCGTTGACGCCCTTGTGTTGAATCAGCACCTGAAATGTCTCGCCCATTCCTTCTGGATTGATCAATGCCTTGAAGAGCAATCGCGCGCGCGCCTGTTGATCCTGGTTCATGTGGTCCGACTGCAAGTCTTCGAAGTTGCTCGCCCGGGCAAGCGCCAGAAGGAAATTCGTCTGCGAAGTAAACCCGGTGCGGGCCAGCCCCGCGTGCTGCCCCCAGAGATCGACTGCCGTGAAATTCACATGTGCGGTCAGATCCTGCTGACCCGGCACACGAAAGTAATCTTCGCTGGCGCGATGGCGTTCGTACGCGAGGAGCGTGCCGCGCATGTGACGCTCGTCGTATAACTCCCGCGCTTCGTGTCCATAGTCAATCGTTAGGACGAATCCGCGGAGCAGTCTCCTCCCAGCAGCCTCAATCCACTTGGCGGCCTCGAGGCAAACCTCTGCGTGCTGTTCGCCATTAAGCGCTATGCGTTGCTCCTCAAAATATGAATTTAACTCGGGAGTCGATGGCGCCCCAATCTGCTCGCAAAAACCGGCATCGCCCACGCCCACGTAGAGTTCTCGCAATTCGCCGTGCCCTTGCACCACTCGATGAATCGGCATCGCGTCCAATAATTCGTTCGAAAAAATACAGCCGCACGAGATCTCGCCGGGGATTTCGCCGGCCGAACTCGCGTGACCGCGCGCTGCGTGCGATGCGAGAACCGTCGATTGCGCACCGCGGCGCGATGCTGATCTTTCGACCACGACGTAGCGCAGCGTCTCGTAGAAAGCCCCTAATTCAATGGCCGCGAAATCGAGAATTTGTTTAGCCAACTCTCCAGTCCCGGCTCCCGCTTCGATTAGCGAAAACGTACCCGGACTCCCAAGCTGCGTCCACATCTCATGCAACTGGCGAGCGAGCAGCCGCCCGAACAGCGGGCGCGCATCCACGCTCGTAAAATAATCCTGCCGAGGCCGCTGATCCGCCTTGGCGTAGTAGCCGAATTCCGGATGATAGAGGCACGCTTCCATGTACTCGGCAAACGTGATGGGCCCGCGCGCCCGGATTCGTTCGGCAATAATCGCCGCGAGCGGCGTTGGTTCGGAGCGGCGCTGCATCAATTCTGTCGCTGCGGGTTGCGGATGAACATTTCGATGATGTAGTCGTGCAGGCAATCGTAGAGCTGCTTTTGAAACATCCAGGGAAATTGCGGGTTCTCGATTTCTCGCGGCCGCATCAAGAAATTGTAGTTGTGGACTTCCGCTCCCGTGGGCTTGAAGCGGATCGCGACTTCAACGCCTTCGGGCGCCGGCCTTGCTTCAAAATCGAAAAGCGGATGCTCATAGCGCGCAAGCTCAAACCTCACTTTCTCTACTAGGCTTCCCGTCACGATGCTCCGGCGCCCTTCGCTTTCAATTCGGCCCATACCCCTTCAAATGCAATCAGAGCGTCGGCGCTGAATAGAACGAAATACACTTTTTCAAGCGATGTGGGACTTTCAAAATGCTTGCCGACTTCGCGCAACATGATCTCCGCGCACTCGCGCACCGGAAAACCAGCGACTCCCGTCCCAATCGCAGGAAATGCGATCGTCGTCAAACCCTTTTGCGCCGCGATCCGCAGCGAGTGAGCCGTCGAACTGCGCAACGATAGAGCCGTCGTGAGGCCTCCCAGCTGCATGCTCGCCGCATGGATTACGAAGCGCGCTTTGAGATTTCCACCGGACGTGATGGCCGCACCGCCAACCGGCACCGGTCCCACTCCGTTGCATTCGCTCTGAATTTTCGGCCCTCCTTTGCGGCGTATCGCTCCAGCCACGCCCCCGCCGAGCTGCAAATCGTTGTTCGCCGCGTTGACGATCGCGTCCGTATCCATCTCCGTCAGATCGCCCTGCAAAATTTCGATGCGATCGGAAATATTCATCGACGGGTCGCGCCGCGGGATTGAAACGTGCCCAGCGTGCACCCATGGAATTTCATGAAATCAATCCCGGCGGCTCGCACACAATCACAACTTCTTTGCCCATGCGCCGCCCGGCCACCGCGCAAGCCTGCACGGTTTCTTCGGACGTATCGTGCGCGCGTATGATCTCAAGCAGCTTCCGATTCGGGGTAGAGTGAAAAAAATGCATCCCGACGCAGTTTTCACCGCGAAATGTGATTGCGGCCAATTCTGTGATGGAAAGGGAAGCAGTACTGCTGGCAAGAATTGCGTTGGGCTTCGCGAACTTGTCGAAGATCGTAAAGATTTCGAGTTGCAGTTCCATATCTTCCGGCGCCGCTTCGATCAGCAGGTCCGCCTGCCGGCACGCGTCGTCCACCCGTCGCGCGGTCGTCAGATTTTCCAATGCGAATTCCCTTTGCGCATCCGTCACTGCTCCTCGTTCAACATCTTGCTCGAACGCCTTGCGAATGTAAGCCATGCCCTGTTCCAGCATCTCAGGCGAAACGTCTTCCAGCACGGTGCGATATCCGCCGCATGCAGCCGCATACGCGATTTCTCGTCCCACCACGCCCGACCCGATGACGCCCACCACACCGATCGTGTTCACACTCACGCCCCAGCCGCCTAACGAATTTTCTTTAGTGCATCCTCATCGTATCCGAGAATGATTTGCTTGCCTGCGATCGTCACCGGCCGGCGAATCAAATTCGGCGTCGACGCCATCAGCCTCAGCGCCTCCGCGCGCGACGGAGGGCGCTCTTTCATTTTGCGCTCACGATACACTTCGTTCCGCGGATTTAGGAACTCGCGATAGTCGCGATCTCCGATCAGCGTCTCAAGCTCCGCGACGGTCAGTGGGTCCTTGTCTAAGTCCCGCAGTTCCAGTTCAACATTTCTTGCCTGCAAGAGACCTCTTGCTTTCCGGCAAGAAGTTCATGTGGGCTTTTGAAAGAATCGAATTTTCGACTTGGCCATGTTTCCTTTCAGATGCGGAATTAGTATCGCGCCACGCCCGGATCCACGTCAGTCGACCAGCGATCGATCCCGCCGGTCATCGAACATGCGCCTTCAACGCCCTGCGAGCGCAACCACACAGCGGCGTCGAGGCTCCGCATACCGCGGTGGCAGAAGCAGACAACTTGCTCCGCACGTTCCAGGCGCGCTAGGTTTGCCGGGATTTCACCCAGCGGAATCAAAGTGGAACCTTCGATGTGCGTCGTGTCGTATTCCCATTTTTCGCGTACGTCGACAAACAGGACACTCTCGGCGCGGCTGAGAAGTTCCTTCACCTCGCATGGAGTGATTTCAATATTCCCGAGGAGATCGTTTGCCATCAGTATCCAAAATCCGCCGGAATCGAGAAAGCGTGCTCTTTTACTCCAAGCCCCTCGAAGCGGCTTGCACCAAGCTCCTTCAAATATTCAGCGCGGCCCGGCATGCGCACCACCCACCGAGTGAGCCATTTTTCGAAGTCCTCGAGCTGCCGCGTTTGCTCGTGATACTCCGCGAAAAAACCGTGGTCGCGGCCGTAATAGCCCTGCACGGGCGAAGGATGCGCTCCTCCCGGTTCGTGTACCACCGCCGCGACCAGAAACCCCGGTACGAGGGTACGGTTTGGGTCTGAGGCGATCACACGCGGCTCAACAATTTCCTCGACTACCAGAATCACCTTTCGCGCTGCTCGCGCACCATCGACCGCCACGCCCAGGCTACCCCACACATGAGCGTTGCCCTGCGAGTCCGCCCGCTGCACGTGAAGAATTGCAACGTCCGGCCGCAGCGCGCGCACCGCGACCAATTTTTCCTCGCTTACCGGCGACGAAAACTCCCGAAGGTTCCCGTTCTTTTTCAGCAAATCGCTTCCCAGGGTCGCGTACGTCGGCAAGAACGGTACACCCAGCGCGGCCGCGTGCAGCGCAAGCGCCATCGTGAAATTCGAATAATCAACCACTTCAATTCGCCGCGGCATGCCGCTCTCAACGGCGCGCCGGAAGCAATAGCCGACGCCCGCCGATACATTCCCCACCCACGCCGCCATCACGCGCGAAACGCATCCTGCGCCGATCAACTGATCGAATAAGATATCCGAGATTGGCCCGACGAGCGTCAAGTCACGCCGCCCCTGGCGTATCAACTCGTGGCCCGCCGCGAACGGTATCATCTGCTCGAGCTGTGCGCCCAAAAGCACCATCGCACCCGAGGGCACATGCCGCTCGACTGCCTCTTGCAGCGTCATCAGTTTGGATTCAGCAATCATTCTCGGCTCATACCCAGTGTCTAGCGCCCTTGCCACACCGGCGCACGCTTCTCGATCAACGCGCGAACCCCTTCGTTTGCGTCTTTCGTCTTCATCAGCTGATCGAGATATACATCCTCGACTTCCTTTAGCATCGCTTCAAAGTCAAATCCCGTCGCACGCCAGAGTGCGCGCCGGCTCACGCGAACCACCACCGGACTCAACGCGTCGAGTTGGCTCAACAACCACGAAACTCCAGCCGCCAGTCCACCTTCAGGCACGATGCGCGTGATCAGCCCCAGGTCGAGCGCTTCGCCAGCGTTCAGCGTACGACCCGTGAGAATCAAGTCCGTCGCGGCGCGCGGCCCGATGAGTCGCGGAAGCGTAACCATGGCAACCGGTGGGAAGCATCCATATTTGATCTCGGGCTGCCCAAATTGCGCGGATGCATCAGCCAACACAAAGTCGCAGAATGTCGCCAGCTCGCATCCGCTTCCCAGGCACTGGCCGTGGACCGCGGCAATGGTCACGCAGTCAGCGCGCCACAGCTGCCGAAAGATGCTGTGAAATGCGCGCACCATTTCGGAAACTCGCTCCGGCGTCTGATCTTTAATCTCGCCGCCCGATGAGAATCCATGCTCTCCGGCCCCCTCGAAAACCAGAATCTTCGCGCTCGGCAGCACTTGCGCGAGGCCGACGGAAATCTCGCGCATCGTCTCAATGTCGATCACATTCCACGGAGGGCGGTCGAGCGTAATCCTCGCCGTCTTGCCTTCGGTTCGAACGTGAATCGAGCCAGCACTCATTTCAGCGGGTCCAAAAGTGATTGGGATCAAGTTCGCGCATCACGGCTAGCTCGGCTTCTCTTGGCGGCATCGTCTCGACGAGTTCGTCGTCCACGCGCAGCGTCCACCCGGTGTTCGCGAGCACTTCTTCGACGCTCACACCCGGATGCACCGAAGCGAGTTGCGCCTCGCCGTCGTGACCAAAGCGCAGCACTCCCAACGTCGTAATGATTGCCGAAGGGCCTGACGCAATAGGCAGGCCCTGCGCGTGACGCCAACGATTCCCTGATCCGAATCCCGGTGACGTAATATGCCCCACGCGTTCGCACAACCGTCGACGATCGTGCACCAGCAGCACCACCGTTCGTCGCGCGAGGCATGCAATATCGCACGCTCCGCCCGACCCGGGCAGCCGCTGCATCTCGCCGCCGCGAAAGCCCCAGGTTGTGTTGAGATTGCCGAAGCGGTCCACTTCGGCTGCACCGAGAAAACCCACATCCACGCGTCCCTGCTGGAGCAGCCCCATCACGTCGAGCATCTGGCCACACTGCGTGGCTCCCATCAGGTTCGGCGGATCGCCCATCGTGTAAAGCAGTTCAGCAGAAGGTGTTTCGCGGATAACTCCGTTTTCAAACAGGCCCACGGCGCGAGGAGCATGCGTACGACGTGCCACCAGGAATGCCAGCATAGGCAACCGCATCCCGACAAACACCAGTTCCCCGTCGCGAATCTCCCGTGCAGCAGCCGCCACCATCAGTTCGCTGAAGGTGTACCCTCGTGCCGCGATTTCCGTCTCGGAATGACTGGCCACTTCGGTGGACTTTTCCTTCCGGCGCAATCCGCTTCGAACTAAAAGCCGCGGAACGTCGGCTTGCGCTTCTCGAAAAACGCGTTCAGGCCTTCGTTGCAGTCTTCAGACTCGAAGCAATGAATCTGCAGGCGGATTTCTTCATCGAGCTTTTCTTCGAGTAGGCGCCGGTCATCGCCCAGGATCGTGCGCTTTACGTCGCGAAACGCCATAGGGGGAGCACTTGCAAGCTCTTCGGAAAGATTCCGCACCTCGTTTTCAAATTCACTCGCCGGGAACACTCGATTGACGATCCCGAGGCGCAGCGCGTCCTCCGCTGAAAGAGTCTCGGCCGTGTAGAAAAGTTCCGCCGCCAGGGCCATCCCTACGATGCGCGGCAAAAAGTATGTCCCTCCGAAATCAGGATAAAGCCCCAGCTTCGCAAACGATTCCGCGAATTTTGCCTGGTCGGAGGCAACCCGCATATCGCATGCCAGCGCAAGATTCATTCCGCCGCCGGCTGCGGGACCGTTCACGGCCGCAATCACGGGTTTCGGCATCCCCGCGATCGCGAGACAAATCTCCTTTCCGGTTTTCATCAGGTCCGCGAGTTCCTGAGGAGCCTTGCGTTTCTTGGCGTCGCGGATGAACTCGACGTCTCCACCCGCGCAGAAACCCCTACCGGCGCCTGTAATCACGACGGCGCGCACGGATTTGTCCTCGCTCGCACGCAGCAGGCCGTGCACGAGTGCTCTTCCCATCTCCGTGGTCAGCGCGTTCAGTTTGGCCGGCCGGTTCAAACGCAACGTCACAACCGAACCCGAGCGCTCTTCGAGCAACACTTGATTCGAATTTTTGTTTACTGCTTGAGGAGTGGCTCCCATAAGGATTCAGTCCCTAGTCCTTCAAACTCTTCAGCAGCGCAGCCAGCTTCTTGAAATACCGCGTCTTCACGCCAAGTTCAGTTCCCGCGTTTTGCCCACTCGTCGATGGCAGCACGAATACCTGCGCGCCATAGAGCGTCTCTTTCTGCAGCCCCAGCTTGCAGGTGCGCCCTGCAAATTTTTCATACACGGCCTTGCCGTTGAATGCCACCACGCGAGGCCGCAAATCTTCGAGCTTTTGCGCCAACAGCACGCGCCCCTCGGCAAATTCCTGCCGCTCGATCTCTTCGATCCCGCGCGTGGGACGCTTTACAAGGTCCGTCAATCCGATGCCGAACTCGACGAGCCGCCGGTCGTCCTCATAACCAATCGGTTCCGGAATTACGCCGGAGTCGTAGAGAATGGGCCAGAATTGGTTGCCGCGTCCCGCGTAATAGTGTCCCACTCGCGCGGAACGTTCACCCGGATTTGCGCCCACCAGTATCATCTTCATTCCCTTCCGCAAATAATCGGGTAGTGTACGCATCGCGCTACTTGCCTTTGAACTCCGGCGGCCGCTTCTCGACGTACGCCTTCAACCCTTCTTTGGCATCTTCGCTGGTGAACAGCAGCTGTTGTAATTCGCGCTCTATCCCCAGCGCTTCGCCGAACCCCACTTCGGAGCCGGTGACAACCGCGCGCTTGATGCGTCCCACTGCGCGCGACGCCTTATTCGGCGGGCAGAACTGCCGCGCGTAGGCCATCACGTCATCCCAGAATGTCTCGCGCGCGTAGAGGTGATGAACCAATCCCATTTCGAGCGCTTCTTCAAAACTGAACGTGCGCCCGGTCGCCATTAATTCAATCGCGCGCGCACGCCCAACGCACCGCGACAGCCTTTGCGTCCCACCCGTTCCAGGCAGAACCCCGAGGTTTACTTCGGGCAATCCGATCTTGCCGCCGTCTTTCTTCGCAAGACGGATGTCGCAAGCAAGCGCGACTTCCAGTCCGCCGCCCACCGTGTGTCCATTTAGCGCCGCAATTACAAGCTTGGGCGTTTGCTCGAAGCGGCACAACGTCTCATTCGCGTGCAGGCAAAAATAATATTTGTACTGCGGATCGGCAGTAGTTAGCATTCCGATGCTCGCACCGGCGCAGAAGAATTTGTCCCCGGCGCCCCGTACGACGATTACGTGTGCGCTCTCGTCCATCCGCGCCCTCAGAATCGCGGTGTCGAGCTGCTGCATCATTTCGTACGAATAGGTATTCGCGGGCGCGTCGTCCAGCTCGATAATTGCGACGCCACCGTCCACTCGGTAGTTGATCAGTTGTTTTTGGTCAACCGCCTGCGAGGTTGCCATCGTTGTCTCCATCTTCTAACGATTCTACGGCCTGAGGTCGCTCGGCGCTCGCTTAATTCATGCTGCTGCACAACGATAGCACGTCCGTCAGGAGCGAACAAACAAGCGACGGCCGCCACAATCTTGCGATTTCCTGCGCCGCGAACGCGCCTCCAAGCATCCAATCTTCAGCCGGTTTGCCTTCACTTGCAGGCCGGGGGAGATGTGCTACCCTGTGACTCTGGAACCCGCAGCCATGAGCGCACCTAAACTAGATCCGCTGGAACCGCGCCAGCTGCCTTCACAGGTGGTGAAGGACGACGAGCCCATCCTCGTAGCCGCCGCGAAAGCAGGCGACGTCAACGCGTTCGAAACTCTCGTCGCCCGCTACGAACGCAAGATTTTTCGCCTCGCGCAAAACATCACCCAAAATCGCGAAGACGCCGAAGACACCATGCAGGAAGCTTTCCTGAAAGCTTTCGAGCACCTCGGCGAATTTCAAGGAAACTCCCGCTTTTATACCTGGCTTGTCCGCATCGCCGTAAATCAGGCGTTGATGAAGCTCCGCAAGCGCCGTCCCAATCAAATCTCGCTCGACGAAGAAGTGGACACCGGCGAAGAAACCATGCCCCGCGAAGTGGAGGACTGGGGTCCTTCGCCCGAGGAGCGCTACAAACAGTCAGAACTCGGCGAGATTCTCACTACCGTAATCGGCGAACTCGATCCTTCTTTCCGAATCGTTTTCCAGTTGCGCGACATCGAAGAATTGTCGACGGAAGAAACGGCTGATGCCCTGGGACTTTCCGTGCCGGCGGTGAAATCACGGCTGCTGAGAGCACGCCTCAAACTCCGCCAGAAGCTAGGCCGATATTTTCGGCAGGGTGAAAATTCGTGAATTGCAGGAACATCGTTAGAGAGCTTTCGAATTACCTCGACGAAGCGCTCGATTCAACGCTGCGAGCCTCCATTGAAAAGCACCTCGAAAATTGCGAGGACTGCCGCGTCGTAGTCGATACCACCAAGCAAACGATTCAAATCTTCTGCAACTCCGAGCCCGCGCCGCTTCCGGAAGACACGCGCCAACGCCTTCGCGACGCACTCAAGAGCCGCCTCCGCCGCGTCCGCGCCTGACAGGCCGTCCGTTACACGCTCCGTGCCCCACTCAAGCGAACTTCCTCTTCCCACATTGCAATCTGTTTTCCCAAGCCCCGCTCTCGCGCCAATTCGTAAATTCGTCCCGCGACCACAATGTCCTCAATCGCGATTCCGTTCGAACGAAACAGCGTAATCTGCTCCGCGCTCGTTCGCCCCGGAGTTTTCCCAGCAACAATCTCAGAGAGTTCCTGCACGAACGACCATCGGCTATCGTCGTCGCCGAAAAATCGCATCAAGTCGCCCGCTTCCATTTTCGATTGCGCCCGCGAATCGGCGGCAATCACATGCGACCGGCGCACCGCTTCATCGTCAAGCTCGCGCCTGTTCGGGAAATTCGCGCCGATCGCGTTGACGTGCATTCCGGGCTTCAGCCAACGCCCTTCAAGCACAGGATTCGTCGAAGTCGTGGATGTAACAACAACATCCGCGTCTCGCACCGCCTCCTCCGCCGACGTAACCGTCGTGACAGAAATTTCTAACCGCTTGGTCATTTCGGCGGCGAACTCCTCGCGCCTCCCTCGATCGCGCCCGAATGCGCGCACGCTCTTAATTTCGCGCACCTGCGCAATTGCCTCGAGTTGCGTTCGCGCTTGAAGCCCCGTGCCGATGATACCAATCGTACGTGCGTCGCTGCGCGCCAGCACACGCGTCGCCACCCCGCTTGCCGCGCCGGTGCGCATCTGCCCAAGATAATTCGCTTCGATGATTGCGACCAGATCGCCCGACTCGGCCTGAAAAAGTGGCACTAGAAACCGCAATCCCTCGCGCGCGCTCGTATAAATTTTCAATCCCATGTAGCCCGTCGTCGCATCGGCGGCAGCCATATAGTGGATGTAACTCTTGCCAGGAACGTGCAGGCGCTGTCGTGAATGCAGAAGCGCGCTGCCGTCGCCGAGCCGCCGAAAGGAGTCTTCAACGGCTTCAATGGCCATCGGCATCTTCAAAATCGATTTCACATCCGCTTCGGTAAGCAGCAATGGCATGGACGATCTCCGCGAACAATGATGGACGGCCCGAGGTTCCATGTCAAAAGTCGAAGTGTGGCGGAAAGTCGGGGAGTGTCAAAAATTGATGTGATAACGAAGGACGCGAGTTCCAGAAGTATCGAGAACCAGAAGCTCTCCGCGCGGGCTGACGGCGAGTGGCGGGGCCGGACGGCCCGCCTGCCCAAGTTCCGGCGCAAGATCTACATCGAGCTTCGGGCTGCCCTCCAGCGTCAGCACATGAAGCATGCGTCCATTGGGGTCCATCACGAAAAGATAGTTGCTCGAAACCGCGAACTGATCGCTTAGTTTGCGCCCGCCGCCGTATGCGGGAACGCCGATTTGCGACATCAGGTGCCCCTCGGCCGTAAATTTCATGATCGTACCCGCGGACACATTTGCTACGTAGAGTGCTCCGTCAGGCGCAATTTCGATTGGCCCGGGATCGCTCGCGCGCCCGGAAGAATTCTTCGGTGGCTGCCAGGCTTGCAGCAACCGGAACCGCGGCGTAAAAGTAAAAACCTTCGCGGCATTGGAATCAAGAACGTTGATCAGCCCGTCCCAACCCACTGCGACGCTCAACGTGTTCTCTTTCGTCGCGCGCGATCGCAAGCGCAATTCGCTGTGATGATCGCCGTCAGGCTTAAAAATAAAAATGGTGTTTCGGACGGGGTCGGCGACGTAGATCGCGCCGCCGCGGTCAACCGTGATCCATCCGGGGTGCTTCAGCGCGTCTTCCTGGAAGGACAATAACGGCTTTCCCTGCGAAGAAAACTTGTCGACGAACCGGCTTCCCGCGTCCGCAATGTATACGTTCCCGAGCGCGTCGGTCGCGATGCTGACGGGCTCTGCCAATTGACCCGGCTGCGCTCCTTTCGCCCCCCACGCTCCCAGATATTCGAGCGGCGGCGCGGCCGAAGGCTGCGACTGCGCTTCGGTCGTTATTAGCGTGCAGCCGCAGGTCAGCATAAGTGTAGTGAGAGTGAGAACTAGCGAGACGACATGGAGCCGGGTGCGCATGGTCGCAATAATTATCGTACCCGGCTCCAGCCCAACAGCGTATCCAAAGAAATCGCGCGCGTGCTGCTTTAGGCAGGGTCAGCCAGGGAGCCTCAGCTGAGGTGTCGATCGCTCTTCGATGATGATGATGATGATGATGCACCGCTGAGAATCGCGAGAAGGTTTCTAAGTCGCTTCATCGACAGCTTCGTCCAGCCTCTGCGCGGAATCCCAAAACGCCTTCCACAAATCGCCGACGCGCTTCAATCTCGTTAACACCGTCGTAATATTGAAATCTGCCGGCTGGATTTTTTTGCCTATGTCGGCCGGAGTCAACGGAGTCGAAACTGGCGCGCCTGGAAAAGGCCGCAGCGAATACGCTGCCGCAAGCGGCTTCCCTCTCGCATTCTGAACCGAGTCAATCAACACGGTCCCTTTCCGGCGTTTGCTGACCGTCCGTTCGAAGGTCACTGCATCGGGAAGCTCGTCGCGAACTCTCTGTCCGATCGCTCCCGCGAAGAGCCGCGCTTCGTCATAGGTGTACTTTCGCTCGATCGGAACGTAAATATGAAAACCCGACGCTCCCGAAGTCTTGAGAAACCATCGCACCTTCAGTGCTTCGAGTTGCTTATGAACGGCCCGGGCAACTTTTAAAACAACCTCGAAGCCCGTTCCGTCCGTTGGATCGAGATCGAAAAATAAGTAGTCCGGATGCGTTTGGTCGTCGAATCGGCTCGACCAGGGATTGTGGTCGATGCATCCAAGATTCGTGAGGTAGAGAAGCGTCGCGCGGTCGTTGGCGAGTATGTAGGGGACGTCGGCTCCTCTTTCTTTCGTGAAAATATCTACAGTCTTCACCCAATCAGGACGTGGACTCGGCGCCTCTTTCTGAAAGAAAAACTGGCCGTCGATTCCATTTGGATATCGCTTCAAGACCATCGGCCGATCTTTCAAAAACGGCAAAATGTAAGGCGCAACGCGTAGGTAGTAGAGCAGGATGTCGCGCTTTCGCAGACTCGGCTCGGGAAAATAGACTTTATTCAAGTGCGTCAGCGAAATCTTGTTGCCGTCTAATTCTACATTCAGCGACTCCGTATTGCCCTCGGAAAGCTCCTTCTCCAGATCGTTCGATTTGCTGGCGCTGCGGGACGCGGAGGAGTTTTTACGAACGGCGCCGTCCCCAACCTTCTTCGGCTTCTGCACTGTCGCATCATCACTCTTCACTTCTGTGTCAAAACGGCAATCGGCGGCCTTTCGATCCTCTTGAAAACCGAGAAAGACGGGTTGCCGCAGCATTTTGTCTTTCGTCCATTGCCCATACTTCACCCTGGCCACCAGCTCCGGCTTAACCCAGTGCACTTCCTCCTTCAATTTGGGAGTGGTGTCGAACGGAGACTTGGCCGTCGCCAGTTTCACCAGCTTTGCCATGGTCTTCTCGAGCATCTTCTGGTCGAATCCGGTTCCAACGCTGCCGATGTATTTCAAATTCTTTCCGTCATAAAGCCCCATCAAAAGCGCGCCAAAATGGTCGCGAGTCCTCCGAGGCGCAGTCCAGCCTCCAATGGCGACATCTAAATCGTGGACGATCTTGAATTTCAGCCAGTCACCTGATCGCTTTCCGCCATAGTGACTCTCCCGGCGTTTTGCGATGATCCCTTCCAGCCCGCGCTCTTTCGCACGCTCCAGTAATTCAACGCCGTTCTCGATAACGTGGTCGGAATACCGAACGTTCGCAGATGGTCGCAAAAGCTCTCGCAAAAGCCCTTTGCGCTTCTCGAGCGCGACATTGCGGAGATCGTAGCCATCGCAGTACAACAAATCGAAAACGTAGTAGCTAACAGGGCTCTTCTGCTGCAGAGACAAGGGCGGATTCGAAACTCCGAAGCGCGGCTGTATTCGCATGAAGTCCGATCGCCCTTTCTCGTCGAGAACCACGACTTCGCCATCCAGAATTGCCTTGCGCGCGTTGAACTGTTTCACCACCTGCTTCAGTTCGGGGTATTCCGCCGTGATGTTCCTGCCGGACCGCGCGCGCAATTCCACGTCCCCGCCCTGTATGAACGCCAGCGAGCGTTCGCCGTCCCACTTAATTTCGAAAAGCCAATCGGGTTTCGAGAACGGCTTGTCGGAAAGCTGCGCGAGCGCAACTGAAAGTTCGGTAGGCATGGGCGCTTTCCTCGCGCCATCGAGAGTTCCAGGATTGGACGCTGGCTTGCTTCTGGAAGCGGCATGATCTGCCTGGCTCTTTTCCGGTTCCGGTGCGCGTGGCGATATTCCCAGATCGGTCTTGCGGATGAATAGCCACTCATTCCCTTTCGTATTCCTGGTCGCGGATGGCTTCATCCTCACAAGGACGAATCTTCCGTTGAGTCGCTCTCCCGTTAGCTGAAATTTTAGATCGCCTCGTTCAATCTGCGCGGCCGCCGACTCGGAGCCTTCCACCTCGAATGTTCCGTGGTCCCAGATGTCGACATGCCCTGCGCCATAGTTCCCTGCCGGAATGTCGCCTTCGAATTTCGCGTAATCAAGCGGATGATCCTCTACGTGGATCGCCAGCCGCTTTTCTCCTATTGTTTCCGGCGGACCCTTCGGAACAGCCCAGGAAGCGAGCGCCCCGTTCACCTGAAGCCTGAAGTCAAAATGAAGCCGGCGTGCGGCGTGGCGTTGCACCACGAAGATCGGCGAGCCCTTCCGTCCTGCGCGGCCCTTCGGCTCGGCGGTCTCGCGAAAATCCCGCTTTCGATTGTATTCGTCTAGCGAGGTCATGACAGACTCGATCCGCGCCTGAGTATAGAGGATACTAAACGACGAATCACATTGGTCTAGCCTCCAGTTCGAGCCAGATCCTAAATCTACTCTCGCTGGCTGTTGCATCGCATAGATTTATGAATTTCATCGCTAAGGTTTTTAGCACGGTGGCCTAAGGTATTCAAAGGATGGCTGGCGTTTCCTCGTTTTCGTATTGTCTCGTTTAGGAGCAAAACCTAATGGCTTCGTCTGTCTGGAAGGGAATGATTTCGTTTGGCCTCGTCTCGATCCCCATACGAATGTATGCGGCGGCGCGCTCGAAGCGAACTTACCTGCATCAGGTTCACAGCAAGTGCAACACACGGCTCAAACAGCCGCTTTATTGCCCGACGTGCGACCGCATGGTCGACCGCTCTGAAGTTATAAAAGGATACGAATACGAGACGGGTCAGTACGTTCTCGTCGACGGAGAAGAGATCAAGAAGATAACTCCGCCCTCCGGGAAAACCATGGAAATTCTTACCTTCCTCGATCAGCACGACGTTGATCCGATTTACTTTGATTCCTCTTTTCTCGCGCTACCCGATGGTGAAGCTCGGAAGCCCTACGCCCTTTTGCTCAAAGCGTTGCAAGACACCAAGAAAATGGGGGTCGCAAAGGTCAGCATGCATCAGCGCGAGTACACTATCTTCATTCGTGCAAGAAACAATGGCCTC
>Ga0073928_10002281_pt1 | contig 33581 bp, 31 predicted proteins | sample PaiPotPPA55metaG_FD_76969 | JGI IMG/M metagenome (GOLD analysis project Ga0073928, IMG submission 76969) | Iron sulfur acid spring bacterial and archeal communities from Banff, Canada, to study Microbial Dark Matter (Phase II) - Paint Pots PPA... ...
GCGCTCGGCTATCCGGGCTTCGCGATCGCGATCCTGGTGTTCCTGGTCTGCTACACCCTGGCGATGCAACGCGGCGTCGTGTACGGCCTCATTCCTGCGTTCGCCGCCTGGATCATTCCGGCACTGCCGCCGCATTCGCTTCCGTTGCTGGAGTTCGCGGTATCGATGCCGCCGCTCTCAATGGCCATGGTGGCGCTGATCGGCGAGTCCAACCGCAGGCGGCGGTTGGACTACGAGGCGCGCGTCCGGGAGTCAGCGGCTACGGCTGAAGCCCAGTTGGGGCGGCGGATGGCGGAAGAGCGCCTCCGCATCGCGCGCGAACTCCACGACGTCCTCGCGCACACGATCTCGGTGGTCGCGGTACAGAGCAGTGTCGCCCTCGACGCGCTCGAGGAGAGTCCGCAGGAGGCGCGTGAAGCCCTGCTGGCCGTGCGTGGCGCGGCAAAACAGGCGATGCCCGAGCTGCGCGCCGCTTTGGATTTACTGCGCAGCAGCCCCAGTCCACAGACCGACGACTCTGCGGACGGTGCACGACGTCCGGAGGCGTTGCCACAGCCGGGCCTTCGTGAGTTGCCCGAGCTTGTCGACCAGGCGCGAAACAGCGGCCTGGCTGTGGAACTGACGATGGACCAGGACGCGCACCAGGCGCCGCCGCTCGTCCAGCTCACCGCCTATCGCATCGCCCAGGAATCGCTGACCAACGTCCGAAAACACGCTGCCGCTTCGCGAGCGAGCGTAACCCTGCGCAGGAGCGAGGATGTGCTCAGCATCGAAGTCCTCGATGACGGGGCCGGGCCCGGCCTCCGCGGCTCCCATCATGGCTCCGAAGCCGATCAGGCCTCCGGCTTCGGGCTCCTCGGCATGCGCGAGCGGGTTGAGGCTTTGGGCGGAGAGTTCGCCGCTGGGCCACGCCCGGAAGGCGGGTACCGTGTCCACGCGCTCTTGCCCTGGCCGCCCGAGACGTCGAATTCCCGGAACGGAGCCTCGTGATCAAGGTCCTGCTGGCCGACGACCAGGCGTTGGTCCGCGCCGGCTTCCATGCGCTGCTCAATCGCGCCGAGGATATCGAGGTGATCGGCGAGGCGGCGGATGGCGCCGAGGCGGTGGAGCTCGCCCGACGCACCAAGCCCGACGTCGTCCTGATGGACGTTCGCATGCCGCGCCTCGACGGGATCGCCGCGACGGCCGAACTGTGTGCGGACCCGCAGCTCGCCGGGACGAAGGTCATCGTCATCACCACCTTCGAGCTCGACGAATACGTGCACAGCGCGCTGCGGGCCGGGGCCAGCGGCTTCCTGCTCAAGGACGTCGAGCCGGACGAGTTGCGCCGCGCCGTACGCGTCGTGGCCGGAGGAGAGGCGCTGCTCGCGCCCAGCGTCACCCGGCGGTTGATCGCCGAGTTCACCCGCCGAGCCCGCTCCTCCGAGCAGGAGGCACGCCTCGCGCTGCTGACCGAGCGGGAACGGGAGGTGGTCGCGCTCGTCGGCAAGGGCCTGAGCAACGATGAGCTCGCCGGCGAGCTGTTCATCAGTCCGGCGACCGCGAAGACTCACGTCTCGCACGCGATGACCAAGCTCGGCGCGCGGGACCGGGCCCAGCTCGTCGTCTTCGCTTACGAGTCCGGGCTGGTCTGACGGCCAATTCACCGGACCCCGCTATGCTCTGCGCCTATTCGGACAAGTGCGGGATGAGTAAGAGTGGGGATCTTCGGATGAGCTGGCACCGGCATCATGGCGTACGCACCGGCGAGGACTTGACGCTCGGCGAGCGGGCAGCCGACAAGATGCGCAACAGCATGGGCTCCTGGGCCTTCGTCTTCGGTAGCGTCGGCTTCCTTTCCGTATGGATGCTTTTCAATCGGAATACCGGTTTTGACCCATACCCCTTTATCCTGCTCAACCTCGTACTCTCCTGCCTCGCGGCGATGCAGGGTGCGATACTGCTGATCGCTGCCAAGCGCTCGGACCAGATATCCAGCGAACTGGCTCAGCACGACTACGAGACCGACTGCCGGTCGCAGGAACTGCTGACCACGCTCCAAGCCGACTTCGCGGACCTCACCAGGCAGCACGCACGCCAGAACGAGCAGCTCGACGAGGCCCTCACGCTGCTCAAGCAGCTGAGCCCGGCGGCGGAAGCCTGAGCGCGCGAGTACAGCTGACGGCCGTATCCCGTACCCCCGGCGACGGGGCGCATGACACGGCCGTCAGGCTCTAGGCCCTAAACGGGCTGCTCGGTGCACACGTCGGTGTCCAGCATCCTCACTGGCTGACGACGATCGCGTTGAAGTCCGGCGCGTATGCGGAACCGTTGGAGATCTCCACCGTGTTCGCTCCGGCCTTCAGCGGTAGATAGTCGGTCACCGTTCCCTGAGTGGAGAAACCTCCGGTCGGCGTGAACACGTTGGTCTGCACCACGACCCCGTTCACGGTAAAGGTCGCGGACCGGCCGGTGGTTCCGCTGGTCCCGTCGCAGTACACGATCTGCACCGGGTAGACGCCCGCCGAGCTCACGTTCACGCTGTTGAAGGTGAGCGTGCCGCTGCCGTTTCCTACGTACCCGACCTTCTCGCCGCCGGTGCACGTGCTGCAGCTCTGCACGACTGCGCCGCCTGCGAGCGTGTTGGTCGACGAGGCTGCGAGATAGGTGGTGGAGGACGTCGTGGGCGCCGTCGGCACGGTGACCGCCTCGAAGTCGGGCGCATATGCCGACAAGTTAGAGAACTCGATCGTGTTGGAGCCCGACTTGAGCGGCAGCGACACGGTGACCGAGCCCGGGTTCTGGAAGCTGCCGGTCGGCGTGTCCGTGAGCGTTTCCACCGCACTGCCGTTCACCGTGATAGTGCTCGATCGGCCGGTCGTTCCTGAGGTCCCGTCAAGGTAGTCGATCTGCACCTCGTAGTTCCCCGCAGCGCTCGCGTTGACATTGTTGAAGGTCAGGGTGCCGCCGCTGCCGACGAACCCGACCTTCTGGCCGCCGAGGCAAGAGTTGCAGCTCGCCGTGGCCGCGCCACCGGCCAGTGTGTTGGCAGAGGAGGCGGCGAGATACGTGGTCGACTGCGTAGAGCCGGCCACCGGCACGAGCTTGAGCAGTTCGGATGCCCCGGCAGCCAGGGTCACGCTGAATGTGCCGCTGAGTGTGCCGGCCGACGCGCCGGTCCACAGGTTCGTCGCGGTGGCGCTGCCGTTGATCCCGGCGGCCGCGAGGGAGACGGTCACGGTCTGGCTGCCGCTGCCATTGAAGTTGAACAGCCCGAGGACGACGTCGCCGTTCTGCTCGGTCTTCGCGTAGGCCTGCTGATTGACGTTGCTGACGATGCGGCGTGCGTCGATGCCGTCCTGATCGACGGCGACGATGTTCGTGTTCTTCAGATCGGCGAGTTCCGTGGAGTTGAGCTTGGTCAGATCCACTCCCAACAGCAGCGGCGAGGCCGCCATGGCCCACAGACCGTACTGCGACTGACCCTCGACTGTGCTGAGGCCGTCGATGGTCGAGCCGTCGCCGAACTCGATGGAGTCGTAGTCATTGAATGCGCCCGGACCACCGTACGGCTGCCACTGGGCGATCTGGGCGAAGCGGCCCTGCACGCTGCCCCACGTCGTCAGCGGCTGCGGATTGCCGCTGGAGTCGCTGCCGCAGTAGCACTCGATGTCGCCGCCGGTCCGCCAGCCGTTCGAGTACTGGGCCCACGTGGCCGCGTTGCTGATGTCGAGGCTGTTGGACAGCTCGAGGTGGATCGGCCGGCCGCTCTGCTCGAGCGCGGTCGACCACGCCTGGACGTCACCGACATCCGAGTCGCCGACGCCGTCGAGCTTGAGGTAGTCCACGCCCCAGGAGGCGAACTCGTCGGCCCAGGAGTTGATGAACGTCTGAGCGCCGGGCTTCGAATAGTCGATGCCCTGCATGCCGCCGCAGTTGTAGTTGGCCTCGCTGGCGCCGTTCGCGATCTCCGAGGCCGTGTACGAGGTGCCGAGGATCGGCGTGTTCGATGAGACTGCCTGGTCGGAGATGCCGGGCGTGACGTAGAGGCCGAACTTGAGCCCCAGCGAATGGACGTAGTCGGCGACGACCGCGATTCCGTTCTCGCCGCTCGAGGATGCCGGGAACTTGCTCGTGTCGGTGACCCAGCGGCCGTTGGCGTCCACGTTGGGGCCTTGGCTGCCCGGGCACTGATACCAGAAGTCGTCGACGTTCACGTAGATGTAGCCCGCGGTGTTCAGGCCGTTCGAGACCATGGCCTTCGCTTCGGCTTCGATGTTGGCTGCTGTCGGATCGTGTCGGATGTAGCTCCAACTGCTCCAGCCCATCGGCGGGGTCGAGCCGACCCCGTTGGACTCGGCAGCGGCGGAAGGGGCGGCGGCGACGGCCGCCGCGCCGAGCCCCGCCAAAGCGACGGCGACCGTCGCCAGACAGGTGACGAGCGCGGAAAAGTGCCGGAGGACGCGTGGGTGCGCAGGATGTGGGTGCTGCGGATGCGACGACACGGAAGGACCCTTCGTGGGCTTGAACGAGCACTGTGAACGGGCACTGTGGGTGAGCGCTGTGGACGAGCACTGATTCCGCTGACGCGGTTACGGTGCAGTGAACTACCGTGTCGAACAAGTGTCAATAAATGTCCGATCTTGTCGCATCATGTATGTGGACGGGGGCTGCAATGATGAGAAGGTGAGCGAAGCTGGCGGCGCGCGTGCGCCGGAGCAGGCAGGCCAGTGGGCGGCACGCGCCGAACTGGCCGGGCGAGCAGTCCAGGCGCGTCACCTGCGGTCGGTTTGGGGAATGCCGGGGACTCTCCTCGGCGTCTCCGGCCGCCCGGCGAGCCCGTTGCAGCGGGTGTACAGCCCCTGGAACTACTGGTGGCAGGCGCACGTTCTCGACTGCCTGGTCGACGCGTACCTCAGAAGCCCTGACCCGCGCCGTCAAGCGCGGGTGGCGAAGTTCGTCAACGGTGTACGCCGGCGCAACGGCCGTGACTGGCTGAACGACTACTACGACGACATGGCGTGGCTCGCCCTGGCGTTGCAGCGCGCGGAACTGTACGTGGACGTGCGCAGGGCGGAGGCCGTGAGCAGCCTCGCGGATGCGCTGCGGGCGGGGTGGAGCCCGGATGCCGGTGGGGGCATCTGGTGGCGGAAGAAGGATAAGTACGATGAGGACTTCAAGAACGTGCCGACGAACGGCCCGGCCGCGATCCTCTTCGCCAGGCTGCGTGATCAGCGCGGATACGAAATCGCCCAGTGGATCGAGAAGCACCTGGTCGATCCGGGAACCGGAGTGGTCTGGGACGGCCTGCACGTCGGCCCGAACGGTGCAAACCGCGGCATCCGCGAGATCGAGACGACGCGGTACACGTACTGCCAGGGCGTCTATCTTGGCGCGTGCCTGGAACTGGCCTGCTGGGGCGGCGACGGAGGGGCGGCGGCCTGGGCCGAACGCGCGGCGCGCACAGTGGAGACGGTGGCGACGCACCTGACCGTTCCCCGTGGCGAGAAGCCTGCCGATGACGGCGAACCGCAACTGATCCTCAAGGGCCAAGGCGGCGGCGACGGCGGTCTGTTCGCCGGAATCCTCGCCAGATACCTGGCCCAGGCCGCCCTCATCCTCCCGGACTTCGGCCCCGGATTCGCCCGCACGGCGTATCTTGCGACCGACCTCGTGTTCGACTCGGCCCTTGCGGCCTGGACCAATCGCGCGCCCGCCCCGGCCGGCCCGGTCTTCGGGCCCGAATGGTCGCGGCCCGCCGTCTCGCCCCGCCGCGGCGTGCCGGAGCGCGACCTGTCCGTTCAGACTGGAGCTTGGATGCTGCTAGAAGCCGCTGCCCTGCTCACCCGCACTGCCCCGTAACCTGCCGGGCTCAGCTCCTCGGCCGCTCCACCGCTACTCCGCCGCCACTCCACCGCCGCTCACTTGATGACGCGGAATCGCAGCGCGTTCGACGACTCGATCAGCTCTAGGCGTTCGAGCCTGACTCTGCCGCCGCCCGGTTTGCTGAACAGCCTTACCCCATCGCCCAGCATCACCGGCGCAATGAACACGAAGACCTCATCGAGCAGCCCTGCCTCGATGCACTGAGCGGCGATATTCGCGCCGAGTACGCCCACGTACTTCTCGCCTGCCGAGACCTTGGCCGCCGTCACGGCGTCCGCGAAATCCGTCACGAACGTGACGCCCGGCACCGGACGCTCGGGGGCCCGGTGGGTCAGCACGAACTGCTCCCCGATCCAGCCGCCACCGTACGGCTCACCCTCGTGCTCAGTGCCACGATTCGGGTCGTCACCGCCGAAAGTGTTGCGTCCGACGAGCAACGCGCCCGTCTCCCGCTTGATCCGGTCCACGGTCGGATCAGGGCCGGTGTTCCCGGCCATCCACGACATGTCGCCGTTCGGGCCCGCGATGAATCCGTCGAGAGACATGCCGCACTGGTACTGGAGTTCGCCCACGGTGCCCACTATGGCACCCGAAGGGACCGGCGGACAGAGAGGATTCGGCGGGCAGACGGGTGAACTGTCGGCGCGTCAGGACAGACAGGAGATGAGATATCGGTTCAGTCTATTAGCTTCTTGATTGACTGCCCGGATCGGCCGGGCGAGCCCGCGCCGCGGGCAAGCGTGTTGCCTACGCCAAGGAGCTGTTCGACGTGCTGATGCCCCGCGCCATGGGCGCCACCGCGCTGTCCGTGGTCTTCGCCGCTGGTGCGGTCGCCCCCGCGGGGGCCGCGGGGACCAGCACCGATCGCACACCTCACCATTCCCGCCACCACGCCGGCGCCATCTCGGAGGCGAACCCGGCGTGCGCGGCGCTCGCGACCCAGCTGGAATCGCAGCTGACGAGCACCGGCGCCAGCCTGTTCGCGGTGCCGCGCAATACATCGACCACCACCGGCTCCATCAGTCAGTTCCTCGGCGACGTGAACGCGCTGCAGAGCGCCGGCTGCCTACCCGCCGTCCCGCCGAACGGCACCGACACATCGCCCACCGCCTGCGAACCGGCCGTAGCGAAGCTGCTCGCCGACATCTTCGCCCAATACGCCGACCTGACCGCGGCCACCCCGAACGTGAGCGGTGCGGTAAAGGTGCAGACGACGCTGGCGTCCGACGTGCACGGCCTCGTCAAGGCGAAGTGTCTGCCCTCGGTGTCGCCGTCGAATGCCCCTGAGCCCTCGACCGGGCCCGTGACGACGCCGGCTGTGCCGGTTCCGGTAACAGCACTGCCCGCACCGGCACTGCCGACACCAACACTGCCTACGCCAGCGCTGCCGGTTCCTGCATTGCCGGCTCCCGCTCTGCCAGCTTCGGCTTTGCCGACCCCGGCTTTGCCGACCCCGCCCGTGACGCCGACCGTGCCGGATCCGGCCGTCCCGGTCCCCGTCCTGCCGATTCCGGTTCCGGCGCTGCCGGACCCCGGTCTGCCGGTGCCGGCCCCGCCGACTCCGACCCTGCCGGCACCGAGTGTGCCGGCGCCCGTCCCGAGTGTTCCGGTACCGGTGCCGAGCGTGCCTGTACCCGTGCCCAGCGTTCCGGTACCTGTGCCGAGCGTGCCTGCACCCGTGCCCAGCGTCCCGGCCCTGCCCACGGTGCCCAAGGCGCCCCCGCTCCCGAGCACTCCGGCCGTGCCACCGCTACCCACCGTCCCCGCGCTGCCCACCGCTCCTTCACTCCCGAGCGCACCGGCGCTGCCAACCATCCCCTCGCTCCCCAATGCCCCGATCCTGCCCAGCGTCACCGCGCTTCCGGCTGCGCCTACCGCGCCCAGCCTGCCGGCTAAAAACTGACTCTCCGCTCGTGATTTATCGATTCACCGCCACGGTCCCCGTGGAGCCGCGGACGACCAGACTGGGCGTCAGGATGTAGTCCTGTCCTGCCGTCGGCCGGTCGTCCAACTGATCGCACAATCTCGTTACCGCCTGGCGGCCGAGTTCCTCGCGCGGGTGGGCCACCGTCGTCAACGCGGGCACCGTGAACTCGCCGAGTTCGATGCCGTCGAAGCCGACCACGGACATCTGCGCCGGCACGCTCACGCCGGCCATCGCCAGTCCGTGCAGGATGCCGAGCGCCGTCAGGTCGTTGAATGCGAACACCGCGGTCGGCGCGGGGCCCGGTCCGGCCGTGAGGGCTGCCGCGCACGTCGCGCCACCTCGGGCGGTCGGGTCCGCGCTGTATACGAGTGCTTCGTCGTAGCCGATGCCGGTCTCCGCCAATGCGTTCCGGTATCCGCGCCACCGGCCGTCGCCCTCGTGCTCCGGGTCGCGAGCACGCGCCGCCGCGTCCGCACGGTTGCCGACGTACGCGATCCGGCGGTGCCCCAGGCCCACGAGGTGACGCACCGCCAGTCGTGCTCCGTGCTCGAGATCCACGCGCACGCCGGGGATCTGCGGATCGGGCCCGGCAGCCTGCGTCACGGCCACGGCGACGCCGCGTTTACGCAGTTGCAGCAGGTCCTCGACCAGATATCCGAGGCCGCCCTCGCCGGTGACGACGACGCCGTCCGAACTGCCGGAGCCCAACTGACGCAGCTTGGCCTGTGCCGTCGCCGTATCGGCGACCGCGAACAGATCGATCGCGTACCCACGCTCAGCCGCCGCGGCCTGCCCCCCGGCGAAGATCTCGAGATAGTACGGATTGTCCACCTGCGGGATGAGCATCGTGAGCATCCCGGTGCGGCGCAGACGAAGGCTGCGCGCGGCGTGATCCGGCGCATAGCCCAGTTCGTCCGCCGCGGCCAGCACCCGGCGCGCGGTCTCCGCGGAGATCCGGCCGGTGCCGCCGAACACCTGCGACACGGCGGTCGTCGAGACCCCGGCGAGCCTGGCCACGTCCGCGCCGGTCACCCGGCCCCGCCGACTGCCGGTCCCCGAGTCGCCATGGCGTCCCGTGCTCTCGGTTTTCGCGCTTCTTGACGGCTCCATGGGCCCAGTGTAGAAGTAAGCCCGTGGATTGGTGTAGCGATTCACCAAACCGACATCACCACCCTCGACCGAGACCGACCAAGATCTAACCGAACCTCGACTGAACCCGCGAGAGCCCGATGCCCGTCTTCACCGTTCCCAGCGCCCGCGACCGGATCCTGTCCGGTGCGATCCACTACTTCCGCGTCCTGCCCGAGCAGTGGCGGCAGCGCCTCACCCTGCTGCGCGCGATGGGGCTGGACACGATCGAGACCTACGTGCCGTGGAACCTGCACGAGCCAGAGCCCGGCGTCTACGACTTCTCCGGCCTCGCCGACATCGAGTCGTTCCTGCGCACCGCCGCCGACTGCGGACTACGTGCGATCGTGCGTCCTGGTCCGTACATCTGTGCCGAGTGGGACAACGGTGGTCTGCCGGCGTGGCTGCGCGCCGATGCGGAGATCCCGTTGCGCTGCAGCGATCCGCGCTACCTCGGCCCGGTGGACCGCTGGTTCGACGAACTGATCCCTCGCCTGGCCGCGCATCAGGCGACCAGGGGCGGCAACGTCGTCATGGTCCAGGTCGAGAATGAATACGGTTCCTACGGCTCAGACGCCGACTACCTGCGTCATCTGGCGGACGGACTGGTAGCGCGCGGCATCGACGTTCCGCTCTTCACCTCGGACGGCCCCACCGAGCTCATGCTCACCGGCGGCACGCTGCCCGACGTACGCGCCACGCTCAACTTCGGCAGCCGCCCGGCCGAGGCATACCGCGTTCTGCAAGGCTTCCGGCCGGATGAATCCGAGTTCTGCATGGAGTTCTGGAACGGCTGGTTCGACCACTACGGCCTTGATCATCACACCCGCGATGCCGACGAGGCTGCGAAGGTACTGGACGAAATGCTCGACCGCGGCGGCTCGGTGAATCTCTACATGGCCCACGGCGGAACCAGCTTCGGCTTCTGGCCCGGAGCCAACCACGACCCCGCGCACGGCGGATACCTCGCCGACGTCACCTCATACGACTACGACTCACCGCTGAACGAGGACGGTCGTCCGTCCGCCAAGTACTGGGCCTTCCGCGAGGTGTACGGGAAGTACACCGAACTGCCGCCGATGCCGCCCACGTCGTACTACGAGGAACCTCGCCTGCCGAATTCGCAGGTCCGATTCGCCGACCGGATTCCGCTCCTCGCCTGCCTGGACACGCTGACGCGCGGGACCGTGGAGACCGCCGCTCCGTTGAGTTTCGAAGAGCTCGGACATTCGCACGGGCTCGCCGTCTACCGCACACGCGTGGCGGGACCGCGGGAGACGGCCGAGCCGCTGTCGATCGAGGGCTTGCGCGACCGCGCGCACGTGTTGGTCGACGGAGCTCCGCTCGGGATCGTCGAGCGCGACGGCGCGGAATCGGTCCCGCTGTCTACTCCCGAGGGCGGCGCCGAGGTGACGCTCGTCGTCGAGGCGATGGGCAGGGTGAACTACGGGCCGCTCGTCGGCGAGCGCAAGGGCGTGACCGGCGCGGTCAAGCATGGCTTCCAGCTTCAGCACGGTTGGCGGATCGACCCGCTCAATCTCGACGCCGACGCCATCGCCGCTCTGCCCTGGAAGCGTGCCGCCGAGCCTGACGTCGACGACGTCGCCGGCCCTGCGTTCCATCGCGGCGTGCTGGACGTGACGCAGCCGCGCGACGCGTTCCTCGAACTGCCGAGCGGCGTCAAGGGATACGTCTGGGTCAACGGCTTCTGCCTGGGCCGCTACTGGTCACGCGGCCCACAGCGACGGCTCTACCTGCCCTGGCCGCTGCTGCGACGCGGGGAGAACGAGATCGTCGTGCTCGAACTTGATCGGTCCGGCGAGCTAGGCCCGCTTCTCGTGTGCGACGAGCCAGACCTCGGACCGGTCGCGCCGCCATCCGCACCGTGGGGCTGACGCTTAAGCCGCTAGTTCGCTGGTCGAGCTGCGCCTCAGCCGCGTTCTGAAGGTCCGACCCGGTCGTCAAGCCAGGCTTGCAGCGGCCGACCGTCGCGCAGGTGCTTGACGATGCGGGTCTTGGCCTTCGCCGAGTGCATCCACGGCTCGGTCGGCCATTCCTGCCAGGTGATCAGACCCTTGTAACGCAGCAGGTCGATCCGGGGATGGTCCTTGGCGAATCCGCGCGGCGCCGACTTGAGCGGGTCCTCGCCGACCACGTCGAGTCCCCGGCCCTCGACCTCGGCGATCACTCGCCGCAACTGCTCGCCGGTGACGTCCTCGGCCACCGCCTGCCGGTATCTGGCCAGCTGGTCGGGCCCCATCATGTGGTACCCGACCGCCACTCCGAGCCCGTCGGCGGACAGGTGTACGTAGCCGCCCGAAGCGAGCGTGGCGCCGATCGCCGTCTTGTACGGGGACTTGTCGGCGCTGAACCGCACGTCGCGGTACGGCCGGAAGACCTTGCCGTCGCCGAACTCCTCGGCGAGCTCCTTCAGCAGCGCCTCCATCGGCGCGAGCACGTCTGCGTCGTAGACGGCGCGATGCGCTGTCCAGTACGTCTTCGAGTTGTCCGCCTCCAGGCCCTCGTAGAACTCGAAGGCGCGTTCGGGCCAGCCGGAGAATCCCACAACAGGGGACTTTACCCGCAGCCTCCGACACGCGCTCGCTACCCGAGGCGTGTCAGCGGGATCAGCGGGATCAGCGAGATCAGCGAGATCAGCGAGATCAGCGGGTTCTGCCGGAACAGTCGGACCAGTCGGAGCTGCCGGAACAGTCGGAGCTGCCGGATCAGTCGGCGAGGCCGAGCCCGGAGAGTGTGCCGGGCAGGTGCGCGAAGATCAGGCTCGTCTCCGTGTGCCGCACAGCGGGATGGCCGGTGAGATGGTCGAGCACGAAGTCACGCAGCGCGTCCGAGTCACGGACCGCGATGTGCAGCAGATAGTCGTCGGCGCCGGCCACGTGGAAGACGCTGACCACCCCCGGCAGCTTCGGCACGTCGCGGACGAAGGCCCGGATCTGCTCGCGGGTGTGCGCATCGAGGCGCACCGCGATCATCGCCTGCAGCCCGAGACCGAGTGCGGCCGGGTCGATGTCGGCGTGGAAGCCGCGCACCACGCCGCGTTCCCGCAGGGCCCTGATCCGTCCATGGCAGGTGGAGGGGGCGATCCCGACGAGGTCGGCCACCGCGTTGTTGGGTGTCCGGGCGTCCTCGGCCAGCACCCGCAGGATCGCCCGGTCCACCTCGTCGAGCGGCTCCGCCGACGGCTGTGGATTGTTCGACGCGGTCGACATCGGCGGACTCCCTGCTGAAGATTATATGGGCGCATGGCAAACCTGGAGAATCTTATTCATCCTACTTCCACTCTCGCCGGATCTTCTTCATCATCTCCCGTGCGGCCTTCCGCTGCCAGACGCCCTGCATGCACGAGAAGAACCAGCGAGGTCCCAAGCCATGCCCCTGCCCTCCGCCGCCGTCATCAGCCCGACCGCATCCGCGAGCCTCGACACCCGCGCCGTGCACGCGGGCCGGGCGGACCTCGCCGGGCTCGGCGTGCACGTCCCGCCGATCGACCTGTCCACCACCAACCCGCTCCCGGATGTGGACCTCGGCGGCGCCTGCTACGAGGCGCTGGCCACCGGCGGCTTGCCGGTACCCGGCGGCACGCACGTCTACCAGCGACTGTGGAACCCGACCACCGGGCGCTTCGAGCAGGCTCTGGCAGAGCTCGAACACTGCGAGCAGGCGGTGGCCTTCGCCTCGGGAATGGCCGCGATCAGCGCCTGCTTCCTGTCTGCGGCAGTGGAGGGCAAGCGGCACGTGGTGGCCGTCCGGCCGCTCTACGGCGGCACGGACTTCCTGCTGGCCTCCGGACTTCTCGGCAGCGAGGTCAGCTGGGCCGCCCCGGGTGACGTCGCCGCCGCGCTGCGCCCGGACACCGGTCTCGTCGTGGTCGAGTCGCCCGGCAATCCCACGCTGGAACTGCTGGACCTGGCCGACATCGCGCGGCAGTGCGGCGGCCCCGGCGGCGTGCCGCTGCTCGTCGACAACACGTTCGCGACGCCGATCCTGCAGCGGCCGGCCGAATTCGGCGCCACGCTTGTCGTGCACAGCGCGACGAAGTATCTCGGCGGGCACGGCGATGTGCTCGCCGGAGTCGTGGCGACCAACGCCGAGTGGGCCGAGCGGCTGCGGCGGGTGCGGGCCGTCACCGGCGGCATCCTGCACCCGCTCGCCGCATACCTGCTGCATCGCGGCCTGCAGACCCTGCCGCTGCGCATTCGGCATCAGTCCGACTCCGCGCAGAAGCTCGCCGAGTGGCTCGGTTCGCGTCCGGCGGTGGAGCGCGTCTACTACCCGGGACTGACCGAGTGCGATCCGCTGCAACTGATCGGGCGGCAGATGCGCGGCCCCGGAGCTGTCCTGGCGATCTCCGTGCACGGCGGACTCGAGGCGGCGGCTCGGGTGGCGGGCGCCTGTGAGCTGATCACGCACGCCGTCTCGCTCGGCGGCGTGGACACGCTGATTCAGCACCCTGCGTCGCTGACCCACCGTCCGGTCACCGGCGACGCCAAGCCGCACGGCTCCATCCTGCGCCTTTCCATCGGCCTGGAGGACGTCGACGACCTGCGGGCCGACCTTGAGAGCGCACTGTCGGCCGCCTGAAACCCGTCATTCCCGGCAGAACCCTGAAACGATCTTCGACTATTGACCCGTCGATGCCCGGGCGGTACGGTGCCTCCCATGGTTAGGCAAGTTTACTAACCAATCGGGAACGCACCCACGTACCCACCCACGCTTCTCAGCTCCCGGAAGACTCGAAAGAGGCGCATCGATGAGCAATAGACCCCACTCGGCCGGCGTCCGCGTCGCCGTCGGCGCGTTCGCCGCGGCCGGTCTGGCCTCCGGCGTGCTGCTCGCCGCCGGCCAGAGCCAGGCCGCCACGCCGTCCCTCCCCGCGCACTACTCGGCCCCGTACCTGCAGATCGCGTCCTCGGACGCCGGTGATCTCGCCGCCGACGTGAAGGCCAGCGGCGACAAGTACTACTCGCTCGCGTTTCTCACCCCGCAGAGCGGCTGCACTCCCGAATGGGAGGACAACGGCGACTCCCTTGGCGCGTTCACCAAGCAGGTGAGCGCGCTCCAGGCCGCTGGAGGCAATGTGCTGATATCCTTCGGCGGTGCCTCCGGCGGCGAGCTCGCGCAGACCTGCACCTCGGCCGGCAAGCTGGAGGCCGCCTACGCCAAGGTCGTCTCGACCTACGGCGTCATCCGGCTCGACTTCGACATCGAGGGCTCAGTGCTCGATGACAGCTCGGCCAACACCCGCCGCGACCAGGCCCTCGCCGCGCTGCAGAAGGCCGATCCCTCGGTGCAGATCGACTTCACCATTCCGGTCGACCCGACCGGTCTCGAGTCCAACGCCGTCAACCTGCTCAAGGGCGCCAAGAGCGCCGGAGTCAAGGTCACCGTCGTCAACATCATGACGATGGACTTCGGCGACGGGCAGAATCCGCTCAAGGACGCCGAATCCGCCGCCACCGCCACCGAGGCGCAGCTGCACAGCGTCTACGGCGGCAGTTCGAGCGTCGACTGGGGGATGCTCGGCCTGACTCCGATCGCCGGCCAGAACGACGACAAGGAGAACTTCACCCAGTCCGACGCGAAGACGCTCGAGTCCTTCGCCGCCTCGCACGGCGTGGCCGAGCTGGCCTTCTGGGAGGTAGACCAGTACGACAAGCCGCTCGGCTACGCGTACTCGAAGGACTTCGAGAAGATCACCGGCTGAGGACGGTTCACGGTCACCTGGACACCTGCGTGGCGGAGGCCTGGATGAGCTCGACCAGCACGTCCACGGCCTCCGTCACTAGGCGGTCGGGCAGGTCGGCGTAACCGATCTGAAGCCGGCCCTCGTCGGCCGTCCTGTTCAGCCGCGCCGGGGTGACATCGCACAGCGCCATACCGCGCTTCTCGGCCGCCGCGATGATCTCACTGCCCACGGCACCTGGCGGAAGTGCGACCATGAAGTGCACCCCTGCGTGCTGCCCGCTGATTCGACACTCCGGCAAACGCTCGGCCAGCGCGGCGATCAGCAAATCTCGCCGGGCGCGGAAGCGCTGGCGCAAGGAACGCAGATGCCTGTCGTACTCGCCGGACTCCAGGAAGTGCGCGAGCGCCGCCTGATTGAGCGCGGGCGCCGCCACCGACGCCTCCGCTCCTGCGCGGACCGCTGAGAGGTAGCGGCGCGGGACGACGATCCAGCCCAAGTTCACCGAAGCGGTCATCGTCCGGCTCATCGAGCCGAGCACGGCAACGCGATACGGATCTGAACCCTGTATCGCTGGTAATGCAGGGCCGTTGTACGAGAACTCAGAGTCATAGTCGTCCTCGATGATCAAGCCGTCGACACGGTGTGCCCACTCAAGCAACGCGGTGCGTCGGGCAGGGGAGAGCAGCGCCCCTGTGACGGCGTGGTGAGCGGGTCCGACGCACACTGCGCGGACGTCCGGATGTCTGGTCTCGAGCTCTTCGACGCGGACCCCGTCATCGTCCACCGAGAGGCCGACGAGTTCGAGCCCTGTGGCGCGCGCCGCATCATGCATCCCCGACGAGCCCGGGTCCTCCATCGCGATAAGGCGATGACCGTCTTCGACCAGGGCGCGGCAGATGGCCGCCATGCTGTGCCGAGCCCCGGTGAACAAGCTCATCAGCGCAGGGTCGATATGCGTGCCGCGCCGTCGGTCGAGGTGGGTTGCCAGCACGTCACGCAGCCTCGGCTCTCCGCCCGGCTCGGCATAGCCCAGGCGATCGTAGGATGCTGTTTCCGCAGCGATGCGGATCGACTCCACCCACTTGCGCCGGGGAAACGCCCGATAATCCGGAGCACACTGTGACAGGTCGTAGCGAATGGACCGGCGTTGCCGCGAGGCGTCGACCGGGGCGACCGGCCCCGGTTTCGGCGCCCGCCGCTCGTCCGGCTCGGGCGACCAGCTGACGCGCGTGGCCGAGCCGGTCTTCCCGGACAGATAGCCCTCGGTGATCAACTGCCCGTACGCCTGGGTCACCGTCCAGCGCGAAACGCCCAGGTCGGACGCGAGAGTGCGGCTCGGCGGAAGCGCGGCGCCCAACGGCACCCGCCCATCGCGTACGGCGGTGCGGATCGCCTCGGCCAGGCGCACGTGCAACGGCCCCGGCTTGGTCGTGGAGAGGTCGAGCAGCGTTTCCCACGCCAGATTGGTCTGCGCTACGGACATAAAATTGGATCGTACTGCTCAACGGGTCACGCATACAGTCGTTAGTGCTAGGTCCGAAAACGACGTGTAGAGGGCGGATCCCCGTGAATGGCAAGAACTTCGACAGCTACCAGCACAAGAGCCCGCTGCGCCGACGCCGTACCCGGCTCGCGCGCAACCCGTTCCCGATGCAGCGTGACGCGTTCTTCGCAGACCCGGCAGTCGTCGAAGACGACTATCGCAGGCTCCGAAGGCAACGCAACTGACGAACGGAACCCCACGCCTACTGCCAGGTGCAGGTGAACTTGGTGCCGCCGACCAACGTGCCGCAGGTAGCGGCCGAGCCGTTGAACTCGGTCGGGTCGGCGGCACCGAGGTTGGCCCCGTCCACCTTCGCGTCGGTGTATGTCACCGTGCCACTCGCGATCGGCAGCACACCGCTGGATGCCGGGACCTCCAGTACGACCTCGGCCGAAGCGCGCTTGGCACTCGTATCAGTGCTCTGGTTGCTCTTGCTCCAACCCTTGGTCGTGTTCTTGATAGCGAGCGTGAACACGTCCTTCGTCGTTGCGGACACCGTCGCGGTGATCGAGTCTCCGGCGGCGACGGTCTGGCTGAGAACCACCTGGTACGCCGGGTAAAGCTCGTACCAGGCGAAGTACTCGGCAGTGCCGCTCACGCACTCGGCCTCCGTGCCGATTTGCTCGACGGTGCTGTCGGCATATCCATCGAGGCCGACCCAGAAGGCGACGTACGAATCGGAGGTCCCGCTGCAGGCGACCTTCGGCTGAACCCACGTGGCCGACACCGACGTGTACGTAGTCGAATCAGCGACGTAGCCGGCCCACGTGCCGCCGCCGGCCTGTGCGGAAGCCGATCCGGGCACTCCGAGCGCGAGGGCGCCGACAGCGCCGGCCGTCCCGGCGAAGTGAAGCAGAGTACGGACACGCGGACGAATCATGGGAGCCCCCTGCGTAATCAGTCGTCAGCCATTTGAGGGTGCGGGTGAGAGTTCTGCGTCGCGGGTGCTGTTGACGCTAGCCCCGATCGGCTCGTCGCGAAAGCCCGGTCCGTCGGCTGCGCGTCGACCGGCAAGCCGCGCGGCGCACGTGGCCACCGCGACCGCACTCAACGTGGCGGTGGCCGCGAATCCGAACCGGCAGTCGGTGCGATCGGTGATCTCGGCGACCACCAGCATCGCGGCGATCGTTGCGGCCAACCCGCCGCTGTTCGCCATACCGAAGACGCGGCCTGCGACGTGCGGTTCGACGGACGACATCAGCAGATTGCGCGAGGCGATCCGGGCATGGCCGAACAGGAAGGCGCTGACCGTGACCATGAGCAAGAGCCCTGTGATACCTACGTCCGGCTGGAAGACGAACAGCACCGAGCAGGCCAGATAGCCGACCAGCGAGATCCGAAGGTCGCCGAGCTTCGACGCGATCACGCGATACGACCAGGTGGCGCCAAGGAATCCGAGGCTTCCGACGGCGTCAACCGCACCGTAGATACCCGCCCCGCGGTGGTACTCGCCGAGAACCAGCTTCGGAAGCAGGGCATTGAAAACCGTGACGACGACACTGCTCTGCGCGAAGAGCACGATCAGCCAGCCTAGACGTGCTCTTGATGTCCCGCCCGCCACGCGCCGCTCGCGCGACTCCGAAGCAGTAGCGGCGTCAGGCGACACCATCGGTGCACGACGACCGACCGCGAACACGCACAGCGCGGAGAAGGCGAACGTGGCCGCATTTCCCAGCAGAAGCGGAATCGCGCCGAACGTCTGCACGCACAAACCGCCGACCGTCGCGGAGAGGAACATGCCGCCCTGCGTGGCCATCTCGTAGTTCGCGTTGAACTTCCGCAGATGAGTCGGCTCGACGCGCTCCCTGATCAGGGCGGCGCTCGTCGGGAAGAACAGAGCGCTGACGATCGCGAGCCCGAGGTTGGCGACATAGATCCCGGGACCCGGCGCGCCGCCCAGCCAAAGCCAGGCCGGCAGCGCGAGGGCGAAAATCGCGCTGGTCAGGTCGCTGCCGATCCAAAGGCGGCGCCGGTCGAAGCGGTCCGCCAAGCGCCCGAAGAGCGGAGACAGCAGCACCTGCGGTGCGGCGACCGCGATGAACAGCCAGCTGACGGACAGCATCGTCCCTTCCGTCCGCAGCACAAGGAGCGCGCCCGCGATCAACTGGACGTTGTTGCCTAGGGCGGTGACGAACGCGGCTGGAATCAGCAGCCGCTCGGCGCGAAGGCGAAGCACGGATGTCATAGGACCCAGCAGATCCCAGATCCCCTGACAGCTTCTGTCAGTAGACTCTGGCAGAGTCGAGCCATGCGTGCGAGCCGACTGCTTTCGATCGTCCTGCTGCTACAGAACCGTGGTCGGCTGACGGCACAGGAGCTGGCTGAGGAGCTAGAGGTCTCGGTCCGTACCATCTACCGCGACGTCGAGTCGCTGAGCGCGGCAGGCGTGCCGGTCTACGGAGAGCCGGGCCATCAGGGCGGATACGCGCTGGTCGAGGGCTACCGCACCAGGTTGACCGGGTTGCACGGGGACGAGGCGGACGCACTGTCGCTGGCCGGGCTGCCCGGTGCCGCAGCCGAACTGGGGCTCGGCTCCGTGCTCACTGCCGCGCAGCTCAAGCTCGATGCCGCGCTGCCGGCCTCACTGCGTGAACGCTCCGGCCGGATCAGGGAGCGATTCCATCTGGACGCGCCCGCTTGGTACCGCGACGCCGAGCCTGTTCCGTACCTCACGGCCGTGGCCGACGCAGTGTGGAATCAGCGGACGCTGCACGTGCGGTACCACCGTTGGGCCGAGCCGCAGGAGGTGGATCGCGTGCTCCACCCGCTCGGCGTCGTGCTGAAGGCGGGGATCTGGTACCTCGTCGCGGTTGCGGACGGCGGCGCGATCCGCACCTACCGAATCTCGCAGATCCTCAAGTTGTCCGCGGACGGGGACGGGGACGGCGACGGCCCCAGGGACGGGGACGGCGGCGGCCCGACCTTCGACCGGCCGACCGGCTTCGACCTCGCCGAGTACTGGCGGGTCTCGCTCGCGGACTTCGACGATCGCCGATTCGAGGGGACCGCGACCGTGCGCCTTTCGCCCGAGGCCGTGCGCCGGGTGGAAGACCTCTACGAATCGGCCATCCTCAAAGCCGTCGAGCAGACCGCCGGAGAGCCGGACGCGGACGGCTGGGTGCGGGCCGTCATCCCGATCGAGACGCTGCAGCATGCGCTCGGGATGGTCTTCAAGCTCGGCTGGGGGATCGAGGTGCTCGATCCACCGGAGTTGCGGCGGATGGTCGCCGAGACGGCCCTCGACCTCGCCCGGTTGCACGGGGCCTGATCCACGAGGGCCTGATCCACCTTCTTGAGGCCGTCCAGCCTAGCTGCCGGACTCTGTTGACAGACATCGGATGTACCCATAGCCTCTGCGGCATTCGACCCCTTCGTCGACGTCGAATTCGACATTTTCATCCGAGCTATACCCGTACCGGCCAACGCTGTCTGGATACTTGAGGTGCTCATGTACGAACCCACACCCACTCGTCGGCGCACGCTGCGGACCGCCTCGGTGGCCTTCGCGGGCGTCGCTGCAATGCTGATCGCCGCACCGTCCACCCTCGCCGCCACCACGGCCACTGCAACCACCGTAACCATCGCGCACAAGGCCAATGCCGCCGCGGTCGCCGCCACCCTTTACGTATCGCCCGGCGGTCAGGGCACCAGCTGCACCGCATCCGCGCCCTGCGCAATTACCGAGGCTCAGACAATGGTCAGGACTCTGGCCCCGGCCATGACCGGCGATATCGACGTCGACCTGCTCGGCGGCACCTACCGCCTCGCCTCCACCTTCAAGCTCGGTCCGCAGGACTCGGGACAGAACGGCCACAACGTCGTCTACCAGGCCGCGCCCGGCCAGCAGCCCGTGATCAGCGGCTCGAAGCAGATCACCGGCTGGAGTGAATACGACACGTCGAAGGGCATCTACCGTGCCGCCGTCCCCGTCGGCACGCAGAGCAGCCAGCTGTTCGTGAACGGCGCGCGGGCCCAACGTGCCCGCAGCGCGCTGAACCCGTCCGGATTCACCTTGTCCGGATCCAGCTTTGTCACCGCAGACCCCTCCTATGCCTCGTTCACGAACCAGAGCCAGATCCAGATCGTCGACGACAACGACTGGAAGCAACTGCGCTGCCCGCTGGGCAGCATCACGGCGACGTCCTCAGGCGGCTCGAGCCTCAACATCAACTCGAGCTGCTTCACGAACAACAACACCTCGGTGCCGAACGCCGGCTTCCCGTTCAACGGCTCCGGCCTGCCCTCGCTCACCGGCATCAGCTGGATCGAGAACGCCTACCAGCTGCTGACCCAGCCCGGCCAGTACTACCTCGACAGCGCGGCCGGCTACGTCTACTACATTCCGCTGGCGGGCCAGAGCATGGCCACCGCAGACGTCGAGCTTCCCGAGTTGCAGGAGCTTGTCGACCTCTCGGGCACTCCCGGGCACCTCGCCCCGCAGATGTACAACGCCTCCGGCGCAAGCTACTCGGGCTCGTGGGCGGTCAACTCCGGCCGGCCCGACGGCGACCTAGGTAACGCCGTCGAGTACACGACCACCAACGGCGACTCGGCCTCGTTCTCCTTCACCGGCACCGGAATCCAAGTGCTGAGTGAGACGAACTCGGACGAGGGCACCGTCGACGTGTACGTAGACGGTGTGAAGACCGAGACCGTCAACGCGGACAGCGCCACCCGCGTGGCCCAGCAGCCGATCGTCGACATCAATGGCCTGAGCCAAGGCGCGCACACGGTCAAGCTCGTCAAGACCGGCGGACAATACATGCTGGTCAATGCATTCACGGTGACGCCGAACCCCGTAGCCACCGTGCACAACGTCCAGTTCGACGGGATCACCTTCACCGGAACCACGTGGACCCAGCCCGACTCCACCGGCTATATCGACAACCAGGCCGGCGTGCTGTGGGAACCGGGAACGACCACGCCGGAGAAGATTCCCGCCGCGATTCAGGTACACCGTGGCAACGACATTGCCCTCGACAACGACACTGTCGAGCAACTCGGCGGTGCAGGTATCGACCTCGCCGACGGCACGCAGAACTCGACCATCAGCGGCGACACGATCACCGACGTCTCCGCCGGGGGAGTGCTCCTCGGTGAAGTCGACGACTATTACCTCGCCGACTCGGCACTGATGACCAGCGGAGACACCGTCACCCAGAACGTCATCACGCACGTCGGCCAAGACTACCATGACGCCGTCGGCATCTGGGCCGGGTACACGAAGAACGCTGTGATCAGCAACAACGACATCGGATACACGCCGTACTCTGGCATGTCCCTTGGCTGGGGTTGGGGCTGGCAGTCCGACTGCACCCTGCAGGCGAAGCAGGGTCTTTCGACCCCATGCAGGCACGGTACCAACTACGCCGGCGGTAACCAGATCACCGACAACTACATCCACAACGTCATGGGCGTGCTGCACGACGGCGGCCCGATCTACACCAACGGCGGTCAGGGTCAGGGCACCGGCGTCTCAACCAGCCCATGCCTGTCGACGAGTGTCCTCGCGGGTAACGTCGTCGCAGACGGCAACGGCACCAACAACATGCTCTACCAGGATGAAGGCAGCTCCTGCTGGAACACCTACAACAACGTCGTGGAGTTCGGCGGCTCCGACTGGATAGGCATGTGGACGCCGACGATCAACGACATCAACATCCACGACAACTACTCGGACAACTCCAGCTATAACAACAACGGCACCGGGATCACGTTCAACCAGGCGACGATCGTCAGCGGCGGTGCGTGGCCGACAGCAGCGAAGTCGATCATGGCTGCGGCCGGACCCACGAGCGAACAAGGCCCGGCAAAGGCGGGCACCGTCGACGACGACAGCCTCGCGATCGCGTACACCGGCAGCTGGTCGGGCAGCGGATTCCGCGGTTACGGCGACCTCGACGACGGCGTGCACTACACCACGACCAACGGCGCCTCGGCGACGCTGACCTTCACCGGGACCCAGGTCACCTTCCTCACCGAGACCAACAGCGATGAGGGCACGATCGACGTTCTCGTGGACGGCGTCGACCAGGGCACCATTAACGCCGCGTCGGCGAGCCGGCAGCTGCAGCAGGGCCTCTTCACGAGCAAGGCGCTGAGCAGCGGCACGCACACGATCACCCTGGTCAAGGAGACTGGAACGTACATGCTCGTCGACGGTTTCATCGTCAAGTAGCCGAGCAGATAGGTTGGGGCGGGCCCCCGCCCGTCCCAACCACTCGTCTCCGCTGAGCTGGGTATTCCGACAAAAGTCGCGAGGGGAATATAACGACCGGCCGCGGCGCTGATCACAGACGTGACCGAACCCGCCACCCACGAGTCCGCGGAGCCCACGAAGCTCCCAGTCATCGACCTGTCCGCGGCCGACGATCCGGCCCGCGTCGACGTCTTCCGCGAAGCCCTGCATGAGGCTGCCCACCACGTCGGCTTCTTCCAGCTTGTCGGACACGGCGTCGAAGCCGAGGAGTTCGACGAACTGCTTGAGCTGGTCCGCCGCTTCTTTGGCCTGCCGGACGCGCACCGGCTCGCCCTGAGCAACCTCAACTCGCCGCACTTCCGCGGCTACACCCGTACCGGCCACGAGCTGACCGGAGGCCAGTCCGACTGGCGCGATCAGCTCGACGTCGGCCCCGAACTGCCGGCGCTCGAGCTGGGGCCGGACGACCCGGCCTACCTCTGGTTGCAGGGGCCGAACCTGTGGCCCGAAGCACTGCCCGACCTGCGCGTCGGCATCCTGGAGTGGCAGTCCAGGCTCGGCGCCATCGCTCACCGGCTACTTCAGGAACTGCTGGCCTCCCTCGACGCGCCCAGAGACTTCCTCGACTCGGCGTTCGCACCGAACCCGCACCTACACACCAAGCTGGTGCGCTACCCGGGCCGCGCTCCGAGCGGCACCGATCAGGGCGTCGGCTGGCACAAGGACTACGGCTTCCTGACGCTGCTGCTTCAGGACGAGCACGGCGGGCTTCAGGTGCAAGGCCCGGACGGCGAGATCATCCACGTCGACCCGCTTCGCGGTGCGTTCGTCGTCAACCTGGGTGAACTGCTCGAGATAGCCACCGAGGGCTACCTGGTGGCGACGAACCACCGCGTGGTCAGCCCGGCCTCCGGCGCGGAGCGCTACTCGGTGCCGTTCTTCTACAACCCCCGCCTCGACGCGCGGGTTGAGACGGTGCCCGGCGGCTACCTCGCCGACGCACCCGGGGTAGTGCGCGACCCGGCCAACACTCTGTACGAGGTCTACGGCTGGAACGAGCTCAAGGGGTATCTGCGCTCACACCCGGAGGTCGCCCGCAAGCACCACCCGGACGCCGCCGCACAGTTCCCAGTGCGCTGACACGCTGGCTGACTGGATAAACTGGCTGACTTGCACGCTTTGCGCGCTGACGTCGCGGGGCCGGGTCGCAGGACCCGGCCCCGCATGTCTGGGCACTTCTAGTCGAGCGGTATCTCAGCTCACGGTGATGATGAGCTTGCCGCGCCGGTGCCCCGTCTCGCTGTCCCGCTGCGCGGCAACCGCCTCGCTCAGCGGGTAGGTGGCCGCGATCGTCGTCTTCAGCTCGCCGCGCACGACGCGCTGAGCCAGTTCTGCCAGTAGTTCCGGTGACGCTACCGACGCGCCGGGGCCACCGCCGGAGAACGTGACGCCGAGCTTCTCTGAACCCTGATAGTCCGAGATCGTCACGATCCGCTCGGTCGTCCCGCCGCGCAGCTCGATCGACTCCGGCAGAGCGCCGCGGCCCGCCACGTCGAACACCGCGTCCACGCCCGAGGGCGCGAGCGCTCGGACCCGGTCGACCAGGCCATCGCCGTAGAGCGTGGGGATACCGCCGAGAGACTCGACGTACTTCTGATTGCCGGCGCTCGCGGTGCCGATCACCCGCGCCCCGCGGGCAACGCCGAGCTGCACGGCGAAGGTGCCGACCGCCCCGGCCGCGCCGTGCACGAGCAGCGTCTCACCAGCCTTCACGTCGAGCAGCCGCAGCACACGCTCCGCGGTTTCGCCCGCGACCGGCAGGGCGACCGCGTCCTCGAAGGAGAGCTCGGCGGGCATGTGCGCGAACGTGGCGAGCAGCGCCTGCTCGCAGTAGCCGCCGCCCCTGGTCCAGCCGAATGCCGCGTCACCCACTTGGACGGACGTCACCTCGGTGCCGACCGCTTCGACCAAGCCCGCGGCCTCGTTGCCGGGGATCGAGGGCAACTTCGGCGGGAGGTTGGGCCGCATGGCTCCGGAACGGATCTTGTGGTCGATCGGGTTCACCCCCGCCGTACGCACCCGGATCCGCACCTGCTTCGGTCCCGGCTCCGGCGTCTCGACCTCCGCAACGTGCAGCACCTCGGGACCGCCGAAGTCCTCGAAGACCACAGCCTTCATCAGGGGGCTCCTTCCCTCGAACTTTCCGTTTGGCACAGTGCGGCCTGAACCCCGCTGCGACCATCAACCTCGCCATGCTAACCCTGGCGACACGTGCTCGCAGGCCGGGGCGCTCGCGCCGGACGGCAAAGCCGAACTTCACCGAGCCGCGGGCTCAATGCCCAGCTCAGCCCGCAGAACCTTGCTTCCCGGCTCGGTCACGGCGACGGCGCGACCGGTGCCGATCCGAGTGATCCATCCGGAGTCGAACGCGAGCCTGCACAGCGCCGCGGCCACCGACCCGGCGAGGTGCGGACGCCGTTCGGTCCAGTCCAGGCAGGAGCGCACCGGCGGACGTCGTGACGCGGTCGGCAGGGTGACGCCGAGCCGGTCCAGCCAGCGCGAGCCCTCGCGGGTGAGCGCGAGCCCGGATTCCCAGGAGATCAGCTCGCGATCGGTCATCGCGTCCGTGATGGAGACCCCGAGGGTGCCGGCTAGGTGGTCGTAGCAGGTACGTCCTCGGGCCAGAGCGTGGTTGCGGTTGGCCACCGAGAGCCGGTGATCGACGTTTGCGCGGCGGGGAGCGAGTACCGCGAGGTGTTCGATCAGTTCGGCGGCGTCCTGGCCGGCGAGGCGGACGTAGCGATGCCGCCCCTGGCGCTCCTCGGCGAGCAGCCCACCGGACACCAGAAGATTGAGATGTTCGGTCGCCGTGGACGCCGCCACCCCCGCGTGCCTGGCCAGCTCGCCCGCGGTCCACGCCCGGCCGTCGAGCAGCGCAAGGCAGAACGCTGCCCGGGTGGAATCGGCGAGCAGGCCGGCCAGGGCCGCGAGGTCGGGGCCTGATACCGGATTCGCGCTGTGCTGCTGCGGGGGAGTGTTCATGGCGATCGCCGTCATCTCCGTGCTACTTGGCTGCTCGTTCCGACGCACGTCGAGTGCCTCTGCATCGATTATCCGACGTGCACGATTCGGCGACCGCCGAAGTGACGAAACGACGGCTCGGATCCCAGTTCAGGTTCAGGCTGAAGCTCAAGTTCAGGCTGAAGCTCGCAGGCCGTCGCAGATGATCTGCGTCAGCTTGCCGCGCTCGCCTCCCGCCTGCACGCCGACCTTGCGTTCGGCCGCCAGCGCGCCGACTGCGAGGGCGTGCAGATCGACGGTGCTGACGTCCGTCCGAACGACGCCCGCGTGCTGCGCTCGTTCGAGCAGCGTCTGGAGGCCGGCCTGCAGACGTGCCGCAGCCTCGCGTGTCTCGGGCCGCAGTTCAGTGCCCGCCGCCGTCAGCGCGTCAGCTAGATCCGCTTTCCTGACCGCGTCCTCGACGAGTGCGACGAAGAACTCGAAGAACTGCTCTCCCGGGTCGCCGGCGGCGGACAGCCTCGATTCGGCGTCCGCGGCGAGCCCTGCGAGTTGGTCCGCGATCACCGCCTCGAAGAGGGCTTCCTTGGTCGGGAAGTGCCGGTACACGGTGCCGGCCCCGACACCGGCCCGCCGGGCGATCTCGTCCAGCGGGACGGCAAGGCCCTCAGCGGCGAAGGCCGCGCGCGCCGCCTCGAGCACCTTCGCCCGGTTGCGCACGGCATCGGCCCGCATCGGGCGGCTGGGCCGCACATCGTCGCTGGTCAAGCCGAGACTCCATTCACTCTCGACAAACGGGGCGCGCGTTCCGTATAGTTAACCGGGGCGGTCGTTCCGGTTCTGGTATCGAACCTACCGCGACCCCCGCGGCGCCGCACCCGCTTGGCCTCTGCACATTTTCGATCCCCGTGACCGTACCCCAGGAGGACCACGTGTCCGATTCGTCCATCCGTAGCCCGCGCGAGACCGTCGAGCTGATGCTCCGCACCGTCACCGAGGGCAGCCGCCAGGACCTCGCCGACCTCTACGCCCCCGACGTGCGCATCGAGATCCCCTGGTCGTCCGAGGGCATGCCCGCGGTCACTGAGGGACGCGAGGTTCTCAGAGCGCGCATGACGGCCACCGCCGACCTCTGGGACTTCGACAGCGTCCAGGACGTCGTCATCCACGAGACCGTCGACCCGCAGGTCGTGATCGTCGAGTACCGCGTCAACGGCACGATGCGCGGTTCCGCGGACAAGTTCGGCCTCGGCTTCGTCTCGATCCTGCGCGTCGTCGACGGCCTGATCGCCGAGGCGCGCGACTACGGCAACCCGCTCGAGACCGCCGAACTCGCGAAGTATTTCGCCCCGGGCGAATAGGGCAGCGCGGCAGAGCCCGACTAACTGCGGCGGGGTCAGCCGTCCAGCGACACCAGATCCATCCCGTGGATGGTCGCGGGGTCGGCGACCGCCTCGATCTCGCAGATCCGGCCGTTGCGGAAGCCGAGGCGCACCACCAGCAGGACCTCGTCGCCGTGGCCGACCCGGAATCCGAACTCGCCGTCGAGCAGGGCCGGGTGCGCGCCTTGGGCCCGACCGCAGAACTGCTCGGCGACGAGACGGGCGCCATGCAGTTCTCCGGCGCCGCTGCCGCCCAGGCGCTCGGCCGCCTCGTCGCCGCGGAAGACGACGTCCGGGTCGAGCAGCGTGAGCAAGGCCTCGAAGTCTCCGCCGCGCGAGGCCGAGAGAAAGGCGTCGACCACGGCCCGCTGCCGCGCGCGATCCGCCTCGACGGTCGGGGACTGGCCCTGGATCCGGCGGCGGGCCCGGCTGGCGAGTTGGCGCGCGGCGGCGGGGGAGCGCTCGACGATGGGCGCGATCTCGTCGAAGGACACGCCGAACAGGTCGTGCAGCACGAAGGCGAGGCGCTCGGCCGGACCGAGGGTGTCGAGCACCACGAGCAGCGCCGCGCCGACCGCGTCGGCCATCAGCGCCTCTTCCTCGGGATCCGGACTCGCGGGGGCGGCAGTTGCCGGCTCGACCGGCTGCTCCTCCGGCAACTGCACTCCGGCCGGGTCCTCGCGCCGCGACTTGCGGCTGCGCAACTGGTCCAGGCAGACGCGGGCAACCACCGTCGTCAACCAACCGCTGAGGTTGGACACCTCGCTGGTGTCCGCACGATCCATTCGCAGCCAGGCCTCCTGCACCGCGTCCTCAGCCTCGGTGAGCGAGCCGAGCATCCGATAGGCGACCCCGCGCAGTCGCGAACGGTCCGCCTCGAATCGGGCCGCCAGTGCGTCCTGAGCCTGTGTTTCGTCCATCAGTCAGCCTTCTCCCGTCGCGAGCCTTCATAAGTATTGACGGACGCGAGGGAGTGGATGTGACGGGCGCGCCCAGTGTCGCGACGCGAGGCGGCCCAGCAGCATCGGCTGGGTGAGGGCCATGACCACGCAGGTCACCGACATCGCGGCCCACAGAGTGCCTGGGCCGAAGCCGCCGATCAGCCAGGCGCCGAGCATCGGCGCTGCCACGCTCGCGATACCCCAGCTCAGACCGTAGACCGCGAGGTAGCGGGCCGTTGCGCCGACTGGTGCCAGCCTGGTGACGACAGCGAACGCCCGACCCGATAGCAGGAGGTTGCCGACGCTCCACGCCACCGTAGGAAGGAAGAATGCGGCCAGCGTATGCGCAGGGATGTACCAGGCAAGGCCGAGCGCCATCAACGCGTATCCGGCCGCGAACGCGGCGGCGTCGGAGGGTGCGGCGATCGGCCTTCTGTTGAGTAGCGGTCGCCCGAGCACTAGCGAAACCGTCGATACCGTCACGACCAAGGCTGCCTTCGCGGGGTTGATCCGATCGGCGGCCAATGAAAGCGGCAGCGAGACGAGCATCAGCATGTAGATGAGTGCGAACACTGTGCCCGCTGCGGTCAGCGCCAGCAGCCCTCGATCTTGCCACGGCGAGCCTCCCCGGGCTTCGTCGACGGCTTCGAGACCCCGCAGCGGGAGCGTCTGGTCCTTTGGCAACGCAAATATGACGATTACTGCGCACGCCAGGCAACTCGCTGCGTCGACCACGAAGAGCCACCGCAGATTCGACTGTCCCACGAAGTCGGCGACGAGCCCGGCACCCATATTGCCCACGGCCATAGCCGTGGTCAGGAGCGAGAAGGCAGCGGCGCGCTCGTTCTCGGCCACCGCATCGGCGATCGCCGCCTGGCTCGGCGGCTCGTAGAGCTCGAAAGCCAGCCCGAGCAGCACAGCGCAGCCGGCCGCCGCGGCCAGGTTCGGCGCCGTCGCGATGCCGAGTTGCGCTGCCGCGCAGCCGACGAGGCCGATCAGGATCGTGCGACGTCGGCCCAGGCGATCGGCCAGTCGGCCGCCGAGCAGCCGGCTCGGGATCGTGGCCACGCCGAACCCGGCGGAGATCGCACCCGCCACCGCAAGGCTCGCGCCGAAGGAGCGCACGAGCAGCACAGTGAGAAACGCCAGCGAGAAGGCGCCGAGCTGATTCACCGCCCGGGCTACGACCAGCAGGTTGATGCGCACGGCCGCTCCGCAGACGCTCGTTGGTGACTGGCGAACGATGTATCGTCAGTCATATAACCTAGGCTGGAGAGAGTGACCGATCAAGTGCTGTTCGATAGTCACGTCGAATTGCTGCTGGAAGCGGCGGTCTCCTTCGTGAACGACCTGACCGACGGTGAGCGGCGCGGCAGGCCCTACACCGCAGCACGCGGCGAGGAGCTGCCTGCAGCTGCTGCGGCAGCGATTCCGGACGGCGCGCAGAGCAAGCGGTCCGATGCGGTACCGGCCGAGAGCGCTCAGTACCTGGCCCACGCAGCCCAGGTCATGCGCGGCGTCTTCGAGGCTGTGGAGGAGGAGCGGATTGACGACGCGGCGGCCGGGGTGAACTTGCTGCTGCGCGAGACGGGCGCGCGACCGCAGCTCGACCGCGTACCCGGCGAGCCGTGGCAGTTGCACTTCCACGGCTCCGACGACACCTACGGCATCGGCTGGGCCGCCGGCTGCGCGACGGCGTTGGCGCTCGCCGTCGGCAGCGAACTCGCCGGACGGCTCGGCGTCTGCCGCGCACCGCGCTGCGACCGCGTCTACGTGGACCTGTCGCGCAACTCGGTCCGGCAGTTCTGCTCGGCTCCATGCCAGAGCAGAGTCAAAGCCGCGGCGTTCCGCGCCAGGCGCGATGGCTGACTGAATCAGAGTTCGACAGCGTTGAATTCTTATTCAGCAGGGGAGCTGGTGCGCGGGAACCCAGGACGCGTTCCGCGCGTCGAAGCCGCATGGGATCGGCAGCCAAGGCGTCCTCTACTAGAGCCGGCAGGGGGATTCTCGAGATGTCACGTATCACTCGTACCGCCAAGCTCGGCGTTGCGGCCGCGGCTGCGACTCTGGCCATGGCCGCGAGCGTCGGCGCCTGCTCGGCCTCGGGCACGCCCGCAGCCGCTGCGAGCTCAGTACAGACCAACTACCTGGACGCGAGCTGGGCCGAGTCCTACCACACCGTCGCGGCCCTCAAGGCCCACTCCGACCTGGCGGTCGAAGTCAAGGTCACCAAGGTTCTCGACCAGACCACGGCTGACGGCAACATTCCCTACACCGACTTCCAGATCACCGTGGAATCCGTCCTCTACGACCCGGCACACCGCGTCCACGCAGCATCGTCCACGCAGCCGGCCACGCTCTCGCTCCACCAAACCGGTGGCACGCTGAATGGCCAGAAGCTGATGGTCGAGGACGATCCGCTCTTCACGACCGGCGAGCAGTGTGTGCTGTTCCTGCGGGAATACTCGCCCGGGCACTACCTGGTCGTGGGCGGCCCGACCGGCCGGTTCACGGTGACGGCAGCTGGCGCGCTCGTCCCGATCATCAAGGACGGCGTCACGTTCAGTGGGCAGGTCAGCGCCATGCAGACGGCCATCGCCAAGGGCTGACAGAGCTCCCGCCGGCGGGATGATGTGAGTTCACCTCCACTCGTATCACCCCGCTAGAAGGCCTTCGGCTACTCGCCGAGCGATGCGACCGGCACGGGAAAGACGTGCAGGAGATCGAGAACCGGGGACGGGTCGCCGGTCCAACTGGTCGACTTCATCTCCTCTAGCGTGCGCCGACCGATCAGCATCCTGATCAGCTCGAAGTCGACCGTCTCCAGCGAGGCAGCCGGCTCGCCGACGCCCAGCAACCACTCGGCCGACTCGGTCTTGATGTGGACGGACGGGCTGACCTCGCCCTTGCGCCAAGCCCGCTCGAACATGTCGGTGAGGACCGCGGCCGTCAACGTCGTAGTCGAGTCCTGACGCATCAGCGGCCGGTCGAGCGCGGCGAGCATGTCCTGCTCGTGGTTCCACGCGTCCTGGACCATGAGGTTGTAGCGGTAACCCTTCGGTCCGGACAGAAGAGACTCGATCTGCGGTCCCACCACATCCCACTCGGCGCAGAGCTCTGTGATGGTGCGTCCGGCGCGCTTCGCCACCTGCCGGGCCGTGTCCTCGTCCGTCGCGCGACCGGTGAGCGTACCGTCGACTACCTCCACGCTCACGCCCGCCAGGTGCGCGTACGTGTCCTGGATCGACCAGCCGGGCAGCGCGGGCACCGGCGTGTGCAACTGGTCAGCGGTCAGTTCCGAGGCAAGCTTGATCAGGCGCTCCCGCACCGTGCGATAACACTCAGCCGTATCCATGTGGCGAGAATATCCCGTGCCCGAGCCGTCGTGCTCAGGCAGAATGGGCGCCGTGTGGACCGTTGAGCAAGCCTTGCCGACCGCGCCCGAGGCAGCCGCGGTCCTCCGCCTCTACCTGGCGGAGTTGATCAGCCGCGTCCAGGGCCGCGAGACCGACGACGCCGAGGTCGACCGCCATCTGCGCGAGGGGCACGGCAGCGAGGACCTGATCCCGCCGGCGGGCCTGCTCCTTATCGCGCGTAGGCAGGGCGAGGTCGTCGGGTGCGTAGGACTTCGCCACCTCGACCCGCAGACCCAGGAGCTGACCCGAATGTTCGTAAGGCCGGAAGCGCGCGGCGAGGGCTGCGCCGCGCGGCTACTGGCCGCAGCCGAGGATGCGGCACGAGAAATGGGCGCAGGTGCCATCCGTCTCAGTACGCGCAGCGATCTCGTAGAGGCCCGCGCCATGTACGCGAAGCACGGCTACGTCGAGATCGCCCGCTACGGTGACGACGAATTCGCAGGCCGCTGGTTTGAGAAGGTGCTCGCGGATGGGCGTGACGAGGCGCTGATCTCTCGCTGAACCCGGCCCGGTTCTAAGATCGGCGACATGGTGGATGCAGCAGTGTTCTGGGATTTCGACGGCACGCTCGCCTTTCGGGCCGCGAGGTGGCGCGGCAGCCTCATCGAAGCCATCACGACGATCGACCCGGACCACGGGCTTGTCGCAGAGGACCTGATCCCAGGGCTGAAGAACGGCTTCCCCTGGCACCGTCCCGAGCAGGGCCACTCGCACTTGGACACCGCGGACGCCTGGTGGGACGCACTCCATCCGCTGTTCCAGAGCGCCTACGTTGGCGTGGGTGTGGATGAGCGAGTGGCCGCGCAAGCCACGCGCATGGTTCGCTCCTGCTACATCGAGCCGACGCAATGGACCGTGCTCCCGGACGCCGTCGCGGTCCTCGACGAGCTGACCGCGGCCGGCTGGGCGCACGTGATCGTAAGCAATCATGTGCCCGAACTCGAAGAGCTCATCGACGCGCTCGGCCTCTCACGGCACTTCACCGCAGTGATCAACTCCGCCTTAGTCGGCTGGGAGAAACCGAATCGGCGGATCTTCGAGGCCGCCCTCGAACGCGCCGGTCACCCACAGCAGGTTTGGATGGTGGGAGACAATCCGGTCGCCGACATCGCGGGGGCCAGCGCCGTCGGCATTCCGGGGATCCACGTCAGCCCAGGCACAGACGGTCTGCGCACCAGCGTGACAAAACTCCTCCCGTGACAGGACAGTGACAACGGGTGCCGCTCGCCGTCGTCTCCTGATTCGGGGTGCACAGACACCCCGGTACCTCAGGGGAAGGGGAGCTGCCCTGTCATGAAGATCAACTAGATTACTGTGAGCAAGTCCGTCGTAGGGACGGCCACGGGCACGTCGTCCAGGTCGGCGTCAGTCGGCCGGGGTCGCCATGGGTCACGAGGGATACGTCCTCGCCGAATACGACGAAGTCCACTGCCTTCCCGGCGCCGGACGTCTGCGTCGGATACTTCGTGGTGAACCCGCTGATCCCCGGCTCCTCCGGACGCCTCGTCCCCAACTCCTGACCGGCGCAGCGCGCCCCTTGCGACTTCGTCAGGGGTCCCATACGTATGCTTCGTATGGGAATCCTGACGCATGGGCGTAAGGAGATCCTGACGCTTAGGAGGCGCGTGATGAGTTGGCTCTACGACGGGGTCCCAGACGAGGAACACGAGGGGTACCCGATCGGCGTGTTGGCCAACGGGGTGATCCCGACCTACGGGAGCGGCGACCGCTGGTTCGAGATGGCGTTCGTGAACGGCTGGTGGTCATCGGGCGGCGCCGCGGACGATCCGGGAGTGGAACCCTCATGGCTGCTGCCGGCATGCGTGTGCGGATGGCGCGGGCAGCGCAGTGCATACGACCCGCAGGCCGAGAAGGCGGCGCGTGCGCAATGGGACGTTCACATGGACGAGGTCACCGTCTACCTGCTGACAGTCGCCAAGGCGGCTGAAGTCTTCATCGACACGGTCAAAGCCGCGCGAACGGCAGGTGAGTTCGATGGCAGGCCACTGGCGGTCATCAAGGCCCTGTGCGTAACGCAGGCGCACGTCGGCTCCCAGATTGCCGCGGCAGTTGGCGCCGCCCGCGCCCAGGAGCTGAGCTGGGAATTCATCGGTGAGGCGCTGGGGGTCACCCGTCAGACTGCGCACGAACGCTACCGCGACGTCGATGCCGTACCCGCACAGCCAGAGTAGGGCGCGCCCTGCATCCGGACAGCGATTGAAGCGGGATAATACGCGCCACTACAGGAGGAACCACCGGCATGGCTGTCATTCATCACACCACTCTCAAGCCGACGAAGCTCGAATTGCTCGCCGACTGGCTGCCGACCCGCCCGTGGTACCGCGGAGGTCCTGGATCGCCGACGCTGGAGAAGTCCGGCGGCTTCCGGCTCGACGATCCCGAGGGCGAGGTCGGCATTGAGTTCATGGTGGCCACCGATATCTCCACGCCTGAA
>Ga0073928_10002284_pt1 | contig 33538 bp, 30 predicted proteins | sample PaiPotPPA55metaG_FD_76969 | JGI IMG/M metagenome (GOLD analysis project Ga0073928, IMG submission 76969) | Iron sulfur acid spring bacterial and archeal communities from Banff, Canada, to study Microbial Dark Matter (Phase II) - Paint Pots PPA... ...
AAGAACGCCGTGTACCGCGAGTCGGACAGCAGGCGTGCCAGGTCGCCGTCTTGCTTCAGCGGCTGCACCATGATGCTGGTGAGGGCTGCGGCATAGAGAGAGAATGCAATCTCCGGCACCGCGATCGTGGTGAGACCGGCACCGATGCGTGCCGCGGCCCGCGCCGCCATTCGCGCCGCGCCGGTCATGGGATAACCGCCGCACAGCAGCGCATGGCCCCGCGTGTATTTGTTGCCCGAGGATTTCGCCCGCGGCATTTCTGTCCGCCACAGGGCGGGATCGTTCTCCCAGGTGTCGATGCGCAGTGATTCGAGCACGGGGAGAGGAATGCCGATATCCGCAACCACGACCTCCCCGCACAGTTCCCGGCCCGGCAACAACACATGACCGGGCTTCTTGCGTACAAAGGTGACGGTGCAAGTCGCCGGTGCTGCGCCTACGCTCTCTCCGGTATCGCCCATCACGCCGCTCGGCACGTCGACCGCGATCAGCGGTAAGCCGCGCTGGGTAATGGCGTTCAGTGTGTCGATGATCGGCGGATCCAATCTGCGGCGGAGGCCGGACCCGAACAGGGCGTCGACGACCAGGGCCGCGCCCTCGATCACTCCGGGGGTCACGCTCTCGATGGCGCCGCTCCAGCGCGCCGCATGAATTCCTGCGTCGCCGCGCAGGTTTTCCCTGCGCCCCAGCAAGGCGACCCGGACCGGCCAGCCGGCTTGCGCGAGGGCGACGGCCGCCACGAAGCCGTCGCCGCCATTGTTTCCTGGACCACACAGAACGGCGACGGGCCGCGGTGACCAACGGCGCGTGATCTCGCGCACGACCGCGTTCCCGGCATTTTGCATCAGCGTCGGGCCGGGTGTGCCCGCGCCGATCGCCGCACGGTCGGCCTCTGTCATTTGCGCGACGCTGAGCAGCGCGGTTTGAAGCGGACGCGCATCGTCCGTCAAGCGGCGACTCCCTGCCGTTCATGAGAGGAGCGGTTCATTCCATCGATCCGGCGATGGCGCCGACCAGTGCGGTTATCGCCATCGCGAGTGCGCTCCAGAACATCACGCGCAGCGCGCCCGTGCGAACATCGGCGCCTCCGACCTTTGCGGACCAGCCGCCGAGGATGAGCAGACACAGGAGAGACACGACCACGACGGCAATCATCCGATTGTGCTCCGGCGCCCACGCCGCCACCAACAAAGGAAGAACGGCCCCGCTTGCAAAGCTGCCGGCCGACGCCAGTGCGGCCTGCAAAGGGCGCGCTTTGGAGCCGGCGGAGAATCCCAATTCATCGCGGGCATGCGAGCCCAAGGCATCGTGTGCCATGAGCTGTGCGGCAACTTGCGCGGCAAGGGTCACATCGAGGCCTCGCCGTACATATATTTCAGTCAACTCGCGGCGCTCTCCGGCAAAGTCCACATCGAGCTCGGCACGTTCCTGTGCCAGAGCCGCGGCTTCGGTGTCCGCTTGCGAATGTACGGAAACGTATTCTCCGGTCGCCATCGACATGGCTCCGGCGACCAGGGCGGCGGTGCCGCTGAGCAAGATGTTGGCCTGCGAGGCGTGCGCTGCGGCCACGCCCAAGATCAGGCTGGAGGTCGAGACGATGCCGTCGTTCGCGCCCAAAACACTGGCGCGCAGCCAGCCAACCCCGCCCAAACGATGGCGCTCATGACTGCGTGGACGCATGAATATCTCTCATCTTATTAACAGCGGATCGGCCGCATGCGAACGGGCCCAACCGGCTCGCGCGCAGACAGGCTCCTAGCCCTTGCCGGCGGACTTGGGCCCCAGAAAATACCAAAGAATGAAACCGAGCACAGGCAGGATGATCACTAAAACCGTCCAAAGAACTTTCTTTCCGGTATCTGCACTGCTTTGAAATACATTGACGATCGCCCAGACGTCGGCGATCAGAACTATGAGACCGAACAGGCCTTGGTACTGCATTTCTTATCCTCGTTGTTCTTACTGACACGACTGCACCCGGGTGACCCTTCGCGACCCGGGAGCGGAAACATAGTGCACTTCGGCGGGCCTGGTTGACAACGACGACGCGCTGGTCGCCCCCCATTCAAGGCAGTTGTGCCAGCGGAATCAGGTGCTTAGCCGAGAATGCATGCCGCGCGAGCGGTGAGGCCCTCACACGATCAACAGAATTCCTGCGACGGCGCTCAAGCCCAGCACGAGATTCTCGAACAGCCGCTGATTGATGCGGATCAACAGCCAGCGGCCCGCCAGCGCGCCGAGAAATACGGCCGGCGCCAGCGCAAGATTGAATTCGAAGCTCTGTGGAGTGATCAAGCCGAGCTTGACCATGAAGGGTGCCTTGAACAGATTGAGCACCATGAAAAACACCGACGCGGTGCCCACGAACTGCATTTTCGGCAGGCGCATGGCAACCAGGTAGATCGACATCAGCGGGCCCGCAGCGTTGGCGACCAAGGTGATGAAGCCGGCGACGACGCCGACCGCCGCCGCGAGGGACCAATGCCAGGTTTCGGCCGCTTCCTGCGATTGGCTGCCCCGGTACCTTCGCCAGTACCCCAACGCGCACAGCGAGACGATGATCGCGCCGATTATGATCCGCGCGGTTTTGTCGGATATAGTCCCCAGCACAAAATACCCGAGCACGACCCCGGCCGCGGTCCACGGCATAAGCTTCCACACATAGCGCCATTGTGTGTGCGTCCGATAGGACAAGACCGCGATGATATCGCCGAATATCAGCAGCGGCAGCACCAGGCCGCTGGCCTGCTTACTGCTGGGAAATACATGCGTGAACAGGGCAACCGACAAAATGCTCAATCCGGTGATGCCGGCTTTCGATATGCCGACCATCAAGGCGCCCAGGACGGCGCAAATCCACTGCAGGGGTTCCGTTATCATCGTTAGTTCCGCCGTCAACGTCGATCTGGCAAGCTTACGCACCGCTTTCGACAAGCTTACCGTGCGCATTAGCCATTCACGTGCCTAATCTCTATCAAGATACCGCGGAGCCGGCGACTCCCACGCCGGCCCTCGACGGGGATGTACGAGCCGATGTCGTCGTGGTGGGCGGAGGCGTCACCGGATTGTCGACGGCCCTGCATCTCGCGGAGCAGGGCGCCAGGGTCGTGTTGCTGGAGGCCGAGGAACCGGGCTGGGGAGCATCCGGCCGAAACGGCGGCCAAGTCAATCCCGGTCTCAAGCACGATCCGGACGAGGTGGAACGTCATTTCGGCAAGGATCTGGGCGGCCGCATGAACGCCCTCGCCGGCGGCGCGCCGGAGTTCGTTTTCGATCTCATCAAGCGCCATGGCATTCGTTGTGATGCGCGCCGAAACGGGACGCTGCGCGCGGCGATACGCGCGAAGCCTGCGGCGCAGGTGCGCACTACCGCCGGACAGCTTGCACGCCGCGGCGCTCCGGTCGAGTTGCTGGAGGGCTCGAGCCTCGAGCGCGCGACCGGTACGAGACGTTACCGGGTCGCGCTGCTGGACCGTCGCGGCGGAGACCTGAATCCCTTGAGCTATGCGCGTGGGCTGGCGCGTGCTGCGCTCGGCGCGGGTGCGGCCGTGCACGGCCGCACACGGGCGCTCGCGATGAACAGGATCGGCGCTGAGTGGAGAGTGCATACCGCCACCGGAACCGTCTCTGCGCGGCAAGCCGTGCTCGCGACCAATGGATATACCGATGATCTGTGGCCGAACTTGCGGCGCACGATCGTGCCGTTATTCGGCGCGATCGCGGCGACGGCCCCTCTGCCGGATCCGGTTGCAGACGCCGTCATGCCGAGTCGAGCGGTGCTTTACGAGAGCGGAACCATCACCGTCTATTATCGAGTGGATGCCGGTCAGCGCTTGTTGATCGGCGGCCGCGGCCCGATGCGTGAGATATCCGCCGCGGCGGCGATACCGCACTTGCTGGCCTATGCACGCTCTCTTTGGCCTGTTCTGGCGCAAGCGCAGTGGTCCCATGCGTGGGGAGGGCGATTGGCCATGACGCCGGATCAGTATCCTCATATTCATGAGCCCGCCGCCGGCGTCTTGATCTGCCTGGGTTATAACGGCCGCGGCGTCGCGATGGGCACGGCGATGGGTGCGCAGCTCGCGCGCCGGCTGCTGGACCCGTCATCCCAGTTCGATATGCCCATCACCGACATGAAAGCCATACCTTTGCACGCCTTGTGGCCGCTGGCCGTGAAAGCCGTCATCGCGCGCGGACGTCTCACCGACTTCCTCGGCATCTAGGAGCCAGTCTGACTAATGATGCGCCTACTGCGGCCGACCACCTCGGCTCAATTGTCGGTGTGGAACTGACGGAGCCGGTGCAAGTCGATGATGACGTCGAAGCGCTGGTCGACGGGCAGCTTGGGCCCCGAAGAAAAGTCGTAGCGAGAGTCGAGATTCGCCATCTCCGGATGCAGGTCGTGCATCGCGCGCTTGAACATTTCCCTCGGCACCCATTCTGAGTTCGACGAGAGTGAACCGAATTCGTCGTGATAAATCGACGCGGTCGAAATATCCGCCGGGGTCGATGCGACGGCAAAGATGCGCGGATGCGAGTGGCCTTCCAAACGGACGTGCTTCGCGCCCGCGATGATCAACTGCCATTCATTGCCCTGGGGCACCGCAATCAAGGCGTAGACATGATGTTGCGCGGTAAAGAATGCGATCGAGACGGCGAGTATGGCCAACATTCGGCGCCCGCTCTGGCCCCAGCTTTCCGTGAGTGCGCGGATCGACGCCACCAAGAAGCAGAGCAGCACCGCGGTCATGGCGAGCACCGTGCGATAGGTCGCATATCGTTCCGAGGCGATCAAGCTCACGGCGCAGGCAAACACCGGCAGACCGAGCAGCGCCGTCAACCAAATGATGCCGCGCGAACGCCCGTAGCGGCGCCATTCCACATAGGCGCCCGCCAGCAGGAGCGCGCCCACGATGGCGGCGCTGCCGAAGTAGAGCGCGTGGTCGCGAAGATTGTTGTCGTTCAACACGAAGAGACTCAGCGCATTCGGCAGCGTTTCTTGCAAGAACCAGGCGATCTTTCCGCCCCAGTTGTGCTCGAACGCAACGCGGCCGGATTTGACGAAGATCCCCATCGCATAGAGTGCGGACATCACGCAATAGGCCAGGCCCAAGGTGACGACAACGAATCCCAGATGAATCCCAGCCCAGCGCGCGGTCTGCGCCAGGTTGCGGTGCCGTTGAACGATCAGCGCGCCCGCCAGGGGCACCACATAGAACATGGCGCTCGGCTGATAAATGAGCGCGCTCACCACCATGAGGCCGAGTGCCACCATCCACTGGCCGATGGCGCGACCGGGACCGGCGCTCATTCCCACGGCCAGCGCGCCCTCAACGGTGAAGAATCCGCCAACGGCCAACAGCGCGGTCGCCACGTAGGGCCAGCCGACGGCCCATCCCGCCATCACCTGCGCGGACGGAATCAACACCAGCAGCACGGCGAAACACAGGCTGGTGCTCAACGACCATCCGAGCGCGCGCAAGCCGCGAAAACTGACCAACGACAACGCGCCCAACAACAGCGAGGCGCCGAAGCGCATCCATTGCAAATCTTGCACCGAGCCGGTCTGACCATAAGTCGATTGCAGCAGCCAGCCGTAGATCGGCCGCGCGTGGGACGCGCAAAATTTGACCACTTTGCCCGGCTCTTCGTGCGCCTCGCGCAAATTCGAGTAATCGTCGCGCAATCCAAAATCGTGGAATGTCGCCGGCCAATAGGTTACCAACGGTACGAGGAAGAGCATCGCGGTGAGCAGCCAGGCGCGTAGACCCAAGGCGTCACGACGTTCAACCGCAACGACGACATCCCCAATGGGGACTGAGATTGACGGCTCGACGACCACGGTTTCAGGAGGGGACATAGATATGGCAATAAACCCTGTGATGCTGCGATGCACTGTCAACTTGCCGCCCCCAATCCCTTGCCGATCGCAACCAGTAGAATCGCGGCCAGGGGATTGAATGTGGCTGTGCATGATTCTAGCCGCACCCCCAGCCAAAAATCCGTGCGGAAATCGGAAAAAATACGTTAAATATCTGTTAACTAAGCGAATGTCGGCAGGCGGGCCGCCGGTCGGCGACGCATGAATTCTTCTCACAATAATAAGCCGGGCAGTGGGGCCGCCTGCGCGCTGCATGAGGCAGGTATGATGGGTAGATGTGCGGCCGTTATGTCAGTCCCGATGAAGCGACCATCGAGCGTGAATTCAATCTCGTGCGCACTGAATGGCGGTTTCCGGCCAACTTCAATATCCCCCCTTCGTCGGCCGTGCCCGCCATTCGCGCGCGCGGCGCCGACCGTGAAGGCGTGTTGCTGCGTTGGGGACTAGTGCCGCTTTTCGGCGGGGGCAAACCCGGCAAATACAATACGTTCAATGCGCGCTCAGAGACCCTCGCGAGCAGCGCGATGTTCGGCGGTCCGTGGAAACACGGGCAACGCTGCATCATTCCGGCGCTGGGATTTTACGAGTGGCACGTGAATGCGGACGGCACCAAGCAGCCGTTCTACATCCACTTGGAGGATCAAGCCCTCTTCGGATTCGCCGGGTTGTGGGAGGGCGGGACGTGCACCATCATTACCATGCCGGCGAACAGCTTGATGGCCGGCATCCACAATTCTCAGGCGCGAATGCCGGCGATCTTGCCGCGCGACTCGCGCGAGTCATGGCTGTTCGGGAATCTCGAAGCCGCCGGCGCGGCGCTCATTGCGTACCCCGCTGATCGGATGATCGCCTATCCAGTGAGCCCCCGGGTCAACTCGCCGCGCAATAACGACGAAACCTTGCTGGACCCCCTGAAAACCGACGTGGATTGAGCTCCCGCGAAGCCCAATAGACTCGTTTCTTGATGCAGGTCCCATCGGCGCCGGCACCCTTCGCGATAGGCTTTCGCCGAAGGATGGCAAACTCATGGTGCTGAAGCCCGCATTTCTGATCGCAACCCTGCTGTGGGCATCGGCCGTCGCCGCACACTCTAAGATCTACACCTATGTGGACGCCGACGGCCAGCGGCATTACACGGATGTGCCGGACAACAACCGGTATCGGCTCTTACTCCTCTCACCGCAGGATAGGACGGTGAGCGGCGATCGCTACGATTCGGCATTGCTGGCTAAAGCCAGTCGGTACGATTCGATCATCGAGAAAGCCGCGCTCTCAGCATCCGTGGAACCGAATCTGCTGCGCGCCGTGATCGTGGTGGAGTCGGGATTCAATTCGCGCGCCGTCTCGAAGCGGGGCGCGATGGGATTGATGCAGTTGATGCCGGCGACGGCAACACGCTTCGGTGCTTCGAATCCCTATGATCCGCTCCAGAACGTGCACGCGGGGGCGCGATATCTGAAGTTTCTCATCAATCGCTTCGGTCAGGATGTGAGGCTCGCGCTCGCGGCATACAACGCGGGCGAAGAGGCGGTCGACCGTAATGGCGGGCAAATCCCGCCTTTTACCGAGACCATGGCCTACGTGCCCCGCGTGTTGAAAATCTACCGGATGCTCAGCGAGCAGCCGCGCGCGACCTAGGGTTCGCGACTCGACGCTACTTGTCGGCCGGCGGGTACGCCGAGCAAGCTTTCGGCTGCACCCACATCAGCGCGAGAATATTTGACGGTGCTATATATTTGTTCAGACATTCGCTTGCTGATTTCGACGGCGCCGATTGCAAACGCAGAGCGCACATCGTCAATGTTGGACATCACGGCTTCAAACGAAGGATATGCGAACTTTGCATCCGGGACGATGGCCCACTCTTTTCCTTTTTTTGCGTCAGCGCCATAGTAGATATCTCCATCGTAGACACTGTCGTCCCGCCCTTTCACAAACAGGGTGCCGGAGGCATTGACGCGTGGGACGTAGTCGCGTGACATGCGTGACGAATAGAGTCCCACTTCCGAAATCCACAAATGCAGTATCGCATCTGCGTTCGTAGACACTTTGTCGTAGTCGATGTTGTCAGGTTCATTGACCGGCCGCGTCAGCCCTTCTAAAACCTCCACGCTGAATCCATAGCCGCGGAGCGCGGTCACAACTTCCTCGGTAAAATCGGCCCCTAAGGTAGTCGGTTGCGAATTCAGCTTGTCGTTGAAGAGCTTTGCCTTGCTTCTGCTGTCGAGCTTGTTCACCCAAAACTGGAAAGGGTAGCCGACAGGTGGGGCGGCATTTTCAAATGAGTACCACCTCGGATTGGAGGCAGGAATAATTGCAATACGCTTGATTACCGGTCTGCTTGCGATCGTCTTGGGATGCGTCGCACATGCCGTCAACAGCACGGCAGCCAACAGTGTGGTCGCCAATCTGAGCATCTGGATTCCTTTCCCTATTCCCTTTTTGTTGGATGCGGCTTCCGTACGGTGGACTCTAGCTTTTTCGTGATCGCTTGACACAAGCGTTAGTATTGACTTACAGTTAGCCATGGCTTACCAAGCGGCATTCCTGGCCCTGGCCGATCCGACCCGCAGAAGGGTGTTCGAGGAATTGCGGCGCGGACCGCGTTCGGTGGGCAAGATCGCCGCGCGCATGCCGGTCAGCCGGCCGGCGGTTTCTCAGCATCTCGGGGTGTTGAAAAAGGCGGGGTTGGTCGTCGACCGGGCAGAGGGTACGCGACGTGTCTATTGCATAGATCCGAATGGACTCGCGGCGATTCGGACCTGGCTCGATCAATTTTGGGATGAGGCGCTCGCGGCCTTCCAGGCTGAGCTCGAGAAAAAGGAGTCGCACGAATGATTCGTACCGCGCCGGTGCGCAAACAGTTGGTCGTGAAGGCTAGTCAGTCCCGCGCCTTCGCAGTGTTTACCGCTGAGATGTCGCGCTGGTGGCCCGCGACGCATTCGATTCTGAAGTCACCGTTGAAGGAGTGCATCGTCGAACCGCGTGTCGGCGGCCGCTGGTACACCGTCGGAGAAGACGGCTCGTCGTGCCAAACGGGATACGTGATTGCGTGGCAGCCGCCCGAGGCGCTGGTGCTGGCATGGCAGATCAACGCCGAATGGCAATTCGACCCCGATCTCCTGACCGAGGTTGAAGTGAGGTTCATTGCCGAAGGCGCGGACACGACGCGAATTGAATTGGAGCATCGGCATTTGGAACGGATGGGCGGCAAAGCCGCCGAAGTCCGCAACTCTGTGGACTCGCCCGGCGGCTGGGGCGCCATCCTGGAGTCGTTCAAGAGGCGCGTGGAAGGTTGACGGTGGTTGAGCGGTGACAGCGGAGGAGCGGCGATGGCGCATAGAACTATCCCTTCTCAATCGGCGGCTACGCCAAGGACGGATTCGACGAATTGTCGAAAATGACCGACCAAGTGCTCGGCGAGCAGATGGCGCGGTTCAAGAAACTAGCCGACGGCGAATCGGCGCCGCGCGGCCACTGACCGCGCGGACCGGGCCGCCGGCTACAGCTTGCGGATCCCCGCCGGATTTACGGCCACTCCCGCCACCTCGAAATGAGCGCCGCGCACCAGCTTATTGATGCCGACGAAGGCGCGCGCCGGGTAGTGCCCATGAAAATACGTGCGATAGACCGCGTTGAACTTGTCGTAGAGCTCCAAATCCGTGCAATAGACGGTCACCGAGACGAGATCGTCGGTCTTGAGGCCGGCCTGTTCGAGAGTGTGCTGTACCGAATCCATGACCAAGCGAGCCTCGTTATCGACGTTGGCGGCGGCCTGCCCCGTGGCCGAGTCGATCCCGATATGACCTGCCACGTAAAAGGTCTCGCCCACCATGACTCCGTTGCTGAAGGGTAGAGCGGGGTTCGCGCCGACCTTCGGCGCCTCCACGTAACTGCGTCCGGTGTCGGCCGCGTGGCTCGACACGATGAAGAATCCCACGAGGGAAATGGCTAGCGCTGCCTTTCGCATGGTTCGATCTCCTCAAGAGTTGATTTGGGCAATCGCCGCGTCGGCGAAGGGTGCCATTCTAAGACGGTATTCGAGCGCTTGGGTGACGGCGTCTCGAATTTGCCAGCAAGGATCGGATGGCCGGTCACTGAGCTAACTGCTAAAAAGAGCTTCTTCGAAATTTAAAAGAGCATCGGCATGTCGGTTCCGCAGAAAGCACTGGTCATGGGAGCCCGCGAGTGGATATTGCTCTTGATGCTGTCCGTAATCTGGGGCTGCTCGTTCTTTTTCTTCAAGGTGCTCGTCGCCGAATTGCCGCCCTTTACCGTGGTTCTGGGCCGAGTAGGGCTTGCCGCGGTGTTGCTCAATCTGTTCCTCGTGATTCGCCGCGACCCCATGCCCAGATCACCTCGGTTGTGGGGTTCGTTTATCGTCATGGGCATCCTCAACAATGTCGTGCCGTTCACGTTAATCGCTTGGGGCGAGACCCGCGTCTCGAGTGGGCTGGCCTCTATCCTGAACGCCACGACGCCGATTTTTACAGTCCTCGCGGCTCATTTCCTGACGCACAACGAAAAACTCCACTGGAACAAAGGGGCTGGGGTTCTCTTCGGTTTTCTGGGTGTCGCCGTCCTGATTGGACCTTCGGCAATAGTCGGGATCGGCGGCGGCGATGTCTTGGGAGAGATCTCCTGTCTTTGCGCCGCGCTCATTTATGGTTTCGCCGGTATCTATGGCCGCCGCTTCAAGGGTGTGCCCGCATTGAAAGTCGCGACCGGTCAAATCACCGGCAGCACGTTAGTTCTTCTGCCTGTTGCGGCCCTGGTAGATCGCCCCTGGAGTCTGCCGATGCCGAGCGCTCACGCTTGGGAAGCGTGGGTGGGAATCGCAGTGTTCAGTACCGCGCTCGCTTACATGATGTATTTTCGTATTCTCGCCGTTGCGGGAGCTACCAATCTGATGCTGGTGACGTTCCTGCTGCCGATCAGCGCGCTGCTTCTGGGCGTTTTCTTTTTGGGCGAAACCATCACGCTGCAGGCGTTAGTGGGCATGGCGTTGATCGGGATGGGACTCGTCGCCATCGACGGCCGGGTGTGGGCGGCGATCCGCAAGTCACTGCCATCATCCGTTTGGGAAAGATTAAGTTGAAGAATTGAATTCTGCGTTCTGCACCCCCATAGGGATCGGGCCGATGATTCGGCGGAGCGCGACTTGACCCTTCCATCCTCAGATATCGACCGAAATGCGGAGCCCGTGCTGCCCGCCGTGGTCTTTCGCGGCTCGAAGCCGCTCTGTCGCGAGTTCAGCCTGGTGCTCGAAGCGAGGGGCATCGAACATGAGGTGCAGGAGAGCGGGGAGCATTGGATCTTGACGGTGCCGCCGTCCTCGGCTCAGCGGGCGTATGACGAGATCGGTCGCTATTCCGCGGAACGCAGCGTGCCGCGCGCTACCCCAACCGTGATCGAGCCGTTCTCGGGCGCGGCCATCGGCGCCGTCGGTTACGCGTTCATTCTATTGGCCACGGCTTACTGCGCCGGCCTTGGCCTTTTCGGCGCAGACTGGCTGTCGTTGGGTGCTCTCGAAGTGGGTGCAGGGCGCGAATGGTGGCGGGCGCTGACGGCGCTGACATTGCATTTGGACCAGGAGCACCTGCTCGGCAATCTGCTGTTCGGCATGGTCGCGGGAATCGCTGCCGGCCGATTGCTCGGGCCCGGCGTGGCATGGGCGAGCATTCTGGGGGCCGGGGCACTGGCGAACTATGTGGAGATACTCATCGCACCTGCAAGTCACCGCGCGGTGGGCGCGTCCACTGCCGTGTTCGCGGCCTTAGGATTGCTCGCGGGATTGGCGTGGCGGCAGCGCCTCACGCTGCGCGAGCGCCGCTGGTACCGATGGGCGCCGCTGATTGCGGGGATCTGTTTGCTGACCTTGTTGGGCGCGGGCAATGCGCATGTGGACGTGCTCGGGCACGCGCTCGGATTTCTCTTCGGTGTCGGCGTTGGTTGGATCTATGCGCGCGCAGAAATACCCCGCAATCGCGGCAAGCGCCTGCAACTCGTGACGGGCGCCGGCGCCGCGCTGCTGGTGGGCGCAGCCTGGCTGCTGGCCCTGCGCTAGATCGTTCGGTTGACTCTTGTTGCGGGGCCGCGCTCGTCAGGTTTTCGCGGCAACGCCCCTCGGAGTGAGTTTGTCGATTGCCTGCGGCAGAATCTGCGACAGCTTGGAGGCCAGGTCCTCTGGCGTCATCCCGATCTTGGCAGCCAGTTGCTTCACCGTGTCAGAGCCAAAGGCCTGATGAATCTGGTCGGCGGTAATCGGCTGATTGGCACCGGTTCCCACCCATGAGCGTACGGTGTTGCCCAGTCCCTGCTCCTCCAACTGCGCAACGATACCCTGAACGCCGCCGTGCTTTTCGATGAGACCATTGACGACGGTGACCATTTCGGCACCGACCACTCCACCCAACAATCCGTCGAGCAATCCCATGTTAAGACCCTCCTCAGATTGGATTCGGCAAGATTAGGACGCTAAGTGCGTTTCGCGAGCAAGTCGCGAATTTCCTCGAGAAGCAGTTCTGACTTGGGCGGCGGGGCGGGTGCCGCCGGGGCGGCAGGCGCAGGCTTCTTGAGCTTGTTGATGCCTTTGATGGCGATGAACAGGACCAGTGCGATGATGATGAAATCAAAAATGGTCTGAACGAAGGCGCCGTACTTGACCAGGACTTCCTTGCCCGTGGGGTCCTTGCCGAGAGTCACCGCCAAATCCGAGAAATTGAAACCGCCTATGACCCTGCCTAGCGTGGGCATGAAGACATCGCCCACCAGCGAGGAAACGATCTTTCCGAAAGCGGCGCCGATGATCACGCCCACTGCCAAGTCGACCACGTTGCCCTTCATGGCAAATTCTTTGAATTCTGCACCTAATCCCATGGCAATCTCCTTTTTTTGACGAGCGCTGATCGATGTTGTTCGTTGATCTCAAGGCCAGCAGTTGCGGGCAACGAGCGCCTCCGGCACGGATTCACGGTCATGGTACTGAGCGCATGCGGTACGGGCAAGTAATGTTCCTTCAGTTCAGTGCACGGCTCCAAAGACTTTCTTCAGCAAGTTGCTGGCTTGGCCGAGCGGATCTTTGCGAATGGCGCGTTCTTCCTCCGCCATCATCAGAAATAATCCGTCGAGCGTCTTTTCCGTCACGTAAGACTGCAGCGTTGCATCCTCGGGTTTGAGAACGCCGAGGGCCACCGCCTTTTTCGCCAAGGCATCGTAGGTCTGACCCAATTTCACTTTCTCCGTCGTGCGGCCGATGATGGGTGCGAACTTGGCCTTCAGCGGCGTATAAGTGGCCTGCTTGAAATACTGCGTCGCCGCATCCTCGCCGCCGGTCAAAATGTGCTTCGCGTCCTCAAGGCTCATTTGTTTGAGGGCCTGTTTCAGCAAGACCTTGCTTTCCGGCACGGCCGCTTCGGCAGCGCGGTTCATCGACGTGACGAGCTGATCCAGCTGATCGCCGACTCCGAGCATGCGCATCATGTTTTCCGCCTTCGCGAGTTTTGGCGGTAGATCGATCTTGACCGCCGGATTCTTCAGGAAACCGTCGGTGACTCCCAGCTTTCCCACGGCGAGGTCAATGCCTTGATCGAGCGCCTTTTTCAGGCCCGCGGAAGCATCGGCGTTCGACAGCGAGTTCAAGTCCAGACCGAACGCGCCGCCGCCCAAGACGCCGCAGGCGAGTGCCGCCGCGATGACGTTGCCGACGAAGAGATTCCGTTTCATTGTGGTGGATCCCAATGCGAGACTCGCAGAGCGCTTACTATGCTCCAAGTCTCCGCCGCCGCGCCAGCGCCGCCCAGGAGTTGTTCCAGCCGCCCAGACTCCTAGGCGCCGGTGTTCGTGACCTCGACGGTGACGTGAGACAGGGATTTATAGTTCTTGAGCCGCTCCCGATAGAATGCGCAGTCGCGGGGTTTGTTCGTCTGCACCGAGACGAGGGCGCCCAAGTGTCCCGGGCCCAAACGCCACAAGTGCAGGTCGACCAGCCGATCCCCGTCCGATTCAATCGCCTCACGCACGTTTGCGGTCATGCCCTGATCGGGATTCATGTCGAGCAGGATGCGCCCGGTGTCGCGGATCAGACCGTACGACCAGTTGGCGATGACGAGTGCCCCGATCACGCCCGCCAGCGGGTCCATCCACATCCAACCGAAACCGCGTGCGAGGATGAGCCCCGTAATCGCCAGCACCGACACCGCGGCGTCGGCGAGCACGTGTATGTAGGCGGAGCGGATATTGTAATCGCGGTGCGCCGCGCTTGAACCCGCGTGAGCCGCGTGCTCGTGCGCGTGCTCTTCAAACGTCGCTTCGTGCTTGCCGTCGGCGAGTTGGAGCGACACCTTGAAGGCGTGAGGTTCCGGGATTTCCTCTTTCGATTCCCAATAGGCGCCGCGGTTCACGAAACTGAACGACTGGCGCGTGCCATCGAGTCTCTGCGTTTCCAGGCCCAGCGGAGCCATGCTGTCGCCGGCCGGCCGCGCGGCAAATGCCACCCGAAATCGCGGCGGCGCACCTTCCTCGAAGATGGACAGTTCGACGGCACCCTGAGCAGTCGCAATTTCCCTGCGCTCGCCCTCATGTTCGTGGTCGGAGTGATTCTGGGCGTCACCGTGGCCATGACTGTGACCGTGGTCATGGGCGTGGTCGCTGCCGCTCAGCAGCCAGGCGCTGACGATGTTCACCATCAAGCCGACCACGGCAATGGGGATTGCCTCCGCAAAGCGGATCGGAATCGGCGACAGAAATCGTGCGATCGCTTCATAGCCGATGAGGGCGGCGATCATCGCGAGCACGATGGCGCTGCTGAAGCCGGCCAGGTCGCCGAGCTTTCCGGTTCCGAATACGAAACGGGAATCTTCGGCGTGCCGGCGGGCGTAGGTGTAGGCCAGCGCAGCGATCAACATGGCGCCTGCGTGTGTCGACATGTGCAAACCATCGGCCACCAGCGCCAACGAGCCGTACAAGCTGCCGCCCACGATCTCGACGACCATCATCGCACCGCATAGGACGATCACGGCCCAGGTCTTACGTTCGTTCTTCTCGTGTCCCGTCCCGAGAAAGACATGCGTGTGTCCATCCGACATTGCACTCAAGGGGTTTTCCATTGGTTCGCTCGCAACTTGCTGGCCGGAGACCATCGCGGGAGGGCTTCCCCCGGTGGACTAAAGATACTTCGTGACTCCCTGAAACTCTTTGATCAAATCCCTGATCTCGCGCGGCACTGCATCGGAAGTCTCTTCCATGCAGTGGTGAATATGATCCTTGATGAGTTCTTTCTTGGCGTTGCCGATCGCCTTCTCCACGGCGTGCAGCTGCTGCGCCAGATCCATGCACGGGCGTCCCGCCTCCAGCATGTCGATCACGGCCGCGAGGTGTCCTTGCGCGCGCTTCAGTCGCGTGCCGATCTCGGGGAACTTGTGCATTACGTGGACCTCATGTGACACATATCCTATCCCCCTAGACAGGATATGGGAAGAGGCATAGCATCGCGGCGCTTGACGCTAACCTTGAGATCGCGTGAGCTCATTGCCCCACACAAAAGCGGCGCCCGGCAATATCGTCGACGAATTGTCACCATTGATCGGCAAAGTCGAAGTGTCTGGGGCAAACTTGAATTTGCCCTAACGTTGGAAATTGAGCCTCGGGGATGCGTCATGCCGCTACACGAACATGAACCAACATTGCGCGGTCGAGCTTTCCTATGGGGCGGCGTGGGGTTAGGAGTCCTGTTTTTGGCCCTGTTACTGACCCGGGGCTTTGGATTGCTGGGCTCTCCCGGTAAAGGGGCGGAGGCGCCGCAGTTGATGGTCCGCCAGGGAGACAAGATCCTCGTTCCCGAGGGCTCGGCGTTGCGTAATCGACTGAGCGTCATGCCGGCCGCGGCGCAAGCAGTCAGCGCCAAGCTCGTGCTGCCCGGAGTCGTCGAATCCGATCCCGCGCGCACCGCCGCCGTGCTGACACCGTTGGGCGGCCGAGTGATTGCGCTCAAGGTCTCGCTGGGCGATCGCGTGGCGCAGGGTCAGGTGTTGGCCGTAGTCGATTCCCCGGATCTCGGCCAAGCCTATGACGACTACGACAAGGCCGCTGACACCGTCAAGTTGACCGAGAAAAATTTGGGCCGCCAAGAGGCGCAAAACAAACTCGGTACTGCCTCGGATCGTGATCTGGATCAGGCCAGAAGCGACCACGCGCAGGCCGTGGCTGAGTACACTCGAACGCAGGCGCGCTTGAAAATATTGGGCGTGCCCCTAGGCGGCGCGTCATCGTCGCGCCTGCTGACGGTAACCGCGCCGGTGGGCGGCAGCATCACCGCGCTGGCAGTCGCCTCCGGCAACATGATCAACGATCCCACCCAGCCGCTGATGACGATCGCTGATTTGAGCACGGTGTGGGTCACGGCGTTGGTCCCGGAGAAGGACGTGGCGTCGGTTTCCAAGAATCAGGATGCCGAGGTCAGTCTCGTGGCATACCCCGACCGGGTGCTTCACGGCAAGGTCTCGTTCGTCTCCGCCGTGATCGAGCCGGATTCACGGCGCAACAAGCTTCGCATTGCATTTGCGAACCCTGACTATGCACTCAAGCCCAATATGTTTGCGGCCGTTACCCTGTCGGGCCCGGCGCACTCCCAGGTCGTGCTGCCGAGCTCGGCATTGCTGATGAACAACGACAGAACCAGCGTTTTCGTCGCCACTGCGCCATGGACCTTCGAGCGCCGCACCGTCGATCCGCAGCTCGAGGAAGGCTCATCGGTCACCATCCGCTCCGGCGTCGAGGCCGGCGAGCAGGTGGTGGTCAAAGGCGGAATCCTGCTGAATGATTGATCAATTCGTCGGCTTCTGTCTGCACCGGCGGGTGGCGGTCATCATCTTGGCCCTTCTGCTCGCCGCGTACGGCGTCTATGCCTGGGAGACTCTGTCGGTCGAAGCCTACCCTGAGCTCGGCGATGTCGCGGCACAGGTCACCACCCAAATACCAGGGCTTGCGGCCGAGGAAGTGGAACAGCTGATCACGGTGCCGCTCGAGCGGCAGATCAACGGCACGCCGGGACTCCTTCTGATGCGTTCTTCGAGCACCTTCGGCCTGTCGTTGATCACGGTGCTGTTCCGCGACGGCTACGAGGACTACTGGGCGCGGCAGCGCCTGCTCGAACGCATCAGTCAAACGGTGCTGCCGGCCGGGGCGGCGCCCACGCTCGATCCGGTCGCCGGCCCCGGCGGCGAGATCTACCGCTACACGCTCGAGTCCGACACCAAGAATCTCCAGGAACTGTCGGAGATCCAGCGCTGGACCGTGATTCCGGCGTTGAAGTCCGTCCCCGGCGTCGTCGATGACACCAATTTCGGCGGCTTCACCAGCGAGTACCAGCTGGACCTCGACCCTGAGCAGCTGCAGCACTATGGCCTCGGCATCACCGATGTCATCAATGCGATCAACAACAACAATACCAACGCAGGGGGTGGCCGGGTCTCCCGCGGCGATCAGAGCTATGTCATCCGCGGGGTCGGATTGATTCACAATTTGCAAGAGATCGGGTCGATCGTGGTGACGCAGGTGGGCGGAACACCGGTCCTGGTGCGCGACCTCGGTCGCACCACGTTGAGCCATCAGGAGCGTGAAGGCATCCTGGGCAAGGACAAGAATCCTGACACGATCGAAGGGATCGTGCTCATGTTGAAGTACCAGAACCCATCGCAGACCTTGCACGGCATTCACGCCAAAGTGGCTGAACTCAACGCCAAGCTGGCGGCGGACGACGTTCGGATCGTGCCCTATATCGACCGTGAAGATCTGGTGCGCGCCACCATTCACAAGGTCGGCCAGACCATCCTCGAAGGCATCACGCTGGTTTTCCTGATTCTGATCCTCTTTCTGGGCAGCCCGCGAAGCGCTTTCGTCGTGGCGGTGAGCATCCCGCTGGCCCTGGTGTCCGTGTTCTCGTTGCTCGATCTCACCCATGTGTCGGCCAATCTCCTGTCGCTGGGGGCGATTGATTTCGGCATTCTGGTCGACGGGGCGATCGTCGTGACCGAGGCCGTGCTGCGCCGGCGCGAAGCGCTGCCGAATGAAGAGTTGAGCGAAAGCGAGGCCAAGGCTGCCACGCTGCAAGTGACGCGCCCCATCTTCTTCGCGAGCCTGATCATCATTACGGCCTATCTGCCGCTGTTCTCGTTCGAGCGGGCCGAAGCCAAGCTGTTCACGCCGATGGCCTATACGATGGGCTACGCGCTGTTCGGTGCGCTGTTGACGGCGCTGGCGCTGGTACCGGGCCTGGCATACCTCGCCTTCCGCAAACCCGGCCGGGTCTATCACAACCGCTGGCTGGAACGCCTGACCGTGCAGTACGACCGAATGCTGGCCTCCTGCCTCGATCAGCCGCGGATTGTCTATGGAGTGGTCATTTTCGCGCTGCTGGCGGTGGTCGGGCTGGGAGCCACGGTAGGGCGCGATTTCCTGCCGGATCTGGATGAAGGTGCGCTATGGCTGCAGGTGCAGATGCCGACGGGTCTCGCCCTGAACAAGGCCAGCGACATGGCCAGTGACCTGCGGCGGGCCATACTCAAGTATCCCGAAGTGTCCTACGTGGTCACGCAAACCGGCCGCAACGATGACGGCACCGATTCCTGGACCATGTCCCACATCGAAGCGCCCGTGGGCCTGAAGCCCTACGACACCTGGCCGGCGGGCGAGTCGAAGAGGCAATTCGTGGACCGGCTGGCGGCGGGACTCACCAAAGACCTTCCCGGATATTCCATCGGCATCAGTCAACCCATCATCGACGGTGTCAACGACATGATCGGCGGCGCGCACAGCCCGCTGGTGGCCAAGATCTACGGCGACGACCTGGATCAACTTCGCAGCATCGGCGCGCAAATCGTCGGCGTGCTCTATTCCATTCAGGGCACCTCCAGTGCCTCGATCTTCCAGGAGCCGCCGATCCCGCAAATGGAGATCAAGCTGGATCGGGAAAAGGCCGCCCGCTACGGCGTGAACATGACCGATGTACAGAACGTGATTCAAACCGGCGTCGGCCAAGCGCCGGTTTCAACCGTGTACGTCGGCGAGAGGACTTATCCTCTGACGGTGAGGTTCACCCGGGACACACGCAACTCGCCCGAAGCACTCGGCAACCTGTTCGTGAACACCGCGAGCGGGGTGCAAGTGCCATTGTCCCAGCTCGCCGACATCCGGGTGCGCTCGGGCGAAAGCACCGTCACGCGAGAGAACGGGCAGCGCAATCTCACCATCCGAATCGACAACCGCGACCGCGATTTGACTTCGTACCTTGCCGAAGCCCAGGCCAAGATTGCCGCCCAAGTCCATTTCGACCGCAGCAAGATCAGGCTGGAATGGGGCGGACAGTTCGAGAATCAGCGGCGCGCCGAAGCGCGGTTGCTCGTGATACTCGCCCTGGTGATGGGAATGATGCTCATCTTTCTCACCGTGGGAATCAAATCGTTCCGGCAGGCGCTGCTGATCCTCGGTGTGGTGCCGCTCGCGACTCTGGGCGGACTGATCTCGCTGCACCTGACGGGCCAGAACCTCAATGTGGCGAGCGGAGTCGGCTTCATCGCCCTGTTCGGCGTGGCGGTGCAAAACGGCATCATCATGGTGTCGAACTTGAACCGGATGCGGAAATCCGGATTGGAACTGCACGAGGCCATCATGACGGGTGCGACCGAACGACTGCGGCCGGTGCTGATGACGGCGACCGTTGCGACCTTGGGAATGTTGCCCGCGGCAATCCACACGGGGGTCGGCAGCGACGTACAGCGCGGCATTGCGACCGTGGTCGTCGGGGGGCTGGCGATCTCCACGGTGCTGACTCTGTTCGTTCTGCCCTCGATGTATCATGTCATTGAGCATTGGGCCGAGCAGCGCCACGGCCAAGCGCGATGGGGACGGTGATGTCCTCGCGGTTCGCAGCCAGAGCACTCTCATTGAGCCTGTGGATGAGCGTGCTGGCCGGCCTGTCAGCGGGCGTGCTGACCGGTCTGTCGGCGTGCGCCGTGGGACCCAATTTCAAGCGTCCCCCACCGCCCGCCGCGACGGGCTATGGCACCGCGCCGGCGCAGGGCCAAACCGCCATCGCCGAAGCCGCCGGCGGCAATGCCCAGCGATTCGTCGAAGGGTTGGACATCTCGAGCGAGTGGTGGACTTTGTTTCAGTCGCCCAAGCTCAACCGTCTGGTCGAGCAGGCTCTCAAGGCGAATCCGAATGTCGGCGCCGCCCAGGCGTCGTTGCGTCAGGCGCACGAGTTGTATTCGGCGCAACGGACGAGCTTCTTTCCGGACATCCAGGGGAACTTCAACGGCGTTCGGGCCAAGAACGCCCTCGGTAGCATCGCCAATCCGACCAGTCTCCCGCAAACCAATCCTTATTACACTCTTTATACAGCCCAGCTGACGTTGAGCTATGCCCCCGATGTCTTCGGTGCCACGCGGCGCCAGGTCGAAATCGCCAAGGCGCAATTCGACAGCAGCCGCTTCCAGCTCGAGGCCGTCTATTTGACCTTGAGCAGCAATGTGGTGGTGACGGCGGTGCAGGAGGCCTGCCTGCGTGGACAAATCGCCGCTACCCAACGCCTGCTCGAGCTGCAGCACCAGTTGACAGAGACCGTGAAACGCCAACGCGAGCTCGGCACCGCGAGCGATCTCGATGTTCTCGCCCAACAGTCGGCGGAGGCCCAAACCGCGCAAACTCTGCCGCCCCTGGAAAAGCACCTGGGGCAGACACGCGATGCTCTGACGGCGCTGCTGGGGAGGCTGCCGTCGGACGAGCCCGAAGAGACGTTCCGTTTCGACGACCTGACTCTCCCCACGGATCTTCCGGTCACGCTGCCTTCAAAGCTGATTGAACAGCGTCCGGATGTCCGTCAGGCTGAAGAGAACCTGCACGCCGCGTCGGCCGCCCTCGGCGTGGCACTCGCCAATATGCTGCCGCAGTTCACGATCGACGCCAATATCGGCTCGAGCGCCTTGAAGCTCGGGCAGCTGTTTTCCCCTTACACGGGATTCTGGGACGTGGGAGCGTCGCTCACTCAGACTCTGTTCGATGCCGGAGCGCTGTTGCACAAGCGGCGCGCCGCGGATGCCGCCCTGGATGAGGCGGGCGCGCAATATCGCGCCGCCGTCATTCTCGCATGCCAGAATGTGGCGGATACCTTACGCGCCTTGCAGTCGGACGCCGACGCGCTGAAGGCGAGCGCCGACGCCGAGCGTGCGGCCAGGGCGACGTTCGAGCTCGCGCAGCGCCAGCGAGCGCTGGGGACGATCAGCTGGGTGGCGGTGCTGAACGCGGAACAGTCTTACCGCACCGCGGAATTGGCTTTGGTGCAGGCGCAGGCCGACCGCTATTCCGACACGGCAGGCCTGTTTCAGTCGCTCGGCGGCGGATGGTGGAATCGCAAAGGGGACCCTCGCTATGAACAATTTGGTCCGTCGGGAAAATAGGGATGGCGCGGCGACTCTGTGGCTGAACCGCCCGGAAAAGCTGAATGCGCTCACCAAGGATGTGTTTGAGGCGCTGGACGATCATGTCGATGCGATCGCGCGCGAGACCAGGACCATTGGTCTGGTCATCCTGCGAGGCGCAGGCGCTAATTTCTCGGCGGGCTATGACATGAACGAAGTTCTCGAGCACGTCAAGGCGCATGCGAAACCTCATTTCCACTCGGAAGTCATCCAGAAGATTGCGAATCTGCCGCAACCCGTGATTTCCGCGGTGCAGGGTCACTGCTCGACCGGCGCATTGGAACTCGCGTTGGCGGCGGATCTCATCGTGGCTTCCGAGTCGACGCAGTTTTCGGACGTCTATGCGCGCTGGGGCCTGACGCCGGTCTGGGGCTTGAGCCTGAGATTGCCGCACCGTATCGGGACGGCCAAGGCGAGCGAAATGATGTTTTCGTGCCGCAGCTATTCAGGGAAACAGGCCGAAGCCATGCACCTCGCCAACTTCTGCTTCCCGGATGATCGATTCGAGGCCGAACTTGCTGCGCTGTCCACCGACATCTTGAGCAACTCGTGGTACGCCAACCAGGTGAACAAGCGGGCGCTGATCGAAATCGACGGACTGAGCCTGCACGATGCCCACGCGCTCGAGTTGTTCAAGAACGAGGGGTTGGCGCCGGACGCGGCGCAACGGATTGCAGCGTTCTTTACCAAACGAGCATAGACCCCAGCACCAAAGCGACCATAGACCCCGGCGGTTCTCGCTTTTGCAGCGCGTGGTGGGTCCTATGCAGGCCGCGTGAGAACCACATGCGTAGCCTTGGGTGTGGAAACATGCTCCGTGCAACGATAGCCGAGCTTCACTGCATCCATGTCCGCAAAAAGGCGCTCACCGGAACCAAGAAGGGTCGGAGCAATGGCTAGGTGCATCTCGTCGACGAGTCCCGCGCGAAGATATTGCTGAATCGTTGCCGCGCCACCGCCAATCCTGACGTCTCGTCCGTCGGCAGCCTCGATGGCGCGGCTCAGCGCGGCATGAATGCCCTCCGCGACGAAGTGGAATGTCGTGCCGCCGTCCATGGTGATCGATGCACGCGGGTGATGCGTCAGCACGAAGACCGGCACGTGATACGGCGGGTCGTCGCCCCACCAACCCTTCCAGGCGTCGTCAGTCCAGGGACCTCGTATGGGCCCGAACATGTTGCGGCCCAAGATCCAGGCGCCGATATTTGAAAATCCGCGTGCGGCGAAGTCGTCGTCAATGCCTGTAGTGCCGCCGTCGACTCCAAGCATCTGCTGGAACGTGCGCGTCGGGAAAACCCATTCGTGCAATGCCATCCCGCCGACGCCCATCGGGTTGTCCATGTCCTGGTGGGGGCCCGCACCGTAGCCGTCGAGCGATATGGCGAAACAGTGAACGCGGAGCTTGGTCATCGGTGGAGTTCCGTTGGTATGGAATTTTACCAATTGGTTAATGAACCAGCAGGTTAAGTACACTCTGCGAACTTGTCAAGCGGGCAGCCGTTCACTGTGCAACTTAACCCTGTCTCAGACGGCGGCGGAGTTTGCCCGTGGGCGTGCTTAGAAGTCCCGTGTGAATGTGACGCCGACAGTTCGCTCGGGATAATATTTCGCAAGAAAAATCGTTCCATTGGGGTGATTGTTCAAATCATCCAGGTTTTCGAGCAATGCGGTTACATCCGCCGCGTGCAGCACCGGCCGTTTGTCCGCCAAATTTTTTGCCCAGACCGAAGCCTTCCATACTCCGCTATCGGGCACCAAGTTCAAATGCAGGTTGAGTACTCCTTTCCACTCAGTCGCGTCCTGTAGATAGCGCGGGGCAGTGTTCGCGTTATCAAAAAATACTTTGCTGCGATACGTCTCGTCCATGCCGAAAACAAAGGATCCTTTCAAGGCAGAGATCGGCCAGCGCGCTTCGGCGGAAACGTGCACCTGGTTTTTAGCGGAATAAGGTATTCGCTTGCCGTTCAAGGAAACCGGTGGAGTGGCCGCTTCAATCAAGTCGGTGAAGTGCGCGTCCATGTACGCGTAGTTGAGTCCCAGCGTAAGCCACTTGGTCGGCGCGGCTTGCGTCTCGAGTTCGACGCCGCTGACCGATGCGCCGCCGGCATTTGACGTAACCGCGATCGGAACGCCGGCGTTGGCTGCCGAAGGAACCAACTGGCTCGTCTGCAGATCCTTGTATTTTGCGAGAAATACCGCCAGATCCGCCGCCAATCGCCCCCCGAAACCGGAGTATTTTTCACCCGCCTCGTAACTCCATACGGTTTCAGGCGCAAAAGGCGTTGCAAGAAGCGTTGCCACTTGCGCCGGCGAGGTGCCATTCGCACCGGATAGATCATAGCCGCCGCTCTTGAAACCCTTGGCCACCGTGCCATAGAGCATGAAGTCCGTATTCGGTTGATAAGCCAGCGTCGCCTTGGGAGTAAAGGCATTCCAACGATGGGAATAGTTCGCGGTGCCCGGATTCAAGGTCGGATCATTCACGCTGTAGGCGATAATCGAGAAACCTGATTTGGACTCGACGCTTTCGCGCGCGCCGAGGGTCAACTTCAAGGGATCGAGGAGCGCCACCGTGGCCTCGCCGAAGACGGCAAAGCTGTTCGAATTGATCCTCTGGTCCATATCCTCCACATAGGAAGTCACCGGTGAAAACAACCCGGCGAGGGTCAGCGGACTAAAATTGAACGTCAGCGGATTGGCTTCGCGTTTGTTGGAATGCAGCCCGAACACACCGACAATCCACGCAATCTTCTGATCGAGCTTGGACGCCAAACGCACCTCTTGCGAATATTGCCTGTCCTGCACGATTCCAAGCGCCAGTACCTGATTGGCAGGATCGCCGAGCAGGCTGTTCGGGAAACTATCATCGACGGAGCGATACCCGGTGATCGAGGTGAGCTTGCCGAGTACGTTGTCCCAATTTATACGTATCTCGGCGCCGCCGATCTTGCGGTCGCTGCTGCCGTTATAAGCCTGGTTGGTAACGTCGGGACTATAGGACAATACGGGGAACGGTCCCGGCAAAAAATCCCCCTTGAGCTTGGTCGGATAGCCGCCGGACTTATCGCGCAAATAATCGGCTCCGAACAAAATATCGGTATCGCCGTCGGGTTTCCAAAGCAATTGACCGCGGATATCCCCTTGCTTGACGCCGGCGGTCTCGCCTCCCAGCGTGACATTGTCGACGTAGTTGTCCCGGTACCTGAGGCTCATCGAGATTTTTCCGGCCAGTTCGCTGCCGCGCAATGGGCCCGTAGCCAGCGTGCGCAGCTCCGCTAGGTTGTCGGAGCCGTAGGTCGCCTGGACTCTTGCTTGCGGCGTGAAGCTCGGTGCCTGGGTGTGGATCACCACCGCGCCCCCCGTCACGTTACGGCCGAATAACGTGCCTTGTGGGCCGCGCAGCACTTCGATGCTGCTCAGGTCAAACAGGTCCGGATCGTTGTCGCCCAGGCCCGTCGCCGGCACGTCATCGATGAACGTCGACACGGCATCATCCCAGCCTGCGGCGTTGTTGTTGATCAAAGTACCGCGAATCGAAAAATAGGATTCCTGCGAACTGAACTGCGTATAAGTGACGTTTGGAACCCGCAGTGCCACGTCGGCGAGATCGGTGATGCGGTTATTGTCGATCGAACTGCCGGAAATGTAGGAGATCGCAATCGGCGTCTCCTGCAGCTTCGTGTCGCGCTTTTCCGCGGTCACCACAATCTCTTGCAGCCGCGCCGCATCCGGATTCGAATTTTCAATATCCGCTTGTGCGCTCGCGTCCGGCGACACCGCCAACATCTCCGCACCAAGGCAGGCCGTAAACGCGGCAATCAACGCTCGTCTTTTGTTCGCGCAGTACGATACGCCGGATGTCTCCCGTGCCATGAGTCCCCCTTGAAGCCGTGTGCGCTCTCTTTTTTTGTCGGGAGATGATAAGCATACTGCTTGCAACGCCCGCAATAGGGTTAGCCGAACGTTGGGAAAATATAACCCGCCATGTCGCCACGCACCGGACGGCACAGCCCGCTCCGACCCCCGAGAATTATCGTTTGAGTGAGAGGACCTGAATCTTGAATGTGCCGGCCACCAGCGACGGGCGTCCGCCCGCAGTCGTCGGCGGACCGAAGTCGCCGGCGGGGACATACAGGCGGCCTCCTTCGGCATCAATCGCGAGGGTGTGGGCGCCCCTGGCTATGGGAATATTCGCAACCACGGCGGGCGTCGATCCGCCGCGCACCGCGACAACGACCAACGTTCCGGGTGATGCGCAAGGTATATAGATGAGCTCGCGAATCGGATCGAAGACGATCGCATCCGGGTATTTGGCGATGGGGAGTGTCGCCAGCAGGTGACCGTCCGCGGCGCTTACCGCCAGTGCCTTCAGATTTGCGCAGGTTGAGACTATCACCTCAGCTTTCGCGTTGAGCGCGAGCCCCGATGCATCTTCGCAGTCCGGCAATGTGTAACGGGCCGCCACCCTGCGCGCGGCGACATCGATCACCGCCATCTCGCTGCGGTCCGACAAGTTTACGAACACCCGGCCTGTTCCGTCCGTCGCGGCTGATTCCGGCGAGCCACCGACAGGAATGCGAGCGACCGCTTTGGCGGCATCGGGGTCTATCAAGGTAATATCTTGATCGTCGCCGTCCATCACGAGCACAAACCCGCTGACCGGATCGAGCACCGCGGAATCCGGCTTCTTGCCCGTCGGGATCTGCGCCAGAATTTTTCCGCTGGCCCGATCGAACAAGGTCGCGGTATTGCTCAGGCCATTGGTGCTGAGCGCGCGGCCTTTCGGCAGCAGGACGATGGAGTGGACTCGTTGTCCTGGAACCAGCCGATCGATCACCTTCCGCGTATCGACGTCGACCGCCATGACCCCATCCTCGCGCCCCACGAATAGACGCCGCCGCGCGCCGTCGAACGCAGCATAGTCCCAATAGCCGTCGCCGCCGGGAATGTTTGCGATGACATTGATATCCGCCGCGCTGGATTCGGCCGCCGCAGCCATGCAGGCCTGTTGGCTCGCCCACGCCATGGACAAGCCGACGGCCATCATTCGGACTCGCATAACTACCCCCTGTCGCGCAGTGCAATCGCCGGTGATTCAATTCTTGATACGACACTACACACGGACAAAAACACCGTCAAACGCTTACGGATTAAATTGTCCCAATGTAGAGTCGCGCGACATGCCTTTAGCCGGTGGCGTCGCAGATTGCGCGGCGGACAGCATCGCCTCCAAGGTGTGCCCCGTTCAGACGCTAGCCGGCATCGAACGCGAGCTCCCGATGCGCTGCGCCCGCGCCCTGATCTTCGCAGGGTGGGAAAACCACGACCACGCGCAATCCAGGAAGATTGTCTTCCAGGGAAATTGTCGCCCGATGCTGCTTGACGACCGCTGCAACCAGACTCAGGCCGAGGCCGCTTCCCTCGGCTTTGCGGCTGGGCTCCAGCCGGTAGAAGGGTCGAAACACCCTCTCCCGTTCCTCCGGTGGAATGCCTCCGCCGCTGTCAGCAACGATGACGCGCGCCGCGCCGCCGACACTGTCCGCGGTGATTCGAATATCGGCCCCGGCGGTCGAATGATGAATCGCATTGTCGATGAGGTTCACCGTCATCTGCATGAGCAGCTCGCGATCTCCGCGCACGATCAGGCCCGAACTTACCTGTGCCGATAAATGCCTGCCGTGGTCGCGAGCCGCGGGCAGGAAATCCTCGCATATGCCGGTAAGCAAGCGCGAGAAGTCAAAGGCCACCAGCGAGCTGGCGCGGCCCCCGGCTTCGATCTGCGCGATGCGCAACAATGCACCGAACGTCTTGAGAATGGCGTCGACATCTTCGATCGATCGATCCAATACCTCGAGCCGCGCTTCCTTCCCGCTATCCGCTCTTCGAGCGCGCTCAAGACGTTGACGCAACCGCGTCAGCGGAGTTCTCAGATCATGGGCGATGTCATTCGTCACCTGTTGGGTGTGCTTCATCAGCTCCACGATCCTGTCGAGCATTGCGTTGACGCTGATCGCCAAATGGTCGAACTCGTCGTCGACACCGCGCAGGCGAATACGCTGGGACAAATCACCGGCGATGATGGCACGGCTGGTCTCGCTCACCGCGGAAACGCGCCGCAATATATATCGACTGATCAGCAGGCCGCCGAGTATCGCAAACAGCAAAGTCAGGCCGATGCTCGATGCGAAGGCGCGCACCATGACCGCGTGCATATCGCCGAGGAGCACGAGATCCTGACCTATGAGCAAGTATTGCCCGTTCTCCAAGGTATGCCCTTCGGCTACCGGGTACCGCAGGTCGCCGCTCAAATTGCGGCTCAGGCGCGTTGGCCCCTCGATGGGCTTCATTGGCGGCACGTTGCCCGCCAATTTCCTGCCGGCCCGATCTTGCAGCAGATAGATGCTATGCTCCGCGCCGCGTTCGCGCAGCCGCCGCGCAATCACTTCGGGCAGCAGTAGAAAATTCGAGGCTCGGGCGTCGCCGACGGTTCTGGCGAACTCGACGCCGATCTCCTCCAATTCGCCTTGTTCCGCGTACTTCTCGGCGTAGTAGTACGTAATGGTGAACAGCAACAATGCCGCGAGACAGAACAATCCGGCGGACAGCATGGTCAGCCGAAAACTCGGCGACTGAAAAAGCTTAACTCGGTACACGCAGGCAATATCCCGTGCCGCGAATGGTATGGATCAATTCCGGCGTGAAGCCCTTGTCGACCTTCGTGCGCAGGCGACTGAGGTGCGATTCGACGATGTTGGTTCTCGGATCGAAGTGATACTCCCAGACGTTCTCGAGCAGCATCGTGCGGGTCACGGTATTGTCCTGATTGCGCATTAGATATTCGAGAATGCGAAACTCACGCGGCTGCAAAAGTATCTCGCGGCCGGCGCGCCTGACCCGCCGCCGCAGAACATCGACGACCAGATCCCCCGCCTGCAGCGTCATCTCCACCGCCAAACGGCGCGGGCGTCTTCCGAGCGCGGTGACGCGCGCCAGCAATTCAACGAACTCGAAGGGCTTGACAAGATAGTCATCGCCCCCTGCATGCAATCCTGTGACGCGATCTTGCAGGCCCGACATCGCGGTCAAGAAGAGCACCGGTGTGTCGATTCGGCCGGCGCGAAGGTTGGCGACGAGGGTCAGACCATCGAGGTCCGGCAACATGCGATCCACGACCAATAAATCGAAGTCGCCGCTTTGCGCCGCGGCGAGTCCGTCGCGGCCGTTGCCTGCCAGTGTCGTCTGGTGTCCTTCTTCATCCAGGGTAACGGCGATGTGCTGTGCAGCTTCGACATCGTCTTCTACCAAGAGAATTTTCACGATCGATCTCCCGATTGGTGGCCGACGCTCGCGTGGCCACGGTCAATATAGAAGGAATTTACTGGCGACGATGCGGCACGTGGATGACGCTAAGACGCGCAGGCATCTTGCCGAGAGGTATTTGTTTGATCTCCTTTAGGCTCGTCAAATCGAGGATGGAGAGCGTATTGGAGCCGCGGTTGCTGACGAAGGCGATTTTTGAATCACCGCGCACGTCGATCCAATTGGGATCCTCGCCGACGCGAATCGTTCCGAGAAGCTCGTACTTGGGCAAACTGTAAACCGCCACATAGCCTGCGATGGATCCGGCTGCCAGCAACTTGGTGTGATCGGGCGTAACCGCGAGACCGTGATCGACGTTGTAGGGATAGGAGTCCGGCATATGGATCTCGGGCGGCAACTTCGGTAGATCCACAGACTGCGTCACCTCGCCCGTGAGAACATCACGAACCTTGAATCCATGAAATCGCGACAATTGATAGATGAGGTGCGTCTCATCGCCGTCGAGTTGCAGCGGCCGGACGGCTTCGCCCGCGGGCAGGCGCTTGAGAATCTTGCCGGTGCGCGTGTCGTAGACCCAGATCAAATCACTGGACATGTTTCCAACGTACAACTTTGTCCCATCGCCGTTGATCTTCAGGCAGTGGTTGCCCAGCGCGGTATGCCATCGATCGATGACTTGGCCCGAATGTGCATCCATTACGAGCAGATAGTAGCGGTTGAATAGCGGCACATACAGCCGCGTGCCGTCCGGACTCACGGCCAGATGGTGCGGTGAACCTTCCACGAACGTCGACCAAATGACTGCGTCGGTGGCCGTGTCGAGCGCGAATATTTTCCCGGCCTCATTAGCTTGCCAACTCAAGGGATTGCCGGCCCAAATCTGCGCATTGCCGAATGCAACCTTCCCATCGCGGGAGCCGATGACATCGTCGGTGTAGTCGCCGACCGCGATATGTCCTGCAACGTCGAACGTCTCCGCGTCGACCACGAATATGTCTTTCGTCATGGTTGCCTGAACATACACATAGTCGTGGCCGGGCTGCGGCATGGAGGGTGCCTCGACCGCTGCCGATCTGCCGGCAATGAATGGCATCCAACCGAACAATCCGACAAGAACGGCGCATAGTGGCTTCATCTTCGGCTCTCCCGTAGCCTTTCACCGTAGGCGGTGTTTACCACTCGTATAACGCAATCCGCCACGGCAAGTCACGTTCATTGGGAGAAAACAATATTCCCATGATGCCTGGCGCATCGTTTCGCGCAGGCTGCGCTTCGGCAAGACCGAATGGTGCGCGGCACAAACGGGGAGACAGCGCCAAATCGAGCGCGCGTCGAGTGCGCCGTGCTGACTTAGTTGAGCAGAGAGGAAGTTCGCTAGGCGCTCGGCGTGAACATCCGGTCGATCGCCGTGAAATGGCGTCGCGCATAGGCCAGCACTTCCGCGTCGGTGGGATGATCGGCATTCTCGACGGCGACGATGGCGCGGCCCAATTGCGGGTGCTTGTCGCGCAAATAGGCCGCGAACTCCTGCTTGGTCTGTGCGGGCCCGATCACCAGCATCTCGTGCACGCCTTCGAGCGCGTGTGCGACATCCTCGAAGAAATGGTGGTCGGCAGGAGACTTGTGGCCGCCGTGGGTGCTCTTGCGGCTGTGCACGCGTTGATGTTGGTCATGCGCGTGGATCACCGTGCTCGTCTGCTCGGTCGACGTGAACTGCCAGGCGGTCGCCCGCTGATGATCGATCCAGACCACGGCGTGGTAGTGTGACATTTATATTTCCTTCGTGAATTTGATCGGTGGTGAACGACCTGATGGTCTATTGTATGACGTAGCATGCGGCGTGCGCATCCAGGCTCGCGCGGCAGCCGCGCGGGTCTGTAGGTGTTTGTCCTACTTGCCGCATTGCTGATGCCGACGGCATTGCCGATGCCGAGGAATCGAATTCAAGCGAAGGTGGCCGATGCCCAATGTGCTGACGATCAACGCCGGATCCTCGAGCATTCGCTTCGTCATCTTTGGGGTGAGTCAAACGCCGACGCGGCTGCTGCAGGGGAAGCTGGATCGCATCGGCAGCGGCGACGCGAGCCTGACCGTCGGGCATAACGACTCCGCGCAGACGCAAATCAAGGCCGACATCAAGGGTCCTGCCGCGGCGGTCGATTTTCTGCTGGATTGGCTGGAATCACAGCCATTGTTCAAAACGCTGGCCGGGGTGGGGCACCGCGTGGTGCATGGCATGCTGCACTCTGCACCCGAAAGGGTCACGACGGACGTGTTGAATGAACTCAAGAGCATCATTCCTTACGATCCCGAACACATGCCGCGCGAAATCGAGCTCATCGAGGCGCTGCAGCGTCGCTACAGCCGATTGCCGCAGGTCGTTTGCTTCGACACGGCGTTTCATCGAAGCATGCCGCGCGTCGCCACTCAATTGCCGATTCCGCGCCGGTACGCGACGAAGGGTGTTCAGCGCTACGGCTTCCACGGCTTGTCGTACACCTTTCTGATGCGGGAACTGGCGCGTCTCGGCGATCCGGCGGCGGCGCGCGGCCGGGTCATCCTCGCGCATCTCGGCAGCGGCGCGAGCCTTGCGGCGGTCCAGGACGGCCGATGCATCGACACCAGCATGGGGTTTACGCCCACGGCAGGATTGGTCATGGGCACGAGATCCGGGGATTTGGATCCCGGTCTCATGAGCTATCTTGCATTGACGGAGTCTATGGACACGGTGCAATTTCAGACCATGGTCAATCATCAATCGGGCATGCTCGGGATTTCGGAATCCAGCGCCGATGTCCGGGATCTGTTGGCGCGCGAATCGAGCGATCCGCGTGCGGCGGAAGCGCTCGCGCTGTTTTGCTACCAGGCAAAGAAATGGGTGGGTTCGTTCGCCGCGGCACTCGGCGGCGTGGATACCTTGGTATTTGCCGGCGGCATCGGAGAGAACGCCGCCCCCGTGCGCAAACGCATCTGCGATGGCTTGAGCTTTCTGGGAATCGAGATCGACGAGAACGCCAACGGCCGGCACGCACCGCGCATTTCGACCGACACGGGATCCGTCGCGGTGCGCGTCATCCGCACCGACGAGGAGTCCGTGATTGCGGAGTTGATTATCCCGCTGCTGGGATTCGAATCGATATAGGAGGGCGAACATGCAACAAGCAACGACGCAACGAGCAACGACGCATGCAGCGATCCAACAAGCGACGGCGCCTGTGCTCGATGCAGAGACGGCGCGGAAAATGGATGCCTATTGGCGTGCGGCCAATTATCTGTCCGTCGGACAGATCTATCTCTGCGACAACCCGCTGCTGAAAGAGCCGCTGGCGCTTGCCCACGTCAAGCGCATGCTGCTCGGACACTGGGGCACGACGCCGGGACAGAATTTCATTTACACGCACCTGAATCGAATCATCAAGAAATACGACGCAAACATGATCTACATGTCGGGACCGGGACATGGCGGTCCGGCCGTTGTGGCCGGTACCTATCTCGAGGGTACTTACAGCGAGGTCTACGCCAATGTCAGTCAAGATGAGGCGGGCCTGAAGCGGCTCTTCACGCAGTTCTCGTTTCCCGGCGGGATTCCGAGCCACGCTTCGGCGGAATGTCCGGGGTCGATCCACGAAGGCGGTGAACTCGGATACTCACTGAGTCACGCATTCGGCGCGGTATTCGACAATCCCGAACTGGTGGTGGCCTGCGTGATCGGCGACGGCGAGGCAGAGACCGGGCCGCTCGCCACTTCGTGGCATTCCAACAAGTTCTTGAATCCGGCGAGCGACGGCGCGGTTCTTCCCATTCTGCATTTGAACGGCTACAAGATCGCCAATCCGACCCTTTTGGCCCGCATCTCCCGCGAAGAACTGGAGCAACTGCTGCGCGGCTACGGCTGGACTCCGTACTTCGTGGAGGGGCATGAGCCTATGCCCATGCACGAGGCAATGGCGGCGGCATTGGATACCGTCATGGAGCAGATTCGGCAGATACAGGCGGATGCCCGCGTTCACGGAAAGACGGAACGGCCGCGCTGGCCGATGATCGTACTCGCATCGCCCAAGGGATGGACCGGACCCAAGACGATCGACGGCAAGGCGAATGAAGGAACCTTCAGATCGCACCAAGTCCCTTTGTCCGACCCTGCGAAGAATCCAAAGCATCTGCGGCAGTTGGAGAGTTGGCTGCGCAGTTATCGTCCCGAGGAGCTGTTCGACCAGCAAGGCCGTTTGAAGCCGGAATTGGCGTCGCTGGCGCCGAGCGGCGAGCGCCGCATGGGCGCGAATCCCAATGCCAATGGCGGCATGCTGTTGCGCGACCTGCGGATGCCCGACTTTACCGACTATGCGGTGGATGTACCCAAGCCGGGCGTCGCCGGCATCGGCGACACGCACGTGCTCGGACGGTTTCTGCGCGATGTTCTGAAGTTGAACGCGGAACAGCGCAATTTCCGCATCTTCGGCCCGGACGAAACGATGTCGAACGGCCTGGAGGCGGTGTTTGAAACGACCAATCGCCAATGGCTGGCCGCGACCGCCGACAACGACGAGTTTCTGGCCCGCAGCGGCCGGGTCATGGAGATGTTGAGCGAACACCAATGCGAGGGTTGGCTCGAGGGTTATCTCTTGACCGGACGGCACGGCCTGTTGAATTGCTATGAGGCGTTCATTCACATCGTCGATTCGATGTTCAATCAGCATGCCAAATGGCTGAAGGTCACGGCCGGCTTGGCATGGCGCCGCAAGATCGCATCGCTGAACTACCTGTTGAGCTCGCATGTGTGGCGCCAGGATCACAATGGATTCACCCATCAAGACCCCGGCTTCCTCGACCACGTGGTCAACAAGAAGGCGGAGATCGTACGGGT
>Ga0073928_10002286_pt1 | contig 33514 bp, 43 predicted proteins | sample PaiPotPPA55metaG_FD_76969 | JGI IMG/M metagenome (GOLD analysis project Ga0073928, IMG submission 76969) | Iron sulfur acid spring bacterial and archeal communities from Banff, Canada, to study Microbial Dark Matter (Phase II) - Paint Pots PPA... ...
CCGATCTCTGCGTTGCCGGCTGCGCTACTCGCTTACAGGTCTTCCGACATGCGCGCTGCGTTGCTCGCCGGCGCCTTGAGCTCGGCCGCCGATGCGGCGATTTTCCGCCGAACCTCCGAAGCAGGCCACTAAGTGCCGCTTCGGCTCCGGCTGGCTCTGTTCGGAGCGGCGGTGGTCGCGCTGACGCTGGTCCTGTTCGGCGCCCTTCTGTACGCGCTCCTGGCGCACGGCGCGACGACCAACCAGGACGACGCCCTGCGGGGTCGGGCTCGCGAAGCCGTTGCCTCGCTGAACAAGGCGCCAGGCATCACTGCCCGGGAGCCCGTTGCCCCGGCTGATCTCCGAACCAGCGCCGACGTTTTCGTCGAGGTCTTCGATCCGAGCTGGACGGCGATCTATTCGACGGCACAGCTGAACGGTTCCCCACCGATCCCGTCGGCGCGCTTTCGCGTCACGGCGGCTGAGGTCTTCGGCGGGTACTTCGCCACCGAGCAGGGCCTGCGCCTTTTCGCGCTGCCCTTCAGCGGCGGCTACGTGGTCACGGGCCAGTCGACCCGGGTTCTGCAGTCGAACCTCTCCGGCGTGCTCGGGTTTCTCATCATTTCGGGAGTACCAACCCTGATCGCCGCATTGGCCGCCTCCTGGCTGGTGGCCGGCCGCGCCCTCAAGCCGCTGAAGGACGTTGCGGGCACCGCCGACGAGATCGGCCGCACGCGAGACTTCGGTCGCCGGCTCCCCGCCCGGCGGAGCCGCGACGAGGTCGCCTTGCTGTCCACGAGCTTCAACCGGATGCTCGAACAGCTCCAGGATTCGTTCGAATCGCAGCGGCGTTTTGTCGCTGATGCGTCGCACGAGCTGCGCACGCCTCTGACCACGATTCAGGGCAACGCGGGTCTGCTCGCCCGTGGACCGGCAGTCTCGGACGACGTTCGGCGTGCTGCCGCGGCCGACATTGCGGCCGAGACATCGCGCATGACGCGACTCGTCGATCGGATGCTCACCCTGGCCCGTGCTGACTCGGGACTGAGGCTCGAGCTCGCGCCGCTCGACCTTGGACCGGTCGTGATCGAGGTTGGCCGCCAGGCGCAGACCGTTCACCCCGAACGCGACCTGGTGACCGTCGCCACCGGCGCAACCATCGCCGGCGACGAGGACGCCATCCGGCAGCTGATCTGGATTCTCCTGGACAACGCCTTGCGACATGCCCGGTCTCGCGTGTCGCTGACGCTGACGGTCGGCGAGGACTGGGCGCGCGTGACGGTCGCCGACGATGGCGCCGGCATCGCCACCGATGAGCGCGAGCAGGTTTTCGAGCGCTTCTACCGGTCGGACCGCGCGCGCACCGGCCACGGCGCCGGGCTGGGGCTTTCGATCGCGCGGTGGATCGTCGAGCAGCACCGCGGGCGCATCCTCGCCGGCCAGGGACCCGACGGCGGTGCCGCGATGTTCGTGGACCTTCCTCTTATGTAGTTCTTAGCTGTGGCCACGAGGCTGATGTCATGTTCGACATCGCACCGGATCACGCAATCGGTTTCTACGCCGGGCTGCTGGCACTGCCGCTGGCCCTGATCGCGATCAGGCTCAGGCCGGGTCGCCGCCGGGTTCCTGGAACGGTCCTTGGCGCGTCAGTCCTGATGGCGATTTCAGGGGCGATTCACCTCGCACTGGTCAGCACTCATGCCACCGAGCCTCTCACGGCGTGGCTGTTCCTGGCGAACGGCGCCGGCTACATCGTCCTTTCGATCGCGTTCACATGGCGGTGGTGGCGGTTGGCGTCAGCGTCGCTGCTCATCGCGACGTTGGTCGGCTACCTGGTCTGGATCGCGATCGGCCTCGACTCGCCGGACCAGGTCGCGCTGGCCACCAAACTGCTGGAGCTCACGGCGTTGGGCCTCGTGCTCGTGCCCGTGCGCGGCGAGCGCGTAACGCATCGCTCGTGGCGATGGGCCTCGCTCGGGGTCGCCGTGCCGCTGCTGACCGTGGTCGCGACCTCGACGATCTGGATCGTGGACCTCGCGCGGCCTGACCCGCAGCACTCTCACGCGGGGGCCATCCTCCAGGCGACCAACGGCGCCGCAACGCCAGAGCAGGTTGCCGCAGCGGCTCAGCTCTACTCGGTCACCAGGGCCGCCATCCTGCCCTACGAGGACTGGCACAAGGCCCTGGCCGCGGGCTATCGACCGGGTCAAGACCTGGGGGGGTCGTCGCACTGGATGAGCCAGCACAACGTGGATGCGGGTTACGTCATGGACCCGAACCATCCGCAGGGCCTCGTATACGCCAACAGCAAGCACGGCCCCGTGCTCCTCGGCGCGATGTTCCAGATGAAGCACATCGGCCAGTTCGGTCCCGACCCTGGGGGTCCGCTCACTGCATGGCATCAGCACGAAAACATCTGCGTCACGCCCGTCGGTTTCGAGTTCAGCCTGATGACCCCGTTCGCGACATGTCCGCTCGGCGCGATCGACATCAGCGCCTCGCCGATGCTCCACGTGTGGATCGTCAACAACCCCAAGGGCGGACCGTTCGCGGTGGATATCGACTCGGAGGTGGTGAAGTCAATTGATCGCACCTGACGGTTTGGCGAATTCGTCGAGCCGGCCCGAGGCGGCGTTTGTTCTCCTCTTGATGCAGACGCTGCTGTGGGCCATCGCCGGCATCTCAGCGATGCCGTTCGCTCTCGCGGGTGAGCCGTTCATGCTCGGGCTCGGCCTGGCTTCACTCCTGCTGGCCATGTCCACGTGCGTGCTGGCCATCGGAATCCTGTGGCGCCGGAACCGCGCGCGGCGTTGGGCGATACGCCTGGAGATTGTCTGCCTCGCCGCCTCCCTGCTCCAAATGCTGGTTCCGATCGGCGCCAATCACGGACCGGTATCGCTGATGACGAACGTCGCCCTCCCCGTCGCGCTGATCGTCCTTCTGCGCAAGCCTCGAGAGGCGTTTATCTAGAGGCGCGAGGCGAGGCGCCCCCTGCGCGTCAACGCTTCATCCGCGTCATCCGAGGTCACGACGCGGCGCCGGAAGTTGCGCAACGCAAAGCGATCGCACGCTGTCTCAGCAGCCGAGGCCTTACCAAGCACTTCGTGCAGGTACCAGTGCATCCACTCGTGGCAGTAGAGGAACCGCAGGACGTCGCGCCGCCCGCGAAAGAGCACCGTTTCGGAGGCCCAAGCGAACCGCATGCCCTCCCCGCGCTTGCGCCGCGCTGCAAAGATCACCGGCTCCTTGAAGGGCCGGAACGGAACCGGGACCTGAAGCACGATCCGCCTCTCCTCGAACTCGCAGCGCGCGGCGAGGTGGGGGTGGGTTCGGTAGCGGAGGGGCTTGATCACGACCTCGTAGTCGCAGCGTGGCAGGCCCTCCAGGGCGCGCCGCGCGCCGGCGCTGCTGTAGCCAGCAAGGTCGCTGTGGATCGCCATGGCCGGAGAGGGTACGACGCTGCTCGGTTTTGAGAGCTCCTTACGGGAGGTCTGGCACGATCCGCAGGTGCGCGGTGGGGGGGTGGTTCATGCGCAGCCTCACGACGGTCTCGTCCGGCAGCGTGCGAATCTGCACCAGGTCGCAGAGGTGGTTCGCAAGCCACAGGCCCCTTGGCGCCGCCGAGTCATTCGAGGGTCGTTCGCGGTCGGCCAGCGCCCTGTCGAAACGACCCTTGTCTCGGATCTCACACACCAGGGCCGACTGCTCGTGCCAGATCCTCAGCGTGCCACGCCCGCCTCCGTGGCGCACGCTGTTGGTGGCGATCTCATTCACGGCGATCACCAGCTCCGCAGCCCGCGACGCCTTCAACCTCGCCGCTCGCGCCTCACGGGAGACCTCCGCGCGAACGGAATCGAGGTCCGCGGCGCCGAACGCAAGGCGGCTCGCGATGCGTGCCGGCTCGGGAAGCGGGACGTTGAACGGCGCACCGGATGCTTCCAGGCCGCGAAACGCATCGCTCCGGCCGTCCGTCGTGCCGTCGGTAACGAATTCATGGCTGCGCCTGGCCTCCTCGATGACAGCGGGGTCAAGGTTGTCAAGGTCGTATGGGCACAGCAACCACCACGGTTCGCCGCGACCAAACGCGACATTGAGCAGTGATTCGTGACGCTGGCATTCGACGAGCTCGTCGGACGTTCGCTCTCTCCAGATGGGTTCGCCTATCCCGCGCATGCGGCGGCCGGGGGACGCATTCCGTGTCACGAATTCGTGCCATGCAGGAATGATCCGGGCGGGGTTGGCGCCAACCTGGGCCATGTCGGCGAAGAGCACGTCGCCGGCATCGCCGCCCAACGCGACTCGCAGCATGTCGATCTTTTCGGCGGACTCCACCACCAGCACTGGCTCCCCGGCCTCCAGGCCGCCGCGGATGAAGGGGACGGTACCGGCGACGAAACCTGCCCAGCCCGCGTAGAGGAGCGCCTCGTGTCGGAACTCTGACGTCGGGGACGCAGCGGGCGAGCTCACGCCAACACGGCTTTGCAATCGCACACGACAAGGTTCGGCAGGTCGGCCCACCCGGTGACCTTCATCACGGTTTGCAGCAGGACGGGCAGTCCATGCAGCAAGAGTCGTCCTTTCTCACGATGCTCGGCTGCCTCGACAAACCCCCTGATTCCACTGATGTCGCAGAAGATCAAGCCGGTGACGTCGAGATGAACATCACCCTCCTGGGCCGCAATCGCTTTCAGACAGGTGCCGACAACACCGCAGTTGTTGATGTCGATCTCGCCCGAGAAGCGCATGCCGTTGGGATCGAGCGTGCGCGTGACAACAAGCTGCTTGTCGGCGAACAGAGTGCCGCCACTCATGAAAGCGTCGACCTGGTCGTCGATGCTGATCCCCCCTTCCCACGGCGCGGTCCAGTAATGGTGACTTCTGTCCGCAATCCCCGTTCTGAGTCATAACACCCATCCACGCCCGCCTACTCGATGTGGTGGGTAAATCTGCGCGCGAGCGCGTTGACTTGAGCGGGGAGCCTGGCCTGCAAGGGCCGGGCTCTCCACCATTTAAGGGACGCTCGTCTTCTCTCTTCAGCTAATTCCAGGCAGCCTCAGGCCGGATTTACTCCGGGCGTCACCTGCTCTCTTCGGTACGGGCGCGCCTCGGGGCGTTGTCGTGGTGCATGTCGCGAACCACCGGGCGCGCCCAGAAACCTGGCACCAGCGCGAGTCCAGCCGTCGAGCCGGCCGGCGCAGCGACGGCGCTGGTCAACGCCTGGTGGGCGTCCGTACTGGCCGGCGACGTTTACCAGCCTCATCCCGCATACGGGGCCTTGAGGGCGCAAATCGACGGCGGGCGTCTGCGTTTGTCGGGAGAGCTCGAGAGCGGGGCCGACCGGGACGAGCTCGTGCGCCAGGCACGGGAGCGCATCGGCCACGGGATCGATCGCGTCGATGTCTCGCGACTCAAGGTGGCAAGCAATCGTGAGAAGCCTGGAATCCTGAGCCAGATCCTCGTCTCGGCGTTTCCGAACCGCGAAGCAGCTGAGTTCGCGCGGGCCTTTGTCCTGAAGCACAGCCGCGCCGCGCCCCTGCAGGATGAGATCGTCGACTCCACCGATGCGGACAGGTTGGAAGCCCTGCTGCCCGATGAGTTCATCGATGACGCCGGCAAGGCGCTCGACTCCGGTGAAGCGCTGCTCATCCTGCGGGTCGACGAGACCGCAGCCTTCCGCGTGCGGGAGCTGCTCGAGGAAGACACGCGCAGCGAGTGGACGATCGCCGTACCACCGCAGCTCATTGCGCGAACCGGTCGCAGCTGATGTCTGAGATCACCGGCCGGGCGAGGACGCGCTCACGTCGTGCCGCATCGGCACGGGAAGCAACCAAGGAACGCCTTTCGTTCCGAGACATCGTCCGCGTGGTCGGGCCGGGTTTGATCTCGGGCGGAGCCGACAACGACCCCGCCGGGATCGCGACCTATTCGATTGTCGGCGCGACCGTGGGTTTCGCGCAGAACTGGCTGCTGTTTTTTTCGACTCCGATGCTGATCGCCGTGCAGCAGATGTCCGCGAAGGTCGCCAACGTGACCAAGAGCGACCTGGCAAGCCTCCTTCGCACGACGTTCGGAGCTCGCGTGGCCACTCCCGCCGTCGTGCTGATGGTGGTCGCCAACGTGATCACGATGGGCGCCGACCTCCTGGCGATGGGCGCGGCGCTGGAGCTGTTGACGGGCGTCAAGTTCGTCGCGTGGATCGTGCCTCTGTCTGCTGTCATGGCCGGGGTGACGATCTTTCTCGACTACAAGGTCGTCAGCAAATACATGGTGTGGCTGGCCGCGGCATTCGGTGCCTACATCCTGGCCGCCCTGCTCGCGCGGCCGGATTGGGGTGACGTGCTGCGCAGCACCGTAATGCCAAAGGTTTCGCTGAGCCCAGACTACCTGCTCGGGGCGGTTGCGCTGCTCGGCACGACAATCACGCCTTACCTGTTCTTCTGGCAGGCGAGCGGCGAGGTGGAGGAGAAGCGAGGCGTGCAGAGCATGAGCCGCTCCAGCCTTGACATCGCCGCCGGGATGATCTGGTCGAACGTGACGGCCTTCTTCATCATCGTCGCGACCGGCGCCGTTCTCTTTTCGCGCCACGCGCAGATCCACTCGGCCGCCGATGCCGCGCGCGCTCTGCAGCCGGTGGCCGGCCCGTACGCGACCGTCCTGTTCAGCGTTGGCATCATCGGCGCCGGCTTGCTGGCGATACCGATCCTGGCGTCTTCCGCGGCCTTCGGTGTCGCAGGCCTGGCGGGATGGCGCAAGGGCCTGGGTCGAAACCCAAGGAACGCGCCGCAGTTCTATGTGGTGATCGGAATTGCCTTTCTGATCGCGATGGAGATGGCGATTTCCGCCATCGACCCGATCAAAGCCCTGTTCTATTCGCAGGTCCTGGATGGCCTCATCGCCCCGGTCCTCATCGTGCTGTTGCTCGTGTTGACGTCGAGCCGCAAGCTGATGGGCGACTTCGTCAACGGGCTGCCCACCAAGGTGTTCGGCTGGGCCGCCGCAATCGTGATGGTGCTGGCGGACGTCGCGGTCGTTTACCAGGTCGCGACCAAGGGTCTGCCTGCGTAGCCAATATCGGCGACGCGTTCAACTAGCGATGCAATCAGCGCGAACAACCGTCGCAACCGACCCGGCCCACCAGAAGTCAGGTGATCTCGCGGCCGAGGTCGTCCATGACGCTCAGCGACTCGTCAACCTGGAGATCGCGCTCGCCAAACAGGAGATCAAGGACCTGGCCCTGGCGAACGCGATCGCCACGGGAATGGTGGCCGCCGGCGGCGTGCTGCTCGTCGTCAGCGTGTTGGTCGCAGTCCCGGTCCTGGTCGTCGTCTTGCTTCCGTGGCACTGGCAGGCGGCGGCGATATGGATCATCCTCTACGTGCTCGGCGGAATCAGTCTTACGCTGGCAGGCAAGGCGCGATTCGCTCTGAGGTTGCCGGCCAGGACGCTGGCAAGCTTGAAGGAGAACAAGGAATGGGCTCTTCGGAAGATGAGATCGGCCGTCAGATAAAGGAAGCTCGCGAGCACATCGACGAGAACCTTGGTGTCCTCGAAGAGCGCGCCGCTTCCAATGCCGTGCGCTTTGGCAAGATCGCCGCCCTGATTGTCGGTGTCGCCCTGGTCGGCGGCGCCGGCGTGTTGATCTACCGGCGGATGAACCGGCGGACCCGAACCGAACAACTCCGGAGCATGCTCGTCGACGCCCTGAGGGATCTCCCCGATTCGCTGCGCGATCTGCCTGATGAGGTCTCGACGAAGTTGAAGAGGTCTCTCCCGACGATCAAGGTCGTCGTGAACGGGGAGGAGGCCGGCGAGCCGGGCACCCTGGAAAGGATCGTGCGTCGCGTCGCGCCGGCCCTTGTCGGAAGTGCGTCGACGGCCGTGATCGAACGCTTCACACGATCCTCCGGCCCCGAGGGCGAAAGGTCGCGCTCGACTGTTCACGCATACGACTGACCGCGTGTCTCGTCACTTGGGCGCCCTGCGCGCGCGCCGGCGCCTCGGGCGCGTGGCCGGCCGAATTCGACAATCGGTGCCGGTGCGGGTCATCGTGGCCTACGGTGAGAGCCAGGCGAGCAACTATGCCGCCGCCCTCGCGTTCGCGGCGTTTCTGTCGATGTTCCCCATGATCCTCGGGGCGCTCTCGATAATCGGTTACGCGATCCGGGATGCTGCCGCAGAAGCTCGGTTTCAGAGCCTGATCATCCAGCTGTTTCCTGGCAATGCGCAACCTGAGCTCGAGAGTGCGATACGCGGCGTGAGGCAATCGGCCGGCTGGCTAGGCCTCGTCTCGCTAGCCGGCATCGTGTGGAGCGCAGGTGGAATCTACGCCACGATGGAATTCGCCCTCACGCAGATCTTCGGAACCAAACAGCGCAACCTGCTGCGGAAAAAGCTGATGGGCTTCGTGATGATGATGTTGCTGGTCGTTGCGCTCGGGATAACCGTGGCTGCCAATGCGGCGGCCGGATTCCTCTCGAACTACGTTCCTTACGCCTGGGTCTTGAGCATCGTGATCGGCGCTGGCGTGATGGTGATGGTTCTCGTGCTGCTCTACCGGTTCGTTCCGAACCGAACCTTCAGGCTGTACGAGGTGCTGCCAGGCGCGTTGCTGGCAGGCGTTTTGATCGAAGTCCTAGCGCTGGCGTTCCCGCTTTACGCACGATTTGCGAGCAGCTTCAACACGTACGGCGCTCAGTTCGGCCTTTTCTTTGTGCTCGCCACCTGGTTGTACCTGCTGAGCCAGCTGTTGCTGCTGGGAGCCGTGTTCAACCAGCTGCGCCTCGAGCAGCCGGGCAAACGAGGCCTGATCACGATTCCCACCGAGGATTCGCGCCCGACGGGCGACCATCAGATGTCATCGAGCCCAAGAAAACGCGCGGTGTGACCGGCTAGAGGGCTCAGTACACGTCGGGCCTGTGGGCGTTACCCCTATGAGCGGCCCGTATGCCCCGAGATCGGTAGGGAGCCGCGGATGACTTGAAAGGAGGTGCTCTTTTGGGAACATTGCTGTTCATCGTTCTTGTGATACTCGTGCTCGCGGTGCTGATGGGCGCCGGCGGGTACAGCGTGCGCCGCTACTGGAGCCCGGCGGGGTCCGAGGTCGTTGAGACCAGCGAAACGACAGGCGGGGCGGGCGCAGGGATCGCCGCGGCGATCCTGGCTCTGCTCGTACTGATCCTGCTGTTCTTCGGCTTCACGCAGTGGAACTGGTTCGGCGCACGATCGTCCGGAGCCCCGGCCAACAACCCGACCGTGACGAGCCCGGCGCCGACCACCGCCACCGGAGCGGGTTCAGGCGGCGGCGCCCAGGCGTCTCCGTCCGCGAAGCCTTCGCCCAGCTAGCTCGCCTGACCCTCCTCAGGAGAGTTGAGGGCCGCGCCGAGGGGGCCGGCCCTCTTCTTTCCAGGGGACTCGTGCCCACGAAAATCAAAGGAGGTAGAGAAACATGCCAACCACGAAAAGGCGCTCAACCGGCTTGAGCGCGCGCCAGAAGGACCGGATGGCATCCGGCACGTTCGCCTTTCCGAAGGATCGCAAGGAGCCGCTGAATGACGCGCGACACGTGCGTAACGCGATCGCGCGCTTCGACCAGGTCGAGGGCGTGAGCGAATCGGAGCGCGACGCGGCCTGGAGGCGGATTCGCGCCGCAGCGAGGAAGTACGGAGTCGAGGTGAAGGCCAAAGGCTGGCGCTCGCTCGTGAAGGGCGGCGCAAGGCGCGGCTCGTAGCCGGGTAACCGGCTGTCGCACACGCGTTTTTCAAACCGGGCGGATTTCGAGGTCACGAAAAGAGAGGTGAGCCAAGAGTGGTTGCCGTGATCGTCCTGATCCTGCTTCTGCTGCTGCTCGGTGGAGGCGGGTTGATCGCACCCGCGCTGCACATCCTGTGGATCCTGCTCGTAATCGGGCTGATTCTCTGGGTGCTCGGCTTCTTCATCCGTGGAGCCGAGGGCCGAGGCCGCTGGTACGGCTGGTAAAAGTCGCAGGGGACGACAGAACTCCTCGCCTGCGGGAGGCTCCACTTGGACCTGGCAACGAAGTGGAGGGCGCTCGCTCGGTGGGCGCCTTTTTCGTGTAGTAGGAACGGCTCCTACACCTGTACGGCGACAGATTTTCAGCGCCGCGGATACTTCCGGTAAGGCTCCGAATTTGGCTGTCGGGAGTAGGGGAGGAAGGGGCGATGGGCATTGTTCAGCTGCCCGGGATGTGGGGGCGTGGAGAGGTGGAGAGGGCCGCGCTCCGGCGCGGCTTCGCCACCGGTTCGCTGGTGTGTCTCGTAGAGGTGCTGCCCAGCGGAGCGGCGCATGCGCGGGCCTACTGCGCGGGGTGTGCGGGACCCATCGAGTTTGGGGCGGTCATCCGTGCCGGCCAAGCGTACTGCAGCATCGAATGCTCGCTTGAAGGAAACCGCCCGGCGTAAATATGAGAAGGAGCCTGCCGGTTCCTTCTCGCCGGCAGGCCGGCTTCTGGGTAGCCTGAGGACAATGTCGCGGCGGGCATAAAGCCCGGAGCCCATGCGACGCGAATCAGGCGGGCGGTTGCTCCTCCGACCGCATTAACGTTGCGGGTGGCGTGTTGAGGAGCCTCCTGCTGTGGTGCGCGTCGAATCCCTGGCTTTCGGCCCACGTCCCCACCTGGGGATTCGCGCGCCGGGCGGTGAAGCGATTCATGCCCGGGGACGATCTCGACGCTGCCTTGGAGGCGGCTGCCGAATTCAAGGCGCAAGGCGTCGGATCACTACTCACGCGGCTCGGCGAGAATGTCAAGAACCTCTCCGAGGCAGGCGAGGTGGTCGATCACTATGAGGCAGTCTTTGCGAGGGTGTCCGCCGCCGGCCTGAGCTCGGAGGTCTCGGTCAAGCCGACGCAGTTGGGCCTCGATATCGACGCCGCGGCCGCCTACGCAAACCTCGAGCGGCTCGCGCGAGCCGCCTCGAATGCGAAGTGCTTCCTGTGGATCGACATGGAAGGGAGCGCCTACACCGAGGCGACGATCGACCTCTATCGGAGGCTGAGGGCCAATCACCCTGCCACCGGCATCGCGCTACAGGCTTATCTCCACAGGACCGTCGACGACGTTGCCGCGCTGACGCCGCTGACGCCGGCGATCAGGCTTGTCAAGGGGGCCTACGCCGAACCGAGCACGATCGCTCTCTCATCCAAAAAAGATGTCGACGCGAACTACCTGGCGCTTTGCGCCTTCATGCTGCCGCAGGTCAAGCAGGGCAAGCTGCGGCTCGTCCTCGCGACGCATGACGTGGAGCTGATCGCGCGGATCACACGTTTCGCGAAGGCCGTCGGCCTGGAGCGCGCCCAGCTGGAGGTGGCGATGCTTTACGGGATCCGCACCGACCAGCAGCTCCGGCTGGCGGGTGAGGGTTACGTGGTCAAAGACCTCATCTCGTACGGCGACGCCTGGTACGCGTGGTACGTGCGCCGCCTCGCGGAGCGCCCGGCCAACGTGTTGTTCGCGGCGCGCCAGATTTTCGGCTAGGCCTTACGCGCGGATCAAGAAGATGTCGAACTCGATGGTCGCTGTCGAGTCGACTGTCGTGAATGGCACGTGCGGCGCCGACACTCCGTAATCGGTCATGTTGACCGGCACGCTTCCGGCGATCTCGATCTTACCGCCGGCGACCTGGGCTTTCGCGGTGGCGGTGACAGTTCTCGTCATGCCATGGATGGTGAGCGAGCCTGTGACGCTCACATCCACCTGTGAGCTGGTCACCCTGGCGGGAACCGCAGCGGAGGTGGCGGTGAATTTCGCATCCGGGAACTGCTGTACGTCGAGCTGACGCGAAACTATGCCGTCTCGCTGGGTCACGTCGCGGCCCGCGACCGAGTCGATGCTGTGAAGGCTCGTGAGATCGGCGATGACACTGATGGCCGCTGCCTGATAGCCGCTCGAGTCGCCCGACACGGTGATCGACCCGGTGACGCTCGACGTCTCGGCGACAGCATCGTGCTTCGCGGTCTGCCCGGCGAAGAGCTCCTTTACGCGATAGCGCGCTTGAGAGCCTGTGGTCACCGTCCAGGTTTCACTCAGGTCTGATGTCGTACTGGAGGCGGTCGGGCTGGTGGCCGGGCTCGCGCTCAAGGCCAGGCTGGATGGAGACGAACGCAGGTTGGAGAAGAAGTAAACGTAGCTGGCAGCACCGGCGATCGCCACCAGCACGACTGCTGCCGCGGCTGCGATCAGGGCTCTTCTCACCTCAGGGAGGCTGACCGGTGAGGCTGAACGCGCTCTGTGAGGCGCCTGTGAGAAGGCTGTGATCCGGCGGCTCGCTTCCTCCGTACCAGTAGGAGAGCCGGATGCCGCTGGGCACGGCCGCGAGACCAGGAAGGAGTGGACGGGTGAGCTTCAGCATCGAACGCTACAAGGAAGAGTCGAAGAAGGTCGACACGACGGGGATCGACTGGGACGCCGTGAAACAGCACGGCCTTTCGAAGGGCGACCTGTTTTGCCTGCACTACATGATGGACATCGAGAATCACGTTCCCCTGTACCTTTCACATCTGCTTGTCACTCGCGCTTGCATGGACCCGATTCTCACAGCGTTCCTAGCGTGCTGGAACTACGAGGAGCTGTGGCACGGCGAGAACCTGGGAAAGCTGCTCAACCTGTACGGGATCGAGTTCGACACGCAGGACCGCATCGCAAACGTGCGCGCCAATCTCGGGTTGCAGAACAGCTTGAGCCTCCTCTCGACGATGGCCGGCTCCTGGCTCCTGAAGGACTTTTCCGCTGTGTACCTTTCGATTGGAGCGATCAACGAGCTTTCCACCCTCACCGGCTATGGAGCTCTCATCCGCAAGTCCGGACACCCGGTGCTTCAAGACCTTCTCCGGCGGATCATCAAGGACGAGCGACGTCACTTCGCCTTCTACTACAACTCCGCCAAGGAGTGGTTGACGGACAACGTCAAGGCTCAGCGTGTAGACAGGTGGATGCTCGATCACGTGTGGGTGCCGGTCGGCCAGGGAGTGAAGACCCAGGAAGAGGTCGACGCGCTCGCCCTGTACCTGTTCGACGACGAGCAGGGTGAAGAGGAGCTGGTCGAGCTGGATGCGAAGATCGGCAGGCTGCCAGGGCTCGGCGGAATCAAGCTGATGTCGAAAGCTCTCTACAACGCTCGCGGGCGCACGCGCCGGGATCCGCAATGGGGCCGGCGGATCATCGAAAACGAGGCCTGGGCGATCGCTCCCGCGAAGAGGTCGCCGATCGGGGAGCTGACGACGCGCCGCCAGGCGCAAGACGTCGGGGCTTTTTGAGATGACCTGGTAGGTGGGTCTGGGAGCTGTCGGCGGAGCCGATTCCGAGCTGGCGGTCGCCATGGCGGCCGGCAGCCAGGACGCCCTCGCGCAGCTGTATGACCGCTACTCAGGTCTTGCCTATGGGATCGCATTGCGGGTCCTCGGGGACCCCGGACGCGCCGAGGACGCGGTGCAGGAGGCTTTCTTGAACGTATGGAACCGTGCCGGGGCGTTCGATCCAGGGCGTGGTTCGCTGCGGTCCTGGTTGCTGACCGCCGTGCGCAATCGATCGATCGATTACCTGCGAGGCCGCGGCGCCCACGAGCGCCGGGAGCAGGACCTCGAGCCGGTGGCTGCCACCCTGGGAGCGCACAGCGATCCGTGGCACGAGGTGTCGCTGAAGCTCGAGCGCGACGCTGTGCGCGAAGCCCTGACCAGCCTTCCGCCCGAGCAGCGCCAGGCGGTGGAGCTAGCCTACTTCGGCGGGTACTCGCAGACCGAGATCGCGGACATGACACGAGTACCGCTCGGTACGGTCAAAGGCCGCATGCGGCTCGCCCTGGAGAAGCTCAGCTCATACCTTCGCGGACGAGGCCTGGTCGATGTCTGACCACGAAGAGCTCGAGAGCAACGTCGCGGCCTGGGTGCTCGGGGCGCTCGACGCCGCGGAGGCCGCGGTGGTCCAGGCGCACGTCGAAGGTTGCGCGTCGTGCCGCGAGACGGCGGCTCGCCTGCAGCGGGCCGTGACCGCACTGCCGCTGGTCGTTGAGGAGGTCGCTCCCCCTGCCCGCTTGCGCGAGCGCGTCCTTGCCGCCGCGGCCGCGGCCTCGAGTGGCTCGGCCGGCGTACCCAGTCGCGTGCGCAAGAAGGTCACCCGCCCGGCGCGGTCCAGGGTGTTCGCTCCGCTGTACGACCGGCTGCCCGCCTACGCCGCCGCGGCTGCGGTCGTCGTCGCCCTGATTGCGGGACTGGTCGCCGGTGACCTGGTCGGCCGGGGAAGCCAGGCCACCCCGCCGAGCCAGGTCGCCCGCTTCACCCTGAGTGGCCATGAGTCGCTGGCCGGGGCGAAGGCAACCGTCATCGACCTCAAGGGCGACGGCCTCGCGCTGGTCGATTTCAGCGGGCTCCCGGCGGTCGGTCAAGGCCGGGTTTATGAGGTCTGGCTGATCACGTCGGGCGGGCGGGCCGACCCGGCAGCCGTCTTCGTGCCTGACAGCAATGGCTCCAAGGTAGTGCTTGTCAACCGCGCGCTCCAGGGCTACACGTTGATGGCGATCACCGACGAGGCCGGCCCGGACGGAACGCAGGCTCCGACCCAGAAGCCTCAGCTGTACGGCAACGTGGCGTAGCGAAAAAGGAAGAAGTCAGCGGGGGAGTCGGTGCCGCTGACTTCGTAAACGACGGAAACGACTACCTGTTCCGCTGCTCCGCGGGCGTGGGCATCTCGTCGGGCGTCTCCATGAGGTCCGGCTTCTCGCCGTCCTCCTCACCCATGGGATGCACCTGCTCTTTATGGCGCTTGACCTCTTCGGAGTTGGCGAATTCCTGGTCGCATATATCGCACTTCACGACATTTCCTCCTTGACGAGGTTTGAAGCGCCCGACCCTCGCAGCCCGGGCGCCTCACTTCTAAAACGCGGGTGCTTCGCCACGTACCGACCCCTGGCGCGTTGTCCTTTCATGGCCAACTCAATTCCAGTGTCAGAGCAGTACAGAGGAGATGCGATGAAAAACGTGAAAAGCAGGCTCGATCGTCCGGACATCAAGGAGATGGCCCCTAGAGCGGGCCTGGCGGCGATCGGCGCGCTCGCCGTGGTCGCGGCGGCTGTTGGTTTCGTCATCTACAAGCGCCGGCAGCGCCGTTCGCTCATGAAGCGCCTGCAGGACGCGATGCCTGAGATGGACGAGATCCGCGCTTCCTTGAGGCGGCCGCTCGAGCGGGCGGTGAAGGTCCTTTAGTCGAAGGAGCGTTAAGCGGCTTGCGCTGCCGCGGTGGCCAGCGAGAGCCGCTTGCCCGCCGCCCGGGCTGGGGCTTGAGATATCGACGCGAGGTATTTGCGACATGACCTGTAGCCACGTGTGATCAGCTCGTCGGTGTGGCTGAAGTCGGCCGGAGAAACCGCCGGTGCGTCGAGCGTAGGTAGGACCTGGATGTCGGCGAGGTGGCGGTAGGCCGCGACCTCAGCGTCGAGCTTCTGCTCGATGAAGCGGGCCAGGGCATGCAGCGCCATGCCCAGCGCGTTGGTCGGCTCCTGCCGAAGCCAGGGATATCCGACGGGAAGCACGAAGATTCGCGCGGCGCCGAGCTCCATCGCCGCAGCGATCGGCGTGTGGTTGGCGACGCCGCCGTCGATGAAGTCTCGGCGGCCGATCGTCACGGGAGGGAAGATGCCAGGGATTGCTGTGCTCGCGAGCAATGCCGGAACGGCCGGCCCGCTTGACATCAGTACGGCGCGCCCGGTCTTGAGCTCCGTTGCGATCACGTGGACCGGCACGGCCGCCTCCTCGAGGCGCTCGAAGGGAAGGTGCTTGCGCAGGACCTGGCCGAGGCTCGTGTTCGAAATGACGTGGTTGCTGCGGCCCAGCAGGCCGCGAGCGCCGGACCATGGGCTCAGCGGGAAGATGTCCTGCCGCCTTAGGCCGCGCCAAACCTGCCCCAGCAGCAGCGCTCCGTCGTGGTCGGGCCTGCCGCCGATCCAGGCCGCGTTCACCGCGCCGACCGACGTGCCGATCAGCATGTCGGGCCGGATGCCGGCCTCCGTCAGCGCCTGGAGCATTCCGACCTGTACGGCTCCGAGGCTGCCCCCACCTGAGAGGACGAAGGCGGTCCGAACGTTACCCTCGAGCGCTGCCGCGCCGGGGGCGAGACGTCTCATTCTGGTGGTTGTGGTTCGAGCTGGGACGCCGCTCTGTTCTGGTCTCTGGCGCCCTGCGCGCGCCTGACCCGAATCGACTCCAGCATGACCGCGGCGTCGACGCGATCCCACAGCCGCCAGTCCGATTCCGAGCGCCAAACCTGGTCGAACAGAGACTCGAGCTGCGTGTGGAGGTCTGGTGTGTCGGATCCGGATTTGAATTTCACTTCATTCTCCTGTCCTGAAAACGCACGAACATCGGGAACTCCACTAATACCGTTGGACGGTTCTGCAGTTCCTCATTTGAACGGTTTGTTTCAGCTCGAAAGGCGCGGCCAAAAGGGCCGTCGACGGATCTTCAGCACCCATGCCTCTAGCTGATCCAGACCGGGGCGGACTGCGCGTCCAGGTCGAGCGCCGAGGAGATCGCCTGAGGAGCAGGCGCGGTCGACGGGGCTGCGCTCACGGTCCAGAGCTGGAAGCCACCGCCCGAACCGCCCGGTGCGAGGTAGGCGATGGTCTTGCCGTCGGGCGCGAACGAGGGGGACGCGGCGAGCTGCCCTCTGACGAGCACCGTGGTCGGACCAAGGCTCAAGGTGGCCCGATAGAAACGTGCCGTCGTGAGCTCCGCCGCCAGTGGCCGGCCGTGGGTACAGACCATGGCGAGCTGCTGCTCGTCGGGCGAGACCGCCGGCTGGAGGCAGTCCGCCGCGAGATCGGTGAGCGGCGTGCCGGCGCTTCCCGGGCGAGCCTGGTACCACACCTGGGGGTGCACATTCGACTGGTCGTCGATCGAGAACCTGGTGTAGATCAGCCCGCCACCGCGGAGCGGAACGGGGTTGACGTCGCCGCCGGTGTACTGATTTGGAAAGGTCCACTGGACCGAGCCGGTGCCGGCGCCGGCGCCGGCGGGACTGGCGAATATCGCCAGGTCGACTCGGTAGCTGTTGTAAGGATCTTTCGGATCGTAGTCGTAGAAGATCTGCGACCCGTCGGGGCTGAACCGGGGGTAGAACGCCCAGTGATTGCTCTCGACAACGGTTGAGCTGTCGTGGGTCAGGCTTGGACCGGCTCGACCGCTCAGCTGGAGGAGGTAGAGGTCGGAGAGGTTCACCTGACGGCGCACCGCGACGAGCCGGCTTCCGGTTGGATCGGCCGCGGGCTGCATCCATCCCGCCTCAGACGTGATCTGCGTGAACTTCCCTTGCGAGTAGCGGTAGATCGCTCCCGCCTGGACGACGAAGATCGTGCCGGGCAGCGAAGGTCCTGTGGTCTGGCTCGGCCGCTGAACCTGGGGGTGGCGTGCCTTCAGGTAGCCGGCGGCCTGGTACACGCCGACCCCGAAGGCGGACATGGCGACGACCAGCCCCGCCGCCACGAGCCCTCGCAACAGGTGCGCCCTCGTCATCTGAAAGTCATGGGAAGGACTGGTGTGTGAGGGGGAGGATCTGGCCCCAGTCCGGGATCACGACGTCCTGGCCCGCGATCACACCCTCGGATGTGTACGGAGGCACCAGGACCACCCGCTTCACTCCCGCTCCATCGAAGTCGTTGGCCACGCCCATGAGCTGCCGGATTCGGGTCAGTCCGAGGCTCGTCCTGATCTCGCCGCTGAAGGCGCCGGCCAGCGCCGGCAGGTCCGCCACGTTCAGGTGCGAAGCCTGCGCCTTGATGGCCAGGAGCACCTGCTGCTGGCGTTCCGAGCGGGCGAAGTCGCCACGGAGGTCCCCATGCCGCGATCGGACGTACTGCAGGGCATGCACGCCATCGAGGTGGGCCGGCCCCGGGAGCACCGCGACTCGGTAGTAGTCGTACGGGTAACCGCCCGCGCTCAGGTCGGAGGGATAGAAATTGTCCATCACCGGATTGGTTACCACGACGTCCACGCCGCCCAGCTGGTCGATGAGCTTGACGAGCCCGTTCAAGCCGATCCAGGCGTAGTCGTCTATGTGTACCTTGAAGTTGCTTTCCACCGCCGCGATCGCAGCCGGAGGTCCACCGAGCTGGTAGGCGGTGCTGATCTTGCCTTGCCCCTGGTCTGGGATGGGAACCCACAGGTCTCGCGGGATCGAGAGAATGGTCGCCTGCCTGGCGGCAGGGTCGACCCGGACCAGGATCATCGACTGGGTGTTGAGCCGATCAGGCGGGAACTTGGCATCGTCGTCGGACCCAAGAAGCAAGACCGTGAACGGGGCCGTCGACGGATGAATTGGATCGAGATTCGGAATCGCCCCGCTGCTCGCCGTGGAGCCGGCAGCCTGGAAGACGGGCAGGAAGTAGGCGCCCAGGCCAAGCAGGCCGGCCAGCAGGAAGCCTGCGGAAACGATCAAGGCGCGCGGCATGAACACGGTTGGACCTCAACGATGGAACGCCCCAGCCGACTCAAGGCCCTATCGCCGGGCCGGGGACCTTAGGCGGCTACTATCCGGTGCCGGTTCTGGCTCAGGATCGTGCGGGTGCCCGCCGACGTGACGACCGTGAACGCGACCGAGTAGTCGCCGTAGCTCGATCCGGCGTTTGGAAGTTTGCCGTTCGTGCAGGCGCTCGGGATTTTGACGTTCAGCGAGGCGTCGTTGCCCGCGCTCACTGTGTCCTGCGAAACCGTGACGCCGCCGGCGTCGTACTTGTCGCCCACATGCTCCAGCCAGCCGCCCTTGACCGAGGCCAGCGTCATCACGACCGCCACGGACCTGATCGTTACGTTGCTCGAGGTGCCGTTGTGCACGCCGAGAGTGGCGTGAATTGTGTAAGAGAGGTCGTTGGCGGACGTCGGGCAGACGAACGACCCGTCGACTGATGCGGTGTTCAGAGTGAACGTCGACGGCGCGCCGCTCGTACAACCGCCGGTGATGGCGAGGAGCAGCAGCAGGGGCGCCATTTTGGCCTGGCCCGCGACTTCGCCCCTCCTTCTATATAAGCTGCGCACGATGGGTCATCTCGACTCGCAGCGCTCGCTTCCAGTCTTTGGCGAAAACAAGTCGGGATTCAGCTCCATGGCGAAGAAGCTTAGGCTCGCGGCCGGCCAAAAAGTCGCAGTGCTGAACGCTCCTGATGGGTACACCGCCAGGCTGAGCCCTGGCCCGGCCGACATCGGCACCCGGCTGCAGGATGCGCAGGCGTACGACGTGGTGCAGCTGTTCGTGAACAGCATCGACGAGCTGCGCCGGCTCGGGCCCGATGCAATTCGAGCCGTGAAGGGGGATGGACTGCTCTGGATCACGTACCCCAAAGGCGGCCAGGCGCGCGGCGTCACCGACCTGCCGGCCACCCCCTGGTGGACCAAACGCGACGTGCTCGGAGAGATCACATCGGTTACGGGCTACAAGCCCGTGGCGTTTGTGGCGATCGACGACAACTACACCGCCCTTCGATTCAAGCGAGCGTAGTCGCGTCGAATTCAGGCCCAGGTGAATAGAATGCGGCCGGTGTCCATCGATCCCGAAGCCGGCCCCCGTTCGCACGGCGCGTATTCGCAACGCGTGGCGGTCGTCGTCGGCGGAGGGAGCGGACTCGGGCGCGCCGTCGCCAAGGCGTTCGCACACCAGGGCGCGAGCATCGTGGTCGCGGACTTCGACGGGCCCCGCATGGATCGCACCGTCGAAGAGGTGCTGCGCCTCGGCACGTCCGAAGCGGCGATCGCGCTCTCGACCGACGTCAGGAGCGACGCCTCGGTGCGTTCGCTGGCGCGCGACTCGATCAGATCGATGGGACGGGTCGATATCGTGGTCAACGCGGCCGGGGTGTTGCTCCAGGGCAAGGTGGGTAAGGTCTCGGGCGACGACTGGACGTGGATGCTGGAGACAAATCTCGTCGGAGCGGTCCGCACGTCGGCCGCGTTCCTGCCTCACATGACCGAGCGGGGATCAGGGCACATTGTCAACGTCGTGTCTTTCGGAGGGCTGATGCAGAGCGATTCCACCTCCTTGCCGTACGACACCGGTCATGCAGGGCTGGCCGTCTTCACCGAAGGGCTGGCGCAGCAGCTCAAAGGCACCGGGGTCAGCGCGTCCATCTTCTGCCCGGGAGCCAGAGGCCCGCGTATCGGTCAGAACACGAGGTCACGTGGAGTAGGACGCCTGTTCACAGGGCCGGACAAGGGCGCCGACACATCGGTGACCCTCGAGCAGCTGGCTTCTTCATTGATCGAAGGCATGGAGCACAAGCGCTTCCTCATCCTTGGCGACCCGTCGGAAGCACCCCTCTTCGCGGGTCGCTGGGATCGCGTTGACGCAGCCCCCGCAAGCCGGTGAACGCACCGACTGGGCTGCTTTCCGCCATCGGCATCTGCATTGCGGCCGCGGCTCTGCTCGCGCTGATCGGGTGGCGCTTCCGGCAGCCGTTGATCCTCGCCTACCTCGTGACCGGGGTTGTGATCGGACCCCATGGGCCTCTCGGATGGGTCACCGACCAGGCCAGCATCGCAAGCGTCGCCGAGATCGGCCTGATCTTGCTGCTCTTCATCATCGGGCTGGAGATCGACGTCAAGAAGCTCGCTTCGGCGGGACCCGCGGTGCTTCTCACGGGAGCCTTACAGGTCCCCATCTGCATTGGCCTTGGTCTCGGCTTTTTCTACTTGATCGGCATTCGCAACACGGGCGGCAACTACGCGCTCATCTATCTCGCCGCGTGCATGAGCCTCTCCAGCACGCTCGTGGTCGTGAAGCTGCTGAACGACAAGTACGAGCTGGACACCCTGCCCGGGCGGATCACGCTGGGAGTCCTGGTGATCCAGGACATGTGGGCGGTGGCGATGCTGGCGGTGCAGCCAAACCTCCTCAACCCCAACCTCCTGCCGCTCGCATTCTCACTCTGGAGGGGCGCCCTGCTCGTGGTAGGCGGCTTCGCGATCTCCAAGTACATCCTGCCGCACCTCTTCAGGGCTGTTGCGAAGGCTCCGGAGCTCGTCCTGGTGAGCGCGCTCGCGTGGTGTTTCTTCCTGGCGGGCGCGGCCAGCGTCATCGGGCTCTCCCGTGAGATGGGCGCCCTCATCGCCGGCGTGAGCCTATCGACGTTTCCTTACAACCTCGACGTCATGGCCAAGGCGGTGAGCCTTCGCGACTTCTTTGTCACGTTGTTCTTCGTCGCGCTCGGCATGCAGATCCAGGTCCCGAGTCTCCGTGTGGTCGAGATCGCGCTGGCCGCTTCGGCTTTCGTGATCGTGAGCCGCCTTTCTGTCGTGCCGATCCTCTACGCCCTGAGGCTGGGCCATCGGGCGAGCCTGCTGCCGGCGATCAACCTCGCCCAGGTCAGCGAGTTCTCGATCGTGATCGCGTCCCTGGGCCGCACGCTGCCGGTGCCGCAGATCGACAGCGACGTGTTGACGATCGTGATCATGACCTTCGCGATCACGTCCGTCGTCTCGACCTACATGATCAACTCGAGCCACACCGTGCAGCGCGCGCTGAGCAAGGTGCTCAAGGTGCTGCGGGTCAAGGATCTCGATGTGGGGGAGGCCGCCCCCGCGCGCAAAGAATTGCGTGACGAGACGGTGGTCTTCCTCGGCTTCTTCCGCGACGCGAGCTCGATCCTCTTCGAACTGGAGAACTTCGGGTCGGCGGTCGACGGCCAGGTTTTGCTCGACAAGGTCCTGGTTATCGACTTCAACCCCAAGGTGATGGCGGAGCTCCGGCGTCGAGGAATCAGCTCGGTCTACGGCGACATCGCGCACGCGGACACCCTGCGACATGCGGGCATCGAGGATGCGGAGCTGGTCGTTTGCAGCATCACCGACGACGTGCTTCGCGGCACCAGCAACCTCCGCATGCTGCGCAACGTGCGCGCCACGTGCCCGAAGGCGAAGGTCATGCTCACCACCGAGCACATTCCACATGCGCTCGAGCTCTACGCGGCGGGAGCCGATTTCGTCTACATCCCGAGGCTTCACTCGGCGGCGGAGATTGCCCGCATCCTGAGGGAGGGCGTCGCGGGCGGCTTCGGGGCGGCCCGCGCCGCCGAGGTCGAGCGGCTGTCGTCCAGGAAAGAGGTCCTCGCCTGAGGATTCTCGCGGTCGCGGACGAAATTGACGAATATCTATACGGGGACAAGCTTCAGACGCTCAGGCCGGACCTCATCGTCTCGTGCGGCGACCTGCCGTTCGACTACCTCGAGTACCTCGTCACGAGCCTCAACGTTCCGCTGGTGTATGTGCCGGGAAACCACGATCCCAACGTGAGGCCTCTGGACACGACATTTGTGGCCCTCGACCACCGTGTTCCGATACCCGGGCCTGAGGGTTGCGACAATGTCGACGCCCGGATCCTGGATGTACAGGGCCTGCGCCTCGCGGGCCTGGGCGGAAGCCTGCGCTACAAGGACGGTCCTAACCAGTACACCCAGGCCCAGATGCGGTGGCGCGCCCTCAACCTCGAGCTCCGAACGCGCCTCAAGCGCGTCCGTCCTGGGCATGGCAAGCTCGACGTGTTGATCACGCACGCACCGCCTTTCGGCGTCGCTCCGGCGGAGGACGCCGCCCACGTCGGGTTTGTCGCCTTTCACAGGATCATCCAGGGCCTGCACCCGGTGCTGCTGGTGCACGGCCACATACATCCTTATGGGAAAACGCAGCCGGAGCGCCGGCTCGACGGCACGCGCATCATCAACGCGATTCCGTCGCGCCTGATCGAGATCTAAAGACCGAGCGAGATCCCGACCCCTTCCGCCCGCGCGCGGTCGTAGACGAGCCGGGCGGTCGCGGCATCCTCCACCGCGTGGCCGGTCGACTTGTAGACGGTGATCTCCGCGGCGTTCTGCCGGCCGGGCCTCGTGCCCGCGAGCACCTCGCCGACTTCGGTGAGGCCGGCCGCGTCAAGACCCTGCAGCTCGACGGCGCCGGCAGGCGGGGGAGTGGTCGCCGCGCCGCGCCACTCGACGAACACGCGACCGGCGCCGATCGTCTCGGCGTCAAGCTCCGGTCCCCATGTGCCCCCGACCGAGCTCACGTGCGCGCCCGCCTTCAGCCAATCGCGGCGCAGGATGGGCTCGCGCGCGTCGGTGCAGCAGGCGACGACGTCCGCACCGCGCACCGCTGCTTCGAAGGACTCTGCGACGACCGCGTGCGGGTGACGGGCCGCGAGGGCCTTTGCCTTGGTGGAGTCGCGGGACGCGATCCGGATCTCCTTGAAATCGCGGATTCGGGGAAAGGTCTCGAGGTGCGATCCGCCCTGCACGCCCGCGCCCAGGATTGCCAGCACCGAGGCGTCTTTGCGCGCGAGCTCTCGCGCTGCGACTGCCGCGGTGCCCCCCGTCCTGATCGCGGTTATGTACGTGCCGTCCATCACCGCCAGGGGAGCCCCGCTGTCCTCGTCGAAGATCGCGATCAGCCCCTGGTGCGAGGGCAGCCCGCGGTGGTGGTTGGCCGGGAACACCGATACGAGCTTCACCTCGAGCGCGATTCCAGGGACGTAACCCGGCATGGCACCCAGGATTCCGCGATCGCCGACGCGCGCGCCTGCCCTGGGCGGGACCGAGGTGATTCCCGACGAAAAGATGACAAGGGCCTTGCCCAACGCGTCGAGCATCGAGTCGATGTCGAGGAGGCGCTCGACGTCCGCACGGCTCAGGTAAAGCAGCTCAGGCACCGCGGGCGATGATAGCCCGGCCTGGATTTCAATGAGGCCCGCTCATCAATTTTCAGGATGGCGGGCGTCGGGCATGAACGGTAGCCTCCGACGGTATGACCGTCTACGACGGGGCCGTAAGGATCCAGGGCAAGGATGGCCGCCAGTTGCACCCCTGGCGCGTCGTCTACCACCGACCTGGGTTCGGGCTCAGTTACACGACTGTCACGGCCGCGGATGGAGTCAGTGCCGCTGACCGGGCGCTGGCTCTGTCCGACCGGCGGCGCCTCGGAGACAGCCACACTTAGCCCCAGGCGTCGCGTGCAGGCCGGATTTACTCCGGCCGTCCCCAGCGACCTAAATTGCCGCCGTGCGTCGTCGGGAGTGACTACTAAGTTAAGTCCAATCCATATTCCGGAATGGGAGCAGCCACGCGCGCAGCGCCTGGCGATGAGGCAAAACCATCCGGGTTTTGCCTCATATTCCTCGACCGGCGGCGCACCGAAGAGGGCCACAGCTTGCGCCAGCGCGTCCGAGTTTTCCCTCATATTCGTTGTGTGAGGGACTTTCTTCGCAACGGCAAGCTCCTGACCTTGATGCTGGGCCATCTGACAGTCGACAGCTATGTCGGCGTCATCCCGGTCCTGTATCCGATCTTGATCGGGCGCTTCCATCTCAGCCTCGCGACGGTCGGGCTCGTGAGCCTTGCCTACGGCGGTATGGCGGCCGTGTCTCAGCCCCTCTTCGGGGTGCTGGCTGATCGGTTCGGGACTCGATTCACAGGAGTCGCGCTCTGCTGGACCGCACTGACTTTCTCTCTAGTCGGATTCGTCACCAGCTTTCCGCTGCTGCTCGTTCTTGCGCTGGCTTCAGGACTCGGGTCAGGCGCTTTCCATCCTCTGGGCGCGCTTGATGTTCGCGCGCTGCTGCCCAGGTTGCGGCGCAGCGCCGGGATGTCCATCTATGTCACCGCCGGTACGGTCGGTGTGGCGATCGGACCGCTGATAGGGATCCTGGTGTTCGGCGCGTTCGGAATCCACGGCACGGGCGTGCTGATAGTGCCCGGGCTGCTCACCGGGGGCTACCTCCTGTGGCGCATGCGTGGCGGGATCGAAAAGACCGTGGGCTCGGCGCGAAGGGTCTCGATGTCCGCGCGCGTGCCGGTCTTTGCCCTCGCGGTCGTAATCGGGGTGATGATGTCCCGCAGCTGGACGGTGAACGTGTTCCAGGCTTTCACCCCGACCTGGTACAAGCAGCTCGGCTACGGACCCGAGTTCTACGGGCCACTCGCCACGACATTGGTGCTTGCGAGCGCGATCGGCACGGTGGGATGCGGGACCCTGGCAGACCGTCACGGCAGGCGCACCGTCATCCTTGCGACGCTCGTGCTGAGCGTGCCGGCCATCCTCCTGTACACGGCATTTCCAGGACCCTGGGCATTCGCCAGCGCGATCCTCATCGGAGTCCTCGCCGCCTCGACCGCGCCGCTCATGCTCCTGATGGCGCAGCAGCTCATGACCGAGCGAGCCGGCCTTGCCTCGGGCCTCGTGATGGGACTGGGCTTTGTGACCGGCGCGATCGGCATCCCGATCAACGGGGCGATCGCCGACTCGATCGGCCTGCAAAAGTCGCTGATGACCCACGTCGTGCTGGTCATCGCGACCATCGCGATCGCGTGGTTCCTTCCGAGCGAGGCGGAGATGGAGCGCCTCTCAACGCGCGTGGAACCGGAGGTAGCTCACCCGGCGACTGCCATTCCTTGAGCATCCGGCGATGCGCGCAATAGAGTTAGACGCTCCATGGACCTGACAACCGGCGATCAGATCGAGATCGACGTTCACGACGACGCCGCCGCCATGACGCACCTGTTCACGCTGCCGGCTCCGGCGCGGATGGACGCGCTCGCGGCGATGCGCGAGATCTCGGCGTTCGACGAGGAACCGATGAAGATGCTGAAGCAGATCCACGAGCAGGGCGACGGGTTCCGGGTCAACGTCGATGACCTCCGTTATCCGGAGGCGCTTCAACGTCTGGTGCGCGCGGATGCGTGGGGCCAGCTCCGCCGCGAGCTCGCGCGGGCGTGGGAGTACCAGCGATCTGTCCTGCCCGGCATCCGGCACCCCGACCGCGTCGAGGTCGTGCTCACGCTGGGCAATCCAGACGACGAGATCTTCATCGACCGGACGCTGGGTTACTACGGCATGGGCGCGATACCCGGAAGCATCTGGCTGGTGGCGTGGCCGAGCGACTACAACGTCACGCGCATCGGTGCATGCGGCGTGCACGAGCTCGCGCACAACCTGCGGACTCCGAACGTGGAGACCCAGTTCAGCCTCGCGGAGTGGGTGGTCCAGGAGGGCCTTGCCGAGCTGTTCACCGTCGAGGTCTGTGGGGCGGATTCGACGGGCGCCTGGTATGCGGGCGTGAGCGGCCCGGCTCTCGACGCCGCCTACGAAAAGGTCACCGGCGCATTCGGGACCGGGAGCTCGTTCGCCGACTGGACCGGGTTTGTGCTCGGCGACGACATAGCCGGCCGGATGGGGCGGAGGCCGGAGGGAATCCCCCACATGGGCGGGTACGCCGTCGGGCGGCGAATCGTCGAACGCTACCTGGAGAAGACAGGGCTGAAAGCAGCCCAGGCGATCGTCCGGCCGACGGCCGAGATCCTGGCCGGCGCCGGAGTCGCCTCAGGCTGAAGCCGGCGCCGAAGTTGTGCGGCCGGTCAGGAACAGGCCGACCATGTAAGCGATGACGGCCCATGCAAAAAACGTAGCCATCAGCATCGAGCTGAAGTCCTGGTTGTAGTTGAGGAAGCTCCCGCCGTTGAAGCCCGCCGCAAGGACGCCGAACAAGCCAAGCGACGTGACCCAGATGAGGTCCCTGGCTCGCACCCTGATGCTTGCGATCAACAGACCCAACGCGTTAAGGACAAGGAGCAGGCCAAGGATCGCGTGGATGATCAGCAGCACGTGGCCGTGGAGGATTGCCCACGTGACGCTCTGCACGACCCCGCCGAAGTACTCCGGCGGGTTGGCCCCCGGATGGTTGGTGGGGATGGTGACGAACAGGTTGACCGCCATGCCCAGCAAGAACTGGATGATCAGAAACACGAGCGTCCCGAGGAACTGGTTGCGCATCTGTTCACGCATTTCGGTCGGCACATTTTATTGGCACGTAGCATCAGGGCGGTGTTGAACCGGAGCGTCTACGAGCTCGCGGGCGGAGAGAAGACCTTCAAGCTGCTGGTCGAGCGGTTCTACGCTCGCGTGCCCGAAGACGAGGTGCTGCGCGCCGTCTATCCAGATGAGGACCTTGCAGGCCCGACCGAGCGGCTCACGCTTTTTCTGATCCAGTACTGGGGTGGCCCATCGACCTACAGCGAGCTGCGCGGCCACCCGCGTTTGCGGATGCGACACCAGCCGTTTGCGATTGGCCAGAAGGAACGCGACGCATGGCTCGAGAACATGACGGCGGCGGTCGATTCGCTCGCCCTGGCGCCGGCCGTGCGCAAGGCCTTGCTCGACTACTTCGAGACGGCTTCGACCGCGATGATCAATCAGCCGGCTCTGCCGTAGCGACCGGCGCCTTGGGCGCCGGCGCCGCGACGGGCCCGGGCTGCACGAGGTCGGGCGCCACAGCGGCCACCTCCTCGAGCTCTACCGCCAGCCCATTTCCAGTCGCCTTGGCGCGGCGCAGCGCGGCCCTCAGGCGCGGGATCTCCGCCCGCAGCGGCTGCTCGACCCAGTCGAACGCGATCACTCGCTCGTTGACCTCCCAGAAAAGGCCGTTCTGCATCGACTCCATCCTGTCGAGCGCTGCGTCGACGAAGTCGGGCGGCGCCGCGGCGATGCCCTCCACCAGGACATGGGCGATGTCCTTTTGCTCGGCGGCCATCGCCCAGAAGGTCAGCTTGGCGACGCCCTTGAACATCCCGTTGAGCCCGATCGGGCGCGCGTTCGGGGTCAGGTCGAGCAGGTTGCGGACGAGCAGGCGCGCGAGCCGCAGCGAGACCTGAGGGTCGCGCGCCCGCGCCTCGATGGCGAGGTCGGCGACGTCTTCGGCCGCGGCCCCGAGCGTCGCCGGCATGCCGGCCTCTTCGAAATGCCGGCCGTAGCGGAGAAGGTGGGCCGCCGCCTCCACCGAGAGGTCCGGTCGCCATTCCAGCGCCCCGATCGCGAACCTGCGGTACTCGTTCATGATCCCCGATGCGAAAGTCGGCGCGGACCGGTTGACGGACGCGCGCAGGTAGGTGTTGAAGAATCGCATGCAGAGCTCCGCGACCTCTGAGTCGCCGACCTGGATGGCGGCGACCCCGGCGTCGCGAGTGGCCACAGCGATCGCATGCACGGCTTCTTTGCGGTGCACAGGCGTGAGCCCGACCATGTCGACGAAGCTCGACATGATGGTGTACGCGAACCACGTCTGCGCGCGGTTCACCTCAGCCACGATCTGGTCAGATGCCCCGGGCATCTCGGCGTGGCTGACCTGGAACCACTCCACGGCAAGTCCTTTCTTGGCCGCCAGGTATTCGTCTGCGACGAACCTGCCCAACACGTCGATCGTGAGCACGCACACGGGCATGTCTCCGAGCTGTATGGAGCCGAACGCGATGTCCGTCACCTGGGCGATCGAGGTCATGAGCGCGTCCCGATGCCGCCGTACGTGCTTGCTGCCCGCGGCTGCTCGAAGCTCGCGCTTCGCGCGCCGCATGATGCTTTCGACCAGTGTCTCCGCCCGCATCACCTCGAAGATGTAGCTGACGTAAGGAAGCAGGATCGCAAAGTTCAGCAGGGCGAGCACCTCCGCGACGACCACGCTGATGATTGGGGTGTAGTTCGCCTTCACCTCGCTGCGGACCAGGAACGTGTACAGGATCGACGCCAGCGCAAAACTGAGCACCAGCGCGTTGAGAGGGTTGCGTGTGAAGATGCCGATGATTCGCGGCGAGTACCTCGACGACGTGGTCTGGATCCCGAAAACGACGGCGACGATGACGATGCTCAAGACGACGCCTTCGGCTCCGCCGACCAGGCCGAGCACGCCTCCCGCGGCGGTCGGGTCGGGTGTGAAGAAATCTCGGATCGAGATGTAGTGAATCGCGTCGAGCACACCGAAGAGCAGGAACAGCATCACCGCCACCGAGACAAGCGCAAAGCCGGGCAGCGCCGCGCTGATCCAGCCGGCGACCGTTCCGCGTTCTGCCTGCCGCATGCTCGTCTTGTGGGCTTCTTCTGTGCTCAAGGACACGACCACGGCGATCCTAAGCAATTGGCACGTGGATCGGTACATTTGGGCCGATGATCCGGGCCATCGTCTTCGACTTCGACGGGTTGATCCTCGACACGGAGGAGCCCGTATACCGCTCGTGGCTCGAGGTTTATCAGGCGCACGGAGAGGAGTTGCCGTTCGAGCGCTGGGTTCAGATCGTCGGATCGACCACCGCGGGATTCCATCCGCAACACCACCTCGAGGAGCGGCTGGGGCGGTCCCTGCCGAAAGACGTGCTGGACAGGCGGATCGGCCGCAGGACGGAGATGATCCTCGCCCAGGACGTGCTGCCAGGCGTGGTGCGGCTCATCCAGGAAGCCAGGGCCGGGAGCCTGAAGCTCGGCGTTGCCTCCAGCTCGACGAGCGAGTGGGTGAAAGGCCACCTCGCGCGCCTGGGCATCCTCGAGAACTTCGACTGCGTGCGATGCCGCGACGACGTGATCAACGCGAAACCCGAGCCGGACCTGTACCTTGCCGTGCTCGAATGCCTCGGCGTGCGCGCTGCGGAGGCGATTGCCATCGAGGACTCACCCAACGGGGTGCTCGCCGCCAAGCGTGCCGGCCTCCGTTGCGTCGCCATCCCCAACTCGATCACCGCCCAGCTCGACCTGGGGCAGGCCGACCTCCTGCTTGGTTCGCTTGACGAAGTGACGCTTGCCCAGCTGCTGGAAAAGCTGTCTGCCGCCTGACCGAATCACGAGACGCTCTAACCTATCCGCGTGCGCATCGGAATCCTGACCGGCGGAGGCGATGCGCCCGGGCTCAACGCGGCAATCAGGGCTGTGGCCCGCCGCTCCTTCCAGCTCGGGCACCAGGTGAGCGGCGTGCAGAACGGGTGGGCCGGATGCATCGAGGAAGGATTGATCGACGAGTTGACGCCCGCCAGCGTGCGCGGAATCCTTCCCCTGGGCGGCACCATCCTCGGCACGTCGCGCACCAACCCGTTGAAAGAACAGGATGGAATCGCGCGCGTGATCAAGGCGCTGAGGCGGAGCGGGATCGACGCGCTCGTGCCGATCGGTGGAGACGACACGCTGAGCGTCGCGGCTGCGCTGCACGAGGCGGGCTTTCCGACCGTGGGAGTTCCGAAGACGATCGACAACGACCTCTCGGTGACCGAGTTCTGCATCGGGTTCGACACGGCTGTCGGGGTCGTCACCGAGGCGCTCGACCGCCTGCACACGACCGCTTCCGCGCACCATCGCGTAATGGTGGTTGAGGTCATGGGCCGCGATGCGGGTTGGGTTGGGATGATGGGCGGCCTCGCCGGCGGCGCGGACCTGATCCTCATCCCCGAGTTCGAGGTCACGCTCAGGGAGGTCGTAGCGCATCTCTACCGCCGGCGCGGGGAAGGCAAGCTGTTCAGCATCATCGTGGTCGCGGAGGGCGCGAAGATCCCGGAGCTCGAAGCCGAGGCCGCGGGGCAGGCCGAGAAGGACGCGTTCGGCCATATCAGGCTTTCCAAACGCGGAATCGGAGACCTGCTCGCCGGCAACGTCGAGCGGGAGACCGGCTTCGAGACGCGCGTGACGGTGCTCGGGCACCTCCAGCGCGGTGGATCGCCTTCGCCGACAGACAGGATCTGGGCGACTCGCCTGGGTGTGGCGGCGGTGGAGCTGATCGTCGCCGGCAAGAGCGGGGTGATTCCCATCCGTCGGAACGGTGATGTCGAGGTGGTGCCGCTGGCCGACGTGGTCAAGGAAACACGTCGCGTGCCCAGGGAGCTTTACGAACTCAGCCGGGTCTTCGAGTAGGCGGGACGTGCCGGCCCGCAAGAAAAAGTTGCTCGAGCTTGCGGGATCGGGCGACGACGGCTCGACCGGACTCCTGGGCGGCGGTCGCGCGCGTAAGGACGACCCGCGCATCGAGGCCTACGGCACCATTGACGAGGCGTCGAGCGCGGTCGGCCTCGCGAAATCGCTGAGCCCGCATCCGCGCGTCAGGGCGATCTGCGAAGAGCTTCAACGCGGGCTCTATGCGCTTGGCGCCGAGCTGGCGACCAACCCTGACTCCCGCGCCTCGTTCGCGCACACCACCAAGGAGCAGGTGGAGCGGCTCGACGCGCTGATCGCCGAACTGGAGCAGTTGGTGACGATGCCCGAGGGCTTCATCCTGCCGGGCGAGACTCCCGCGTCGGGAGCGCTGGATCTCGCGCGGGCTGTGACGCGCCGGGCCGAGCGCCGCTGCGTGACGCTGGAGCGGGCCAACGGCCTCGAGAACGAACAGGTGCGCCGGTGGCTCAACCGGCTCAGCCTGCTGCTCTTCGTGCTCGGCCGCTATGAGGAGGCGCTCGGCGGAAGCCCGGCGGCTCCGGCCAAGTCTTCGCCGCGTCATTAGACTTCGAACCAGGTAGCTCCGATGACATATCTGGCTCTCGCGGCCGTGGTTGTGCTGGTCCTCTATGCCGTCCTGTCGTACCAGCTGTATAGGCGCGCATTCGTGCCCGACAAGCCGTCTTTCCTCGACGATTTCACGTTCACTCCCTTCGAGTTCCAGGCCGACTACGAAGAGGTCGAGCTCGTCACTGCCGACGGCGTGAGCTTCGGCGCATGGCACTTTCGGCAGCCGGGCTCGCCGCAGACGGTCATCGTCTCCGGTGGGCACAAGGGTCAGCGCCAGGGTTCACTTGGTATCTCGGCCGCCCTCTGGCGCAAAGGGTTCAACGTGATCCTCTATTCGTATCGCGGCATGCCGGGCAGCGACCGCGCGCCGATCACGTTCGGCATCAAAGAGGTGCTCGAGCTGCAGGCGGTCATCGCCTTCGCCCGGAAGCGAATCGCGAACACCAGGATCGGGCTGCTCGGCTACTCCATGGGCGCGGTGGTCTCCTTGCTCGGAGCCGCTGGCGAGCCGGGAGTGCAAGCGCTGGTGCTCGACAGCCCGTTCAGCGACTTGCGGACGTTGCTGATCGAGAACGTGCGTAGGGCCTCGAAGCTCCCTGGGTCGCCTTTCGTGTGGCTCGCCGGCGTGATGCTGCGGCTGCGCACGCGAAGCCGCATCTCCGAGTGCAGCCCGAAGGACGTGCTCAGCTCGCTCGAGCCGCGTCCGCTGTTCTTCATCCACGGCGGCGCGGATGAGGTGACCTCTGTGAATCACAGCCGGCGCCTTTACGACGCGTATCGCGGACCTCGCGAGATCTGGATCGTGCAGGGCGCGCCTCACACGGGCGCATATTTCGCCGACCGTCCCCTCTACGTCGAGCGGGTCGCGGGCTTCTTCGCGCGACACCTCGGTCTTGACGTAAGCGGCCACCTTCGCCTGGTCGAAGAAGAAGAAGTCAGCTAGCTGCAACAAATCGCCCCGCGGGCGACAGGAATAGGTGAGACATGCAGCAGGTGGCAGAAGTCAAACCTTCAAGAACCAACGCGATCGGCGAGCAGACCTTTGCCGACCTGTTGACTCCGCTGATCGAGCCCGGTTTCCGCCTCGCCCTGGCGATGCTGCACGACCCACAGGCGGCGGAAGACGCGGTTCAAGAAGCTTCATTCACGACGTGGCGAAAGCTCGCGCGGATGCAAGACCAGGGAAAACTTCGGCCCTGGTTCCTGGGCGTGGTCGCCAACAAATGCCGCAACGCGCGGCGCACGAAGTGGGTCGCCGGCGTGAGTCTCGGATTGCCCGACCAGCTATCCGTTCTTTCACCTGAAGACCAGACGCTTCGCGGCGCCGACTTGCGTCGCGCCATCTCCAGGCTTCGCCACGGGGATCGCCTCGTGGTCGTCCTCTACTTCTATCTCGACATGCCGATCGAAGACGTGGCGGCCGTTGTGGGCGGTTCGGTGGGCGCGACCCGAGCGCGCCTGTACCGCTCGATCCAAAAGCTGCGCCCGGATCTCGATCTCGAGGAGGCACTCAGGTGAGCCTGCGCACCCAGATTCATTCGGCGTTTGACGAGGTTGCGCCGCCCGTTTCCGGGCTGCCTGAGCGCGTCGTGCAAACGGTATTGACGGAAACCGCCGGTCGTAAGAGGAGGGAGCGATTGATGCTTCGCTTGCGCGTCCCATTGGCTCTCGTGGCGATGTTCATGCTGGTCGCGCTGGTGATTGGCGTCCTGATCGGCGGCCGCTTGATGCAGGACTGGAATGCGTTCCACAATCCGGCGCCGGCCGGCGGCATATCTCAGTCGGCGCTCGCCGCGCTCGAAGCCAAGCCGTTGAGCCTGCCCACGTTGAAAGCGGGTGATAACTGCCCAAACAGCCCCGGCAATAGCGCCGCCTTCGACTTCGGCTCCGGGCCGGTGTATGTCAACGGCGGCCCAGAGGCAATTTCGCCGTGGGGATACTACTTCGACGTTACCTATTTCACTGCGCCGGACCTGACGGGCCCTGTCCTAATCCGGGGCCGCGACCTGATGAGCAATCGAATCGTGGTCTTCGTGGGCGCGAATTCGGCCGGAGCTGCGGTCGGCACCGATACGCGGGCGGGGTCGAAAGTTACGCAGCGAGCCGAGCTCGTGCTCGACGCGGGCCATCCACATTCGCGAGGGACCAACGGTTACGGCGTATTCCCTGTGCGCCAGGGTTTGTCCAAGGGATGGGTTGGCTGCGTCGGTTTCCAGGTTGACGGTCCGGACTTTACCGAGACGGTCACTGCGTTCGCGGCCCC
>Ga0073928_10002289_pt1 | contig 33508 bp, 30 predicted proteins | sample PaiPotPPA55metaG_FD_76969 | JGI IMG/M metagenome (GOLD analysis project Ga0073928, IMG submission 76969) | Iron sulfur acid spring bacterial and archeal communities from Banff, Canada, to study Microbial Dark Matter (Phase II) - Paint Pots PPA... ...
ATTGTTGACCGGTCTCATCACCATTGCGCTCATTTATCTCGTCCATGCCCCGACGATCAGGTCAGCGCTGGTCTCCGCGACCGGTGCCCACTGGTGGGTCGTGGCGCTAGGGCTGACGCTCGGCGCGGCGTTCTGGGCGAGCCTGCTGCGATTCCGATTGCCCGCGGTGTTTCGCCAAGTTGTCCTGTTCGGCGTGCTGGAGGCGGGGTCTGTTCTTGGTCTCACGATGTTGCTCGCCCCGGCGCCGACCCTCAGCGCCGTTACCGACCAACGGATGGCCGGCCTGTTCATGATGGCGGTCGACATCGGCGTGTTGATTGTGTTTGCTCAGGGTGAACCTGCGTGGGAGTGGAGACGACAGGTCGCTAGGCATACCGTCTAACGGAAACCAGCGATACCAGACCGGCCACCAACATCATTGACCCTTCGACGAGGTGGAGTGTCGTTCCGACGGCGTCGTACGGCATCATCCCGAACGGGCCGAGAATGTCAGAACCGCCTAACGCCACCGCACCAAGACCGATGTAGAGCGTCCCTGCTGCTATCGAAAAAGTGACGGCCGCCCGACGCCGAGTGGCGGCTAGCATGCCGACAATGCCTGTGCCCAAATGGAATACGGCGTGCCAGAAGTTCATCATCAGCGGTATCCCGCCGACCACCCATGTGTCGCATGGGCGTGGGATCGCGGAGTATCTCGGGCCAGATGAGGACCGCCGCGACGAACCCGCCGATCAACCAGACAGACCACACAGAGCCGCGACGAGTTGGACCCTCGTTTCGCGTATCTTCCGACGGTAGCGGGCCGTGGCCGTCAAGGGTTCTTGATCAGATTCGGGAGACGCTTCTGTGAAACAGCGCGGGAGAGGATAGCGGCAAAGGTGGACCCCTTCCCCACCAGAGCTTGGCGCCGTTTTCGCGCGATGGCGTCGTAGCCCGCCTTCGCCACCGTGGCCGGAGAGCCGGCCTTCTTCTTTTCGAACATGTTGTGCAGCAGTGACTTCCCAGTGAACGTGTCGATGCCACCGGCCTCTGCGAATTTGGTTTGGGTCGCTCCAGGGGTGAGACAGGTGACAGAGACTCCGAATGGCTTCAGCTCGGCCGCAAGCGCGTAGGTGAAGGTGTTTACGTAGGACTTGCTGCCGCCGTAGGACGCCATCCGTACCGACGGAATCATTCCGGCGGTTGACCCGACGTTGAGGATGGCGCCGGATCGGCGCTCCTTCATCATCTTGCCGAAGATCATGGATGACGACGTCAGACTGACGACGTTGAGCGCCAGCATCGACGAAACACGTTCCGGAGAGAGGTCGACCGCATCGCCGAAACAGGCGAATCCGGCGTTGTTGATGACAACGTCTGGCATCCAATCGTTTTCGGTGCACCACTTCATCATCGTTTCGGCGGCCTCAGGCAAAGACACATCCAGTTGCAGTGTCTGGAGCGACTTCCCTGCCGGATCCAGTTCGGCGACCAATTGCGTGAGCTCCTCATCCAGCAGACTCACACCGAGCACGTGTGAACCGTCGGCGAGAAACAGCTTTACGAATTCCTTTCCGATTCCGGAGCCCGCGCCGGTGATCAGCACCTTCTTCTGCATGGCCATCCAATCTTTGGGTCTCAGTGATGAAATCGGTACTGACGACTAGCGACTGAGCTCCGGCGACCGAACATCGGTCAACTCCAGCACTCCGGCGTCCAGCAGCTCATCGATGTCCGCGTCGGACATTTCGAGGACGGCCCGGCACACCTGTCTCGTATGTTCGCCGACCCGCGGCGCGGGTCGCAACTGCGGCCGAGCGATGTTTTCGAACAGAGCAGGCTCTATCGATACGGGGATCGGATTGTCGTGACCGGGCTGTGGCAGACTGCCGATCTGTTCGCGGGCATTCAGATGCGGATCACTCATCAGGTCCTTGACGTGGGTAGCGGCTCCGGCCCGAATCCCTGCTGCCTGCAGGCGATCTTGAGCCTCCTGCGGTGTCAGACCGCCTATCCACTCCTGCAATGCGCTGTCGACCGCATCACGGCGGTCCAGCCTGCCCGTGCGAATGGAAAGGCCGGAGTCAGCACCAAGGTCGCCCCTACCCATGACCTCGGTCAGCCGCCGCCAGTCCTCATCGCTGTCGATCGTCACAGCACAGTACGCATCCTCGCCCACACACGCGAACAACCCTGCAGGGGCATGGAATTCATTGTCGTTCCCGCGCGCAATCATCGTCCCCGGCTGGAGAGATTCGCGTAGATATTCCGTTGCGAGGTGGCAGAACACCGTCTCCATCTGGGCGACGCTTATCCTGCGGCCCCGTCCTGTGCGCTGCCGTTCCAGCAGCGCGGCCATCACCGCGGCGGCCTCGACGCGGGCGGCGGCGTGATCCGGGTAGATCGTGAGGTCGTCGCCGAAGTCCTCGGCGGAGTCGGGATGACGCCACGTCTGGGTCAAGCCGATGGCCGCCCTGACCAGCGGGCCGTAACCCATGCGTCGACTCCACGGTCCGGTGTTGCCCAAAGCGGAGTTGTCCGCGACGATGATCCCGGGATTGATGGCGCGCAGTTCCTCATAGCCAAAGCCGAGGGATTCCATTGTTCCCGGCTTGAAGTTCGACAAGACGACGTCGGACTTGGCGACGAGTCGGCGGAAGATCGCCGCCCCTTCGGCGGCGCGCAGGTTGAGCCCGAGGCCCAGCTTGCCGCGGTGCCCCAGCGCGAACACCGCACTGCAAGCGCCTGGAGGATCGGCTTGACGTGATCCGTCGGGAAACGAAGCGTTCTCGATCTTGATCACCTCGGCGCCGAAATCCGCGAGCAGACGGCCCGCTTCGGCTCCCGCAACGATGACGCCGAGATCAAGGACCCGCAGGCCCGCCAGTGGAGCGGCCGAATTCGGTCCCGGCGCATCAGGGACGGCCGATTTGGGCCCGGCGGTCTCGCCGAGAACCTCTTCAGTGTGCTCACCGAGTTTTGGTGCGCGGTGGCGGAAGCCCGCATGGACGCCGTCGAATTCGACAAAGCCGTTGGGAATCGTCCCTGAGTGACCCGGTATCACTTCGGCGCGCACGAATGACTTTCGCGCGGCGCTGTGCTCGTTGTCGAGAATCTCGCCAGGGGTGTTGAGGGACGCAATCGGGATTCCGACCTCGACGCCGTGGGCGACGAGGTCGTCGCGGTTCTTGTCGGCGAACAACGTTTCGATTTCGGGTTTGATCTCCGGCCATTTCATGAACCGGGTGAAGATGTTCTCCAAGGACGGGTCCGCCAGCTTCTCCGGCTTGCCGAGCCAGTCGAACATCGCGTGCCAGTGCCTCGGAGCCGCGATGAAGACCCGCACATGGCCGTCGGCGCATGGAAGGGTGGGGTACAAGCGTCGTACATCGGGGCGCCCCGGTGGCAATTCCGACAGAGGCTGCCCCATGTTCGCGCTTCCCGTCATGCCGAACCCGGGATCGAGGTCGGCAACGACGAAGTCGAATAGCGAGCAGTCGATGTATTCGCCGGATCCCGTCTGTGTCGCCCGGTAGAGCGCGAGCAGCACCGAGTACGCAATATGGGATGCCGCCGTCTCGGTACCGAGATTGCCTGGTGGACAGAGTGGTTCGCGATCCGGTGCGCCGGAGCGGGTCAGCGTTGACGACATCGCCAGCAAGACCGTCTCGTCGGCATTGAAATCTCGATACGGGCCCGATTGCCCGAATGCCGTGATCGAGGTAACCACCAGTGACGGATTGCGCGAACGCATCTGCGCTGGTCCGATTCCCAGCTGAGCTAACTCACCCGGTTTATACGACTCGATGACGATGTCCGCGCCATCGGTCAGTCCGAGCAGAACGTTTCGGTCGTCGTCTCGCGTCAGGTCCAACACGATGCCCCGTTTGTTGCAGTGGGCTGTCGAGAACCGCAGGCCATGGCCGTCGTGCATCGGGTGACTTCGCCGGCTCGCTGCTCCATCCGGCGGCTCGACGAGGACGACATCGGCCCCCAATTCGGCAAGAAAGCGACCGGTGACCCCGGCGACATCGTCGGTGAGGTCGACGACGCGAACCCCATGCAGCGGCAATGATTCGACCGCCGGCGTGTTGCTGTGCAGATCGGGAGTTTCAGACGCCATCGTCCTGCCTCTCTACGTTCAAATAAGATAACCAGGTAATACTATTGCTCATAGTCCGCGTTGAATACTGGCGCCGCCGTCGACCTTCAGCTGAAGACCGGTCACATAGCGAGATTCGTCGGACGCCAGATACACCACGGCATAGGAGATGTCGGATGGTTTCTACCCACGGGATCGGCATCGCCTGCATCGAGCGGAAGCCTTCCTCGGCCTCTTCGACGGTGGGGTTGGCAAGATCTGGGCGGAATGTCTTGTATATGACGTCGCTCTGCAGCATGTCCGTGTTGCAGTTGGTGGGATGTACGGCGTTGACGCGAATGGAGCGCGGGGCGAGTTTCACTGCCGCAGTGGTGGTGTACTCGACGAGTACGCGTTTGGCCAGGTTGTAGCCGGCCCCGCCGAACCCTTGCGGGCCCGATCCGGACGACGCGCTGGACAACAGCCCGGCGACCGAGCCGGTGATGATGATCGAGGCGCCGCTGGTGAGGTAGGGGAGTGCGATGTGGACGGTATTGAGGACTCCGACGAGGTCGACGTCAATCGCGTCGGCGAAGGCCTCGGGTTCGGTGTCGTCGCCGAGTGGGCAGATGCCTGCATTCGCGACGACGACATCGAGACCATCCAGTTGCTCGACGCCTGACTTCAACGCTGCCGCCAGCGCAACGCGATCGCGCACATCAGCCTCTACGGCGACGATCCGTCGGTTGCACTTCTCGCGCCTGTTTCCCACGCTGTGCACGGTCATCGTCGACATCTCCCACAAAGGTTTAGACAGATCATATAGATAAACTCCGTCCGAGTCACGCCTCGGTTGCGGTGGCATCCGGCGGGGCATAGGACTCGTCTCACGTCAGCAGAGGATCGCGCGGCAGGCTCAATATCCGCTCGGCGATGGTGTTGCGGATGATCTCCGATGTTTCGCCTGCGATCGTGAAGCAGCGAGTCATCAGGTATGCGGCCGTCACCCTCTTGGCCCGACCCGTGGCCGCAGCCCCCCCCGCCAGTTCCATGGCCAATTCAGTGATCCGCTGTGCGCACTCCGCATTCACCAGCTTCGTGACGTTGGCCTCTGGGCCGGGACCGGCTCCGGCCAGCGCGCGCGGCAAAACGCATGTTCAACGGGCGCTGAGTATGCCACTCAGCCAGGACCTCTCCGGTACGAAGCAGCAACTCGCTGCCAATCGGCGGCGGTGCGTCGTCGAGAAGTTCGATCACGTCGTCTGGCCCGATATCGACGCCCGCGGTGGTTCCCCCGAGCGTCACCCGCTCGTTGCCCAACGTGACGCGAGCGACTTGCCAGCCTTGGCCCACTTCGCCGACGACATCGCAATCGGGAACAAGAACCTCGTCGAAGAAGACTTCGTTGAACAACGATTCGCCCGTCATCTCCCGCAACGGTCTGATCGTGAGGCCGTCGGCGTGCAGATCGATCACCATCATCGTGACCCCGCGATGCTTCGCCGCGCCGGGGTCGGTGAGCAATGTGGCAAGGCCCCACTGGCAGTTGTGCGCGTTACTGGTCCAGACCTTCTGTCCGGTAACCCGCCAGCCGCCGTCGATACGGGTTGCCGCCGTCCGAATGGCCGCAGCATCGGAACCGGCGTTGGGCTCACTGAGCAACTGACACCATGCCTCTTGACCCCGAAGCGCCGGTTCGACCCAGCGCGATCGCTGATCATCGGTTCCGGTCTCGACGATGGTCAGCATCACCCACTCCGTGATGCCGATGTCGGGCAAGGTGATGCCCGCCAGTTCGTTCTCGATCACGAGTTGTTCGGTCGGTCCCGCGCCCCGACCCCAGGGTTTCGGCCAATGTGGGACCAGATACCTACTGTCGGCCAAGGCATCGCGCTGCTCCGACGCCGGCAGTGCCCGGACGGCCGCTGCAACCGAGCCGGCCGCCTCGCGGTACTGATCAGCCTCGTCGGGCAGAGTGAAAGCGGGCCCATGCGCCCTGCCAGATCGTTGCGCGGCGACGACGTCTCGTCGGGCCTGCGCCCCGTTGGTCGACAAGGCTGCGAAAGTCTTTGCGCGACGAAGATAGAGATGCGCGTTGTGCTCCCACGTGAATCCCACCCCAGTGCAGTTGAATGTTCATCTGTGCGGTCTTCACCGAGGTGCGCACCGCGTGCGACAGCGCAACGGCCGCGGCGAATTGTGCGCTGTCCAAGTCATCGGCGCGCGCTGCATCCCAGGTGGCAGCCGTGGTCAGCTCGGTATCGACCAGCATGTTCGCAAGATGATGCTTGACGGCCTGGAAGTGTCCGATGGTTCGGCCGAACTGCTCGCGAACCTTGGCGTAGTCGCACGCCATCTCTAGGCATGCGAGGCTCGCCCCGAGGGCTTCGGCTGCGGACAGGATGCGGACGACCGTGCCCAGCGAGCGGGCGCCGTGCCGGATCAGTTGCCCGTCGCCGATCCTGACTCCGCTCATCGCGACGTCGCCGACGTGCCGGGAGGTGTCCAGCGCGTCGACACCGGTGACGGCGACGCCGGCCACCGACGACTCCAGCACGACGACGTCGTCACCGACTACCAGCGCGAGCACTTGCGCATCCTGCGCGCACAGCACAGCCGGGCAATTTCCGCTGAGTCGCCCGTCAGCGTCGAGATCGAGATCTGCGCGGGTGGTCACTGCGCCGACGACGCTCCCCTCGGCAAGCGCCGGCAGGTATCGGTCCTTCAGTGGATGCGACCCGCAGTGGTTCAACCACGCCGCGAGCACGACGGTCGGCATGAAGGGCCCGGGGCAGAGTTCGCGTCCCATGGCTTCGAGTACCACCGATAATTCGGCCAAGCCGAAACCCGAGCCGCCGTACCGCTCGTCGACCGCAAGACCGGTCCATCCAAGCGCCACTTGCCCGCGCCACAGGTGTGCAGGATGCGCGGTTTCGCCGTCGAGCGTGGCGCGCGCCGCCTTCAGCGCGTCCGCTCGGCGTAGGTAGCCACTTGCGGCATCGGCCAGGTCGCGGTGCTCGTCGGTGATGGCCAGCGCGGATGTCGTCACGGATCAGTCCTCCAGCGGATTCTCTGTCGACGGGTCTCACCGAGCCGGCATTGTCTCGACGAGACGGGTCGGATACGATCCTAATCATATCGGACGGTTGTCGTCGGAAAGAAGGCGGTTCACTCGATGCAGACGGCCATTTGCGACATGTTGGACATCGAATTCCCGCTGTTGGCGTTCAGTCACTGCCGCGATGTCGTCGCAGCCGTCAGCAGAGCCGGAGGCTTCGGAGTCCTTGGCGCCTCGTCGCACCGACCAGACGATCTCGACAGGGAACTGTCCTGGATTGACGACCAGGTGGGCGGAAGACCGTATGGGGTCGACATAGTCTGCCCTGAGAAGTTCGACGGCAAGGGAATGAACCTGACCCTCAACCAGATTGAGGCAATGGTTCCAGGCCTACACAAGGACTATGCGACGGCGCTCCTGGCGGAGAACGGCATCTCTCTCGACGACATCGGCGACTCGGCGTTCACCAGCGTGGTTGACGTCGGCGACGAGATCGGCGAGAAGCTGCTCGATGTTGCCTTCCGTCACCCGATCAAACTGATCGCCAACGCGCTCGGCGTGCCGCCGGACTTCATGATCCAGCGCGGCAAGGCTGAGGGTGTGCCGGTCGCTGCGCTGGTCGGCGCCAAAGAGCATGCAATCAAACAGGTTAACGCTGGCGTCGACATCCTGGTCGTTCAGGGCACGGAAGCGGGTGGCCACTGCGGCGAGGTGACGACGCTGGTGCTCGTGCCCGAGGTCATCGCAGCAATCCGGCCCGTCCGTGAGGTGCCCGTGCTTGCGGCAGGGGGGATTGTCACCGGTCGCCAGATAGCGGCGGCTGTGGCGCTTGGTGCCGCAGGAGCGTGGACCGGGTCGGTCTGGCTGACCACCGAGGAAGCTGAGACAGCGCCCCACACCGTTCAGAAGATGCTCACTGCGACGTCGCGTGACACCGTGCGGTCCCAGGGGCGCACAGGAAAATTCTCCCGGCAACTTCGTTCGGATTGGACGGACGCGTGGAAGCCCGAGGCCCAAGGCCCCGGCGCACTGCCACTGCCTCTGCAGTCGATTCTGTCCGAGAACCTGCTTCGTCGTATCGACGTGCTGGCGGAGAACGGACACGAAGGTGCTCAACGCCTGGCCACCTATTTCGTCGGGCAGGGAGTTGGCCTGATGGAAAGGGTCAGGCCGGCGGCCGACGTCGTCCGCGAAATGATGGAGGACTACCTCGACGCTGTTGTCCGGCTGTCCGCAACGTTGGCGAATTAAGGTGGCTGCGATTTCTGAACTCGATCCCCGAACGCCGGTAATCATCGGTGTGGGGCAGGCAGCCGAGCGCATCGAGGACGCTGACTACCGGGGTCTTTCACCCGTCGAATTGGCCGCAAAGGCCGCCCAAGCCGCGATCACCGATACCGGCGCGGGCTCCCTGGTGACCGAGATCGACACCATTGTCACGACGCGGCAGTTCGAGGACTCAACACCGGGCGCGCCTGCGACACTGGGAAAGTCGGCGAAGTTTCCTCTGTCGTTGGCCGATAGGCTGGGATCTGCGCCGAAGCGCGCGGTCCTCGAGGTTGCCGGTGGCCAGTCTCCACAGCACCTGGTGAACGAGTTCACTCGCGACATACTCAGTGGCCGCTCCGATGTCGTGCTGCTGGCCGGCGCCGAGGCGATCTCGACGATCCGCCACTTGACGAAGGCCGATGGCAAGCCGGACTTCACCGATGATCCCGAAGATCGCAACGGGGTGTTCGAAGACCGAGGCTTTGGATTGAAGGGTCTGGTGAGTCTTGAGCAGGCCAATCACGGGCTGGTCAATGCACCGGTGCAGTACGCGCTGTTGGAGAACGCTCGCCGGGCGATGACGGGATTGTCGCGGGACGACTACCGGATGGCCATGGCCGAATTGTTCGCGCCGTTCACGAAGGTCGCAGCCTCGAATCCGTACTCGGCGGCGCCCGAGGAGCGCAACGCCGAGGACCTCGCCACGGTGACCGAGCGCAACCGCATGATCGCCGATCCGTACACGCGCTTTGTCGTGGCGCGCGATCAGGTGAATCAGGCTGCCGCGGTAGTGCTTACAACGATTGCAACGGCACGCAGGTTGGGTGTCAGCGAGGACAAGTGGGTTTTCCTGCACGGCCAGGCAGACCTCCGTGAGCGAAACCTGTTCGAACGCAACGAGTTGGGCGAAGCGCCCTCAGCGGTCAGCGCGATACGCCACGCGCTGGACATCGCCGGACGCGGTCTCGACGACATCGACTTCTTCGATTTCTACTCGTGCTTTCCGATCGCCGTCTCCAACGTCACCGAGGCGATGGGCCTGCGGTCCGACGACCCACGTGGTCTCACCCTCACGGGTGGGCTGCCGTTCTTCGGCGGCGCGGGCAACAACTACTCGATGCACGCCATCGCCGAGGCGGTGTCTCGCGTCCGAGAACAGCCGGGTTCGTCCGCGCTGATCTCGGCCAACGGCGGAATCATGTCCAAGACGTCGGTTGGGATATACAGCACCACACCATCTGCCCTGAAAACGGACGCCAGCGACGAACTGCAGTCCCGGATCGACGAACTCGACAGTCCGGGGCACGTCGCGCATCCGACGGGCTTGGCCACGATCGAGACCTACACGGTTCAGCACACCCGCGGCGGAAAGACCGGCATCATCATCGGGCGACTGGACGTCGATGGCCGACGGTTCATTGCCAAGGTCGCGACGGGCGAGGACGAATTGATGGATCTGCTGGAGCACACAGACCAGCCGATCGGCCAGCGAATCCATGTCACTGCCCACGGGTACGGAAACCGAGCCACGCTACCCGGGAGCGCCGTAGTGGCCTCACCCGCGCCGGTACTGCGCGATGACTACGAATACGTCGCTGTCCGTCGTGATGGTCCGCTGCTCGAGGTCACCATCAATCGCCCCGATCTGCGCAACTGTCTTCATCCGCCCGCGAATGAGGAGCTCGACGAGATTTTCGACGCCTACTTCGCGGACCCAGGGCTGTGGGTCGCGATCATCACCGGCGCGGGTCAGAAGTCGTTCTGTGCGGGCAACGACATGCTCTACTCAGCTACCGGGAAACTGATGTATGCGCCGCTCAACGGATTCGGCGGTCTGACTAGTCGTAAGGACATGCCCAAACCGGTGATCGCCGCAGTCAATGGATACGCGATGGGCGGCGGCTTCGAGATCGCACTGGCATGCCATCTCGTCGTTGCCGACGAGGCGGCGAAGTTCGCCCTCAGCGAGGTCAAGGTGGGTCTGATCGCCGGTGCGGGCGGAGTCGTCCGGCTACCCCGGGCCATCCCGCCGAAGATCGCGAATGAACTGATCCTGACAGGCCGAAAAATCGGAGCCGAGGAGGCACAACGCCTTGGCGTCGTCAACCGCGTGACACCAACCGGTGAAGCGTTAGGCGCGGCGCGCGAACTCGCGGCCGAGATCATCGCCGCTTCACCCACCTCGGTGCGGCTCTCCCTGACGCTGATGGAGCAGACCCGGGGAATCGCGGATACCTACGATGCCGTCACTCATCCGACCGATGTGATCGACGAACTCATGTTCAGCGCCGACGCCCACGAAGGAATCAACGCATTCGCGAGGAGGCGCGCACCGCAATGGAAAAACTGCTAGACGCCAACAGCTCGGCGCTGTTCGAGGACTCGGTCACCCGCGTCCTCGAAAAGCACTGGGGCGACGCGATGTCCGCCGGAATCGCCAACTTGGCAGCGCTGTGGTCGGAAGCGATTCGGCACGGCTGGTTCGATCTGGCCTCTGGCAACGAGCTGGGTCTGGCCATCGCAGCCAGCCGCAGGCTCGGTCGGGTTGCCTGCCCGCTGCCGCTGATGGACGGCTACGTCGGCGCCGAACTCTTCGACTCTGGAATCGACGAGGAGATCCGCCTAGTCGTGACCGCGGGGCCGGCTGAGCTCATCGACGCGGGTGGCGCGGCGACACATGTGCTGGTCGTTCCCGGTTCGGGCGGGCGCGCCGAGATTCGCACCGTCACGACCGTCGTCCCCGCGCCGGGCCTTGCGATACCGGCATGGAGTCAGGTCACGTTGGGGGAGATGGTCGCAGCGCGCGACATCGACGTGTATCAGGCCGCACGGGCGCGGTCGTTGGTTCGGTTGGGAAAGGCCGCACGAGCGCTGGGTGCCGCCGAGCGTACTCATCACCTGGCCGTTGAGCATGCCAAGAGTCGCATGCAGTTCGGGAAGCCGATAGGCTCGTTCGGAGCGGTCCAACAACGAATTGCACAGTGCCAGATAGAGATTCGTGCGGCAAACCTTCTTGTCGATGACGCTGTGCGCGCGGTGCACGCCGACGACGAAGCCGGTCTGCTAGCTGCCGAGATGGCGGTAACCTACGTCGCCGAGATCGCGCCAAGGGTGCAGTTGGCTGCTCACCACACGTTGGCCGCGATCGGCTACTTCGAAGAGCACCCGGGCCCGTGGTTGTTCCGGCGGGTGCAGGCAGACATCGCCATGCTGCACACCATCGAGCCGGCGCACGGTTCGATCGGGGATGTCTTGATAGAAGGCGGCGGAGGGCTACCTGCGATAGACAGGGGCGTCGACGGGGAGGCTCTACGAGCGGAATGCCTTCAGTTGATCGCGGACACCGATTCTCGTGACAAGGCGATGACGCCGTCGATCGTCAACCCCCATGCGGTCGCGGCGATGGCGGAAAAAGGATGGTTCGGCTTCGGCTGGCCGCACGAGTACGGTGGACGCCTCGCCTCGATCGCCGAGCAGGTCGTCCTGAACGAGGAGGCCACCTATCATCGCGTCGGGGTCTTCAAACCGTTGGTGGCAGTAATGCTGCTGGGAGCCTCGATACTCCGGCACGGCACGGCCGAACAGAAGACTAATTTCCTTCCGATCATCGCGTCCGGCCAGATGGATTTCTGCCTGGGATATTCCGAGCCCGAGACGGGCAGCGATCTCGCGTCGCTGCGCACCCGCGCCGTGCGCGATGGTGGTGAATGGGTGATAAACGGACAGAAATCGTGGACCAGCGACGGGCATGTCGCCGAATGGGTGTGGTTGGCCGCCCGGACTGACCCAGACGCGCGGCCGCGGCACGCGGGTATCAGCGTGTTCCTGTTCTCGATGAACACCCCGGGCATCACCGTTCAGCAGCACAAGGCCCTGTCGGGGGAAGTGTGCTGCACCGTGTTCTACGACGATGTTCGGGTTCCTGATTCGGCTCTGATCGGAGAGGTTGACGGAGGCTGGAAGGTTATCGTCGACGCCCTTGCGGGAGAACGTATCTCGATGGGGAACATCGCCGCGTTCCTGCACCGTCAACTCGATGACCTCCTCGATCATGTACGGTCCGACCCTGACCGGTGGGTCGGACCGCGAGGCTCGGCCAAGCGCGCACTGATCACCGAACTGGCCGTTGGCATACAGGCCAACCGTTCGCTGGTCAGGGCCGCCGTGGAGGCCAGTGCCTCCGATCTCGGGGCGATGTTCGATGCGGCGATGGCCGGCGTGATGGGTGGTGATCTCGCGGAGAAATTCGGCGCGGCGACGTTGTCCATCTTCGGGCCGATCGCCGCATTGGCCAGTGCGGACGGAGTTCCAGGCGCCGGGGCATTCGAATACGGGTTGCGCCAGTCGATCATGTTCGTCGTCGGCGGAGGCACCAACGACGTGCAACGCGGCCTCATCGCCCGAGGGCTGGGCCTACCGAAATGAAAGCGTCGGCATCACGCCGGCTGTTGATGGCCGGAGCAGTATGGGCCTTCATCAGCGCAGCAGCGCGATCCCGTCATCCCGATCGCATTCTCCAAGCTCCGCTACCCGGTCTCACGTCCGCGGCGACCATCGTCCCGTTGGCCATCGTCAGCTTGGTGGTGAGCGAGTTCCCCATGCACGTGCTGGCCGTCGAGGCGGCGGCCGCGGCGGCGCTGGTATCGCGCGGTGCGCTTCGCCGGCGGCGTGGACTGTTAGGCCTCGGCCTGGCCGCGGCGGCCTGGATGGGTCTCTTTGGCGCTCGGCGCGATGCTCTGCGCGCGCGACGGGTACTCACCGAAAGCCTCAGCGCCGCATTGGGAAAAGACTATTTGGTTCACCTCGAGCATGACGGCCCGGCCGACAACAAGGTCAGCTTCCGGCAGATCTGGTTTCCCCGGCTCACCGAGCGCAAGCGGTATCTGCAGAATGAGGATCTGTCTTACGGCGACTGTGGAATTCGCAACAATCTGGACATCTGGCGGCGCAAGGACCTTCCTCTGGACGGACGGGCTCCGGTGCTCATCCAGATTCACGGCGGTGCGTGGGTCAAGGGAAGTAAACGCGGGCAGGGCTATCCGCTCATGGCGCACATGGCCGAGAAAGGCTGGGTGTGTGTTGCGATCAACTACTCCCTGGCGCCAGCTGCGCGTTGGCCCGCCCACATCATCGACGTCAAACACGCGATTGCCTGGGTCAAGAGCGAAATTACCTCGTACGGAGGCGATCCCGACTTCATCGTGGTGACCGGAGGATCGGCGGGGGGACACTTGAGCGCCCTCGCGGCTTTGAGCGCAAACGATCCCGTCTTCCAGCCGGGCTTCGAAGAAGCGGACACGTCGATACAAGCCGCGGTTCCGATGTATGGGGTGTACGACCTTCTCGACCGCGCAGGCAATTCACCAGCTCAGCAAGGGCCATTTCTGACCCAGACCGTGATAGGCGCCTCGCTGGATGACGCCCACGACGTCTGGGACAACGGCTCACCGCTGTCGTGGATCCGGTCAGACGCGCCGCCCATGTTCGTGCTTCACGGCGGGATCGACACCTTCACGAACCCCGGGCAGGCAACTGCCTTTGTCGCCGCGCTTCGACGGGTGTCGAAGAACCCGGTCGCCCATGCCGAGCTCCCAGGGGCGCAACATCTGTTCGACGTGCTGCCCTCGGTTCGTACTGCTGCGACGGTCGCCGCCATCGACGAGTTCGTGTCTTCGGTCCGGGCAGGCGTCAAAACGGGGGGCAGCTCGTGAGCCGGGGTGTGTGGTTCCGGATCGCGCCGTGGCCATGGAGTCGTAGAATTACTGACGCGTCGCGTCGGTATTTCAGGTGTGCGGCGCCGCGCGCCTGCTCAGCCGTCGCCGCGGCTACGGGAGAGGAACCCATGACCACAGATGTTCATCTGTTGGGTGCGACCAATGGCAGCGTACCGACGGTGGAGGACCTGGATGCACTGCTGATGGCGCAGCGAAAGGCCTATCTGTCGGAAGGGCCGCCGTCGGTCGAGGTGCGCAGGGATCGTCTGGATCGTCTGGTTCTGATGCTGACCGAGTCCGCCGATGCGTTCACCGAGGCCCTGAACGAGGACTTCGGAAATCGTTCCGAGGTGGCGAGCCTCTTGGCCGACGTCGCAGGAATTCTGCCCGAGATATCCGGGACGCGACGCAAGCTGAAGTCCTGGATGCGACCCGATGTCATCAGGTCGACAATGCTGGCGGGTGTGCCCACCATCGTCGAGAAACGGCCGCTCGGTGTGGTCGGTGTCATCGGACCGTGGAACTTTCCGGTCAGCCTCACAACGCAACCGGCGGCAACGGCATTGGCCGCGGGCAACCGGGTGATGATCAAGTTCTCCGAGGTGACTCCGAACACCGCCGAGGTGTTCGCCAGTGCGGTTGCCAGGCGTTTCCCCGTCGACGAGATGGCGGTCGTCAATGGCGGGCCCGAGGTGGGGGCGGCGTTCAGCGGGTTGCCGTTCGATCACCTGTTCTTCACCGGATCGCCGGAGGTGGGGGCATTGGTTGCACGGTCCGCCGCGAAGAATCTGGTACCCACGACGCTGGAACTCGGCGGGAAGAATCCGGCCGTGGTGAGTGAATCCGCTGATGTCATGACGGCGGCCGAGCGCATCATGGCCGCCCGTTTGGTCAACGGTGGGCAGCTGTGTCTGTGCCCGGACTACGTCTTTGTTCCGCGCGCGAGAGTCACCGAATTCGTCGAAGCGGCGAAGGCGGTGGCGCAGAAAACCGCCGCCGCGCACGGCGGCGCGGGCATTGTCAGCATCATCAACGACAAGAACTTCGAGCGCGTCAACGGCCTCATCGAGGACGCGCGTGCCCACGGTGTAGACGTCCGACAGGTACCTGCCCCCGGCGGCATCGTCAGGCGTATTCCACCCACGATCCTGCTCGGCGTCAACGATCAGATGCGGGTGGCGCGCGAAGAGGTATTCGGCCCCGTCCTTTCAGTCTTCCCCTACGACGACATCGACACGGTGGTGACCTACATCAGCGCGCGGCCATCCCCCCTCGCGGCCTACTGGTACGGCGAGAAGGACGGCGACTTCGACGAGTTCCGCCGCCGCGTCGCCAGCGGCGGAATGACGGTCAACGACTTCGCGATGCACTGCGGGATACACGTGGCACCGTTCGGCGGTGTCGGACAGAGCGGTTGGGGTTCCTACCACGGCAAAACTGGCTTCGACACCCTCAGTCACCATCGGGCGATCACGACAAGCCGATTGCCGATCAGCATGGCTGATATGCTCACCCCCCCGTATTCATCGGCGATGGCACGAGGTGTGCGCGCTTACGTCGGTCTCCACAAGCGGCGTGCGGCAAGAAGATTGGCTCGGCACCGGTAGTGACGACCCGCCCTGTGTTAGGACCGGAGGCAGTGGATAAAACTGTCGTCAACGGTCGCGGCCGGCCACGCGACCCGCTGCTGGAAGAGCGGGTTCACGACGCCGCATGCCGGTTGTACGGCCGGCTCGGCTGGGCAGGTATGAGCATCGAATCGGTCGCCCGCGAAGCACGGGTTGGGAAGTCATCCATATATCTGCGCTGGCCCGACACCGCATCGCTGGTGATTGACGCGCTCACAGCCCAGATCGGTATCCCATTCGACACCGATACCGGCTCGGTGCGAAACGATCTGGAAATTCTGGCTCGTGGCATCCTTGCGTTGCTCGTCAGCGATATGGGCGAGACCCTGGTGAGGTTGTCATCCGAGGCCAAATCGGTCCCCGAACTGGCGCCGAGGTGGCAGGCCTTCGTCGAAGGTCAGGTGTCGGCGGTGCGCAGGATCATCGAGCGCGGGGTTGCGCGTGGGGAGGTGCCCGCGGATGTCCCAACAGACCTGATCCTCGACGCGCTGGTCGGCGGTGTGCTGATCCATTACCTCACGTCGCCTGATTCACGTGCCCTGAAGAAGCCACGGAACGCCGAGCGCTATACGGCGCAGCTTGTCGACTTGGTGCTTCGCGCTGTCGCGCAGTGACTCGAACGCAGGGCTTTCGATATTGCTGGACGGATTCCGTCCGTATAAACTGAAGCGGCGTATTATTTAGATAAACGTGATCCAGAACATACCCGGGCTGACCAACGGTTAGGGGGCAACGCCGCACTCATGGCCAATAAGCGCATTGCAGCCACACAGGGCGCGGCAGCACCGCCTGTGCCGGTGAACGCCCGAATACGATTGGCCAATCATCGATTCAAGTTGCCCGATGGACGTCCCGTTGGATTGTCCGTCGGCGGCAGCGGTGTGCCCCTGGTCTTCTTTCACGGCATCGGGATGAATCGGCGGGTCTATCTGCGGCTGCTGAGTCGCCTCCCTCAGCTGGGCTTTCTGGTAGTCGCACTCGATGCGCCGGGACACGGCGAAACCTTCGTCCCGCGGGCCGGTGCGAGAAGTTTCGCCGCCAGGACGGCTGCCACCCGGGAAATCCTTGACGCCCTTGGTATTCGGCGCGCCCTTCTGGTCGGTCACAGCATGGGTGGGCGTACGGTGGCCGACCTCGCCGGGCATTCGCCCGAGCGCGCGCTCGCCGCGGTGCTCATCAACCCCGCATTAGGCGAGGCGTTTGACACGTCGCGCGGGATGTTCTCATCACCGCGGGAAACCGCCAGCGCATTGCTATCAGGGTTGTACGACACCGCGCTTGACCGCATCGGTCTGCGAAGACTTGGCTTGGTCAACCATTTGAGAATGCTTGGCGGGCGGTCCTTCTACAACTCCATCCACCCACGCCTGTTCTTATCGATCGCCGCCGCCATCGTGCGGGACGATCTCAGCGCCGTCGCGCTCGATCTCCTGCGTATGAATGCCCTACCCGTCGCACTCATGCATGGCGAGAAAGACCTGATCATTCCGGTCGAGTCGGGAATCAACGCCGCCCAACTCAGCGGCGCCACACTGATCACCTTGCCCAATGCTTATCACTCTTGGGTCCTGCCAAGTCCGTGGACCTTCGTCGAAATTCTGCAGCAACTGATCACGCTAGGCCATCTTGGAGGGGAATTGCAGCGCGAACTTGCGGGGGTGGGCGACAGCGGGATGGATACGACGACCCTCAGTCGGTACTACCAAGACGACGCCCCGGTGCTGGGCATGACCCCGGCTGTGCAGGTTATCGGCAGATCGCAACCACGCGACCATCGGCATTATCACGCATTTCAGATTCGGGACGCGCAGACGGCACCGTGACGTATGGAGGAGGGCCACATGGACGCTGACGTCGTAATCGTCGGGGCCCGCTGCGCCGGATCGGCGGCGGCGGTGGGTTACGCGAAGGCAGGTCGGCGGGTCGTCGTGCTGGATCGGGCGCGCTTCCCGTCGGAGACGATCTCGAGCCACACGATCTTTGGCCCAGGCGTTACCGAATTGAAGGCCATGGGCGCGTTCTCACGAGTCGTCGATCTCGAGCCGCCCGAATATGTGGGCATTCACGTCGAATCCAGCGACGGTGACGCGCCGACGATTCTGCGGCTGCGGGTTTCCCAAGGTGCAGAGCACGAGCCGACCATCTCGGTTCCGCGGCTATTGCTGGATGAGCAGCTGGTGGCCACCGCCCGCGACGCCGGGGCGGAAGTCCGCGAAGGCGTCACCGTCATCGACGTGCTGTGGCGAGGGGGCAGGGCATCGGGAGTTGTTTACGTGGATCCCGATGGCAATCGCCAGACGATCAAGGCCCCGCTGGTCGTCGGGGCTGACGGCCAGTTCTCCACGATCGCCGATCTCGTGGGTGTGAGCACCCCTTACCGTTACTCGCACAGCAAGCGGTGCGCGGTGTACCGGTATGTGAAAGATCTTGCGCCTGAGCCAGACTCGTCGACCGTCTACCACTGGCGTGACGGCACATCGATGGGCTTCGGATTCCCCACCACACCTCGCGGCACGATGATCGTGATGTTCATCGCCGACCGAGGCGAATTGGACCTCGCACGCAGGGATGCTGAGGCGTATTGGCAGCTCAAGCTCCAACACCACCCGTCGGTGGCGGCTCGGTTGGAGCTGACGTCCGAACCGACCCCGGTGCGGATCACTGACGCGCTGGCGTCGTACTTCAGGACATCGAGTGGGCCGGGGTGGGCCCTGATCGGCGATGCCGGTCACTTCAAGGACCCCATCATCGGCCAGGGCATACGCGATGCCCTGTGGGAGGGGCGCACACTGGCGGAACACACGGCGAGTCTTCTCGAAAATCCCGCTGAATTGGACCGCGCGATGCGGATCTGGGAAGACACCCGCGACCGTGAATGTCTGCTGGCGTACCTAGTTGCAGTTCACGAGTCGCGGATGGTGCCGGATTCAGGGGGCCTGCGCGCGGTCGCGCAGCAGTTGTCAAAGGCCGATCTGCCCCTGTTAGAGGCGGTCGCGGCGCGTGACGGCACGCTCCGCAGGGTGGTGACGCCCAAGGTGGCCGCGAAGACGGTCCTGGCGGCACTGCGCGCGTCCGATGACCGGCGTTCCTGTGCCGCTGACCTTGTGTACGAGATGGCCCTGTTCGGGAAGATGATCTGGAACAGCCGCCGCAGCGGCTTCCGAGACACGACGTCGGTCCCCGCGCTGGAGAACATGGAGGAGGGGTGGCCACGCCAAGACGTATCCCGTTCACCTGAACCCGCGTTGCGGTCGGGTGGCTTAACGGGCGTCGGGGTCGCGCAGTGAGCAGGCGCCTCATCATCGCCGCGGTACAGCCGAAGCTGGAAGTCGGTGCACCCGAACGCAATCTGGAGCGGCTGGAAACCCTCATCCGGGATGCGCACCGGGCACACCAGCCCGACCTGATCGTGTTGCCTGAGGCGATGACGTCACCCAACACGATCGACCCCCGGGTGAGGCAGGTGCCGCGGCCCATCGACGGCGCTCCGCTTAACCTGATGTCGTTGCTGGCCCAGGAATTTCAGTGCTGCATCGCGGGCGGCTTCCTGGCAGTTCGGGGACGTCACGCGTACGGCACTTACGCGCTTGTGGAGCCCGACGGTCGTGCGCATCTGCACGACAAGGACATCCCCAGCGCCACGGAGAACTTCTACTACCGTGGCGGCGACGACGATGGAGTCACTGCGGTTGCCGAGTGGGATCGACGCCGTGTGGGCCTGGCCAGCGGAATGGAGTGGGCACGCGTTCGCACGGCGCGCCGACTTCGAGACGCAGCAGTGCAACTCGTCATCGGCGGTCAATGCTGGCCTTGGACCCCCGAGGAGGACCGGCGCGGGCCTGTCGGGCGATGGTTGCGCGAAGAATACGTGCGGTCTCAACGTCAGTGCCGCGAAATCCCGTCCTTGATGGCCCGGCTGGTGGGCGCCCCGACGGTGATGGCGTCCCATGTGGGCCCCGTCGACATGTTGCAGATCCCCGGAGGCACGCGCTTCCTGTGGAAGACCGACATGGTTGGCGAGACACACATCTGCGACCGCGACGGTTCGACGCTGGCACGGCTGTCGCGGTCCAACGGTGAAGGGCACATCGCTGCGCGCGTCGAACTGAACGCCGCCGCGCCCGCTGATTCCCTACCCGACTCCTACTGGACAACGGATATCAGCGCGCCCATCACCGCGGTCTTCCATGCCTCCAATGTGGTCGGCGCAGCGGCCTATCGCATTCGGACTCTGAGAAAGCAATTCCCCTGGCAGACAACGGCTCACAGCGACCTGCCAGATGAGGTACCCCCGCGTGTTTCCGTCCTCAACAGCACGCAAGCCGGCAGACTGGCCAACTTCGCCACCAACGTCGTCGCGGTGCAACGCCGCGAGATAGTTGCGGATGACGTTGTGCACCTGACCCTGAGCAATCAAGACGGGACACCACTTCCACGTTGGAAGCCCGGCGCACACATTGACCTCATTCTGGACGACGAGACAGTCCGCCAGTATTCATTGTGCGGCGATCCTGCCGACCCGACCTATGAGATCGCGGTGCTTCGCGAGCCGGATGGGAGCGGCGGTTCGGCATGGGTCCACGACAAGATCGCCGAAGGTGACCGATTCCAAATCCGCGGTCCGCGTAGCCATTTCCGTATGGCCGATTCTCCGCGATATCTGTTCATCGCCGGCGGAATCGGGATCACGCCCCTGCGGCCGATGATCCACAGGGCCGCCACCCGAGACAGTCAGTGGCGGCTCCTCTACGGTGGCCGGACAGCGGCGTCGATGGCGTTCGCGGACCAGTTCGCGCAGCGCTATCCCGCGAATATCGAACTGCATCCACAAGATAGCGACGGATTGCTCGACCTCGACGCCGCGCTCACCGACCTCGAGCCGGGCACGCTGGTCTACTGCTGTGGCCCTGAACCACTTTTGAATGCGGTCGAAACACGCTGCAAGGATCTACCCGACGGCACGCTGCACATCGAGCGTTTCCTGCCTCGTAAGGACCAATCGCATGATCCCGACACGAGCTTCACTGTTCAGCTTGGACGTACGGGCCGAACACTGACGGTGCCCGCCCATCGAAGTGTCCTTGATACCTTGCTCGATGAGGGCATCGATATGGACTACTCGTGTCAGACGGGCGTCTGCGGGACATGTGAAGTGGCCGTGATCGAAGGGACGCCCGAGCATCGGGACTCCATCACGTCGGCGGCCACACGAAATGCGGAGGAACGCATGATGACCTGTGTCTCACGAGCGCGCACCGCGAAGCTCATCCTCGATCTGTGATCAAGTACGAACGAGAGGAAGGTGTCCCAATGGAGTTGGTGCCGAACACAAGTGGCAGTATCACCATGGTCGGCAAGACCGTCGACAGTTTCGAGATCGATGGCCGCACCCTGCCGATGCCGGTGCACATCCGCCACGCCAAGATGGCGGGGGCGATCTTCTTCTGTAGCGCGGCGGCCGCAGTTCGTGCCCTCGACGGAACACCATTCAAACCATTGAAAATCGGCGGACGTGCGTTAGCGCTTCTCGCGTGCATCCAATACATCGATGGCGACCTCGACTCCTACGACGAGTTCGGGGTGGAACTGGTTGTTCGAGGTCCCGATGGCAAGATTGGCGCATTTACGCTGGACCTGCCGGTCACGGCTTCATTCACTCGGTCGGCCGGACGTGCCGTATGGGGACTCCCGAAATTCGTCGTGGATGGCGCTATCGTCGCCGAGAAACGCCAGACGCGGTTTGAACTCACAGACGGCGATGAGTTCATCATGTCGGGTTCAATCGCCGGGCGCATACCGGTACCGGGCCGGTTCTCGGCGAGCATGAGTGGCTGGTCCGTCGGGTTGGAAGGCGCCAACAGCGGAGCGGTCCTGCAGACACCATCACGTTTGCGACTGAGCGGCGTGCATTTCAGCTTGGGCGGGAATCGAATCGCCCTCGGCCAACACCCAATGGCTGTGGCCGCTCGATCTCTCGGTATGAGCGGTCGCCCGTTCTGCACGATCACCGCGCAGCATATGGAAGCAGAAATCGGGGGGCCCGTCGCCCAGTGAGCAGACCGCTAGCCCGTCCTATGGGTTGACGGTTGGGCAAAGTCACGATCCATGCAACCTGGATGGTGGATTAGATGCGACAATCGGCCCATGACTGTTTCGGGCTCAGACGTCGTATCGAATCCGACATCGGGCCAGCTCGTCGCGGACTCCATTCGCCGGAACATCATTCTGGGCGAGTTCCGTGATGGCGATTTCCTCCCAAACGAGACGCAGCTGTTGGCGCAGTACGGAGTATCGAGGCCGGTGCTGCGTGAAGCGATCCGGATCCTGCAGTCGGAATCGTTGCTCACGATCAGGAGGGGAAGTAAGGGTGGCGCGCGCATCAACGCGCCGCAGCCCGACCCCGTCGCGCGGCAGGCCGCCGGGCTGCTGCAGTACAACCAGACGACGGTCTTCGACGTGTTCCGCGCGCGCTCGATCATCGAACCGCCCGCGGCCCGGCTGTTGGCTGAATCACGCACGCCCGCAACCATTCAGCGGATACGCGAAGCCCTCGATAACGAATCGAATTCACTCGGCGACCCACGAAAATGGGGGCGCGCCCACGCCCAGTTCCACATCCTTGTGGTCGAGCTGTCCGGGAGCAACACGCTGGCCCTGTTCGCCCACATCATGGGCGACATCACGGGCGCGCATACGAGTGCAGTACTGCACCATGCCAGCAACGAAGATCAGATACGCGTTGACGCAGATCTTGCCCACCGCGTCCATCGAAAGCTTGCGCGCCTCGTCGAAGAAGGCAAAGGGGCAGAGGCCGACGAGCTGTGGCGTGCCCACCTCGAGGAGACCACCGACAAGATGCTCGAAACACAGGGCTCACGCAAGCTGCTCGACCTGTACTCGTAGTGTCGGCCTAGTCGGCCATCTCACGCGCCCAGCGAGGCAGGCTGTATCCACTGTCGAACTGCCACAGGTCTTTGACGCTATCGCGAGTTGTCGGGTCGGCGAGACGGCGCGCCATCTCGGCGAGCCACCTGCCCGGATCGGGCATCGCGGTGGTCCATGCGCGAATGCGTCGCGAATACAGTTGGCAATCGGCTCGACGGTGAATCCGTACCCACCCAGTGCCTGATGTGCAGTCGACGCCATCAATCGTGCTGCACGCTTTGCCTTTGCGCAGCCATCGCACACGCGTACAGCGGGGGAGCGCCATCGGTGGCGGTCAAATAAGTGGCGTGGCGGACGAGCAGATCGGCCGCGTCAACAGCGGTGGCCGCGTCGGCAAGGGGATGGGCCACCGCCTGGAATGCGCCGTCCGGCTGGCCGAATTGCTTGCGCTCGGTGGTGTACTCGACGGCATAGCGCAGCAATGACTATGCGGCGCCGACACAAATGGCACCGGTGCAACATGGTTGCCTAGTTCTATAGCCGCGCGGACGAACAGATACGGATCGGCAGGCAGATCCCACAACCCGAAGTCGCTGAGCGTGCTGTCAAGTCGTTCGATGTTCCCGTCCGCAGACTCCGCTTCGCGCGGGGTCTCCGGCGTGCACTCCTTGGTGAGGATGGCAGCAAGCGCCGCTGCAAGTTCCTCAGCCTCTTCAGGCCAGCGGTCGTCGAACATAGTCTCCCACCCGCGCCGGTAGTGTATTACTACATAGGTATTACCAGGTTATACTAATGAACCAGGGAGGAGTGGCGGGATGGCCCCTGGGGCCGGAATTCAGCTACCGGACATCGACCTGAGCGGCGACGACGCCAGCTTCGCCGATGAGCTGTCACAGTTCCTCGACGAACACCTCGACGGGTTCAAAGCCCGCTTCACGGGCGCCAGGGAAGCGGACGCACAGATGGCGGTCGCCCGCGAGTGGCAAGCGGCGATGGCCTCCGGTGGTTGGGCCGCGATCTCACTTGGCCCGAGGAATATGGCGGTCGCGCAGCGACCTCGCGTCAGCAGCTGGCATTCCACCTGACCTGCGCGCAGCGGCGCGTGCCCCCAATGATCGGCCGTCAGGGCGTCGCACTGTGCGGCCCGACCCTCATCGCCCACGGCACGGCGATGCAACGCGATCGGTTCCTCCCGTCGATGCTTGATGGCCGGGGTTCCCGCCTGGTCGGGCGGAACAGCCGATGCTGCCCCGCAGCTACGTGGAATACAACGGAACCACGTGTGCGGTCATGTCGGATACCAGCACCTACTGCTCGCGGGGTCCGTACAAGTTCTTCATCACACCGACGCAGACGTGGCTCAGCCCGCCGTAATCGGTACGCAGGTGTCGGCGAAGTTGTAGAGCCGCCGCGTGTTCAGTTCGACGATGCGGTGGACCTCGTCATCCGGGATGTCACGGAACACGTCGGCGGCTCGCTTGCGGCTGTGCGGCCACGCCGAATCAGAATGCGGATAGTCGCATTCCCACGTGATGTTCTCGATGCCGATGCGGTACCGATTCTCCAGGCCGTGCACGTCGTCGATGAAGCAGCCGAAGATGTGCTTTCGGAACAGCTCGCTGGGCCGGACGTATTGGTTGACGTTCTGATAGAAGCGATGCTTCTCCCACACTTGGTCGCAGCGTTCGATCAGATAGGGCATCCAACCGATGCCGCCTTCGGCGAGCGAGAACTTGAGGTTCGGGTGGCGGTGGAACACCGGCGAGAAGACCAGGTCGGCGGCAGCGTCCATGGAGTTGGTGCCGAAGAGCGCGATCATCACCGCCATCGGTGCATCCGGTGCGGTGATCGGCGCACTGCTCGACGAGCCGAAATGGCATGCCAGGGGCATGTCCAGTTCTTCGACCGTCGAGAAGAATCCGTCCCAATGATCTGTGTGGAACGACGGCAAGCCAAGGGGGACAGGGTTTTCCGTGAAGCAGATGGCGCGGGCACCCTTGGTGTGGGTCCGCCGGGCCTCTGTCGCGGCGGCGCCCGGATCCCACATCGGGACCAGGACCGCCGGGATGAACCGGTCCGGCGCCGTTGGGCACCATTCGTCGAGCACGAAATCGTTGTACGCCGCAACGCACGCCGCCGCCAATTCCTTATCGGCAGCCCGAGTGAACACTCGACCTGCGACACCGGGGAACGACGGGAAGCACATGGCGCCCCATACCCCGTCGATGTCCATGTCCGTGATCCGCTCGACGGGGTCGTAGCAACCCGGCAGCATGTCATCGAACCTGACGGGTTCGAAGCCGTACTGCTCGGGTAGCTTACCGGCCACTGCGTTGAGGCCGATCGATGGGAATCGATTGCCTTCGTAGTGCCACACCTGGTTTGGCGGCTGACCGTCGGCTTGTGGCTCCTCGACGATGTGCGGGCCCATCTCCTGCCAACGGCGTGGCAGGCGGTCGGTCCACAGGTTGGGCTTTTCGATCAGATGGTCGTCGGTGGAGAGCAATTTCATCCACGGCTGTAGCGGCATTCAGATACCTCCCGTTGGTTGCGTTGGGGCAGTCGGCCGATTGCGAGTCCCCAAGTGTGCGATGCGCGCGCGCATCGCCGAAATCCGTTGCTCTGCAGGCGAAATCGTGTCCTCGCCGGCGTCGTCTGCGCGTAATGTGGCGATTTCGCCGAGCGCGTCCTCGAGTTCCGATTTCAATCGGTTGAGCGCGTCGTCGAGGGTGAGCAGGTCCGCATCCGTCCAGTCGGAGGCACGTATCTGATGGTCGCCTCCCTCGGGAGTGAACGCCACCGGGAGGGTCAGCGGGGAGCGGAAGCCGATGCCGCGGATCTCGGGTGCCTGCTCCGTCGTGTCGAGTTCGATGTCGGGTATCCGCCGCAGCAACTTTTCTACGACGACGCGGGTCTCCATGCGCGCCAAGTGCATTCCTAGGCACGTGTGGGGGCCATGGGCGAATGCCACATGTGCGTGCTGGGGACGGCGGATGTCGAAGAGATCTGGCCGGTCCCAGCGGCTGGGGTCCCGGTTGGCGGCGCTGATGTTGCAGGCGACGATGGAACGCGGTGGAATGCGCACTCCGGCAAGTTCGCTGTCGGCGACAGCCACTCGGTTGAGTGAGGTCAACGGTGGCTCCCAGCGCAAGCCCTCTTCGATCGCCGCGTCGATCAGCTCCGGGTTGTTCCTTAGGTCCGCCCATTGATCTGGCTGTGTCATAAGGGCGAACAGGAGGTTGCTGGTGGACCGCGACGTCGTCTCGGCTCCTGCGGGCAGCAGGATCCGGACGAAGTTGATGATCTCCTGATCGCAAAGGTGCTGGCCGTCCACCTCGGCCGCGATGAGCTGACTGATCATGTCCTCGCCCGGGTTGCGGCGGCGTTCGGTGATCTGTGACGCGATGTAGTCCGCCAACAGCTTTGACGCCGCGAGGGCTTTCACAGGATCGTGAAATATCAGGATGGTGTCGACCGCCCAAGCAGTGAACTGTGCAACGTCGCGACGCGGTAGTCCGAGAAGCTCAGCAATGACATAGACAGGGAACAGCAAGGTGAGGTCACTGACCAGGTCGGCACGACCCAGTCCGGCAAACCGGTCGATCAGTCCGTCGACGATTGGCTCTACCACCTTCTCGCGGAGCGGTTCGAGCGCCTTGCGCCGGAACGCATACGCGATCAGGTCGCGGTAGTGGCGGTGTTGTTCGCCGTCCATCCCAAGTAGCGTTTCGCCCCAAACCTGGCCAATGGTCTCATTGTGAATCGACGATGAGTACACGTCCGCGTCGCCGAAACCGCCACGCACTTCAGCGAATCCGAGCAGGCTGAACTGATTTCGATCCGAGAACACCTGCATGGTCCGGTAGTCGGCAAAGCCCGCGATCTCGGACTGACTGCCGGGTTGTACCGGACACCGGTCTCGCGCGGCGCCGATGGGGCCGTGCAGGTCTCGGACTCGAGTGCGCGGCGAGTTATTGGTGAAGTCGATGATGTGATCGCGGAAGGACTTGTCGTCGGCCGAGCGGATCCAGGAGCGTAGCTCGTCGGAGCTCACGACGAGCCCGTCGTTTCCACGATGCGCCGGGACAGCACCCAGTTGTCCTGCTGCGGCGCCGGGCCGATTGCGGCCGCTGTGATGTAGGGCAGGTCGAGCACACTTCGGATTCCCGCGGGCGCGGCGCACACCGCGGGAATGGCGTTGACGAGGTACATCGCCGTGCCCCACAACGCGGGACGCGTTTGGACACCCAGCGGATCAGCCAGATCGAGATGCAATCGGTAATTGGGCTGACCCTCGACACCGACGCCGTAGCCCTGCTCGTACTGCCACTGGGGGGCCAGGTCACGGCGCAGGCGGTTGACGTGTTCGACGCGAATGCGTTCGGCTCCGTCGATATAGCCCGAGAGCCCGAAGCGGACGGCGGCGATCGAACCTTCCGGAATGTGCATGGCGGGGACATCGAAATCTTCGGGCGCCAAGGATGTTTCGAAGAACTCCTCGATGTGGTCAAGTGTTGCCCCGAGGGCCTGGGCTATCAAGCGCACCGATGGACCCCAGACGTGCGTGATGCCGCCTGGCGTGTCGAAGCGTGCGCCGTCCTTTGTAGGCTTTCCGAAGTTGAACCAATCCAGTTGGTGGCGGGGCAGGGGGTCGTAGTCGCGCACTTCGTAGACGGTCATCAGCGATATCGACTCACAGATTCCCGACAGCACGACGGCCATGGTGTGTGAGGCGAATCCGGCGTCGATCCCGCCGTAGAAGAGGCTCGAATTACCTTGTCGGCAGGCACTTTCGACGTCGTCACGCAGCGGATGATGCCACGACGGTGGGTGCACCAATCCTGCGTCGCCCAGCGTGACAACGTTGACACCGGCCGCCAGCGGCTCGATGACCGGTTCCAGCACCCGCGATGGCCCGACGTGGACGATGCAGTCGGGCCGCAGGTTCAGAAGCTCCGCGGTGCTCTTGGTGGCGCGGATGCCGGTGTTGGGCCAGCCGATCAGGTCACCGGCGTCGCGGCCGACTTTCGCATCATTCCACACACGCACACCGACCAATTCAACATCGGGACGGCTGATAATGCCGCGCAGCGCATAGTGACCGACATCGCCGGTGCCCATGACTGCAACACGAAGAGGCCGTGTCGTCGTGGTCGTCATCGAGGTAAACCCTTCCCTTCGAATCGATCTCGCTCCGTCCACCTGCGGCTGACGAGTCCGGCAAGATCCACTCGGTCGCCGAAGCAGAGTTCCTCGAATGTCAGGGCGAAGGCGTCATCGGCGGTATTGAGGCGGCCTTCGGAGACGATCCGGCGGCCCCGTTCGGCGACGAGCAGCCGGACGATGTCGAGGACGTCTGCCCATACGGTGCCTGCCGCCTCGCCGTGTTCCGCCAATCGGGCCGCGAGTCGGCCCCGGATGCCGTCTGCCGTGTGGGCTCGCAGATTTGCCGGTGGGCAGACGGGCCTGCCGTTGTCGAATGCCGAACTGAGTTCGCCGCATGTGAGAAGCAGGTCATCGAACTTGGCGTGGCGGCTCTTCGCGATGTTCAGAATCGCGGCCGCAGTGACCGACCAGATTGCACACGCCTGGATGGCCAGGTCGCGAGCGAGTGAAAGCCGCGACAACAGGCGCTCGTCGCTCATCGTGGCGAAGTCATGGATTTCGTGCCGGATGCGGGCCGCCTCCGCGCGCAGACCGTCTGATTCGCGGCGAACGGCCAAGGCGGCCAGGCACAGTTGCACGGCCCCACGAGCGCTCCTGCGTCCAGACGTACGCCGCAGAGCCGAGCCATCCGGTTCGGGCAGGTGCAGGAGATCCGATATCAGGGCGGCCGCACCACGAGCCGACGAGAGCGCAAGGTCGAGGGTCAGTGCGCGAAGAGGGCCTGCCGGCTTTCCGTGCGCAGTCGCGGCGCGATAACGCCGATCGCTGTCATCGACGATCGAATCGAACTCGCCGCGCTGCCCATCAGGTAGCGCCGACCAGGGAATCCGCCAAGGAGCGTCTATCTTGCGTGCGCCGATATAGACGGACTTGGCGAACACGCGCCCGACGTCTTCGGCGGCTTCGCGTCCGGCCCATCCGCAGACGAAGCCCCAGTCCTCGGTCATTCGGGTGGTATCCACCACGGGTGGCCAGATCAATCCGTCGAGGGTCGCAGGCTCGATGTTCAGGAGGTCATGCTCCCAGCTGAATCGCAACGCGCGGTCCATCGCCGACCGCGGCAGCGTGACCACGTTGCGGTGAAGTTCCTCGGCGAACTGCCGAGAACTCAGCACCCCAGGTGCGGCGAGATTGACGGTGCCGGTTCGTTCGGAGAAGCAGGCCTCGGCGTGAAACCGAGCTACATCCTCGGGATGAATCAACTGCCACCGGGTGTCGATGCCGCGAACAGCGGCGAGCATCGGCATTCCGAAAAGCCGGCCCGCATAGCTCACGGTGTTTCGTCCCAGGGCGATAGCAGGGCGGGTGATCGTCGCGGTCACACCGGAATCGGCGATAATCGACTCGACCTCGGCCTTCTGCGCGGCGTAGTAGATCCTGGGATCGGGTCGCAGCGGATCGTCTTCCGTGAGGAACGGGGGGTTGTCGGCGTGCGACCCGTAGGCCATGACCGACGACGAGAAGACCAGTCGCAGGCAGCCCGTGCGCTTCATGGCTTCCAGCACATTCTCGGTGCCGCCGACGTTCACGGCTCGGTTCTCTTCTTCTGTCGGCAATGGCTCGAGTGCCCAAGCGAAATGGACGACGACGTCGGCCCCTTGCATGGCTCCTCTGACCGCGTCGATATCGCGGATGTCGCCCGCGACCGGTGTCAGCTTCGGGTCATCGGGTGGACGACGCGCGAATGCGACGACCTCGGCGCCCCGCGCCAGCAAGCGGCGTACGACACCCCAGCCGAAGTCGCCGCTGGCTCCAGTGACCAAGATCCTCACGACTCCCACACTACAATCTTTAGCTAGTAATCACTAGCTTCAGTGAAAGAATTCGCTATCCTGCTGCGAATGACCACGACGCGTCGCAGCACCGCCGAAGTGCGTGCGGATCTGATCGCGGCCGCGGGTCATCTGTTCGCGACGCGCGGCTACGCCGGCACGTCGACCAAGGAGATCGCGCAGCGCGCGGGTGTGTACGAGACATCGATCTACACCCACTTCGGTTCGAAGGCAGGGGTGTTCTCAGCCGCCGTTGTCGAGCCGTTTACGGAGTTCATCGAATCCTTCGGACGCGCTCTCGCCGACCATCGCGGGGCCAGCGACGCGGCCCTGGTCCGCGCCTTCGTCGACTATCTATATGACGCGCTCGACGAGCATCATGACGCGGTCATGGCATTCGTCCTTGTGATGGGGGAGGCCGAGGCTGGAGACGCCCTGACGCAGGCCAGGGCAAGTCTCGATGCGATGTTCGAGCATTTGCGTGAGGCAGGGAGCCGTCGCGATGCGGCTGCTGGTCGGCCAGGACCGGGACGGCCGATCACTCAGCGGCTGATGATCGCGCTGGTGGTCGCGTCACAGGCTTTTGCACCGTGGCTGTTTCCCGACGAGGTGTCCAAGCAGGCGATCAAAGACGCGATAGTCCAAATGCTCCTTGAGGGAGTGCGCACCCCAGTCGAAGGTTGATCCACCGCCTCTCTATGTTGGTTTAGAGAATCTATATTTCATGGAGGTTGTCCGATGCCGCGCATTCGAGTGGTGCAATGGGGCGTCGGCAACACCGGGAAGGTGGCGTTGAACGCAATCCTGCAATCGGATCTCCTGGAACTTGTCGGGGTGTGGCTACACAATCCCGCACACCGCGGACTGGATGTGGCAGACCTGGCAGGTCTGCAGGAACCGGTCGGGGTAATCGCTTGCAACGATTACGAATCCGTATTGGCATCGCGGCCCGATTGCGTGTGCTACATGGCGAGCGACCGTGGCCGTCACGACGAAGTCATCGGCGAACTGTGCGCGCTTTTGTCGGCGGGTGTCAATGTCGTCGCTACCACCCTGCCGGTGCTCGTACACCCCGCGGGTGATGGACCTGATGTGTGCATCCGACTCGAAGAGGCCTGTGCCGCCGGCGGATCAACGTTCTTCTGCACCGGCATCGAACCGGGTTTCATGGCCGATGCCCTGGTCTTGCACCTCACAAGTCTCTCTCGCGACATCACGCGGATACACGTCCAGGAGGCAATGGATGTCAGCGGGTATCGGGTGAAGGAGTGGCGGTCCGGACTCGGCAGCGATGTCACCACGGACGCGGAACGCTATGTCCCTGGACACATCGCCCGCAGCTGGATGGGTGTGATGCGGATGCTGGCGAGCGGTCTCGGCGCTGAGCTGAGCAGAGTCCACGAAGAACGCGAGATCGCCGCGGCGGGACGCGAGTTCACTGTCGCGTCCGGTACGTACAGCCCCAGTCAGGCTGCTGCACTGCACTTCCGGGTGATCGGCGAGGTCGGCGGCGCGCCGATGTTCGTCATCGAGCACTGCTACCGTCTGCTCGATGACGTGCGGCCAGACTGGCCTCAGCCGATCGATTCCGACCGGCGCACCAGCCGGATCCGGATCGAAGGCAGCCCCGATATCTCTGTCGATGTCGCACTCGGCGGAGTCGGCCTCGACGCCACCGGGCAGGGCGTCCTCGGCACCACGATGCGCGCCGTCAATGCGATACCGGTGGTCGTCGCTGCACAACCGGGCGTGTCCAGTCCGCTGGAGCTACCGCTGATCACCGGTCGTGGCTCTGTCCGTGCGAAAGCAAACCCCGGCCGCTGACGCTCTCCGGTCAGTCCTTGGTCGATCGGGACAGTAGGGACCACACGTGCTCGATATTGTTGACGCCCAAAACTTTTGACCGGCCGTCGCGCGATGCCTCCAGATGGGTGATCGAGACATAGTCGATCAGGAAAGTCCCGGCCCACCCTGGGGTGTCGAGGGCACGTTGCAGAAGAATGCCGATGACTCCGCCGTGACAAACCAGGGCGATCACGTCCGTCTTCCCCGCGGTGCTTGACAGGTCATCAGCGGCAGAGGTCACGCGGTGACGAAATGCATCGACATCGACGCCATCGGGAAGTTCACCACGTAGGAGGCGTGCCCACCCTTCAGGATCCTGGACGCGCATCTGCTCGATTGGCAGGTAGCCGGGTAAGCCATAGTCGTATTCGGCAAATCGTTCGTCGACGTCCACGGGGAGACCGAGTGCGGCGGCAAGGGGTTGAGCGGTTTGGCGCGCTCGGGCCTGCGGGCTGGTGATCACGCGCGTGATCGTGTGTCGCGATAGCGCCGCAGGCAGGCGGGCGGCCATCTCGTGCCCGAGCGGTGACAGCGCGGGGTCGGTTCCCGTTAACGGCAGCGCATGCCGAATCAGCAAGAGTTGCAAGCGATCGCCTACGAAGCGCCAACACTGGAAAATTCGCTGGACCGCGAATCTTCTCGGGACCTCCCGTTGATAAACCCTGCTCGAGCCACGACGAAGATGGCTACCACGGCGCCGACGGCGGCAACGTCGAAAAGGAGGAATGCGACCGTGCCGTTGGTGAAGTTCATGTCCATGACCGCGACGTTGTCCAATGCCCCGACCACCGCGCCGAGAAAGTTCCCCCACGCATCTGCGATCAATGCCCACATCAAGACCCGACCCGTCAGTGGCGACATCTTCAGCTGAGAGGCCACCGCAGCAACTGCCAGCGCGAAGATCGCGTTGACCAGGCCTTCCATATGCGCAAGTTCCCACATCGCCGATGTGCCAGGGACATGGAACCAGAGCGGGCGACCCGCGTCGAGCTTCTGCGCTTCGTTGTAGGGCATTCCTGCGATGCACGCGCCGAAGACGACCAGCATCGCGTTGAACGCCACCCAGCCGACTTTGTCGCGGGTCATAGCTTTCCTCTCCCTTATATAGAGAATATATACCCACCGGATGTCGTCCGAATATCGTTCCTCCACGAAATCGGTCGCGGGTCGCTCGCGCTCGCCAACGGCCGATCGAAGCGCTAGTCCAATCCTGTAAAGAAACCTAACGATATGATTCCGTGGCCCTGATTTTGGATGTGATCGACTCGGAGGATCGCGTGGCACAAAAGGACTTCACGGAGCTTGCCGCGATCCGCAGAGCCGTCGACACGGCGCACACTTGCTGTCATATCGCCATTAACTGATGCACTGTCAGTGAAATATAGGCCAGATCGTAACCGCTTCGAATCGCGATGGGCGCCGGCCCGCCCGAGGTGCTGTCGGCTTTCGAGAACCGCTTCGATGTCGACTTCCAGCAGGCCTACGGAATGACCGAATGCTCGATGGTGCTCACGTCACCCACACCGACAGCGCAAGTGGATCGCGCTGCCCTACAGGAACAGCGCCGACTCATCCCGAGCGCGAATTACATTGGTGTCCCGCTCGGTGATCTCACCGAGATCCGCTTGCTTGATCCCGACGGCAACGAGGTGCCAGACGACACCGTCGGTGAGTTCGTCATCCGGTCGCCAGGAATGCTGCGCGAGTACTACCACGACGACGAGGGCACACGTCAAATCATGCGCGACGATTGGCTTTACAGCGGCGATACGGGGTTGCGGTCCTCGCGCAACGACGCGTACTACTACGTGGATCGCAGCAAGGACATGATCCGACGCAGCGGTGAGAACATCGCACCACGGCAAGTCGAGGAAGTTCTCGTGGCTCATCCAGCGATCGCGATGGCTGCGGTCCACCCCGTGCCGGACAAACTTCGGATGCAGTCGGTGAAGGCGGTGGTGGCCACGGCCGATGGCTGCAGCGTGACCGCCGAGGAACTGTGGCAATGGTGTGACGACCGGCTCGCTGACTACAAGGTGCCTCGTTACATCGAGTTCGTCGAGCAGATGCCGCTGACCTCGACCGGCAAGATCATCAAGTCGAAACTGCGC
>Ga0073928_10002291_pt1 | contig 33488 bp, 32 predicted proteins | sample PaiPotPPA55metaG_FD_76969 | JGI IMG/M metagenome (GOLD analysis project Ga0073928, IMG submission 76969) | Iron sulfur acid spring bacterial and archeal communities from Banff, Canada, to study Microbial Dark Matter (Phase II) - Paint Pots PPA... ...
AGACCCGCGCATCTGCCCAGCGTTTTTGCCATTTTGCTTCGATCGCTTGTGGGTTGTATTCCGCCACTCTCAACTATCCCCTTTGCCCAACTATCCCCTTTTTCGTTTCCCGCTCGCCCCACTTACTTTTTTCGCCTTCTTCGCCGTCGCCACGCGCTTCGCGCTCGCTGCGCGTTTCGCCCTTGCTACAGGTTTCGTCGTCGCCACGCCTTTCGTGGGGTTCGTTGCGATCGCCGCGACCTTGGCTCCCGTTCCACTCTCGGCAACATTTGTCATCCCGACCGAAACAGGCCGGCGCTTTTGCTTTTCTGCTTCGCTCCTGCGAAGCAGGCGGCCTGCGAAGTGGAGGGATCTCTCTTCGCTCTTCTTCCTGATCTCCTCCGCCCCCCGCCGCGCCGCCACTGCCGCATTCCTCTTCTCCACAGCCCGCTGCACATCCATCTTCTTCTTCAGCGACGCCGTCAACATCGAAAATCCCTTCTCCGCCGCAGGAGCAATATCCTTCAACCCCGCCAAATCCCACAACGCCGCCACATTCTTCCGGTCATCTCCCGGATCATCAATGGGCGTCTCCGCGATAAACACCCGCCCCGCCAAGCCCTCCGGCGGCGTGGCACTCAATCGCGGGTGCTGCAAAATCCTGCGGAATGCCTCCACCCCAATCTTGCCTTTCCCGATGTGCTGATGCCGATCCACGCGGCCGCCCAGCGGAATCTTCGAATCATTAATATGCATCACCGGCACGCGTTCCAGCCCAATGGTGTTTTCAATCTGTCCAATCGTCGAAGCCAATCCCTCTTCACTCCGAATGTCGTAACCCGAAGCAAAAAGATGCGCCGTATCCAGGCACACATCCACCGGAAACCCATTCAATCCCGCCAAAACTTCCGCCATCTCCTCGAGCCGCGAACTCAAGCACGTCCCCATCCCCGCGGTATTTTCAAGCAGGATCCGCATCCCGCCCAGTGACGCCCGCTTCGACGCCTGCTTCACCGACTCAATCACCGTCGCCACTGCTTGCGCGCACGTCGCTTCGCCGCGCGTCCCGGGATGCACCACCAGAAAATCCGCCCCCAACGACATACCGCGTACAATCTCATCGTGAAACGCCTGTATCGACCGCACCCGCAACATCGGTTGCGCCGACGCCAGGTTGATCAAATAATTGGCGTGAACGACCAGCGGCCCAAGCCCCAGCTCCGCTCGGCGAGCTCGAAAAGCCTGCGCATCCACTTCCGGTATGCGCGCCGACCCGCCCTGCCACTGCCTGGGATTAGCAGAAAATATCTGTAGCGCGTTGCACCCCAGCTTCCGCGCCGTTTCCAGCGCGTTCCGATGCCCGCCCGCAATAGAAGTATGAATCCCGACGCGCGTGCTGCCATCCAGCCACGCCGGCGGCAACGCCTCCGGCTCAGGCTCCGGGCGGTACTCGTCTTCGGGATCAAACTCGGTAAGCCGCGTCAGGGGTTGTGCTGCAATGCTCAATGTAAAATTTCGCTCACTCATAAACCAGCAATTATAACACACGCGCCAATTCCGCCTGTTCGCCCAGAAATCCGGATAATGGGTCCGGTTTCCGATAATCGCGTTTAAGTGGCTTGCGCTGGATATTTATAGCCAAGTCCCCGTCAACGGCATTCCTGCAATGAAACCGGCTGCCGCCAGCAGCCAGAGTTGCAAAATGACTAAACTCAAGGCAAACCAACGCAGTCCTTTCATCCTCCAGACCCAGTAGCTGCCGAGGATTAGAGAACCAAAATCAATGAGGTCTTCTGCCCGAAGCGCCCAATAATTTGGTCCAGGGAAGGGGTTCTGCTGCCAATCAACCCGACCTAAGACAGCAATCGTAAGCACCGCCGGGAAGAATAAGAATTGCAGAACGACAATGGCGTAGGTCTGTTTCCAAATCGGCTTGTGGAATGGCCGTTGACGAACTACGGATGCGACCAGGCCTTAAACCAAATAACAATGTGCCGTATACAAACGGTGGCTCGTAGAGAAATTCGAGACTCCAACGCAAGTAGGGCCAAAACGTCAACCAAAAGTGCGCCATTTTATAAATGTGACGCTTACGGTAACGTTTGGCAATATGCGGTCAGAACGGTGTGTCAATGCCGCTACTAAACTAATGGGCTGAGGTTAAATTCCTTCAGCTTGAGCCCCACATCACTGCGGAGTACCATCAGAATCTGGAGGGCATATGATTAGCTCACCTTCACTCCCAGTTATCTTCACGTGTTCAGGCTGCCTCCTCGCTTTAATTGTTGGAACTGCCTTTCGCGTTACCAATTTGCTGGGCGGCGTCGCGCGATTTGGGTTCTTGCCAAAAGGTCTAACCCGCTGGCTCTACGATGTGAAGGGCACCGACTCGACAAACTGAACGCAGCATCTCAGCGCGCACAAGAACATTTAAGTCGCGTAAAGACTTAACAAAATTCTATCAATTCCTTTACCGCCGTCATTTGCCCCCTCCGCGCCCCAACAGGTAAACTGCACTATTCCTCATCCTAGCCCGGAGCAGCCATGTTAGTCGTAATGCAGTCTCACGCCACCGAGCCGCAGATTCGCGCTGTTTGCGAACGCATTGAAAGCCTCGGTCTTAAAGCACATCCGATCCCCGGCGCCCTCCGCACCGCCATCGGCATCACCGGCAACAAAGGCGCGCTCGACCTTGGCGTCCTCGAATCCCTCCCCGGCGTAATCGAATGCATCCCCGGCGTAATCGAATGCATCCCCGTCAGCAAGCCCTACAAGCTGGTCAGCCGCGACGTCAAAGAAGAAGACACCATCCTGCGCATTCCCACTCCTTGCGGCGACGTTCTTTTCGGCGGCAAACACGTGGGCCTGGTTGGCGGGCCTTGCGCGGTAGAAACCGAAGAGCAATGCTTCGCCACCGCTGAAGGCGTCAAGAAAGCCGGCGTAAAACTTTTCCGTGGCGGCGCCTACAAACCGCGCACTTCCCCTTACAGTTTTCAGGGCCTCGGCGAAGACGGCCTCAAAATTCTCGCGCAAGTCCGCAAGCACTACGGCCTCGGCATCATCACCGAAGCCATCGACAACGAAAGCCTCGACCTCGTCGAAGAATACGCCGACGTTATCCAGATCGGCGCCCGCAACATGCAGAATTTCTCTCTGCTCAAGCGCGCCGGCCGCGCCAAAAAACCCATCCTCCTCAAGCGCGGCATGTCCGCCACCCTCGACGAGTTCCTGATGGCCGCCGAATACGTCCTGAGCGAAGGCAATTACAACGTGATGCTCTGCGAACGCGGCGTGCGCACATTCGCCGACCATTCCCGCAACACTCTCGATCTGACGATCATCCCCGCCGTTAAAAAACGCAGCCACTTGCCCATCCTCGTCGACCCCAGTCACGGCACCGGCAAACGCCACAAAGTATTGCCCCTCTCCCGCGCCGCCGTGGCCGTAGGCGCCGACGGCCTGCTCGTCGAAGTCCATCACGCCCCCGACCAGGCCCTCTCCGACGGCATGCAATCCATCCTCCCCACCGAGCTAGCCGAGCTAGTCTCGGAAGCCCGCCAAATCGCCGCCGTCCTCCACCGCGAAGTCAACTAATGCCCAGCAGTCACAGCGAAATCAACCAATGCCTGCCGTTTTACTTTTATCCGTTGCGCCCCCCGTGCCAAACTCTCCCCGTCGTGGTCTACCACTCCTATATGATGGCCAGCGCCTCGGGCGTCTTATACATCGGCGTAACGAATCATTTTGAGCGGCGAGCGGCAAAACACCAATCAAAGCGCACCCAAGGATTCTCGAACCGTTACAACACCACCAAAAACTTGTATACTTCGAACCTTTCAGCAACATTCGCAACGCCATAGCGCGTGAAAAACAATGGAAAACTTGGCGCAGAGACAAAAAAATCGCCCTAATAGAACGCCTCAATCCGCAATGGCGAGACCCAAGCAAAGACTTCAACCATTGAACGGTGCCAAAAATAAACTCGGTTCGACAAAATCATTTCAAAAACCGCATTTCGGAGTAAAAAAATAACCGTCCCGCACATTAATAAACCAAAAAACAGCAAACACCGGTCATTCCGAGCGGAGCAGACCGGCTTTTTCCCCCTACTTCGCTCCTGCGAAGTAGCCGGTCTGCGCAGTCGAGAAATCTCTCTTCGATGTATCCGTCGTAGCACCCCACAGCTCTACTCCGTTCTTTCTCTTGCAAAAATAAATCAGCTTCCGAACATCAATAAATGACCCGCCCCCGCAACTACCGCATCTTCTCGCTCCTCGGAATTCTCCTCGCGGCCGCCCTGATCCTCCTTCTTTTCGAGCATCGCCCCTCCTTCCTCCGGCCCGGCCTGCGCCTCAACGCCTACGTCCCCACCTCCGACGGAGCCCTCACCGTAGTAGACCTGGTAAAACTCGGCGCCATCGCCCACATCCCCATCGGCCAAAAATTATCTGGCGTCCGCGAACATCCCACCCGCCCAGAAGTCTGGGGCGTCAGCACAGCAGAAGGTTTTGTCTGGGTTCTCGACACGCGCACCAATCAACTCACCTCAAAGGTCCCAGTAGGCCCGCTACCTTACGCGCTCGACTTCTCCCCTGACGGCGCCCGCGCCTACGTCACCTCGTCAGGCAACAACACGCTAGTCGCCATCGACTGCCGCACGCGCGCCATCCTCGGCTCCGCCAAAACCGGCCGCGAACCGGTCCTAGCCCGGAGCACTCCCGACGGCAAAACCGTCGTCGTGGCCAATCGCGGTGACGCCACAGTGTCTCTTCATGACGCTGCGACTCTCGCAATGCGCGTCACCATCCCGGTCGTCGCGCGCCCAGAAGACATCGCCATCATGGCTGACAGCTCCATCGCCTTCGTGCGCAGCGCCAGCGAAGCCCGCATCTCCGTCGTCGACCTGCGTCGCGGCGTCCTTCTGACGCATCTAGAACTCGCCGGCCGCCCCACGCAGATGCTGCTCAAGCCCGACGGCGGCGAACTCTACCTCATCTCCCCGGAAGCTCACGGGCTGCAGGTCATCAACACCGCTACGCACGAAGTCGGCGACTACATGGCGCTCGGCTCCGCGCCCACACGCGCGATTCTCAGCGCCGACGCCAGCCTGATGTACGTGAGCGACACCGCCGCCAACCGCATCATTCCAGTCGATATCGTGGATCGCCGCCTCGACCGCGCACCCGGCAAGGGTTTCCCTGTCCCCGCTGGCCAATCGCCCTCAGCAGTGCGCTTCGATCCCCAGGAAAATCTTCTCCTCGCCGTCAATCACGACTCCGGCGACATCGCCATCATCCGCGTCCGCACCAACTACCTAGTCACCATGATCCCCGTCGGCGCCAACCCCACCGACCTAGCCGTCAAACTCTTCTAATATTTTTAGTCGCATCGCATTTGGGGAGTGAGTCACTTTCCTATAGCGGGGGTTCTAACCAAAGCTCCAGTCGCAGAACTGATTTCAACGCGAAGATTCTCGTTTTCATAAGGAGCACTCCATTTGAATACCGTGGGTTGGCCATCGGTGATTAGGTTTAAGCTCTTTGAATGAGAATCCTAAAGGCTATCTTTACAATTGCGGGATGCGCGTTCCTGTTCGAATTCCCTCTGCGAGCTCAATCGAGAGATACGAACTGCGACCGGTCCCTGGGCCTTGTCGACATGGGACACATCGCGTCGAAGGGTCGCCTGCAAGAGGCAGGAGGCCCTCAGACAAGACATATTATTGCTCTCGGGAAGAAGGCAATTCCGCTACTGATTGCTTGCCTCCCAGACGAACCAGCAACTAAAGAGTCCGTCATGGACTTTTGGCCGACAACGGCGGTCGGGGACATTGCATTTTTCTATCTATGCGATTTGTTCACGGATTCAACGTGGCAGCATTCGACCATCGATGGGGTGGTCACCTTCCAGACCGTGGCAGCCGAATCTCCGGGCTCACCGGCGTGGAATGCTTGGTACACATTTGTCGAGAAACACGGCAGAAGGTACGTTCAAATCGCCTGGGCAAAAAAGTGGAAGGAAGACGGATCAGCCATTGTCTGGGATGAAAAAGAACAGTGCTTCAAGATTACTCGATCCAGGCACTAATCCCGATTACCACGGTGGTCTCAATAGGTCATCGAGCCCATCAAGCGGCCGACCTTGCGGCCTAAGCGGTGCCTTAGCTCGGCATCCGGGACACGCGGGCAATACTTTGATCATGCAGGAAAACAAACCACGTGCTAAGCATCCAATATGAGGGGCCATTGGAGGCTGTCAGCTGAGCCAGATCGTACGGAAGAAGCGGAAGAACGTTGCCACCCGGGTCCGCAAGCATCAAGCGACTGTGAGCGTCATGCAGATACTCGAAGATAAGCGAATCGTCCGCCATAACCGACTCTAGTTGGACGGCGCCTTCGGGGTAAGGTGCGGGCGTAATCCATTTGCCGATTCCGTTATTGAAATTAAAAGCGGCCACAACCGGGACTTTGTTCAATGAGCCCATAACGAACCCGTTGGAATGTTCGCCGATGAGGAGAGCATCGCCATCGGGTGGCGAAGCCGGTAGTAGTGGGATTGAATAGTGGTTACCGGCCTTTTGGGTGAAGCGATAAATTCGCCCCTCTGGCTGGCTTGTGGCTGCAGGACCATTACGGTATACGTTACCGACGACGACAATGGAAGGAAAGAGTAGTTCGTCATCGTCATTGCCGTCCGGAATTGCGCGTTCGCTCGCACCGAAGCGTTGCATCGGTGTACTAAAATTGGGACCGGTGTACGAGGCCGAATCCAAGGTAATGAGCGAATACGTTCCGTCGTCGCGAATTTGCATAGCTTGAAGAGTCGCGGAATATCTTAATGTGGAGGTGCTGGTGTCCAGAGCATCAGGGTGGTTTAGGTCGGAGGCAGGCTTGCAAGGGAGCCCATCAAAAATTACGGCTTGCACCAAGATGGGAAGATAAGCAAAGTTGGCTGATGTGACGACGAGTTTACCGTGATCGGACGCAACGCTATCGGCCCCAGCAATGCGGTTGGACACGCCGTTTGCTAAGGAACAAACTGGAGTCGCGCGGCCTCGTACGTCCCTCTTTTCCCAGTTGATCCCTCCCTTCACCGACATCGGCACGTAGATAATAAACTTAGGTTGCCCGGTATCGGGTTCCAACCCAACCAGTTGTGATGGTCCTTGTTTCTGGTCCTCCAGCAAATACACCAAGCCGGTGCGATCTATGGCGTAGTCGGACAGCTTGAATTGGGGCGCCAGATGATATGCCCAAGCTTGATGGCCCTTTGAATCAAGGCAAATTACAGAGTTATCGTTCTCATCGGCGACTAGAACCAAGGCACCGCCTCGATCATCGCCCGCAAGAAGCTGAACAGACCTTGGGTCTTCTGCAATTGGCCACACCCACTTCTGCTGGCCATCTTGGTTAAATGCGCGAATCCGGGCCCCATCCCCAACGTAAAGATCGGGCGTTCCGTCACCGACTCTAACCGATTGCACGATCTTGCTTAGGTCTTCCCTAGCCCCGGGCAATGCTGGGGAAGCCCAACGCATAATGCCATCGGGGCGTGTGCCGCTAGAAAAAACCGTCAGTTCGGCGTAGGCAGAACGTCCGCGCGAAGTGGCAACAATCCTTGTTTGACCAACGGCTTTCGCCACAAGCAACGTGGGAGTACCGTTCTCACCAGGCACTATTTCGGCCACGGACGCGTCAACGATACTCCAGGCCACGTCCGCAACCACAACACCGGCTGCATCAAGTAACTGCAGAGGTTGCTGATCCGTTGGGGGCATGCTTACCACACTGGGGCTGACGAACAACAACTCTGAATTCCCGCGAACGGCGCGCAATCCTGGATTCTTGACACTTCCCGGAACTGTCGCAATTACACCTTCGCTTGGCCCCTTGACCTCATCACAACGAATAATTTGCGCGGAACAGAGCATCAAGAAAGAGCAGGAAACCCATTTCCACCGTCCTCCCATCTCTGTTTCGCCCTCCAGGTACACATTGCGGTTCTGGTACAGGCTCGACAACATTACTGTCGTACTATCGATGCCCGATCAGCCATCGTCCATTGTTAGGTAACGATTAGTCCAAAACCCCGCGGACGTGGCCGTCAAACTTTTCTAATATTTTGTAATCGCGTCGGAGAATGTGTCAGTTCCCGATAACGACTACCCGGCTTTGGTCATGCGGCGGGAGTACTCTCGATGGAATCGGCGAGATGGATATACACTGGGTTTCGGAGTTAGGGGTCATAGAAGGTTTCCAGATGAAACGGATTGCGGCTCTCTCATTGCTGGTCGCCTTGAGTGTTCCATGGCCGATATCGGTCAAAGCTCAAAGTATTAGTGTCGCAGAAGGTGAGCGCCGGTCCCGGAAGGCGACCAAGAAGCAGGAAAAAATAAATAAGAAGGCCGCCAAGAAGCAGCGGAAAGCAATGAAGAAAGCCACGAAGGCACAACGGAAAGCGGACAAAAAGGCCAATCGAAGTTATAGATAACGTTTCGCGTTTGTCGAGCATTTAATGGAAAACTGGTAAGTCGCGTGACGTCAATAATCAATTGAAACGAAAATGACTGGCGCTATGGGCACCATGACGAGGATTTACCTTCGACCTCTATGAAGCACCACGGAGCTCCGGTTCCGTCGCACCTGACGACCCAATGGTCGTAGTCGGGGTGCCTGCTGGATGCTTGGGAGTTCGCTTGCTGCTCAATGAGGATGAGCGACTTCAAGACTTCGCGAGCAGGCTTGTGGTCGGCTTCAAACCTGACTTCCGCCATACCCCAGGGAACTCCTGCCACTAACGATTGACAGCAACCGATGTGCAACCCTGCCTGCTTAGCAAGTTCGTCCGCTATCAGATTTGCGTGTTCAGCAATGCTACGGGTCCCCGAGGAAATCGTCACGTTGCGATCTAGCAGTGGCAATACATCTTCAAGGTCACCCTTTGAAGTCCGCGTCCTTGTGGGTACGAGTGCATAGTCATCACCGTTCACATCCAGCCGATACTCGTAGGGCATTTCCCTGTTTGCGGCATCTGCCAACTGACGCAACAGACCCGCGACATCGTCTGGATGCCCGTTTCCGGAGGTCGAAAATCGGACCTCGATGGCGTGGCGCTTCATGATGTCATAGTGAATGTTGTCGTGCTGCTCGCTAAACGCAGGGTCCGCAACAGCAACGTCTTCGGTATCGCCGGGAAAGGCCCACTTTGGAGCTTCGACGCTCACGTTGACTCCGTAGCGATCTGCGATTGTGACGCCAATAGCCAATACTGGGTCCCAGGAATTGGCTCGAAGTGTTATCTCATCCCCATTTTTTTCGACGGAAGCGCAGTGATCGGGACTCGGCGCACCGTCCATGCGGGAAGTCGCCAACAGAGCGGCAAATAGAAAGACAGAGCCACGCATGTCAGCAAGTATAGTACAGCGGTGTAACTTCGTGATGCAGGCCTACCAATTGCCCACGGAAGATACCCTAGGCGGGGGTAAACTTGGCGGATCACGAATATCACCCAACGGCCCGAGGACGAGAGATTGAGCGCGTGGAAGAACAGCCTTGTTGTGCTCATCGTGATTTTCTCGGCCGTCACGTTCCTGATCTTTCTCGTGACGGGATATACCGCGCTTTACTGGGCTTGGACGCGCGGCAATCTGGGGCTGGCTCTGCCTTATCTGCCGTGGCCAGGAATTTCGGAATGCTGGCCATGGCTGGCGCCGCTGTGGCTCTCGGAATTTTGTTCTCATCAAAGACGTTTCCGGTTCCACCAAGAATGCGCCTTTTGCTTTCGCTGCTTGCCACGGTCACGATCGGCTTCTTTTCTGAATTCAGAAACGAGGGCAAGTTTTATTTCAAAAATCTCCATCACTTTTTCGGGTCTGGAACGTGGATTCACGACGGACTGAATCAAGTCGTTCCTTCGCTCGGCGATTTTCTGTACCGGATCGAATACTCGCACTGAAACGATTTCCTCCTGGGTCCGGCAATCGTCAGCGTTCTTTTCCCCCTTGCTATCGTAAGAATCTATAAGGCTTACTCGGATCAGGGCCCCATCAACCTGAGCACGCCGCCTTTGGACATGTCGACGGATCTCGACCAGGCACTGCGGTTCGCGCGAATTCTCATGAATGTCGGACTCTTCTGGTTTTTCTGGCAGTCATGGGCAGAAAAGGCGGGTTATTTGAGTAATCCTCATTCGAGCGATGAAATTGATCTGCCGTTTGAGTTTGGCGGGACCATGCTGGGTTTCTGAATGGCACGCGTCTTGACCAAGCCGTTCGATCAGCGGTCCGAGAAATTCAGATCCACTTTCTTCATCGATTTTCTGTCCTCGGGAGTGATTGGTCTTTTGTACACACTGATTGTAGGCCCGTTGATAGAGGGGGTGGCCAGCGCCGTCGGACATGCGTTGTATCCGGTCGTTCCTCTCTCACTGGATGTTCATGAATACACGCCGTTTCAAAGGCACATGCGGCCGCTCGAGCTTCTTTTAGTTGCCGGAGCGACGTGGTGGAGCCTCAACCGGTCTTCCAAATCTGAGGAAATGACGCGGCTGAGCGGCACTTACGAAGCGTCGGAAGCCGACTCCGAATCGAAAGTGCCAAAATCAATGATTAAGGTCTTGGGAATGATGACGGGTTATCTGGTCATTCTCGCAATCATTTTCTCACTCCTAGAGCCGCAAGGGCTTGGTTGGACACTCGTGACTGGTGGAACGGGTTTGGCAGCCGGAACTGCGACGTTCTTACTGGTCAAGCGGGCCGGACGACACGGCTTCACCAAACTTCTCGCCAAGAACGAGATACGCCCACGCGGACGGCAATAGACGCGTGCTCTTCGATATCTTGAGAGTCTTTATCAAGCGCTAAGCCGGAAACTTACCCACTAAGCGCATTGATACACGTTGACTTAAGAGAGTTGGGTTTGTTAATGAAATGAATTCGCTGAATGGGAGCCTTCGGTCATGGACCCTTCAAAAACTTTAGCCAGCTTCCTGGATGGAAAAGTTCAGGTCGTGACCGGCGACATCACCAAGCAAGACGTAGACGCAATCGTGAATGCAGCAAACAGTACGCTGTTAGGCGGAGGCGGTGTCGACGGCGCGATTCACGCCAAAGGCGGCCCAAAAATTCTGGAAGCCTGTCGTGAGCTACGCAGCACGCGCTTTCCACGTGGACTACCCACTGGTGAGGCTGTTCTCACTACCGGGGGTCAACTGCCGGCGCGCCACGTGATTCATACCGTCGGTCCGATTACAGGAATCGGAAAGGAACCTGACGCCTCGAAGCTTGCGGCCTGCTATCGAAACTCCCTCGCCCTGGCGGCCGAACACGGCCTTCGTTCCATCGCGTTCCCGGCCATCTCAACCGGCGCTTATGGCTATCCCCCTGAGCGCGCCGCACCGGTAGTATCCGAAACGATCGAATCCGTCCTCTCTGCCGGCTCGCCACTGGAGCATGTACGTCTGGTTTTTTTCAATGAAGCAGACGCGAGAACATTTCTGAAACACCAAAAATTCACGACTACTCGATAGGCGCAAAAAATACCTTGCTGCGAGGAACCACACGCGAACTACTTCTTTGAATCTGCTTCAACCGTCTCGATGTCCCAAGCCGCGTGCTCTTCGCCGAAACTCACATCCAAATATCCCGACGCGGGCAACACATCCACGGGCAACCCGCAGTGCCACAGCGCGACGCCTAGCCGCAAGTGGCTCTTCCCAGCAATATCCAACGCTTCGCGCCGAATAGCCACTTCCAGAATGCGGTCAAACGCAACTTCCACAATATCCTTGGGATTCAGCAAGCAAACATTTTTTCGTTCCACGACGAACTCTTGCAAATGTCTGCGCCCAATCTTCGCCACCACCGTCAATTCCTCCACGCCCACGATGCTAATGCGAAATTCCGTATCTTCCAGTTCCGTAAGCACTTCCGGAAAAAGGTCCACGCGCACGCAGAATCGCTCTTCCTCAAAGCCATAACGCAATTCATGCAAATAAAAAACGCGCCCGTGCATCGATCCGCCGCGCCGCTCTGGAGAATACAAGCCCGCGCCCAGCCACTCGAAATACGAACTGTCGCGGCCGTCCACGCGCACATTCACAAATCCCGTGGGCGCCAGTTCCAATGCATGCTCCGGCTTGCGCTTGATAGCTTTAGCTAATTCCGCCGGCGGCACGCGCCCCAGCGCCAGATAAACGCCCGTCAAATGCTTGCGAAATAATGCGTCGAACTCCGCGTCATTCGCGGTGCTGTGCTCCGGCCCGAACCACCAAGCCCAATCGCTGCCTTCCGCCGCCAGCAGCGATTCGTACGCAGCGCTTAGCCCCGCGGCCACTGGAGCGTTGGCGTAGCCTTCTCTGCTCGACTCCGCTGCTTTGGTGTAGGCCTCGCGCGCATCCCACAACAACTCCCACGCGGTAACGTCTTCGCTGTGACCGATCCACACATCGAAGTTTGCATTAATCCACGAAGCCGGGAAAATGCCCGCCGTAACCGGCACGTCTCCCGCCGCTGCAATGGCTTCCGAGGCCGTCAAGGCGCGAAAATCCTGGTCGCTTGCCACTCGCCCGTAAAATTCCCGCAAAAATTCCCGGCCATTCCCCGGGTAATATTCCCACGCATTTTCGCCATCCAAAAAAATACAAATCGTCAGCGGCTGCGCGCTCTGCACCCGTTCGCCTAGATGTCGCAGCCGTCCATGCAGATCCGCCGCCGCCGCTTTTGAATCCATGCGGCTATACACAAATCCGATCAAGTCCGACAAATGATGGTCGCGAAATAATCCAGTGATGCCGCCACTCGGCGTTTGCACTCGCCACGGCTTGTACAATCGTTCCGCATTCGCAGGAATTCCCGTCCCGTCGCGAAAAAATCCCACATTCAACGTGCGTCCGAGCACGCCTTCATCCGTGCCAAACCATTTAAATCCTTCTTCCGACGCAATCGCCAGCGTTTGATCCGACACCGATCCTTCCGATGGCCACAGTCCCGCCGGTTTCATTTCAAAAACTCGCTCGTGATATTCGCGCGCTCGCCGCAATTGTTCCCGCGCATCTTCCGGATGCCGGTAGGCACGTCGCGGCAACGGCGTGGACGGATTCGCCACCCGCGCAATATCCGAATCGCAAATCAGCGGCAGGATCGGATGATAAAAAGGTGTCGTGCTCAGTTCGAGCTGCCCGCGTCGCGCCGCCTCCCGGTGCGCAGGCAACACCAATCCAATCAATTCAATTTCCTTGGCCTGCAGCGCCTCTTTATCGCTCTCCGTAAAATCTCTTCCCTTCGACGCCAACTTGCTCACCACTTCATCTTTCTCGAGCCAGGACTCTTCCATCCACGCCAGTTGCGACAACACCTGCAGATCCCGCCAATCCCGCGCTGTAAATGTGACCTGCGCTTGCGCACCGTCCGCGGGACGCGACCATTCATACAATTCCACAAAGCGCTTCCATCGCGACATCAACCGCTCGTGGTTCACCTGAAACGCCCGTGCCAGAATTTCGGCCTTATCTTCCCTGGTCAACTTGTCCGCATTCTTGAAAACCAGCGAAAACCACCCCTCATTGAACTTACCGCTCGCATATTCTTCCAATTGCATCCCCAGCGCCGGCACAACGTTAAACGTGGCGTGAAATCCCGGAAATTCCTCCAGCACTTTCACCATTCCAAAATAATCCTTGGTCGCATGCAGCCGCGTCCACGGCAGCACATACCGTCCTGTTTCCGGGTCGCGATATTGCGGCTGATGCATGTGCCACAACACCACCAGGTTCACTCGATTCATCTTCTACACCGCTCCTGTCTCAACTCGTCGCGCGTGTTACACTCACCGTTCGCCACATGCGCATATTGGACCGTTACATTGTCCGCGAAGTTTTTCGTCACGCCTTCCTCGGACTCATCGTCTTCACCTTTGTTTTCTTCGTACCTCAGCTTGTTCGCCTCATGGAGCTGTTCGTCCGCCACACCGGCTCTGGCTCCCAAATCCTCAAGCTCTTTCTCTGCATCTTTCCCGCCGTCTTCACGTTTACCATTCCGATGGCCGTGCTTATCGGCGTCCTGCTCGGTCTCGGCCGCATGTCCGCCGATAGCGAGATCATCGCGCTCACTGCACTCGGTATCGGCCGCCGCCGCATCCTTCTTCCCGTAGGCGTTCTGGCTATCGCCGGCTTCCTTGTCTCTCTGGCCATGACGCTCTGGCTTTCTCCTTTAGCGCTGCGAACCTTTCGTTCCATTGAAGCCAATTTAATCGCTTCGCAAATCTCTTTCCAGGTGCAACCTCGCGTATTTGACGAACGATTTCCTCAACTAATACTTTACATTTCGGATGTGGCTGCCAGCGGCACTCTCTGGCATGGTGTGTTCTTGGCCGAAACCGGTGCTGAGAGCGGTTCGCGTTTAACTCTAGCGGAACGCGCCATTGTTATCCCGGATCCCAATCGCGGTACGCTCGAGTTACACCTTCAAGGCGGCACCACCCACGAGTTTTATCGCGATCGCCCTGACCGCTATTCCGTCACCGCCTTCGGACAGAGCGATTGGCCCATCGAAGTCAACAATCTCATGCCCGCCACGCAGCGGCAGATCAGCAATCCAGAACGTTCTGTCCGCAGTCTTATAGCAGATCACGGCCCAGGTTGGCTGGAATCTCGCGTGGAACTTCACCGCCGCCTGGCATTCCCTTTCGCTTGCCTGGTCTTTGCGCTTGTCGCCGTACCCATCGGCGCGCAACCGCGCCGCGGAGGCCGTGCCGCCGGCTCCCTGATCGCCGTAGCCATGATCGCGGGATATTATCTTCTTTTCGTGACCGGCGCTGGACTCGCTCGCCAAGGCACCGTTCCGCCGGCGATTGGGATTTGGATTGCCAACCTGATTCTCGCCGCCTTTGGCATCGTTTTACTGCCGCGTATGGAACAATTCCGCGGCGAGAGCCGCTGGCTGCACCCCACGGGCTTCTTCAGAACTCTGTTGCGTTTTCTCCGCCGTAAAGCGCGCGCGCGCACCGCCGCGATTCGCAAGCTCGGTCACCCGCTCAACGGGTCCACGCGTCTGAACGGAAATTCTCATCAACCAGTTCCCGGCGGCAGTATCCCGCAGCTTCTGGACATTTATATTCTTCGCCGTTTCAGCGTTTATTTCGTACTCATCATGGCCGTGTTCGTCTTTCTATTTGAGACTTTTACCTTTTTTGAATTGCTCGACGACATCGCGCGCCACCACGTCGCTTTTCTCATCGTCATCAATTATTTTCGCTATTTGACGCCCTATCTCGTGTACAACCTCGCTCCTCTTGGCGCGCTCGTTTCCGTGCTGGTCACGCTGGGCGTCATGAGCAAGAACAACGAAATCGTAGCCATTAAGGCCAGCGGCATTAGTCTGCATCGCTTGGTTATTCCACTTTTGGTCGCCGGCATCGTACTCGCCGGCGCTATGCTGCTGGTTAACGAAACCTATCTTCCTTACGCCAACCAGCGCCAGGACGCTTTGCGCAACCAGATCAAAGGCCGCCCCCCGCAAACCTACACTCATCCGCAGCGATGGATTTTCGGCGAAAATTCCAAGATTTATAATTACGATCTCTTTAGCCCGCTGCAAAATCTCTTCGGCGGCCTCAGTGTTTTGGAAATCGATCCCTCCACTTTCAACGTGCGCCGCCGTATTTTCGCCACGCGCGCGCACTGGTCTGCATCGCAAAAAATCTGGCTGCTTGAATCAGGCTGGGTTCGCGAATTTTCTGGTGGCTCCATCACCCGCTTCGATCAGTTTAACGTGCAGGCCTTCCCGGAGCTGACCGAGCCCCCGGAATATTTCAATCGCGAAGTTCGCCAGGCATTTCAGATGAATTGGTCCGAACTCAACCGGTACATTGAAGATCTGCGTCGCGCCGGTTTCGATGTTGCCGGCCTGTCTGTGCAGTGGCACGTCAAAATTGCTTACCCTCTCATTGCGCCGGTGAGCATGCTACTCGCTATCCCGTTCGCTTTCCTGGTGGGCTCCCGTGGCGCGATTGGCGGAGTAGCCATCGGCATCGCCATAGGAATAGGTTACTGGAGCATAGCCCGACTCATGGAAGCCATGGGTGGCGTGGGACAACTCCCCCCAGTCTTGGCCGGGTGGTCTCCGGACTTGATCTTCTTTTTTATCGGGCTGTACTTCTTCTTCAAGATTCCAACCTGAACGAGCAGAGTTCGGCTCCAGCTGATTAGTGACATCATTTCGGTAGTTAAAGTAAAACTTTAAATGGGAGAGTCGGCGCGTCGACATCTCAAGTGGGATTTGTAAAAGTCTCGCGCAGCCTCACGCTCTAAGTCCAACGAATGAATCTCAAAAATTCTCAGATTTTAGTTTTGCGGAAGGAAAGACGCCAGTACGCCCGATCAGTTGAAAATTACTTCACGAAGCACAGACGCGTATCAGCGCTGCGCGCCCAAGTTTTAAAGAATAATTTCCGCCTCAGAATGCCGGAACAACCTTAAAAATTTGCCGCCCATCGCCGCCATCACCATCGAAGCCGTCCCGGCCAACAACCTCAAGGCTAATATTCGCTGACCGCCGCGCCAGCAATAATTCACCGCCCAAGACGCCGCTCGCCCTCCGATATACCTGTACCGATCCCAGCGACGGGCTCTGCCGCCGCTGAATCCACCACGACGTTCGGTGTTTGCCAATTGCAGAATAGCCTCCGCAATGGCTTTCACGTCCTTAGTGCTGTTCTTTCCGTGTAGACGATACACCGACGTACACGGCTGGTCGATGACCACGCAGGGGCCGTAAGTCCCCATTTTCAACAATAAATTGGTATCATCCCCATAAAATGTTTGCGGGGTGCTGTTTCGCAAGCCGCCTACTTCATCAAAAACCGACTTCCGCACCACGATGCAATTCGTTCCCAAAGGCTGCGTCTTGGACAGATAATCCTGATACTTGAAAACCCTCACTGGATGCGCTGCTGGCACTTCTGGTTCTTGCCCAGCAGCTTCCTGAAAAAATGCCAAGCTTCCCAGAACCAGCGGAGGAGAGTCAAAGTTTTTTATCACCTGATCGAACGTTTCGAGCGCAAACGGAAAGAAAAAATCGTCGCTGTCCAGGAACACCAGATACTCGCCCTGGGCCAGCGCCGCCGCCTTATTTCGCGCTACCTCCGGCCCCTGATTGGGTTGTTGCAGAAGATTTATGCGCGTCCCGTAAGAAACCAGAATCGCGGCAGACAAGTCCGAGGACCCATCGTCTATCGCGAATAACTCATAATCCTTGAACGTCTGTGCCAGCACGGAGTCGATGGCTTGGCCGACGTATTTCTGGCGGTTATAAACCGGCATCAGAATGCTGAATCGATACTTCACGCAGGGCTCCTAAGACACACACTTAAAGTGCGGGATAATTCTGGGTTTATTCCGCTGCTGGGATCGATCATCATGCCAAGCAGCTTAACGGTGGGAGCATTGCCGTCGTGCCGACTGCCTGGTTCCGCGGGGCCCGTACATAGCCTTAACGGGTTTGCTTCAAGTGCAGGGGGGACCATAGGCACCCGCAAACCAAGATCAATCCTAAGCTACTTACTCAAAAAATCAAAGCGGCGACCGGTTTCCCAGCGGATCGCTGTGGAAATCAGTCAGCTGCACCACAACTCTGCTCGGTCGGGCACATCCCACCCAACATGCTTTGTTCTTAGATTCTCTTCAGCGCCTTCTGAGGTGCCTGAACATTCATTCCCTTTCCGTCATGTCCAACACTCGTCATCCCGACCGCAGCAGGCCGGCGCTTTTGATTTTCTGCTTCGCTCCTGCGAAGCAGCCGGCCTGCGCAGTGGAGGCATCTCTCCTTCATTGATTGTGGGACTGATTATTTCCAGTCTGAAAATCGATGCAAGATTTAAGCCGTCAAACAAGCCTCCAAATTTCCGCCGGCGTTTTCATCTGAGCGCAGAGACACTCTCGTTCACCGTAAGTACACGTTAAAACGATTCGCGTGTTGCGCACTTCAAGTAGCACTTTAGCTATGCGATTAGCGACATTGGTCGGCACGCCGACATCTCCAGCAGTACTTTCGCTGTGCGTGCCATGGGTTTTTATGAAATGAAACAAACGCCGCGCGGGAAAAACTAACCCGCCGCCTTCTTCGTCTTCTTGTTTCCGCGCGCACCTTCTTCAATCACCGCTTGCGCCGCCGCTAATCGTGCGATCGGTACCCGGAAGGGCGAGGCACTGACATAATCCATGCCCAAACCATGACAGAACTTCACGCTTTCCGAGTCCCCGCCATGTTCTCCGCAAATCCCCACTTTCAACTTTGGCCGCGTCTCCCGTCCGCGCACGTGTCCCAGCGCATCAGCATCCCCACTCCCTTGATATCCAGCGTTTGAAATGGGTCTGCACTGAACACTCCAGCTTTTTTCTCGTCCACGTAGTCGGGCAGGAATCGTCGCGCGCGAGACCCATCGTGGTCTGCGTCAGGTCGTTCGTGCCGAAGGAGAAAAATTCCGCAACTTCTGCGATCTCGTCGGCCAGCAACGCAGCTCCCGGCAACTCAATCCTCGTGCCCACTAAGTACGGCAGTTTGACTCCAGCCTTTTTGATCAACTCATCGGCAACTTTTCGCGTGGCCTGCTCAAGTATTTGGAGCTCCTTTTTGTCCAAAACTAACGGACGCATAATCTCAGGTAACACTTTAACTCTGCCCCGTTGACATTCGATGGCCGCCTCGATAATCGCGCGCACCTGCATCTCCAGAATTTCTGGATAGGTGATGGACAACCTGCAGCCACGGTGGCCCAGCATCGGATTTGCTTCGTGCAACTGGTCCACTCGCCGCGCCACCACTTCCACGTCTAGCCTCAACTCCTGGGCTAACTCCTCCTGCTTCGCTCTCTCGTGTGGAACGAATTCGTGCAGTGGCGGATCAATCAGCCGGATGGTCTCCGGGAATCCATCCATCGCTTGAAATATCCCCACGAAGTCGCGGCGTTGAAATGGCAACAACCGGTCCAGCGCTTTCACGCGCGCTTCGCGAGTCTCAGCCAGAATCATTTCCTGGATCGCTCGTTGCCGCTCATGACTCTTTTCTGGATGCTCAAAGTCCGTGAAGAACATGTGCTCCGTGCGGCACAGGCCAATGCCTTCCGCGCCAAACTCCCTGGCCTTGCGCGCATCCTGCGGCGTATCCGCATTGGTGCGCACGCCCAAGCGTCGCACTTCATCGCCCCACTTCATCAACGCCCCGTACGCTTTTCGGCGATGCCAGCGGCATTTCGCCCGAGTACACCGCGCCCTGGTTGCCATCAAGCGTTATCCAATCACCTTCCTTTACCATCTTCCCCGCCGCCACCATCGACGACGATTTGTAATCGATCTGCAATTTCTCCGCGCCCGCGATGCAGCACTTACCCCAGCCGCGCGCGACCACCGCCGCGTGACTTGTTTTTCCACCGGTCGCGGTCAGAATTCCCTGCGCCACTGCCATCCCGCCTACATCTTCTGGACTCGTTTCCCGCCGCACCAGAATTGCCTTTTCGCCCTTCTCAGCCCACTCCTCGGCCTTCTGCGCCGAGAACATTACTTTTCCCACGGCCGCACCTGGCACGGCGTCAATGCCGTCAGCCAGGATGCGCGCCTCCAGCGATTTCTTGTCCACCTTCACGTCAATTACCGGATAAAACAGCCGCTCAATATCTTCCGACTTGATGCGAGTAATCGCTTCGTCCTTACTGATTAATTTTTCATTAGCCATGTCCACCGTTTTACTCGAACTTTATCGAGTTGCGCGTAGACCTTCGGCATCGCCGTAGCCATTTCGCGCAACGGCGTTGGCGTGCGAATTCCAGCCACCACGTCCTCGCCCTGGGCATTCACCAGATAATCGCCGTAGAAAACTTTCTCGCCGGAGCTTGGATCGCGCGTAAAGCAAACTCCAGTTCCCGAAGTGTCGGCAGTGTTCCCGAAAACTATCTGCACCACGTTTACCGCCGTACGCATGACTCCGGTAATTTTTTCGACTCGCCGATACGTGACCGCTTTCTCAGCCATCCACGAACCAAACACCGCGCCAATTGCGCCCCACAGTTGATCCATCGGATCGTCCGGTAAGTTCTTTCCCGTCTTTTCCTTGAACAGCGCTTTGTACTCGCGCACCAATTCCTTCCAGCCGCTCGCAGTGACGGCGGTATCTTCACGCACACCGAGGCGCACGCAGCCGGTGCTCCAGGTCTTCCTTGGACATTTCCATTACTACCGTTGAATACATCTGCACAAAGCCGCGATACGCATCGTAGGCAAAGCGCTCATTTTTCGTCGGCACCCGCCAGGCCCTCGACGCTGCGGTCGTTTAAGCCCAAATTCAATATGGTCTCCATCATCCCGGGCATGGATCGCGCGGAGCCCGAGCGGACGCTCACCAGCAGCGGCGCTTTAGGATCGCCAAGCTTCTTTTGGGTGACTTTTTCTAGGTGCGCCACGTACTGCGCAACTTCCTTCTTCAATTCAGGCGGATATTTCTTTCCGTTCTTATAGTAGTAGTCGCATGCCTCTGTCGATATCGTGAAGCCCGCCGGGACCGGTAGCCCGATCTTGGTCATCTCCGCCAGACCGGCACCTTTGCCACCCAAGAGATCTCGCTATTCGCCGTTGCCTTCCGCTTTACCAGCCCCGAAGAAATACACCCATTTTTTCACTGTGACCCTCGATGTAGGATTTTATGTTCCTCAAACTCTGTTCCAAACTCAAGCGTTCTAAGATTGTTCGTCGAGAACATTCATTCGCACGGCCATCACCGTTCGAATTGCCGTCACCTGTTCGAACGTTTCGCCGTTCGAATGCGGTCAATAAGTCTTCAACCGTTACTTTCAATGTCGAAGCGCCGACATTCCCTTCGGCCGGGGATGTCGTTAGCCTCAAGAATCAACATTCAAGCATAGCCTCACATTCATCCCAGATTGTGTCGAGCGGTTGATGCCCGCCAAAAAAACTCGCCTCAGATGTCGGTGCGTCGACGTTCGCCGAGTCGATGCGCATTTCGACAAAAATATTTCATCTTCAACCATCACTTTACATTCAGCACCATGTGCCCCAACTGATTGGTGCCCGGGAAGAGAAGCCCAACCATCACTTAAAATGTCGACGGGTCGACGTCTTTCGCAACTTCCACCCCTCTCCGACATCTCAACTATTACTTTAAGGACAACTATGTCAGGATTTTCAGATCGATCATCCAACTTGCCATGCTGACCTTAAGGTCCGTGAGTTGAAGTGCTACTTCACGTCAGTCCCCGCCGACCCCAAATACTTCACGTGTTGCTTCATGGATCATGAGGCTAGCCCGGAATCACAATCTCGTCGCTCATCGCCATTAATCGATGAACTAGAGTATCTCAACCGCTGCTTTAAATCTCTGTGCCCGCCCCCATACTCTCGCCACGACACTTAAAGCATTGCCTCAAATGTCGGCGCGCCGACATTCTTAACAAATTTTAGCGCTTCGTTTCGCTCAACGCTCACTTTAAGTAACGCTTCGACTGTTCGCCTGGACGCGGTCATCGACCTAGACTCTTACTTTCAATGTCGGCGAGTCGACAATTAGATGTTCGATAATTACTTCAGTTGTCGGCGAGTTGACATTTTTTCTTCAACTCATTCTTTAGCGACGTTCCTCGGCGCCGATTTCTGAGAAATCCGCTACCGTCGTGAACTCCTTAAGGAGGTCGGAAAGAAGCGTCAGGCGATTCGCCCGTATGCGTTCATCCTCGGCCATAACCATTACTTCCTCGAAGAACCGGTCTACCGCCTTCCGCAATCCCGCGATAATCTCCAGCGCCTCCTGGTACCGGCCGCCCCGTTTCGCCGTCTGTACTCGAGCCGCTGCCTCTCGCATCGCAGCGTACAGCTCGCGCTCCGCGTCATGATCGAACAACTCGGCCTGCACACGACGCCCTTCCGATTTGCCAAGTTCGGCTTTTTCCAGAATTTTGCGCACACGCTTGAAGGACACCGCTAGCGGCTCGAAATTCTTGGACTTGCGGATCGACTTTAACGCCACCAGCCGCTTCTGCGCGTCCACTAGGTCTTCCGCGCCCGCGCGAAACACCGCATTTACTTCGTCATAAGCGAATCCGTCGCGGTCGCGCAATATGAATCTCGCGCGCTCAAGAATGAACTCTAACACCTGTGATTCCTGCTCGGTGGTCATTCCCTTCTTCGGCTTATGCACTAACAAGGCTTTCGCTGCGGCCCCCACCGCCAGTGACAACGAAACCGGCAACTTCCTCTCCATGATAATTTTGACGATCCCCAGCGCCGCTCTTCTCAGCGCGTATGGATCGCTCGATCCCGTTGGCACTACGCCAACGGTAAAACACCCCGCGATGGAATCCAGCTTATCCGCCAGCGCTACCGCGCACCCCGTAACGTTTCGCGGGATCGGGTCCGTCAGTCCCACGGGCCGGTAGTGATCGTAAATCGCATCCGCTACTTCGTCGGGCTCGCCCTGCGCTCGCGCGTAGAGCCCGCCAACAATCCCCTGTAACTCCGGAAACTCGCGTACCATCTCGGTGGCCAGATCGCACTTCGCTAATTCCGCAGCCCGGTCTGCTTCCGCCACGTGAGCTTCGATCATCCCGCTGCTGTACCACTGTTCTGTGAGCCAACGCGCAATGGACCGTACCCGTTCTACTTTGTCGCGATAGCTGCCCAGCCGCGACTCGTAGGTCACGCGTTCCAGCTTTGCGAGATTATCAGCCAATGGATGCTTTTGGTCGGCTGCCCAGAAAAATTGCGCATCGGCAAAGCGCGCGCGCAGGACGCGTTCATGTCCAGCACGCACCAGGCCCCGCGAATCCCTGGCGAGATTAATGACCGCCAGAAAGTTGGGAGCTAATTCTCCACCATTATTTTCCACCGCAAAGTATTTCTGATGATCGCGCATCACTGTGACAAGAATCTCATCGGGCAGATTCAAAAACTCGCGGTCGAATTCGCCCTCAATGACGGTGGGATACTCGTTCAAGTAACACACGAGGTTTTCGAGAGCCGCGTCTTTATGGATCTGAAAGCCGCCCTTGCGCGCGAGCTGCGCCAATTCCCTTTCAATCTTTTCGCGTCGCGCCTGCGGTCGTACAATTACTCCGTTAGCGCCAAGCTTCTTTTCATATTCCTCGAAATTCCGTACCGTCAATTCGCCTTTTCCTATGAATCGATGCCCAAAGGTTTTGTCGCCCGACGAAACACCGCCATACGAAAACTTCAGCGGGCGTCCATCGAGCACAGCCAGCAGCCAGCGAATAGGACGAATGAATCGTGCGCCATCGATCCCCGTCCAGGTCATCGAGCGCGGCCACGTCAAATCGTGGATCGTTCGCGGCAAAATCTCGGACAGGATTTCTTCCGTTGTTCGGCCACGCCGGGTCTGACGCGCCGCGAGATATTCACCTTTTGGCGTCTGTATTCTATGTAAGTCCTCGACGCGCACGCCCTGCTTTTCCGCGAAGCTCAACGCTGCCCGCGTGGGAGCGCCTGCCTTATCAAAAGCCACGGATTTCGGCGGTCCGGTGACATCGCTGGTGACATCCTCTTGTTTGGCAATGAGTCCGCGTACCCAAGCAGAGAGCCTGCGTGGCCCACTAAAGGTCTCGACCGTCGCGCCCTGAATCAAATTTTCCGCGGTCAAAAGTTTTGTGATGTTGGTACGTAGCTCGTCTGCCGCTCGCGGCAACATCCCCGCCGGAATTTCCTCGCAGCCAATCTCAAAGACCAGTTCGAGTTTCTTTTCAGGTTTCGATCGCAATTTCTTAGCAGATTTCTTCACACCGTTGTTGCCGGCAGGAGTCATGCTCGCAGCTCCCGCCGCTTAGCAGGCCCGCCGATTTGCTCGAGGTAGGCCGCAGCCGTTTTGCACGCCGCTCCGCGCACTCTAGCCATCAATGCGGCGCGCTCCGTCGTGGAGATTACCCCGCGTGCGTCCAACAAATTAAATAGATGCGAACATTTCAGGCAATGGTCGTAAGCGGCGAGCACCGGATATTTTGTTCGAGCCTCACCTTTTGACGCGACGAAACCTTCAAGTAATTCTTTAGCTTGCTTTTCGTGCAAATCAAATTCCGCGCGAATCGCCACGGCGTCGCTTTTGTCAAAGCTGTACACCGAAAACTGCTGCTCTTCCGCCAGACGAATTTGCCCGTAAGTTTTATCGGCTGACCATCGCAGGTCATAGACGCTATCGACGCCTTGCAAAAAGGCGCAAATGCGCTCCAACCCATAAGTCAATTCCACGGAGATGGGATCAAGGTCAATGCCGCCGCTCTGTTGGAAATACGTGAACTGAGTAATCTCCAGCCCGTCGAGGAGCACCTGCCAACCAATTCCCCATGCGCCCAACGTGGGCGATTCCCAGTTGTCTTCCTCAAATCGAATGTCGTGGACGCGTAAATCAATGCCGAGGGCTTCGAGACTCTTCAAATAAACGTCTTGAATATCGGCTGGCGAAGGCTTCAGGACTACCTGAAATTGCGAATGTTTATAAAGACGATTGGGGTTCTCACCGTAACGTCCATCAGCCGGTCTCCGGCTGGGCTGTACGAACGCAACGCGATAAGGCTGCGGGCCCAGCACCCGCAGGAACGTCTCAGGATGCATCGTACCGGCGCCAACTTCCACATCGTAAGGCTGCTGCAGCACGCAATCTTGATTCGCCCAGAACTGCGAGAGACGCAAAATCAAATCCTGAAAATTCAGGCCGACATTTTTTTTCTCAAGTTTTACTTTAACTTTCAAATTTTCTCCAAAAGCTCTCTGGTCGCCAGTTTTCTTTCGGTGTGATGCTCGATCCATCCGAGAGACGCTTCGCGCAATTGTCTCATGGCCGGCTTCATGGACTCGGCCAACGCAATCCGATCCAGTCTTTCCCCTGTAAAACGCTCAGCGAGTTCGCGCGCCGCGGGATGCATCGCGAACATTCCCGAGCGCCGACACTTTTCGCAAAGCAGTCCAGGTTCCCAGCTAGCGAAATACGCGGCGCGCGCGCCAAACACCGTGCTGCAATTGGCGCAGCGGTCAAACCGCGGCAGCCAACCCCCCAGGCGCACCGTCCAAAATGCAAAATAGCTCAGCGGTAACGACCACTCGCCGGTCCGCTCGATCTCCTGCGCGGTGAGCAGTATCAAGCGAAACATGGGCTCGGAGACTTCGCGCTCCGGCAGCGCGATTTCCGCCACTTCGCTTACCACCGCCATGCCGGTGCTTAGAAAATAATCGCTTTGCGACTTGTTGAACGACTCGAGCGGTTCACATTGCTGAATGCGCACCAGATCGCGCGTTTCCTTTTCGGTATACCAAACCTGTACATGCGACAGCAGTTGCAGCGTCGAGCCGTAGCGGTTCTTGATGCGCCGCGCGCCGCCCGCAACTCCGCGCATCCTGCCGGTAGCGCGGCCGAGAAAACTAACCAGCCGGTCGGCCTCGCCCAGCGGAAAAGTTTTTAAAATAATGGCTTCCGTTTCCCGGGCGGGCATGAAATTTTTCGCGCGCCGCCTTTTTCAAAAAAGGCCTTCCATAGGCCAGAACTTTGCAGACACGCGAACATGTTTAATTATCACACCCGCAAGGCTCGCGCAATGTGTGCCGCACGGAAGTGCCAAATTGCCGCGTAAGTTCACGGTTCTCTGAAATTAGAAAAGCATTTCTCGCTTCTTGGCGTAAACCGATCGATGGGCTGCGAGATTCACCATTATTCGCCAGGCTTTATCTTTTTGTCGCTTTTGGTTACTCTGACCGCGGTTCTCCGTGTTCATTCCACTCCGAGATCTTAACCCGCACCGGCGCTTCCCCATTGTCAATGTTCTGTTGATCTGCGCGAACATCGCGGTTTTCCTGCACGAAATCACGCTGCCTCCTCACTTGGCCAAAGCGTTTCTGATGGCCAATGCCACCATTCCCGCGCGCTTCCCGGCTTTTCTTGCGGGAAACATAGATTTCGTCGGTGCATTTGTCCCGCTGGTCACCAGTTTGTTTCTGCACTCCGGTATCGCTCACATTGTCGGCAACATGCTCTTTCTCTGGATTTTTGGCGACAATGTGGAGGATTTCTTCGGCCACATCCCGTATCTTTTCTTCTATCTGGTATGCGGCATCGGTTCAGGCCTTCTGCACGTGCTCTTTAACTTTAATTCCTGGCTGCCGGCCCTGGGTGCGAGCGGTGCCATCTCCGGAGTAATGGGCGCGTATTTAATCCTCTACCCCAACTCACGCATCCTGACACTGGTGTTTATTTTTCTGGTCCCCATTCCCGCCTTTTTTATTCTGGTGTACTGGTTCTTTTTGCAATTTATTGCCGGCGTTACATCTATTGGCGCAGTGACCCAAGGCGGAGTGGCGTGGTGGGCGCACATCGGGGGCTTTCTTCTGGGGATGTCACTCACCTGGATCGCTAAATCGCGAACTAAAGTTCCACTTTACTAATCACACGGATACTCAGGAGAGCGTTCAAGTGCGACTTTGATTGTCGGCGCACCGACTGTTCCTGTGAGAGACCACACGCATAAGCATTAAAGTGCCACTTGCATTGTCGGCTCGCCGACGACTTGATCACGAAAATCGAAGCTGTCCGACTCCGGATAATTCTCGGCGAGATTTTGACGAGGGAAAATCGACAACGCTAACAGTTAAAGTTTTACTTTGACTCTGCGCGTGGCCGCGTCTTGGCAATATCGGAGACGAATTTCGTGAGCCATTCTCCAACCTCAACCGTTTTATGACTTCCACCGAGATCAGGCGTCACGAAATTTTCGTGGACTGCGGCTTTTACGGCGCTATTCAACGCAGCAGCTTCCGCGTTCCATCCCAAAAACTCCAGCATCATCGCGCTGGCTAAAACGGAACCAAGAGGATTCGCAATTCCCTTGCCTGCAATGTTCGGAGCGGAGCCATGCACAGGTTCAAACAACGACGTCTGCCCGGGATGAATATTTCCCGAAGGCGCAAGACCCAACCCGCCGGCAAGCTGGGCTCCCAGGTCGCTGATGATGTCGCCAAAGAGATTGCATGTGACGATCACGTCGAACTGGCTGGGGTCGCGCACAATTTCCATGGCCAGCGTATCAATATATAAGTGGCGCGATTCAATACCGGAGTACTCCTGCCGCACCTGTTTGAAGACGCGCTGCCACAGATCGTGCGCAAAAGTCATGGCGTTGGACTTATCGCTCATACAAACGCGCTTCAAACCCTTGCTCTGCGCGTATTCAAACGCGAATCGTATGATGCGCTCCACGCCTTTGCGCGAGTTGACGTCCTCTTGGACAGCAATCTCGTCCGCGGTGCCCTTTTTAAAAAACCCGCCGACCCCGACATACAAACCCTCGGTATTTTCGCGAAAAACCATCAGACGAATATCTTTTACGGTACGCCCGTGCAGCGGCGTAAGCCGTTGGTGCAGAAGTTCCACGGGCCGTGCGTTCACATACAGATCCAGCTTGAATCGCAGACCGAGCAGGATATCGGCGGCGTGCTGATTGCTCGGCACGCGTGGATCGCCGAGCGCGCCAAACAAAATGGCGTCGAACTCATCCCGCAACATTTCCACCGCGCCGTCCGGCAGGCTGACGCCTTCGCGAAGATATTTGTCCGCGCCCCAATCGAATTCCACAAATTCCATGGAGCGGCCGGTGGCGACAGCCACCGCCTTTAAAACTTTGAGCGCTTCGGAAATAACTTCTTTGCCGATGCCGTCACCTGGAATAAGGGCGATTCTTGCGGCGCGACCACCCCGGCGCATAGGCAGCTTCTGCAAAGTTTTCTCCATTCCTCAACTACCTAAGGCGTTCTGTTCGCGAGGTAAGTTCTTCGATCAGCTCACGACGCGGCGTAAAGCCTATCCCCGGGCCCTGTGGAACTGCAATCGTCCCTCGCGGCGAGACGGTTACTTCAGGATCGATGATGTCCTCATGCCAGTAGCGCCTGCTCGCAGTGACATCGCCCGGCAGCGTGAAATTCGGCAGCGTAGATAAAGCGATGTTATGCGCCCGCCCTATACCAGCTTCCAACATTCCTCCGCACCACACCGGTACTCCTGCGCGCTGGCAAATGTCGTGAACGCGCTTGGCCACCGTAAACCCGCCCACACGGCCAAGTTTAATATTAATGATCTTGCACGCGCCCAAGCTGACGGCTGCTTGCGCTTGATCTTCGTTGTGGATGCACTCGTCGAGACAGATGGGCGTATCCAGTTTCTTCTGCAATTCGATGTGACTGTACAGGTCATCCCATCCGAGGGGCTGCTCGATCATCATCAAGTAAAATCCTTCAAGCTGCTTCAACAGCGGCCAGTCGTCCGGGCGATACGCCGAGTTGGCATCCACCATTAATTTAATGCGCGGAAAATCCTGGCGCAGCCGGCGAACCAATTCCAGATCTTTGCCCGGCTTGATTTTGATCTTGATGCGCTGATAGCCGGCGGCGATTTCTTTTTTTACCGCCTCGACCAATACTTCAAGTGATTCTTTAAGTCCGATGGAGACGCCGCAACTAATCTCCTGTTGCGTGCCACCAAGTAATTTCCACAGAGGAAGATTTTTTTGCCGCGCTTCGGCATCCCACACGGCAGCTTCAAGTGATGCTTTAGCCATGTTGTGGCCGCGCACTCGCAAGAGCAAAGACCAAACCTCGGCCGCCGAGTTGAACTCCTTCCCTTTGATGAGCGGCCACAGATAATCGCGCAAAACGATCCAAGCGGTCTCTGTCGTCTCGGGACTGTAATAAGGATCTTCGCCGGCTACACATTCGCCCCAACCGGCCAGACCGTCGACATTGGCTTCGACCAGTAACACCCGGCGAGACTCCGTGCGATCCATACTGGTTTCAAATGGAGTGACCAGCTTCAAAGGCACTTCTCGAAGAGTAATTTCGTTGATCTTCATGCCGGGACTTGCGTCCTCTCTGATTCCCTAAAAATCGCTCCAGGGACATAATAAATATCCACGAGCGACTGCATCCCTGCGCACCGCGACCGCCGCATACTTCCGCTGAAAGTATTTTGTAAACTCATTTCGCAGGCGCTCCTGAATTTCTGCTAGATGTTGCAGTGATTGCCCTGGAATCAGGGACGAGCCATTACCCGGAGCTGCCGGCATGTCGATCACCGCGGCGGGTTCGGGAATTTGCACGGGCACGCTGGCGGCGGCGGCCATAACGCGTGGCGAATCGAGATGCCATTCGGCCAACAGGCGGTCGGTAGCCAGGCCGCGATGTAAAGGACTGCTGGTGACGCCGTAGAAATTAGGCAAATATGTTCTGCTGATCGCGCCGAGGCGGTTGAAGTTGAAATAGGCATTGCGAAATTCGAGCGGATCGAAAGTCCAGCAGATGAGGCGAATATTCCGGCTAAGAGCTTCGTCGCGCTGGAAAAGCTTCAGCATTCTCCCGATGCCGCGGTCGCGAAAGTCGGCGTGGATGCCGGTCATGTGCGAGTGCAGATAGGGAACGCCATCGCGAATGCCGGCGACCGCTAAGGTAAAACCTGCGAGGCGCTCCCCATCAAAGGCTCCAAGTACCTGGCCGCCGGTGTTGGCGGCCACCACAAATGCCGTGACCGGCTCAATTTCAAGGTCCGCTTCCTGCCAGATTTCGCGTTGCAGCGCCACGCAAAGGTGAAATTCCTCGAGCGATTGGCACTTGCGAATGACGATGTTGGCGGTCATCGTCCGTTGGACGCGCCCATACGGGAAGCTTGAGGTTTGACGCCTTGAGATTCGCCGTTACCCGATTTACGCGCATCGACATTCCTTTTTTCGCCGTGTTTCACCGCGTCCCACAACGATTCTTTATCTTCGCGAGGCAACCCGTCGAAGGTGCGATCGCCCTGCAGCGCGGCTTTTTCCATCTCCATGAAGCGGCGCTGAAATTTTCCGTTAGCTTTCTTCAGCGCAATTTCTGGATCGACTTGCACAAACCTCGCGAGATTTACCACTGCGAAGAGCAGATCGCCGAGTTCTTCTTCCGCTTTTTTGGAATCCTTTTCGGCCAGTGCATGGCGTACCTCGGCCATTTCTTCCCGCAATTTTTCGAAGATGCCGTCGGCGTCGTGCCAGTCGAATCCTGCGCGCGCCGCTTTGCGGGTCAGTTGCAGGCCTTGCAGCATGGCAGGCAGTCCGCGAGAAACGCCATCGAGGAGCGATGTGGGCTTCTGCGGCGGATTGGAAGCGCCGTTTTTAGATGAAGCATCTTTATCGAGCCGTTCGCTGGCCTTGATGCGTTCCCAATTTTGCAAAACTTCCGTGGAATTCTTTGCTCGAACTTTTCCGAACACGTGCGGGTGACGCCGCACCATCTTGTCGTGAATTTCGCGCACCACATCCGCGAGAGTGAACCGCGCTTGCTCGCGGGCGATCTCGGAATGAAAAACGACTTGCAGCAAAAGATCGCCCATCTCCTCGGCAAATTTGGCGTCGTCACCAGAATCGAGCGCGTCAATAACTTCATAAGCTTCTTCAATCAAGTATGGGCGTAACGTCGCGTGGGTCTGCTCGCGGTCCCAGGGGCAGCCCTGTGGCGCGCGCAAACGCTTTTGCACCGCGACGAGCTTCTCGAACCATTCTCCGGCGGAGGCCATCTTGGCACGCGGCGATTTGCGTGCTGAAGTGCTTCGCGCAGAATTTTTCTTTTTCGATTTGGGTGATTTTTTTGTTGGGGAGCGCATCGGGTGTCCGCAGAATTTGTTTTATCGCGGGATGATCACTTTACGGCGGCCAGTAACTTTTGACAAGAGTACTCCTCAACATCCATGCGATCTGAAGTTTGGGTGGTCAGCCGCGACGATGGCTAAACAGAACTGGCGTGATAAACTACAAGTCACATTAGCGATTGAGGGACTACTTTGCCTGAAGACAAGCATGAAGAAGCGTTTCGCGTAATCGACCGGCGGCCTTTTACCGCCGAGGGCGATATTCGCAAAGACGTAGTTGAAGCGGAGGAGCGCAAAGCGGAACGCGAGGCGCAACTGGAAGCGGCGCGCCACCCTGCCGCGCCAGCGCCGCTCGAGGCACCAGGAAACTCGCAACCTCCCGCGGATGCACCCAAAGCTTCACCCGCGTTTGAAAATCTGATTCGCATGATTGGCAGCAACGCCGCGATGGTGCTGGGCGCCTACGCGGACCCACAAACGGGCCAACCGGTGATCGATCCCGAAGCGGCGCGTGAACTGATCGATATGCTTGATGCGCTGCACGAAAAAACCATAGGGCGCTTGGCGGCGGAAGAAGACGGTTTGCTGCTCGATCTGCTCGGCAAATTGAAGATGACCTATCTGGAAGTGAACCAGGCGCTGGCTGCGCAGGCTGCCAAAGTAGCGCAACAAGCAAAGGTCGGCAGCAAGCGTTAATTCCTGACGCCCCAGGTTCGGCCCGAAGTGCGGCGAATTTTCTGAAATATTTTTCGTGCGCGCATTTCCCAAGATGGGTTTCGCCAGACAGCTCCGTTTTTCCCTATGTCCGCTGAATCGACGCGTGAGCCAATAAAACTTACCGTGCTCGGCTCAGGCACCTCCATGGGGGTGCCATCGCCAGGGTGCCACTGCCGCGTTTGTAGTTCGCGCGACTCTCACGATAAGAGATTGCGCCCTTCCCTGTTGCTATCGCGCGGTGGGCAAAACGTGGTTGTCGATACCACTCCCGATTTTCGACAGCAGGCTTTGCGCGCGCGCATGGAACGGCTCGATGCGATCTTGCTGACGCACGGGCATGCCGATCACATCATGGGCTTCGATGATATCCGGCCGTTCAACATTCGCCAGCGAGCGGCGCTGCCGGTGTACGGCAACGAAGAAACTTTTGCAATATTGCGGCAGGCCTTTTCGTATGTCTTCAGCGGCAAGCCCACGCTGAGCACCGTCCCGATCGTGGATTTGCACGTAGTAACAGGACCGTTTGAATTACTGGGCGTGCCGTTTATTCCGATACCTCTCGCGCATGGCGACCTGGAAGTGTTGGGCTATCGATTCGGTAGAGCAGCATATCTGACCGATTTCAGTTTGTTGCCTGAGACGTCCATGACGCTACTACACGGTCTGGACGATTTAATTATTGATGCGCTACGCGACATTCCCCACCCCATGCATCAGACAGTGGAGCAGGCGTTGGCGCTGGTGCAGAGGCTGGGCCCGAAGCGGGCGTGGTTCACGCATATCGCGCACGATTTATCCCATGCGGAAACGAGTCAGAGATTACGCGACTTGGGATTTCCCAACGTGCAACTCGCGTACGACGGATTGCAATTCGATGTCAGCGTAGATATACCGAACGAGGCGCAACACGAGAGCAAACACGCGCGTAAACCTGTGCCGAAGCGCGCCGCCGGCGTCAGCACATTTCCATCCCCTGCGGCGTGGAATGCTCACTACTCTTCTCCCAAACGATCCAGCGCGCTGGCCGTTGGAAATTTTGACGGTCTGCATTTGGGGCATCAAGCGATTTTGCGGGCTACCGTCGAACGAGCGCTCGAAACAAACGCCGTGTCAACGGCGCTGACTTTTGATCCACCGCCCTTAAAAGTTCTGCGGCCGGAATCGGCGCCGCCGCGCATCTCCACCAATACGCAACGCCTAGAATGGTGCAGTACTCTAGGTCTGGAAGCGGCGGTGGTGATGCCGTTCACCATGGAGCTATCGCGGCTGGCGGCGGAAGATTTCGTCGAGCAGATATTGGTGAACGAATTGCGTGTGGCCACCATTCTGGTGGGCGAGAATTTCCGGTTCGGGCATCGGCAGGCGGGCAACGTAAAACTGTTGCGCGAACTTGGAGAGCGACTGGGATTTGAAGTGGTGATCGTTCCGCCCGTCGTTTTTCGCGGAGAAATTGTCTCCAGCACCATTATCCGCCGCGAGATTGCGGAAGGCGATGTCAGCCACGCGGGCCGGTTACTCGGGCGGCCATTTGTTTTGACCGGTGACGTGGTGAGCGGAACTGGAACAGGAAGCAAGTTTACTTTCCCGACGCTTAACCTTGCTCCAGAACAGGAGTTACTTCCGGCACGCGGCGTATACATCACGCGCACCTGTTTTCCCGGCGATTCGCAAAGTCATCGCTCGGTGACGAATATTGGGGTGCGGCCCACGTTCAATGGAAATGCGCTGACAGTGGAGACACACTTATTGGATTTTCGCGGCGAGATTCCTGCCAAGCGCATGGAAGTGCGGTTCTGGAAACGGTTAAGGCCGGAAAAAAAGTTCAGCGGACCGGACGAATTGCGCGAGCAGATTGCGCTGGACATTAATCACGCAAACCGATTCTTCAACCGGTTACGCAGATTGCGATCGGCACAGTTGGTTTAACTTCAAATGTTCTGTATAGGGCGTGAAAGAAGAACGAGATCTAGAGGTGTTCCAGGAGGAAGTTACCCCACCTTGGTGAACAATATTTTGTCGGCGGCTAGCTTTTATTGACGACCTCAATATCGTGGCCGTCAGGATCAAGCACCCAGGTCGCATAATAGCCAGGATAGTATTCGAGACGAGCTTGAGGTGATTCCTTACTCTTTCCTCC
>Ga0073928_10002292_pt1 | contig 33474 bp, 22 predicted proteins | sample PaiPotPPA55metaG_FD_76969 | JGI IMG/M metagenome (GOLD analysis project Ga0073928, IMG submission 76969) | Iron sulfur acid spring bacterial and archeal communities from Banff, Canada, to study Microbial Dark Matter (Phase II) - Paint Pots PPA... ...
CCGGTCCATCGGGGCTCCGCCCCGGACCCCGCGGGGGCCGCGCCCCTGCGACCCCCCCTGAAAGATTAAAAACTTCCCGGAAGCAAAAACTCTTCTCACTGTGTTCGAGAAAATAAGCACACTGGAGCGAAAATCTGATCCTGACTTACTCGCGTCTTGGGTTACCTTTTTAGATGACCCATCCAGCGGCCGTTTCGGTTACCTAGTTAAATGACTTGACAGGAGGACTCGGACTCCCTTTACGCGTTCAGTGGGCGAGAAACTCTGCAGCTTGGGCTAGCCGCATGCACCGCCTATTTCATTTCTTGGACGCTTTGCAAGGTATTCCTGCTTCCAGCAGGAGACTCTTCCCCAGACTGATTGCGATAGGATACTGAAAGCCGGTTGGATCAGGACATTGAGGTCACCGTCATCCTTCCAATACTGCACGCCACATCGAGAGCGGAACACTGGCACTCCTTTCCAAAGCTATGGCGAAACAGGCTCGCGCCGACCCCTTCGATTTACTGAAGCATCGCGAATGGCGTGTTTGGCTGCTCTGACATTAGCTACATTGAGCCCACACGTCTGCCACCAAGTGCTTCTCGAACGTGAATTCAGGCATGTTTTTCGCCCCATTTCTTCAAAGCTAGCAGAATCGGCCCCAATTCCCGGCCCTTCGGGGTCAAGAAGTACTCTAGCCGGGGAGGGTGTTCGGCATAGTTGCGGCTCGCAATGACCGCGCTGGATTCAAGATCCTTCAATCGAGCCGACAGAACGCTCGGCGTCAAGCCCGGAAGAGCGGCCTCGAAATCCTGGAACCTGCGCGTTTCGTATCGAAACAGATCGCGCAGGATCAGAAGAGCCCAGCGGTCCCCGATGACATCGAGAGTACGCGCAACCGGGCATTTGAGCGAGTACTTTCTAGCCAGAGGTTCCTCAGTTGCCGGGGCTTGCGGGCGGCATTATGCCGTTCATGCGCAGATATTCTACCATCTGCCCATATTCATCAAAGGCATGCACGGCTCCAAACGTTAGCGCAAATACCCGCGGGACTTTGTTGCCTCCGGGGCCGGATACCATATCCAAGGAGTTGTCCGGCGTGAGAGCAGCGGCTGCATGGTGCCCCGAAGCGAAAGAGTCTTTGAGGAGCTGAATGATCTCCGACCGCGACGTCATCGATTCCGGACCTTTAATGCCTGTGATGGTCGCAGGAATTTGATCGCCTCCGGCGCCGCCCCACAGGTAGTAGTTCGCAGCCGCCAGATGCTTTACCAGCCCCGCGAAAGTATAAACGCCCTTGAAATTTGCTCCCTTGATATCCAGACTCTCGGGAGAAAAATTGAACTTGGCTTCGGGCATCGCTTCTACCGCGCTCACGATTTGTCTTTCAACCAGACTAATTTCGCGATCGATGGCAGCACCCACCGAGGCCGGGGGCGTAGGCGCCGTTCGTTGAGCGAAAGCGCCGGAAACACAACCCAGCGTGATGAACATAACTGCAGCAGGCTTCATGTGTTGACTCCTAGTGACTATTATTATCATAGCCACTATGATTTGACAAGTCCTGGGTGCTGACGAATACGTTGCGAGAATCGGTCACTACTTCGACCGAGTCCCAACTATCCTTTGGCTACGTTTTTGCCGGCAATCTGTGGGATCAACTCACCCGCAACGTCGGTTAGGCGCATATTGCGCCCGTTGAAATAGTAGGTCACGCGCTTGTGATCGAGCCCTAGCAGGTTGAGCAGCGTAGCGTGCACATCGTGGTTGGTTACCGCCTGCTCTTCGGCCTTGTAGCCCACCTCATCGGTAGTGCCGATGCTCTGCCCCCCCTGAATACCGGCCCCGGCCATCCAGATCGACATCGCGCCCGGATTGTGGTCGCGACCCACTCCGCGCTGGGAAATGGGCATGCGGCCAAATTCGCTGTGCCACATAACCGCGGTCTCATCCAGCAGCCCTCGCTGCTTGAGATCAGTCATTAAACCGGTGATCGGCTTATCCACTTCCTTGGCATGCAGACGGTGGTTGGTCACGATATTGGCGTGAGCGTCCCAGGTGTCTTCAATGCTCACGTACGCACCACTGATCACCTGGACGAAGCGCACACCGCGCTCGATCAGCCGGCGAGCCAGCAAGCACTGCCGCCCGTATCCAGCCGTAACCGGATCGTCCAGACCGTAGAGCTTCTTGGTCGCTTCGCTCTCTTTGTCGATGTCGACAGCCTCCGGCGCGCAAGCTTGCATCCGGTAGGCCAGCTCATAGGAGGCGATGCGCGCAGACAGTTCCGAAACGCCCGGATACTGTTCGTCGAAGTTCTGGTTCAATGCCGCCAGTTGATCGAGCCGCGCTCTCTCCCGTTCGGGCGACATGTAGCCGTTGGGCGCTCGCAGATCCAGAATGGCATCGCCCTTGGAGCGGAACACCGTCCCTTGATACGCCGCGGGCAGGAAGCCCGACTGCCAGTTCGGCGGACCAGCGTAGGGGCCGCCCTTCTGATCGAGCAGAACCACATAACCGGGCAGACTCTGGTTCACGCTGCCCAACCCGTAGGTAACCCAAGATCCGACGCTCGGGTATCCCATTTGAATGGACCCCGTGTTCCATTCGTAGTGCGAGATCACATGGTCGTTGGATAGGCCTTGGCAGGAATGAACGAATGCGAGGTCGTCCACCATGGTCGCCATGTGCGGGAAAATCTCGGAAACCCACGCGCCCGACTGGCCATACTGCTTGAAGCTGAAGGGGCTTTCCATCAATGGCCCGGGATAGCCTTGCCGGACCTTGACCTCGCCCTGCATCGGCATGCGATTGTATTTCTGCAGCGCCGGTTTGTATTGGAACGTATCGACATGGCTCACGCCGCCGCTCATGAACAGCGAGATCACTGCCTTCGCACGCGGTTTGAAGTGCGGAGGCTTCGGCGCCATGAGCGATCCGCTGCCGGGAGCGCCGCCCACGCACGCGTTCGGCTCCTTTCCGGTCTCTGCTGCCAGCAGACGATCCTGGTTCAAAAGGTCGATCAGAGCCAAGCCGCCGATCCCCATGCCGGCTTCCATCCAAAATTTTCGCCGGGAGAGGAACTCCCTTTTCCGGTTGTGATCGCTGCTGCTGTCCAGGATGTCGCGCATACAGTTACTCCCTATCGTATGTACACAAATTCGTTCAGGTTGAGAGTGACATGAGCCAGATCGGTCAGGGCCGACAGAGCCGCTGTCTCCTCGCTGGCGCTGCCGGTGGTTGCATGCGCCTGTTGTTTTTTCAGAAACGCCACGTTCGTATCGATCTCTTTCGCGGTCGGTTCGCGGCTCAAAGCAATCTCGTACATCGTTTTCACCTGCGCCGCCGGGTCGCTACCCGCCTCTTTGAACACGCGCTTGGCAAACTGATCCGCCTGCATCAGCATGAACTCGTTATTCAGCATCGTGAGCGCTTGAGTGGGAACCGTGCTGGTTGCCCGCCGCTCACAAGTAACGTTCAGATCGGGCAGGTCATAGACCTCGAACATTGGATACTTCAGACCACGCTTCACATACGCGTAAACGCCACGCCGCCATGTATCCGGGCCTTCTTTGGTCAGATCCCAAGTTCCGCGAGGCTGATCCGCACGAAGCGAAATAGGGATAGATGGGAAGTACGGAGGGCCGCCCGCTTGGAGGTTTAAGTTACCGCTCGCGTCCAGAACGTTATCGCGGAGGATCTCCGCTTCCATGCGCCGGATCGGGAATCGCCACAAGTAGGCGTCGGTCGGATCTTTTTGCAAGTCCTCGGCTTGATAGAAGGCGGATGCCATCTTGTATGTTTCCGACGTCATGATCAGCCGCTGCATCTGCTTGATGCTCCATCCCTGGCGAACGAATTCCGTAGCCAGCCAGTCGAGCAATTCCGGGTTCGACGGCAGCATGCCCATCTTCCCGAAATTTCCGGGAGTGCCCACGATGCCGGTACCGAAATGCCAACCCCATATCCGGTTGACCATCACTCGCGCGGTCAGCGGATTATCGGGTGAAGCAATCGCTTCCGCCAGGGCTCGGCGGCGTCCGCTGGAGACATAATCCGGCCGGTTCGGCGGTTCCGCCGCGGGCGGCGGGTTTCCCTTGTTCAGCACTGCCAGGAAGCCGGGCTGTACCGGGAACGTGCTTTCATTGAATTTAACGTCGTCTCCGGCGGCCGCGAAGAACACCGGAGGAATCTCAAACTTCTGCCCCGGCTGCGGGATAAAGCAGCACTTCACGTCGTAAGTTGGCCGCCCCGTTCCCGGAATGTGTGAATCCCCCAGACCGTCCGGCGAGAGCCGGTAATCGCCATCGCGTACTCCATCAGCCTCCGGCAATGGGTCCGGCAACCGGTCCATAATCTTTTCGATCTTGGCCTGCAGGTCTTTCCGTTTCGCTTCGTCTTCCGGACTGAGTTTCAGAGCGCGCTTGTAGCCCTCGCCGCCAGCCACTCCGAAAACCATGTTGGCTTTGGCTTGGGCCTTGGATTTCGCCGTGGCGCCGAGGTCCGCCTGGATCATGTCGGGGTTTGCATCCTCAGGGCTGATGAGGACTTGGGCCACCAGAAGTTTTTGCCCGGGCGTTCGCTTGTCCTCGGGTGTCTTGATGGCTTCCTGGATGTCTACCGGAAATTTCTTCAGAGCGTCCTGGACTTGCTGTTCGCGCTGCTTGTCGCGATACGGCTTTTCGATCCTGGCAATTTCCTGCTGGAGCGGCGTAATCTCTTTTTCCGCTTCCCTCTTGAGGCGTTCCTGCTGGTCAATCTTGTCCTTGGTACCGAGCGGCCAGTTGTAGTCGACATACCCCCAGAACGCCGCGACCGACCGGTAGTAATCCATGCGCCGGATGGGATCGAACTTGTGGTCGTGGCAACGGGCGCAGTTGACCGAAAGGCCCATGAACCCCTGATATGTAGTTCGGATCATATCATCCATGTAATCATAGCGATACGAGGGGTAATTCTTTTCGCGAAAACGAACCCGGGGGCCGATGCGGTAATAGGTGGTCGCAGTCAGACTGTCGTATGTAGGATGGTCCAGCTCATCGCCGGCGAGCTGCTCGAGGACGAATTGATTGTAGGGTTTGTCTTCGTTGAGTGCTTTGATCACATAATCCCGATAGCGCCAGGCATTGTCGACGGTTATATCGAATTCGAAGCCAGAACTGTCGGCATAGCGCACGACATCTAGCCAAAAACGACCCCAACGCTCCCCATAATGCGGCGATTCAAGCAGGCGATCCAATAGTTTTTGGTAGGCATCCGGCGCTGGATCTTGTACAAACGCTTCGACATCCTTCACCGGCGGCAGCAAACCCCAGAGGTCTAGATAGGCGCGCCGTATCAAGGTCCTTCGATCGGCTTCGGGCGCCGGCACAAGCCCTTTTTTGTCCATGATGTCGCGCACGAATGCATCTATCGGATTGCGACCCCAGCGGCTATCAGTCACTGCTGGCGCTGGATGGCGCTCGGGTTTCTGGAAGGCCCACCATTTTCGCTCTTCATCGGTGATTGGCTTTTCCTTGTAAGCAGTTCCGGAGCTGGACGTCAATGCCGCAGCCGGGGCGGGAGCCGCTTCGGGGGCCCATTTCGCGCCCTGGTCGATCCAATCTTTCAAAGTCGCGGTCTCTTTTTCGGTCAGAGCCGGAACTGGAGCCATGGGCATCAGCGGCTGCACCTGTCCGGTCACCCGCTTGTACAACAGGCTGGACGCCGCGTCTCCGACCATGATCGCTGGACCGGTTGCGCCGCCTTTGAGCATTCCTGCCCGAGTATGCAAATCGAGCCCACCCATCTTCAACGCTTCGCCATGACACTGGGAACAGCGGTTCAGAATGGGAAGGACGTCTTTTTCGGTGAGTGGAGCTTTTTGAGCGGCAGAGCGGTGCTGAAACGCCAGCAGAACCATCAGAACCGGAAGAACAGACCACGCGAAGCGAAACACCCGAGGTGAAGCTAGGCGAATCATGAAAATACCCTCCCGACTTAGGTTCGTGAGCAGTTGACCCGTATAGAATAGCCTCAAAACCTGACCGGTCCTCATTTAATATGTGGCAGAAAAGTAAAGCGGTTTGACAGTAGATCCTAGCAAACTTGTAGGAGTGGTTCAAACTATTGAAAACAGGAGCATAACACGTTGAGTGGCTTACGGCTTGGTAGTAGCGGCCCAATTCACCGTCACTGTGACTGGCGAGGATGATTCAATCGGCAAATTCATCAAGAAGCGCCTCCCATTGTCGGCAACTTGATAACGACTGCGGCGTCGGGTAGATTCCAGGCGCGCCTCAAACAACACCCTGGAGACCCCGGACTCGAAAGCACTCGAACTCGTTTTCACGTCCACAGCCATCAGTCTGTCGCCACTGATGTAATACAGTTCTTTGCCATCCTTCCGCCATAATGGTTCAATTCCCCCGGTGCTCGATACCTGCCATCTGCCCTCGGTGGGCGGGAAACTCTGAACATAAACCTCGGCGCGCCCGGACTCATTGGAAGTGTAGGCCACCCATCGGCTGTCGGGCGAAATGCTGGGATATTCCATTGGATAGGGTCCGGCCGGTTTGCCTCCGGCAAGCGGTAAGGCCCAAGTTTTGTCGTCGATTCTGTACAACAGATAGCGTCCGTCGGGAGACCAGCATTCAATTTGCTTGTTTTCGTTGGAGGTCAACAATTCCTTAGGTTCGGCGGCTCCAGTCACTGGTTTCAGGTAAACGTCCACACCCCCGCCGTGCACGGCGTTGAATGCCACCTCGCGGGCATCCGGAGACCAGACCGCATTTGTCTCGTCGACCGGCTCGAAGGTAAAACGGGAGGAGGCGCCGCTCGCAAAATCGAACAGCCACAGGTTGCGCGCTCGGCTTTGCTCCTCTGTGCGAGACACGACGAGCCTTTTCTCGTCCGGCGAAAGGGCTGGATTGGAATAGTCTCCGGGCGCGCCGACGCCGCCCAACCGCCGGCCCTGACGGTCAAACCAAACTAATTCGCTGTGCCCGGTCTCGGTCCGCGTACGATAAGCTAAGACACCGCTTTGCGACGCAGAAAAAGCAGCTCGCGCTATCCCTCTGGTCAGCCCGATCAGCACTCGATGCGCCAAGACAGCAGGTTCGCCCACCAGTACCAGCTTCTTCAGATCGAAGGCTTGCCGCACCAAGTCAGTTCCTGCTATGTAAAGCAAATAACCAGGGGCGTTTGGAGATAGAGACGCATAGGTAGCGTTGGTGTTCGAGTTGACCAATCGTTTGCTTTCTTTCGAGTCCAATGACGCAATATAGATGCCAGTATTTTCAGGACGCACACTGCGGACGAAATAGATGAAATGACGTCCGTCGGGGAGAAATTGAGGGGAAGCGTGAAAGGTTTCCTGATTTGCCCGATCGAGTATCGTCATAGGTTTGGCTTCTCCACCGGAGGCTGGAACCCGATAAATCACCGGGCCCGGTCCATCGATCAGAATGACGCCGTTCTGGCTCCAAGTCCCGCGCCCGGCGGGCGTATTACAAATCGTCTGGGAAGATCCGCCGTGAAGATCGATTCTTTTGAGCTTCCCGCCTGCGAAGAATGCGATGGAATCGCTGTCGGGCGACCAGAACGCCGCAGTGACTAATTCCGTGCCCGCCAGCGGCTCGGACGTGACCGAGTCGAGAGCTCGCAGCCAGAGCTGTTTCTGGCCGTCGGAAGCTTCGCCTATGAACACCAATTGAGAGCCGTCGGGCGACAGGGCGATCGAATCCAGGTCCTGGATGGTGACTTTCGCAGGGGGCGAAATGAGAAAGCGGACCACGCGCTGTCCCGCCGGCCTTTCCCGGAAGCGAAGCCACCCGATGATTAGCGCCAACGCGATCGCCACAACCGCCAGCAGCGGCCAGAAGATCGCGATGCGGCTTCGGAATGGCTTCCGCGGCCGCGCGGAGTGGGAGGGTCCTTCGTAATCAGATTCGCTTCTGTGATCTTCCGGATGGCCGTTTTCAACTAGCTCGCTAATCTTCGTGGGATCTGCCGATTCGGCAGGTAGCTGGGAAACATCGCCGCTAAAGCGGTAACCGTACCTCGGGAGCGTCTCCACCCATTCCGTCCCTTTCACCCCGAGAACTTTTCGCAGGGCGGAGATCTGAAACGCTAAATTTGCCTCTTCCACGAAGCTGTCGGGCCAAAGCGCGCTCATCAGTTCTTTTTTTGTGAGCACGCGACCCCGGCTTTGCACCAGCAAATGGAGAAGGTCAAATGTCTTGGGAGCCAGGGTCAGACTCTTGCCTTCGCACAGCAGCAGCCGCTTTGCAGCGTCCAGCCGGTAAGGCCCGAATTCGTACACGGCGAACGTTGCCTTTTCCATGGCTGTCTCTTGGAACGAACCCGGCGCCCGGCGAACCCGAGGTGATCGCGGACGCCGCGCGTCGCATATCGATTATACCCACGGGCGGGAGAACGCTGGCACGCAGTGCGTGCGCTACGTCAAGGACATGTCGATGATGTCGAATTTGAACCGCTCAGGTGGCAGCGATGAGACCGGGTCCGGCATCATGTGCGCCCAGGTCTGATAAGCCGTAGTCGCGACGGTGCCGTTCAGATAGAACAGAAACTGGTTCGAGAAACAGGAAATCGGCGGCGGCTGGCGGAAGGTCAGCCGTAAGCCGACAGCCTTCTCGAACTCGATGCCGTCGTTGGGAACCGCTTTATCTTCTAAAAGAGTGACGAAGCTCGACCGGCCAGCATGCGGCCAAACATCCGGGCGCAGCAGGTTTCGAAGCTCCAAGCGAGTGCCGAAGGTGGTCTCACACTGCCGGATCCATTCCAGAATGCTATCGCCCCACTGCCACTGCGTAATCAGGTGAAGATACTGGTCGACCAGATTGATGGCGAGATCCATTTTGCGCCGGTCGACTTCCTGGTCCTGACCCAGACCTTCCATCGGCGGCAAGGGAAGCATGTCGTCGGCGTCGATCAAATCGTTGGCCATCCCGACCACCCGATCGAGCCGCTTTACGTTCGGACTGGTACGAACCAGCAGAGGAGGCAGCTCATGCATCTTCTCTCCCGGTAGCTCAACGAACTTGCGATCTCCCACAATGTCCATAGAGTCGATCCACCTACTCTCATCGACAACAGGGTCGCTAAACTTAAACCCTACCTAAGAGACGCTATCTAAACCTGCGTCGTTTCAGAACGGGCCAACCTACACGATTAAAAACAATTCTGCCGGATTTGTCCTGGTTTGTAAAGAGGAAAAGAGTACAGGAGTACTAGGGCCGCCTGCGCTACAATTCGGCTTCATGGCGTTTTGGCTCGGCTTGGACGTTGGCACTGGCGGCGCGCGAGTGCTGCTAGTGGACGAAACCGGCCGCGTCCGCCATGCCTGCACCGCCCCGCATGAGGACATGCGCATGGAACGGCCTGGGTGGGCCGAGCAGCGGCCGGAAAACTGGTGGGACGCGGCTCGGCAGGCGATCCGCGGCGTCCTTAGCCAGGCCAAAGTGAGCGGCCAGGACGTGCGCGGCGTCGGGTTATCCGGCCAGATGCACGGCCTGGTAGTCCTGGACGAAACCAGTCGAGTACTCCGGCCCGCGCTCATCTGGTGCGATCAGCGCAGCCAGCGGCAAGTGGATTGGATCAATCAGATAGCTGGCAAAAAGATGGTGCTGCACTCGACGGCAAATCCGGTGCTGACCGGATTCACTCTGCCAAAGTTGCTCTGGGTCCGCGACAACGAGCCTGGGCTCTTCGAGCGCGTGCGGCGGATGCTGCTGCCCAAAGACTATGTCCGGTTTCACCTCACCGGCGAATTTGCAAGCGACGTCTCGGACGCTTCGGGCACCGCGCTGTTCGATGTGGCCCACCGGCGCTGGGCTTGGGATTTGGTGGGCAAACTGGGCCTGGATAGCGGCATCCTTCCGCGAGTGTACGAGTCAAGTGAGGTAGCCGGAAAAATCAGCGAAGCAGCCGCTCGCGAAACAGGACTCGCGCTTGGCACGCCTGTTGTTGCAGGGGGCGGCGATCAAGCGGCGGGTGCGGTAGGAAATGGCGTCGTGACGCCGGGAGTGGTTTCTTGCACGCTCGGAACTTCGGGCGTCGTTTTCGCGCATGGCGAGCAACCGAGCTACGATCCGGCGGGCCGCGTCCATACGTTTTGTCATGCCGTCCAAGGTGCGTGGCACGTGATGGGCGTCACGCAGGGCGCGGGTCTGAGCCTGCAATGGTTCCGCAATCAATTCGCTCCGGGCGCCAATTATGAGGCGCTGACCGCCGAGGCCGCCCACGCTCCTGCTGGATCGCAAGGCCTCTACTGGCTACCTTATTTGATGGGTGAGCGGACTCCGCATCTAGACGCGGCGGCCCGGGGCGGCTGGATCGGGCTCACCGCCAGGCATAAGCGCGCCGATATGATTCGAGCGCTGCTGGAGGGCGTGTCGTACAGCCAGAAAGATGGCCTCGGCATTATCGAGCAGATGGGCGTGCAAGTGGAATCAGTGCGGGTATCAGGCGGTGGAGCGCGCAGTGCGTTTTGGCGCCAGATGCTGGCCGATGTCTTCGGCAAGCGGATAGTTACGCTCGAAACGCAGGAGGGGTCGGCCTACGGGGCCGCGCTACTGGCACTAGTCGGAACCGGCGTTTATTCTTCAGTGCCCGAGGTGTGCAAAGCTGTCATTCGCGAAGTCGAGTCCATTCCACCGCAACCGGAAGCGGCGCAGGTTTACGCCGCAGGCCATGCTGTTTATAAGTCGCTATACCCGGCGCTACAGGCGTTTTATGGAAAAGCTGCTCCATGAACTATTGCGATGTCAGCCTGCCGATGCCGCTCGATCAGAGTTTCACCTACCGGTTGCCTGAAACGTTGCGGCATCGAGTGCAGCCCGGATGCCGCGTATTGGTCCCGTTCGGGGCCAGGAAGCTGACTGGGGTGGCCGTCAAGCTTCATGACCAACCACCGGACGGCGCTCTGAAGGAAGTCCTGCGATTGGTGGACGAGGAGCCGGTGCTCGACGCAGAGCTTCTGGCGCTGGGCGGTTGGATCTCGCAGTATTATTGCGCGCCGCTGGGCGAGGTGCTGCGCTCGATGACACCATTGAGCGGCGAGGTTCGCAAAAGCAAGCTCTATTCGCTCACTGATTCAGGGCGCGATGCGGCGCGGCAATTGGTGCTAGGGGCTAGCGAAGAAGACGCAGCGGTCCAGGTATTGCAACTGCTCGAAGCCAGGCCGCTCTCGGCTTCGTATCTCGAAAAGAAGCTGCCGAATGCCACGCGAGTCGTCCGGTCGCTCGAAAAGAAGGGCTTCATAGAAATCGAGAATCTCGAAGCTCCGCGCGATCCGTTGCGCGCTTCGGCCACCCGGCTCCGCGCATCCTGGCTGGCCGAATCGCCCGACGATATAAAGCTCACCAAGCGTGAGCGCGAGCTGCATGCGTTTCTGGAATTGCATCCGGGCACGCACAATCTGGCGGAACTGGAGGCATCGGTGACGGGTGCGAGCCAGGCCGCCCGGTCACTAGCTCGCCGAAAACTGATCGCGCTCGAGCCCGAGTCGCCAACGGGAGTGTTCGCGTCCGAAGCGCCTCCGCGAACCCTGAATCCGCATCAGCTTGAGGCTTATCAGCAAATCGAAGGGGCGCTGCGGGGCGGAAAGTTTCAGGCCTTCCTGCTGCAAGGCGTGACGGGATCAGGAAAAACCGAGGTATATCTGAAATCCATCGATGCCTGCCTGGCTCTGGGCCGAAGCGCGCTCTTGTTGGTGCCGGAGATCGCCCTGACGCCGGCTGTGGCGGGCGACTTCTTCCATCGTTTCGGCGACCGCGTAGCGATACTGCATTCGGCATTTCACGATGCCGAGCGCGCGGAGCAATGGCGGAGAATCCGAGCCGGCCTCGCGACTGTCGTAGTGGGCACACGGTCGGGGGTGTTCGCGCCGGTGCGAAATCTCGGACTGGTAGTGATCGATGAAGAACACGATCAGAGCTACAAACAGCAGGACACGCCGCGCTACAACGGCCGCGACGTAGCGATAGTGCGGGCACAGGGCGCGGGCGCAGTCGCAATCCTCGGCTCAGCCACGCCGAGCCTCGAAAGCCGCTACAACGTGCAACGCGGCAAGTACAAACTGCTTACACTTCCCGAGCGGATCGAGAAACGGCCGATGCCGGACGTCGAAGTTATCGATATGCGGCAGGAGTTTCTCGAAACGCGCAAGCTAGCGACCTTTTCGCGGCGGCTGGTTGACATGATCGCTGAACGGCTGGAGAAGGGCGAGCAGACCATGCTGCTGCTCAATCGCCGCGGATTCTCGAGTTTCGTTGCGTGCCGCGCATGCGGGGAAAAGATGGAATGCGTGAACTGCGCCGTCACACTGACCTATCACCGGCGCGATCGCCGGATGCTGTGCCATTACTGCAACTACGCGCAGAAGGTTCCGTCGGTCTGCCCGAAATGCGGGAGCGAATACTTGAACTTCATCGGCACCGGATCGGAGAAGGTGGAAGAGGAACTGCATCGCGATTTTCCAACCGCTCGCATCGCGCGCATGGATCGGGATACGGTGAGCGGGAAGCGGCATTTCGAAACCATCCTGCACGGATTTCGCGAAGGCGATTCCGACATTCTCGTGGGCACGCAGATGATCGCCAAGGGGCACGACATTCCGAACGTAACTTTAGTCGGAGTGGTGTCGGCCGACGTTGGGCTCGGACTTCCGGACTTTCGCGCGGCCGAGCGAACATTTCAGTTGCTGACGCAGGCGGCGGGGCGAGCCGGACGCGGCAACCTGCCGGGGATCGTGCTGATCCAGACCATCAACCCCGAGCATTATGCGATTCGTTACGCTTCCGAGCAAAACTACGACGGCTTTTATGAAAAGGAGATCCAGTTCCGCAAGCTGATGCGATATCCGCCGTTCGCCGCGCTGGCGAATGTTCTGGTGCGCAGCCAGAAACAGGAAGAGGCATTGGAAATGAGTACCGAACTGGGCCGCATGCTTGATCCGGCGCCTGAAGGCCTGAAGATCCTGGGTCCGGCGGAAGCACCGGTGCCGAAGTTGAAGAGCGAGTTTCGCTACCAGCTTTTGATCAAGGCGATCGATCGCAAGCGGCTGAACGAAACACTGCGAGAATTGCGGCGGTTCACGCAGGATAGGAAATGGAGCCCTACGGCGCTGGTAATCGATGTGGATCCGCTGACGTTGCTGTGAGAGGCGCCAGCGTGCGCAGCAGCGTGCTGACGCGAGGGCCGGGCAGAATGATGCCGGCCAGGTTCAACGGGTCCGAGTTCGGGATTACGACATTCTCGTCGGCGGATGTTTCGGACCGCCGGACGGCGCGCAATAGATCAAGCGCTTCGGGACGTGCGAACTGCTCACCACTAAAACCGGAAACGAATCGGCCGCCGCGGATCTCGCCCTGTGCTTCCTTACGGCGAAGGATGGGCAGCAAGTCGCGCCATGGCGGAGCGAGCGTCTCACGGGCCAGCAGGTCGCGGAAAATCACACCCCAGCGAAGCAGTAGCTGATCGGCGAAGGCAGCGGCGCGGGCGTCGGTACTGGCGAGGTTTGCTGCATGCCGGACGAGCGCCCAGCGGCCGGCGGCATGACGAGGTCGCGAGTGTCTTCCCCGCCCTTCTCCGCGACGGCGCTTGGGATCGACCAACGATCGTAGATTTTCGAAGCCGTCGGCGGTGACGATGCCCGCGGCCACCAATTCCCAAAGCCCGTCCTCCACCTCGCTAGCCAGACGACCCGTAGAGCGGACCAAATCATTGAAGAAGGACGCCCCGCGCTCGCGCAATCGGGCGAGCACTTCGCCAGCGGGATGAGATAGCGTGGGCTGCTGCACACCGGTTTCGAGCCACTCGGCGCTTTCCCGCAGGAAGATGGCGATGGGAGCGGTGCGCGTGGGCCGGACGCGGCGCGGCGCGGGATCTTCGAAGGCCGGATGCGGCGACAGCCTGGCCCACATGACCTCACCCGACAAACACAGACGGTCGAGAAATTCGGGCTCGTAGCGGGCGACGCGTCGCGAAATCACTTCGGGCTCCCAGGCGGCCGCGGAGATTTCATAGCCCTGGAGCTGCTTAATGATTTGAAGAGTGCCATCGACTCCGTGGAGCCGGCTGCCGGGCACGAGGTGCTGCCAGCGCAGGAGGAATCGCTGGAATTGCGCGGCAGTCACCGGTTCGATTTCGCGGCGAAGCGTGCCGAGCGTGAGGCGATGGATGCGGGCGAGGATGCGGCGATTGCACCACTGGATTTCGTCGGAGGGGAGGTTCGGATTGAAGTGCCCGCGCATGACTTGACCTTCGGTTTCAAGCTGGAGCAAAGGCTGTTCAACAGGAAAACCAAGGGTTTCGGACAGGTGCGTGGCGGTGACTGGGCCGATGGAATCCATCCAGCCTCGAACGATCGGTAGCGGCTCGTCTCTCAGGTGCAAGCGCTCGGTCGCGATCCAAAATCGTCCGACGTGGTGGGCCCGGCCAGCGGCGGCCAGCTCGATGAACCGCGGCTCCCAATTTTCGACGGGCGGGAGCAGGATCAAGGTCAGCAGCGCGTCGTGCAGCTCGTCGGCGTTGCGGACGTCGGGCCAGGATTCGGCCCCGACCTGCTCGATGGCGGCTGGATCGAGAATGCCTGCGCCGCCGGCCACATCGGTTCGAAGTGTGCGCCGCAACTGAACCGCGCGAGCGCGGCGTTCTTCCAGCGGAGCATCGTCGAGATAGGCATATGGGTTTGCGTTTAGGATCTCATGCGAGAATGGCGACGGCTCGGCGTTGTCGATGGCGACTTTCTGGATCGCGCCCGACTCCATCGCCTCCAGAATGCGCATGAGACCATCCAGGTCCATGGCTTCGTGCAAGCAGTTATCGAGCGTTTCTTTGACCAACGGATGATCTGGAATACGAATCTCGCCGGGCAAGTTCTCGGCGCAAGCCACCTGATCGGGAAACACAGACGCGAGCAGGTCCTCGGAACGCATGCGCTGGATAGGCGGCGGAACTTTGCGGCCGCCCCGAAATCGGAGAATGGCAAGCGCGCGTGATGCATTCCAGCGCCAACGGGCGGTAAACATGGGCGCGTCGAGCAGGGCCTGGGTGAGGACGTCTTCGACAGATTGCGATTTCAGAAACTCGAAAACTAATTCAAGCGGGAATGCATGCTGCTCGGTGAGCGAGATGTTGATGCCATTGTCGGTGGCAGCGGCCTGCAGCTCGAAGTTGAACGACCGGCAGAAGCGCTTGCGAAGCGCGAGTCCCCACGCTCGGTTGATGCGCGAGCCGAAGGGAGCATGGATGACGAGCTGCATCCCGCCGCCTTCGTCGAAGAAGCGCTCTGCCACGATCCGTTGCTGCGTGGGCAACGCACCCAGCATGGCCGCGCCAGCACGGACGTAAACGAGAGCTTGCTTGGCGCCGGCTTCGTCGAGGCTGCACTGCTCGATCAAGAATGAAAGTGCTTTGTCGGGATCGCGGTGGATCTCTTCGCGGACTTCGGAGACGGCTTGCGAAAGCTCGAAGGTGCGGCCAGGAGCTTCTCCATTCCAGAAAGGGACCGAAGGCGGAGCGCCATGGGCGTCTTCAACCCGGACGCGGCCAGGTTCGACCCGCTTGATTCGCCAGGATGTGGTTCCGAGAAGGAACACATCACCGGCCAGACTTTCGACGGCGAAATCTTCGTCTAGAGTACCGACGACCTTTTCCTCGGGCTGGGCGATGACGGCATAGTTGGCGGTCTCGGGAATTGCGCCACCTGAGGTAATCGCCGCCAGACGCGCGCCGCGCCGGCCACGGATTCTTCCGTTCACCTGGTCGCGATGCAGGTACGCACCGCTGCGGCCGCGCTGCGTGGAGATACCATCAGACAGCATCGTGACGATTGCGTCGAACTCGCTACGCGGCAGGTTGCGATAAGGATAAGTACTGCGGACGAGATTGAACAGATCGTCCTCGCGCCAATCGCGGGCAGCGGCCTCGGCCACAATTTGCTGGGCAAGAATGTCGAGCGGCGCGTTTGGAATCTCGAGGCGATCCAGCTCGCCGGAGCGAATGGCGCGAACCAAGGCGGCACATTCGATCAACTCGTCGCGCGTGGTGGCGAAGAAATGCCCCTTGGGCATTGCCCCAATCCAATGGCCGGAGCGGCCGACACGTTGCAGCGCGACAGCAATCGATCGAGGGGATCCAATCTGGCAGACGAGGTCGACCGTGCCGATGTCGATGCCGAGCTCTAGAGAAGCCGTGGCGACGACGGCGCGTAGCTCTCCGTTCTTTAGACGGGACTCGGCGTTCAGGCGGAGAGTTCGAGAAAGGCTGCCATGATGCGGCAGGACGACATTTTCTCCCAGCCGTTCCGCGAGGGCGTGGGCTACGCGTTCGGCCAATCGTCGAGTGTTGACAAAAACGAGGGTGGTGCGGTGAGCGAGGATGAGTTGCGCGACGCGGTCGTAAATTTCGCCCCACATCTCGTTGCTGGCCACTGGGCCGAGTTCATCGCGAGGGACTTCCACGGCCAATTCCATGGCCCGCCGATGGCCGATGTTGATGATGTGAGCGCGCGGGCTCAAGAACTCCGCGACTTCCTGGATGGGCTTGACCGTGGCCGATAATCCGATGCGCTGGGAACGATGCCCGACGTCGGCGGTGAGTGCGTCCAACCGAGCCAATGAGAGTGCCAGGTGCGAGCCGCGCTTGTCGTCGGCGACGGCATGGATCTCGTCGACGATCACGGTGCGGATGGTCCGCAGCATGGTGCGAGATTTTTCGGCAGTCAGCAGGATGTACAGAGATTCGGGCGTGGTGACCAGGATGTGCGGGCGATGCTTGGTCATCTGCTGGCGCTCATAGGCGGGCGTGTCGCCGGTACGGACGGCAGTACGGATGGGATCGAGCGCGATGCCCTGGCGCGCGGCCAGCTCCGAGATTTCGGCCAGCGGTATTTCGAGGTTCTTGTGGATGTCGTTGCTGAGGGCCTTGAGGGGCGAGACGTAGACGACCTCGGTTTCATTGGCAAGTTGGCCGGCGCGGGAGGCGCGAACCAGGCGATCGAGGCAGATCAGGAAAGCGGCGAGCGTTTTGCCGGAGCCGGTGGGCGCGGAAATCAGGACGTCGCGGCCGGCTCGAATCTCGGGCCATCCGAAAATTTGAGGCTCGGTAGCGCCAGCGAAACGGGTGGCGAACCACTCGGCGACGAGCGGGTCAAAATCGGCGAGTATCGGCGCAAAACGGCCGTGATTGACTTGGGACTGGGGATTCACCTACTTTTATTTTAAACCCGCCGGCTGATTTGCGGACGCTGGAGCCGAGTACCTCCGCAAGCTCGCTGGAAAAGGAGGAAAGAGTACGCGAAATCAGAGATGCGCCTACGAATCCTAGCGCCGATCCAATCACCACCAACGTGGCGCCTTCCTTCATCACCAGCCGCAACACCTGACTGCTTTGCGCGCCCAGCGCCATTCGAATCCCGATCTCTTTGCGTCGCCGTGCGACAGCGTAGGCAGTAACGCCGGCCAGGCCGATGGAAGCCAGGATCAGTCCAAAGATGCCGATGCCCAGGTAAATCGTTGCACTGATCTGGACAATCGAATTGAACTGGTCCAAGCGCTCGTCTATTGTGCCGACGTTGAACACGGTGAGGGAAGGATCGAGCGACTCAATCGCGTTGCGCACGTCGGCGATCGTGTCCAAGCCCGCGCCTCCGCGAACGATGAGCGTAGCACCTTGCTGTGCTGGGCCGGCGTGTGGAGACCCGGCTGTGAGGGGAACGAAGACGGTAGGAACCGGTTTCGCCATCATAAATCCGGACTTGATGTCGGGAACAACGCCGATGACGGTGTAGCTGTGTTGATCGTCGCGAATGGTGCGGTCCAAGGGCCCGTCGTCGCCGAAGAACTCACGCGCTGCCGTTTGATTCAACAGTGCGGGTAGAACCGAAGAGGATGACTGCTGATCGCCGTCCGTAAACTCGCGGCCACGCACCGGCGCGATTCCAAGCGTCGCGAAGTATTTGATGCCGATGCGCTGCCGAATCCCGTTCCGCAAAACCTCACCGCGCGGGCCGGGAGCGGAAAAGTGAATGTTGGGAACGGCCATCATCTCGCCGAAGGGCGCAGCTTCCGCAAGTGTCACCGCACGTACCGCGGGGCGTCGGGACAAGCGCTCCGGAAGTTCTTTGTACAGAGCTGCGATCTGACTCTGCGAGCGGCCGTCGTGGATAGGATCGAGTTGAAAGAGTGTAAGGTTGGAGGTGTCGAAGCCGGGGTCTGTGCGCGCGGTTTTTCCGAAACCCAGCACGATAAAGCCCGTGATCAGCAGCAGCGCCAACGAACCCGCCACTTGATAGGCCACTAATATATTCCGCAACCCGAAACGCCGGTAACCGCGGAGCGGCGTCACGGAGCCCTCCTTCAGTGTCGTGACTACGTCGGTGCGCGTTATGTAAAGCGCGGGCGCCAAACCAAATGCGATACCCGCGAGCATAGCGACCGCTAGCGCGAGCAGCAGCACGGTGAGGTCCGGCCGAAAATTGGCGTCCAGCGGCACGGGAATCGGAAATTTTCTCGACCAGACGACGCTCGCGAGCCAGTAGGAAAACACGAAGCCCACGACGCCCCCTCCCAGCGACAGAATCACGCTTTCCGTTAGGAGCTGCCGCAGCAGACGGAACCGGCCGGCCCCTATCGAAAGACGTATCGCTATCTCCTTGCGGCGTTCGCTACTGCGCGCCAGAAGCAAATTCGCCAGATTGGTGCAGGCCAGTGAGAGTATCAGGCCCAAGAGGACGCTTATAAAAGTGAAAACCACGACCCGTTCGGCCGGAGGCATGGGCACATAGCCGTTGACCGACAGGAGATGGATTTTACGACTGTTGTGATCCCGATTGCGAGTGAGCTTCTCGTCATCCAACTGGCGTGTGATGACGTCGAGAGATGCTTCCACTGCCGACGGCTTTAGGCCGTGGGCCAAACGCATGACGACGCGAAAAACGCCGACATCCCGCTGCTGAAGCGCATCACCGGCCAGCTCGGGAGCAATCGAGGAGCCGGAGGTAACCGGCACGAACAAGTCCGCACGGGTCATCGGCCACACTCCGAAAAAATTCTTAGGCGCGACTCCAACGATGGTCGCTGGCTGTCCATTAACGCGCAGCGTACCGCCGATGGCGTCAGCATTCGAGTGCAAATGCGCCTGCCAGAAACGCTCGCTCACAACCACGACCGGGGGCGTGCCGGGCTTTTCGCTGTCGGCTCGGAAGAGACGGCCAAGCAAGGGTTTCATGCCCAAGACCGAGAAGTACTCGGGCGAAACCAGGTCGCCAGAAATACGCTCGGATTTCACTACTTTCGAACCTTCGGGGCCGACGCTGAAGGGCACCGGGTCAGTGAAGGCTGCTACCGACACTTCCGGCTGGTCGCGGTAACGTTCGAAATAAGGATAAGGTACTAGCGTGTCTAGCGCGGCGAGCGTGCCAGGACTGCTCACGCCCGCCAGCGGATGAAATAGAACAGCATTGAATTCGCTGAAGAACAGGCTGCATACTCCGATACCGAGGGCGAGAGAGATTATTCCTACGGCGGTGAATCCGGGTGATTTCGCCAGCATGCGCAGGGCGTATCTCACGTCGCCGCGAAGTTCGGACAGATATTCGGTGGGTAGGCGCAGGGCAATGTCCGCGAGTAAGCGAACCAGTCCCCGAGCGCCGTGACGGCGCCAGATCTCAGGAGCTGCATCCTCACCCAACCGCTCCAGATCCTCACCGTAGAGCATCTGGAACTCGTGTGGAAAGGATCGCGCGAGGGCGCGATAGAGCCGCAAGCAAAGCTCGAGTGGGGTGTTCATTCGTAGGCCTCCTGCTGGCGCTTGAGCTGTCTGCGTTTGGCGCGCATCACGTTCACCAGCTCTTCCAAGCGTTGGCTTTCGAGATCAAGCACCTGGCGACCGAGACGTGTCAGCTTGTAGTAGCGGCGCCGCGCGTCGTCCAGCTCAGCCGCGGGCCGCTCCTCCGATTCTTGGATGAGCTCGGCATCTATGAGGCGCGCGAGCGTACCATACAGCGTCGCGGGCCAAAGGTGGACCTTGCCGCCGGTCCGATCCAGCACCTCCTGCATGATGCCGTAGCCGTGCTGCTCTTCGGCCGCCAGGGAAAGCAGGATGTGAAACCAGTTGGTCTTCAGGGGTAGAAACGCTTGGGGATCTTGTCTCGCCATCAGTTTATATATATATCAGTTGATATATAGACGTGTCAAGTACCCCCGGGGCGAATTCTGAGACTTCGCTGACGACGGATGTCTCCCAGGATCCGCGCTATTTGCCGACCTGTTCACGGGCTTGCTCGATGAGGATCGTTTAGTTCGCATGCGGGCAGCAGATGCAATCGAGAAAGTTACGCGAGACCGGCCCGAGTTGCTTCAGCCCTGGAAGCAGCAGTTACTGGGCACTGTGTCTGCTCTCGAAGATAAGGAACTGCGCTGGCACGCCGGCCATGAAGAGCCGCGGCCGCAAACTGCTAAAGCAGCTTAAAGCCGCTGCGCGGTTCGGAATGATATTCCATTTAGGGTGTTCCTGGAAGTAGCTGAACTGCTATTTATCGCGGGAGACGCAAATCGTTTCGCTCTCACCATGCGGGCGGCGGTGGCTCACGCGAAAGCCGAGCGCCTTTTCGTCGAACCTCTGAGCGCGTCATACGTCATCAACTACGAGCCTGCACCAGAGCCCTCTGCGCCTTTTGGAGTAAGTTAATTTCATGCATGCCGAGCGTGGAAAGCTGTTGTTCCGTGTGGCAGCCGAAAAGCGACCCGAAAGGAATATTTGGACGATCGTAGCAATCGCTCTGGCGATCGTCTACGGGTATGAGGCTTACAAGGAACATCGGTCGGATTGGGGTATGGTGATATTCTTCGCCGGCTATGGCCTAAGTTTTCTGTTGTCCCGGAAAGTCGCATTCTACGAAAACGGTATCCACTTCCCGCAGGAGCCGTCGGTCCCACGAGCGCGGTTCATCGCGTGGCCACAGATCGAGCGGTTTTATTGGGATGATGACGTGCTCACGATCGTGCCGGCGTCGTCGCTACTAAGGGGAGGCGGTGGAGGAGGAGGGCCGGTGCTTGGAGGATCGGTCCGGATACCTATAGCATGGCGCCTACAGGTAGTGACTTTGCTGGCAACGGTGCCGGACGCGCGGGTCTGAAGGACACTCACGCAGCCTTAGGGTGCTTGTGCCGAGCGGTTTAATTTCAGTTTCAAACTGCCGCCGCAGCGGCCACGTCCCTCAGTAACTTCCGTATCTTCTTGAGCCATTCAGTGCGCGAAATCGAGTCGGAAGTAGAGGGTCGTTCCAGTGTGGCCTGCGGATGAATTGCTGCGATGAGCGCTGGGGAAGCCTTCCCAATCGCGACAATCTTGAAGTTAGCATACGCGCTATTCAGGGTTTTCAGCATTCTAATCACGCCTGGAAGCTGAGGATTCAAAACCAGCAGATCGATCCCCACATTCAGCTTCTTTATCAGTGAAACTGCTTGCTCACAGCTCAGAGCCGGCAGCGCTCGACATCCGGCTTCAGTGAAAATCTCGCCTAGCCACCAAACGAACCCGAGATCATCATCTACAATCCAGACGGTCGTCGGAGCGGGCGGCTCAGTCACATCATCAGACTCCGCACCTTGTTGCTGGGCTTTGATGAGCGAGCACCCGCCGTGCGGAATTCATGATGCTTGGTCCGGACGGCTACGCCTTTGCCATCGCTGCGAACGACGCTTCCGTGTATCACCAGCTTCAAAGGACAAACGCCCTCCAACAGAAAGGGCCAGTGCATCAGGAGTTCGATTGAGCTACCGGCAGGCAAGGCCTCGTTGGCTTCGAACAGAACACCACCGCTGCTGACATTGAGGGTCCTGCCGAGGCCAAGGCGTTCCACGCGACCTTTGCGGAGCAGCTTATACTCAATTTCCAGCGCGATCGGATATCTGCGATTCAATCTTTGATCATCGCGATGTGATTCTAAAAACCTGACGGCAGGCGCCAGGGCGGGAGCGGGGGACATTCTCCCTCCTTTATCCTCAGTTCGGAATGGACCTTTGTACCACTTTTGACAGATGAGGTCAACAGAGATTTGGAAGAATCTTGCGCCGAGTCAGCAAACTAACAGTGAGCAGGGCGGCCCGGCTGCGTTCCTGCTCAATGATGGCAGTTCGTACTAGCAGTTCGTACTAGTACTAAAGCCGGTTTCTAGATTCCGTACCAAGTAAACTTCCTCAGTACCAAAAGGGGAATGCCTCCGCAAGACTCGATGGACTATAATTGAAAAACCTTGCATCTCCCTTTGAGAATTATCTGATCATGCCACGAACCATCCTCCTTACCTTCGCGCTGGTTCTAAGTACGGGAATTATGGTTTCATGCCGGCAGAGCCCGCAGCAATATGTTGCTAAAGGCAACACCTTTTTCACCGCCGGGAAGTACGAAGACGCAATTATCAATTACAAGAAGGCCATCCAGCGAGATCCAAAATTCGGAGAGGGCTACTACCGGCTCGGCCTGGCCGAACTCAAAACCGGCAAGAGCCGCGACGCTTACGCGGCTCTAAACACCGCAAGCACACTGCTTCCGGAGCGCGTCGATGTCAAAGTGACGCTCGGCGACTTCTTGCTGTTAGCCTACTTCGGGGACAAGAATCGTCCAGTCGCGCTTTATAGGCAGTTGACCCAGTTAAGCGATGACTTCATGGCAAAAGATCCAAATTCTTACGACGGGCTGCGGATTAAAGGCGCTCTAGCCTGGACCGATGGACGGCTGAAAGAGGCCGAAGCATTCTTTCAAAAGGCGAATGCCCGAAATCCCATGCAGGCTGCCGTGGTCGTGATGTGGGTCCAGGTTTTGTTCCGGGATGGACAGTCTGAGGAGGCGGAACGGCTGGCGAAGGAGTTAATTCAGGCGCATAAGGACGCAGGGCCCATTTACGACATCTTGTATACGTATTACCGATCGCAGAATCGTCCCGCTGAGGCTGAGGACATCCTGCGCGCCAAAGTAAATAATAATCCGAGTAATATCAATGACGCGATGGAGTTGGCGATGTTCTACGGGTCCGCAGGCAAGAGCGATCAGATGACTGCCACGTTGCAGCGTGTCCTGAATGATTCCAAAACCTTCCCCGACGCCCGGCTGAAGGTCGGTGATTTCTATGCCGCTGTTCATGACTGGCCCGAGGCATTGCGACAATACCAGGAAGGCGCCAACGCCAATCCCAAAGAGAAGACCACCTATCTGAAACGAATTTCCGATGCCTGGCTCGCCCAAGGCAAGGGAGATGAGGCCGCCGGTGTCATTTCCGAGATTCTCAAGGAGCACCCCAACGACGACAGCGCCAAGGCTGTGAACGCCTCGTTGCTATTGAAGACCGGCAAGCCGGAAAAGGTGCAAGCCGCCCTGAACGATTTCCAGGAGCTGGTCAAGAAGCAGCCTGACAACCCGCTCCTGCGGTTCGCTCTCGGGCAGGCCTGGTTGGCGAAAGGCGACCAGAATGAGGCGGCCACTCAATTTCGCGAATCACTCAAGCAACGCCCCAAATACCTTCCGTCCATCATGGCGTTGGCTAAGCTGAGCCTGTCTAAAAGGGATTACGCCCAGACGCTTCAATACTCCAGCAGTGCTCTCGCCGTAAACCCCAGACTTGGCGAGGCGCGGCTGGTGCGAACGGCGGCTCTGGTGGACACGCAACAGTATTCAGAAGCTCGCACCGAGTTGACCGCTCTCGCAACCGAGCTTCCCCAGAACGCCGAAGTTCAATTTCAACTCGCGTCTTTGGACTTGTCCGAGAAAAAATATCCTCAGGCCGAGACGCGCCTCGAACAGCTTTACCAGAAAGATAAGTACCGAGCGCTCGCCGGTTTGGCGGAAGCCTATCGAAAGCAGGGCCAACTCGATAAGGCTTTATCGCGGCTGACGCTGGAGTTGGGAAAGTCCTCCGACACCGTTCCCATCCACTCCTTGTTGGCTGATACAGCGCTGCGAGCCTCAAAGTACGACTTGGCTCTCCAGCAATATCAGCAACTACAGATTCTGGTTCCACGATCTGCGCAAGTGCAGATGCGCCTAGGCGTGGTGTATCAACTCAAAGGTGACTTACCCAAAGCCCTCGCTAGTTTCCGGCAGGCCAGCGAACTGGCGCCGCGTGATCCGCTCGTGGCGGGCGCGCTCGCGGACGCGCTTCACATGACGGGCCGCAATGCTGAGGCCGTGGCGGGATATCGGCGCGTGCTGGTCTTAGACGCCGAGAATGCAAATGCCATGAACAATCTGGCATACGCGCTGCTCGACCTGGGCGGCGCCGATGAAGCGCAGAAATTGGCGGAGCAGGCCTTGCAGAAGTCACCGCGCAGTCCAAATTTTGCCGATACGCTCGGCATGGTCTACCTCAAGAAGAACCTGGACGATAGCGCTTTACAGGTGTTTAGCGGCCTGACTCAAAGATTTCCCGACAACCCGGTATTTCGCTACCACTACGCCCTAACACTGACTCAGAAGGGCCAAAAGGCAAAAGCTAAGACCGAGCTTGAAGTTGCTCTTAGCAAAGGCCCTTCCGACGAATTGCGGAAGACCATTCAAACCAGTCTCGCCAAGGTCCAGCAATAATCCAACGTGTCTGAACATGGCTCAGGCCGCCGTCGACTCGCTGCGCGTGTGGTTCCATAGATAAGTATGCACGCTGAGCGCGACCGCATTCTGCAGGCGAACCGCCGGGAGAAATACTGGAGACGTTGGGGACCTTACCTCTCCGAACGTTCCTGGGGCAATCCGCGCGAAGATTACAGCCCGGATGGGACCGCTTGGGATTACTTTACGCATGATCATGCCCGCTCGCGCACCTACCGCTGGACCGAGGATGGCATCGCCGGTATCTGTGACAATCACCAACGGCTTTGTTTTGCCTTCGCCTTTTGGAATGGCCGCGATCCGATCTTGAAGGAGCGCCTGTTCGGCCTCGGAGGGACCGAAGGCAATCACGGCGAGGACGTCAAGGAGTATTATTACTACCTCGATTCCACGCCGACGCATTCCTACATGAAGTGCCTATATAAATATCCGCAATCGGAGTTTCCATATTCGCAACTGGTAGAGGTGAATCGCCGCCGCTCAAAATCCGAGTCTGAGTATGAATTGATGGACACCGGCGTTTTCGATCAAGACCGATATTTCGACATCTTTGTCGAATATGCCAAGGACTCAGTCGACGACATCCTGGCCCGTGTTACCGTCATCAATCGCGGACCCGATCCCGCGACGCTTCACCTGCTGCCGACGGTCTGGTTTCGCAATACCTGGAGTTGGGGCTATGGCGTGCCTCGGCCCGAGTTGGCGCGTCTGGATTCCCAGACCATCGTCATCCACGAACAATCTTTGGGTGAGTTCAAGCTATGGCTTGAGGACGCGCCGCCGCTGCTGTTCACCGAAAACGAAAGCAACACCGAGCGATTGTGGGGCTGGGGCGGCGCCGAGCGCCACACCAAGGATGCCTTTCACCGCTACCTCGTCAATGGAGAAAAGGATGCCGTAAATCCGGATGAGACCGGAACCAAGGCCTCGGGTGTCTATCGGATCGACCTCCAGCCCGGCGGCGACAAAGTGCTCCACTTCCGCCTTTATTCCGGAGAAGGCCCTCAGCCGGATTTCGATCGCGTCTTTGAGGACCGCATAGAAGAGGCGGACGAGTTCTATAATTTCGCGCCGGCGCGATTGTCGGATGACGCCCGCATGGTACAGCGCCAAGCCTTTGCCGGACTGCTGTGGAGCAAGCAGTTTTATCACTACGTCGTCGAGCAGTGGCTCAAAGGGGATCCTGCGATGCCTCCGCCTCCTCCCCAACGCCTCCTCGGACGCAACCACACTTGGATGCAAGTTTACAACGACGATGTCCTTTCGATGCCTGACAAGTGGGAGTACCCGTGGTTCGCCGCCTGGGACCTGGCTTTCCACACGATCCCGTTCTCGCTGATCGATCCGGATTTTGCCAAGCGCCAGCTCTCGCTGCTGTTGCGCGAGTGGTACCAGTCGCCCAATGGACAATTGCCAGCCTATGAATGGGAGTTCAGCGATGTCAATCCGCCCGTCCACCCGTGGGCTTGCTTCCGCGTCTTCAAAATCGACAAGAAGCTGACCGGCAAACCGGATTATCCTTTTCTCGAGTCTGCCTTTCACAAGCTGTTGATGACTTTCACTTGGTGGGTCAATCGCAAAGACTCCCAAGGCAACAACATCTTCGAGGGAGGTTTTCTCGGCCTCGATAATATCGGTGTGTTCGATCGAAGCAAGCCGCTGCCCACTGGCGGTTTCATCGAGCAGGCCGACGGCACGGCTTGGATGGCGATGTTCAGTCTCAACATGCTGAGAATTGCGATCGAATTGACCCCGCATGACCCGGCTTATGAAGACATCGCCAGCAAGTTCTTCGAGCACTTTCTCTATATCGCGAGCGCAATGAACCGCATGGGAGACGGCGGATTGTGGGATGAAGAGGACGGCTTCTTCTATGACTGGCTGCGACTTCCGGACGGGCGGAAGATTCCGCTACGGGTGCGGTCATTGGTGGGGCTGATTCCGCTGTTCGCCGTTACGACCCTGGATGCCCATGCGATCGACAAGATGCACGGCTTCAAGCGGCGCATGAGCTGGTTCGTGAAGCACCGGCCGGATTTGTGCGGCAATATCGCTTCCATCACCCGGCATGGCGCCGAAGAACGGTTGCTGCTCTCAATGATGCACCCCTCCCGGCTGCGCCGTGTGGTCGAAACGATGTTGGATGAAAACGAGTTTCTTTCCCCACACGGAATCCGCGGCGTTTCGCGCTATCACCGGGACCATCCTTTTGTTCTGCGCGTCGACGGACAGGAGTACCGCGTCGACTACGAACCAGCCGAGTCGACCACTGGTATCTTTGGCGGGAACTCCAATTGGCGCGGCCCAGTGTGGTTTCCGGTGAATCTTCTCATGATCGAATCGCTGCAACGCTATCATCACTATTTCGGCGACGAATTGCAGGTGGAATGCCCGAAAGGTTCGGGTGTGATGATGAATCTTTCGGATGTCGCGGCGCACCTGTCGCGCCGGCTTTCGCGTCTTTTCCTGAGGGACGAGCATGGCCGGCGGCCGGTGTTCGGGGGCGCCGAAAAATTCCAGACTGATCCGCACTTTCGCGACCACGTCCTCTTCTATGAATTCTTCAACGGCGATAACGGCGCCGGCATGGGCGCCAGTCATCAGACCGGATGGACCGCGCTGGTGGCGAAGCTGCTCCAGCAAAGCGGGGAGTGAGAATGTGTATAGGGCACGCACTCGTGCATGCGGCGTCGGCACTCATGCGGACGCATGGGTCTTGTTTAGGCGTTCACGAGTGTGAACGCGGCACGTAGGCGTGCGTGCTCAGCCGCGCAGCAGCCGCACCGCGGCCGTCAGGTCATTCCCCGTTTGAGCGGCGCCGGCCGCCGACCCTCCGTCCACCGCCGGCTGCTCGTCGCCTTCACCAGGCGCCAGAAACAGATTTGCTTCCATGCCGTGCTGCTTGGTGTATAGATCGTAATAACGGCCGCGCGCGGCGTACAGTTTTTCGTGCGTGCCCCGCTCGAGTATGCGGCCCGCTTCCACCACCAGAATCTGATCCGCGCGCCGGATGGTCGACAGCCGGTGCGCGATCACGAATGTGGTGCGCCCCTGCATCAGGTATCTCAGCCCTTCCTGAATAAGGGCTTCGGACTCGGAGTCAAGACTCGAAGTCGCCTCATCCAAAATCAGAATGCGCGGGTCCGCCAGAATGGCGCGCGCGATCGAAACCCGCTGCCGCTGCCCACCCGAAAGTTTCACTCCACGCTCGCCGACGATGGTGTCGTACTTCTTCTCGAACCCTTCCGCGAACTCGTCGACTCGAGCAATCCGGCACGCCTCCATGATTTGCTCTTCGGTTGCATGTGGCCGGGCGAAAGCGATGTTCTCGCGAATGGTCCCGTCGAACAAAAAGGTCTCTTGCAGGACCACTCCTAGCTGGGTTCGGAACGAATCCAGCCGAACGGTGGATAGGTCGACGCCATCCACTAAAATAGTGCCAGTTTCTGGCGTGTGAAAAGCCGTGATCAAGCCGATGATTGTCGATTTGCCGGAGCCAGACGATCCGACCAGCGCGGTGACCGTATCCGGTTCGGCGCAAAAAGACACGTCGTGGAGCACCGCCTTGCCGGCGTCGTAAGCGAAGTTAACGTGGTCGAAGACAACTTGTCCCGTGATTGGCGGCAGAGAAACGACGCGGCGCGGATCGGCGTCCTCGGGCCGTTCGCGCAAGACCTCGCGTGTGCGCTCCAATCCCGCCAGGGCCTCGGTCAATTGGGTCCCGATGTTGACGATTTGAAACATGGGGGCGATCAGGAAAGCCAAAAACATGCTGTAGCTCATGAAACCGCCCAGTGTCATGGTCCCGGCTGTGATCTGACGCGCGCCTACGAACATGATGAGGGCGCCCACCACACCCATGAGCACGGTGGCTGATAGGCTCATGAAGGACGTGGCGGTCAGACTCTTTAGAACGTTATCGAGCAGCCGCTGCACGCCTTTACCGAAGACTTCTTCTTCACGCGCTTCGGCGTGGTAACCCTTCACGACGCGCACGCCGCCGAGCGATTCGGTGAGACGGCCTGTGACTTCGGCGTTGATCTTGCCTCGCTCGCGGAAAATCGGCCGTATGGTGGTGAAGGCTTTGCGCAGCACTAGCGTAAACGCGATCATGATCACCAGCGCCATCACAGTCAGGAGGGCGCTAAGGTACAGCAAAACTCCGAGTACCATCACGGCCATCAAGACGCCACCGATGAACTCGATCAGTCCCGTCCCCAGAAGGTTCCGAATCCCTTCCACGTCGGTCATGATGCGCGAAACCAGCGTGCCGGTTTTGTTGGCGTCATAGTAGGCAACCGGGAGATGCCCGACATGTGCCTGGACCTTCCGGCGTAATTCGGCAATCAGCTTTTGGCCTGCCTTGGAAACCAATTGTGTCATTCCGAACGAAGTGGCGCCCTGAATTATGGTGGCGGCGACCACGGCCAGCACCAGGGGCAAGAGCCATTGGGTCTGATGTTTGTTGATGACGTTGTCGATGAGGAATTTCGTGGATCCCGGCAGCACCAGGCTGCAGACCTTGTTGATAAACATCAACAGGAATCCGACCGCGAGAACACGCCGGCGCGGGCGCATCATCTCGCGGATGTCGGGCCACAGCTCACGCAGGCGTTCCGACGAGCTCTTTTTCGAGGTTTTCGGGTTCACAACAGTTTAAACTATTGTATTTGATGCAGCACGGTCGCCGTTGGATGCTGGACTAACATGCCTAGACTCTATTCAGGTACCTCGGGTTTTGCCTACCCAAGCTGGAAGCCGGAGTTCTACCCGGAGAAACTGCCCTCTAAGAAGTTCCTCTCTTATTATTCCGAGCGGCTGAACGCGGTGGAGGTCAACTACACCTTCCGCCGGCTTCCTTCGACCTCCACGCTTGAAAACTGGGTAAACCAGACGCGGGCGGGCTTTGTGTTTCCCGTGAAGGCGCACATGCGCATCACGCATATTCAGCGGCTGAAGCCGTCGGAATTCACCGAGGTCTTTTTCCGGGCCATCGAGCCTTTGCGGACAGCCCGCCGCCTCGGCCCCGTGCTCTTTCAATTGCCGCCGGCGCTCAAGTGCGACGAAGCCCTGCTGGCTGATTTCCTGGCCACGCTACCGCGCGATATCCGCTGCGCGTTCGAGTTCCGGCATGCTTCGTGGCTGGCGCCGCCAGTGTATCAATTGCTCGAAAAGCATGGCGTGGCGCTGTGCCTGGCGGAATCGGAGAAACTGGTGATACCTGAAGTTGTCACTGCGAACTTCGTCTACTCGCGCCTGCGAATGCCCGAATATTCGCTCGAGGATCGCAAAGAGATCGCCGAGCGCGCCGAGCAGCTACTCGGACAAGGTCGCGACGTTTACGTGTTTTTTAAGCATGAAGACACACCCGCCGGAGCATTGTATGCCGAAGAACTGCTGAAGGGATTTCCTGAGCAGGCGGCAGCGCCCGCCTAACCCGGTCTAGCTAGCCCCGGGCCGTTTTCTGCCTCTTCCCCGCCGACTTTTGCTTGGGCGCTTCCGCTTCCAAGGCTTCCACTGAGGCCGGCGGCTTTTTGGCGATGGCCAGGCTCTTTTTCAAAGCCTCCATGATGTCGATCACCTTGGCAGGCTCGGCTGCCGGCGGTGTCACCACTTCCTGGCCTTTCACTTTAGCCTCGATCATCGCCTCCAGGTTTTGTTTGTAAGTGTCTTTGTATTTTTCAGGCTCAAAAGGCGCAGCTAACGACTGCACCAGCGTCTCGGCCAGCTTCACTTCCTGTTCCTTCACCAGGCTCGTATCGGTGCGGAACTCTTCCACCTTTCGAACCTCGTAGGCGAAATACATCGTATGCATCACCAGGCCGTTCGCACCCGGCCGGAAAATAGCTATGTGCTCGCGATTGTGCATCGCAATCTTCGCGACCCCGACATAGCCAGTGCGCTTCAGCGTGTCGAAAAGCAATGCGTAGGGCTTCTCGCCGGCTGTGTCCGGCGCCATGTAGAAGGAGCTTTCGAAATAAATCGGATCGACTTCCGTGGATTTGACGAACTCCAGGATCTCCATGACCTTGGCCGTCGAGGGCGCCATCTTCTTGATATCTTCGTCTTCAATTACGACGTAGCGATCCTTCTCATACTCGTAGCCTTTGACGATTTCACTGCGCGGAATCGGCTTGTCTTCCGCCTGGCAATAGATTACCTGCTTGATGCGAGAGTTGTCGGTTTTGTGGAGCTGATTAAAACTGATGCCGTCCGGGCGCGCGGCGGTGAACAGTTTCACGGGAAAGGAAACGAGACCGAAGGTGAGATGCCCCTTCCAGACTGTAGTGGCCATAGCGATAATCTCCGAATCTATATAGACATACCACGATATTCAAACATTTTCAATAGAGTACGTTTCTTCGGCCGCCGCATGCCCGCCAAATATTGGACTCACTAGCTCAGCAATCGTTACCGAGCCGCGCCCGCAGGAAGCGGTTTCCCCTGCCTTTGCTAGGACGGCTTTCGCGCGGTCAATGTTCGCGTGGGAACGCACCACAGGAACGTAAGGGGCGAAAGCTGCACGTCGCTCAAGCCTAATTGAGGCAGGAGCTTAGCGTACTCGCCGGTATGAAAGATATCAAGGATAGCCAAATAACCGCCCGGTTTCAGCACGCGCGCGATCTCGCGAAGTGCCTTGGCGCGCTCCGTGATCCCGTCGATATTGTGGATAGCGAGGCTGGACACGACCACATCAAAGCTGTTGGCCCCGAAGGGCAGCTTACGAGCGTCGGTATTTTCGATCTTGATCCGATTGGCGACGCCTTCCGCTTTGGCGTTGTTCATGGCCGCCTCCGCGGTGTTTCCCGAAAGATCTTCCGATCGCCAGATGTCCACGCCGGTAGCCTTACCGCTCTTCAGTCTTTTAGCGGCGGCGATTAAGAATAATCCTCGCCCGCATCCGACATCCAGGACATTCTCGTCGCCACGCCAGGGGATGCTATCGAGGATGCGGTGAATCACCTTAGGTTTGGTGACACGGCTGCTCCACACCATGATGACCGCAATCATCGCGAACGTGACCCCGACCGCTAACAGCATGCTGGCGATCGCCACCGCCGCGCCCGGGCTGGTGTTGCGGTTGGAGTAATAGAGAAACCCCGCGAACGCCATGAACAATGCGCCGCGAATGGCGAACCGCCGAACCAGCTTGGGCGCGTCGAGACCGTAGTCGGGCTTCGCCATAGCCAATCTTAGAGCCGTGTGGCGGCCTCTTCCACGGCCCCGATCAGGTCCGTGAATGCCTTGGTTTTACTGGGTTTGGCGCCGCGCAGCGCCGCCCTTTCGAGCGTTTCGAGATGACGATGGATCTTGCGCGCCACCAACTTGCCGGACGGCGTTAGACTGACGACGAAGCTGCGGCGATCCTCGGAGCGGACCTCGCGGCGGATCAGCCGGCGCTCGGCCAAGCGGTCGAGAAAACTGGTCAGGGTCGAGCGTTTATGCGCGAAGGCCTTGTGCAATTCCCCGACCGTGCTGTCGCCTGCGCTCGCCAAATGCGCCAGGATATGCGCCTCACCTTGATTTAGGCCCAAACCCGAGCGTTCGATATACAAACCGATCTGATGGGTGGTCCGATGGATCTGGGGAATCAGGAGCAGCGCCATGCGCACTTCTCATCCTGACACACCTCGGGGCTGACACACCTCAGGGCAGCGGCTGAAGATCGGGTTCCACCCAGTACGTGCGGGCGGCTTCCGACGCCAAGACCGCGGTTGAATAGAATTTTTCGATGATTCGCTTATCGAGCAACTCGGGCGCAGCGATCGTCAACTCATCGAAACTCGCATCCAGCGGCACTCGCGCCATCGCGTTGGCGACCAGCCGCAGCCACGCCACCGTAATTGTCTCGTGATATTTGTCACTCTTGCCATGATGCGCGGCGAATTTGCGGATTGCCCTAGCGATCTGTCCTCGGGCCTCCAGCTCTCCATAGCGCTCCAGGTAGATCCATGCCAATCGGATGTGATCCCGGTGACGAAAACTATCGTTCGCGAGTTCGCAGGCCTCGAACATCCGGACAAATTCCTGATCGGTCGGCTCAGCGGTGTTCATGTTGCTCCGCGATGGCCCGCAGCCGCTGATTGATGGCGTTCTGCCAATGCTCGCGCTGCTGCGGAAAATGCTGGCCAAAGGTTTCTACGCCATGGTCGGCTTCCGGTGACAGCGCAGTGCGCCGGTAGGTGACTGTCGCCTGGGTACGCCCATTGCCGCTCTCTTTTAATCGAATGAGGATTTCGCCGGCCCAAACTTTCGGGAGGACCTGCGCGTAATCCACTTCCAAAGCGCGCTCGTCAAAACGAGTCATGATCCAGACCACGTCTGTACTCTTGTCATCGGTGGTAAAGACGCTGCCTGCCAGTTGCCGGCCGTCGCCGGGGTAGAGCATGACCGGGCTCCAGCCGTGTGCCCATTCGGCCTCGCGGACCGGACCAAAAAGAGGCAGCACCTCGGCCGGCGCCACCTCCAGATCAATCGTTATACTGGCCTCGGCATGGGCACGGGTCTGAGACTGGCTCAACGGCGCCAGCAGTAGAGGTACTAGCATTATCGTATATCTCATTATCGTAATATACGATATCGTATTAACTGCCTGCAACCGGGCAGGGCGCGGCTTCCGGATTTCGTGGATTAAAGAGATAGAGTGTTGTCCCGCACCATACCATCACGTATGGATGGCGGCCGTCATTTGCATTTCCCTGATCGACTTCGAGCGTGCTGTCGCGAAAATACAAGCGTAATAGCAGCAGAAGCTCGTAGGGATGCGGAAGCGGGTCGTGGACGACTAGCAGTCGCGTACCTCGAGGAAGGCTTGGATGCAGCCGATCGAGTTCCCCCAGCACAGACCGGATCACCGGCTGCCCCAGCGTCAACTCGCCGTACATC
>Ga0073928_10002293_pt1 | contig 33470 bp, 32 predicted proteins | sample PaiPotPPA55metaG_FD_76969 | JGI IMG/M metagenome (GOLD analysis project Ga0073928, IMG submission 76969) | Iron sulfur acid spring bacterial and archeal communities from Banff, Canada, to study Microbial Dark Matter (Phase II) - Paint Pots PPA... ...
CACCGAGGAAAACGGTCGATACGGTGCGGCCGGGTACCCGCGCAGCGGTGGCGGCGATCTCCGTGCTGAAGGCGCGCGCGAACCGCTTCTCGTCGATGGCGGCATGGCGCACGTGGCTGTTGAAATCGCAGTACGGACATTTCGACAGGCAGAACGGCCAATGGATGTAGACCCCGAAGCGCCCGGTTTCGCTGCGATCAGCCTCCGGCAAGGCACGCCTCCGCAAGTTTCAGGAAAGCGCGGGCGCGGTGGGACAACCCCTTGCCCTGGGGAGGCAGTCCGTGTTTCTCCTCGCTCGGCATCTCGCCAAAGGTACGCGGGTGTCCGTCCGGGAGAAACATGGGATCGTAGCCGAAGCCCTTATCGCCACGGGGCGGCCACACCAGGCTTCCGTCCACGCGTGCCTCGAACCCCTCCACGTGGCCGTCCGGCCAGGCAACACACAGAGCTGATACAAAATGCGCGCGTCGTTGCGAGGTCTCCTGCGCGCCGCGGACGCGCAGCTTTTCTTCCACCAGCTCCATCGCGCGCTGGAAATTCTTTTCAGCGCCGGCCCACCGGGCCGAGTGGATACCGGGCTCTCCATCGAGTGCATCAACGGCAAGGCCGGAATCATCGGCAAAGGCCGGCATGCCGGAACGAGCGGCTGCGGACAGCGCCTTCAGCTGCGCATTTTCAGCAAAGGTTGTTCCGCTCTCCTCCGGCTCGTCCAGCCCAAGCTCGCCAGCGGAGACAGTCTCGACGCCGAACGGCATGAGGAGCTCGCGCATTTCCCGCAACTTGCCCGGATTGTGCGTAGCAATCACAAGCCGGCCTGCGATCTTGCGATGCTCGCGCAATGATGCGGCAACGCTCACATCACCGCCAGCTTCTGAAGATCGACAAGCTTCATAAGCCCCTTCCTTGCGAGGGCAAGAAGGTGGAGGAATTGCTCTTCAGTGAAGGGGACTTTTTCCGCGGTGCCTTGGATCTCGACCAGGCGCCCCGCTCCGGTCATGACAAAATTGGCATCCGTCTCGGCTTCGGAGTCCTCGGCGTAATCGAGATCGAGCACGGGCGTGCCGTTGCAAATCCCACAGGAGATGGCGGCCACATGGTCGCGCAACGGCTCTCCTTTGAGCATCTCGCGAGCTTTCATCCAGCTGACGCAATCATGCAGCGCGATCCAGGCGCCGGTGATGGCCGCCGTGCGTGTCCCGCCGTCGGCTTGAATGACGTCGCAATCAACCGTGATCTGACGCTCGCCCAGCGAAGGCAGATCGAGCACCGCCCGCAGGCTGCGGCCGATAAGCCGCTGAATCTCGATTGTTCGACCGCTCTGCTTTCCGGCCGAAGCTTCCCTTCGCGTGCGCTCGGACGTCGCCCGCGGAAGCATGCCGTACTCCGCCGTTACCCAGCCGCGTGCCTGCCCCTTGAGCCAGGGAGGCAGCCGATCTTCCAGCGTGGCAGTAACCAGAACGTGAGTATCGCCGAACTTCACGAAGCAGGAGCCCTCGGCATATTTGACGACGGCGCGCTCGAGCGATACGGCGCGCAGCTCGTCAGGTTGCCGGCGGCTCGGCCGCATTCTCGATCTCCTGCTCACTTGCGCCGCAGCGGATCTGGGCGAGGCACGCTTTTAGGTGCCCGCGTCAGAAGCGACAAGGGCCAACTGCGAGTGGCGGCGTCTCGGTCCTGGGTCGATCCTGCTGTCGCGATGCAGCTTGCGGTCTTCGCTGGAGATGATCAATTTTCTAGGGTCTTGATGGAGGGGTTGTTGGCCCAGGACGTTCCTATCGGTTCGACGCAGGTGAGTCTTGCTCAGCTCAATGAGCGCTCCCGCGACATCTTTCGGCAGATCGTCGAGAGTTATCTCGCGACCGGAGAGCCCGTCGGCTCGCGCAACATCTCGCGCCTGATCACGACCCCGCTCTCGCCCGCCTCCGTCCGCAACGTCATGTCGGACCTGGAGCAGCTCGGTCTTATTTATGCTCCGCATATATCCGCCGGCCGCCTGCCCACCGAGCTTGGGCTGCGCTTCTTCGTCGATGCGCTGATGGAGATCGGGGATCTCGGGGAAGCCGATCGCCGCGAGATGGAGGCCAAGGTTGCGGCTGCGGGCAAGTCGATGGAGGCGGTGCTGAGCGAAGCATCAGGGATGCTCTCGGGCCTCACCCGCGCGGCTGGCGTGGTGCTCGCAGCGAAATCGAACGTGCGCTTGAAGCACATCGAGTTCGTGCGGCTTGAGCCGGAGCGCGCCCTGGTGATTCTGGTGTCCGAGGATGGGCAGGTGGAGAACAGGATCATCACCGTTCCGGCTGGTCTACCCGCCTCCTCCCTGACCGAGGCTGCGAATTTCCTGAACACGCATGCGCGGGGCCGCACATTGGTGGAAGCCAAGATGGAGCTGGAGCAGGCGCTCACGGCCGGCAAGGCGGAACTCGACCAGGTTACCCAGAAGCTCATTGGAGCGGGGCTTGCGAGCTGGTCGGGTGGCGAGAGCGACGAACGGAAATTGATTGTTCGAGGTGCGGCCCATCTGCTTGACGATCTCAAGGCGGTCGAGGATCTCGAACGGGTACGGCTGCTGTTCGACGATCTCGAGACCAAGCGGGGCGTCATCGATCTTCTCGGGCGCGCCGAGAACGCCGAAGGTGCTCGCATCTTCATAGGTTCCGAGAACAAGCTGTTCTCGCTTTCCGGCTCATCCACCATTGTCGCGCCCTATCGCGACGGCGCCGGACGCATTGTTGGCGTTATCGGGGTGATCGGTCCCACACGTCTCAATTATGCGCGGGTGATCCCCATGGTCGATTACACGGCGAAGGTCGTCAGCAATCTGATCGGTACGTGAAACTGCCGCTTGATTTTTGGCGGAGCAGCCCTGACATACCAGCCAAACCTAGCGATTTAGGCATGGGTACTTAGTGATGACTGACGACAACCCCTCGGCCGAAGCCGCCGGGTCGGAGGCTCCGGACAACGCGGCAGCCTCTCCGGAAATGTCAGCTGCAAAAGCTCCCGGCGAGCCCGGTGAAACAATCGATCCGAGCGACCACGCGCGCGTCGCGGCCGAATACAAGGACAAGCTGCTGCGAGTCCTTGCCGAGATGGAGAACCTTCGCCGACGCACCGCTCGCGAGATTGCGGACACGCGTGCCTACGGCATCTCGGCTTTCGCGCGCGATATCCTGGCTGTTGCGGATAATATGGACCGTGCCCTGCAAGCGCTCGATGTGGAGCTGCGGGAGAAGGCCGATGCTGGCGTGAAGGCGCTGCTCGACGGGGTCGAGTTGACCGAGCGCGAGCTGCACAAGGTGCTCGAGAAGCATGGGGTGAGAAAATTCGAGCCGATAGGGGAGAAATTCGATCCGAATCTGCATCAGGCCATGTTCGAGATACCTGATCCTTCAGTGCCGGCTGGCACGGTGGCGCAGGTGGTGCAGCCCGGTTACATGATCGGCGAGCGCATGTTGCGTCCGGCGCTCGTCGGGATCGCCAAAGGGGGGCCAAAGCCCATGGCCGAATCTCCGGCGAACGACAACGTCGGCGAACCTTCCCGCGATCCCCAACCCTCCAGCTGATATTTGCCCATAGGGGCATGATCCGCAGCACCGAGCGATTCCTGACGACGCATACCGGCAGCCTGCCGCGGCCCGACGACCTCGTGCGGATCATGCACGCCAAAGAGGAGGGTATACCGGTTGATGGATCGGCACTTGCCGCCCGCGTGCGCAGCGCCGTGGCCGAGGTCGTACGCAAGCAAGTCGAGATCGGAATCGACATCGTGAATGACGGGGAGATGTCGAAGCCGAGCTACGCGACCTATGTCAAGGACCGACTTGCCGGTTTCGGCGGTACCGGGAACACCTTCGTCTATCAGGATCTCGCTGACTTTCCGAACCTGGCCAAGCGGGTTTTCGGCGACCCCGGTCGCTCCCGCCGCAAGACACCTGCCTGCAACGCAGCCATCGGCGTGCAGGACGCGAACGCGGCAAAGCTCGATGTCGAGAATCTGAAAACCGCGCTCGTGGCCGCGAAAGCAACCCGTGCGTTCATGAGCGCGGCTTCGCCGGGCGTCATATCGCTGTTCTTTCGCAATGATCACTACCCGAACGAGGAGGCCTATCTGTTCGCGATCGCCGAGGCGATGCGCCCTGAGTATGAGACCGTTGCGGGCGCCGGCATGGTGCTGCAGATCGATTGTCCCGACCTCGCGATGGGCCGGCATATTCAATATGCGGCGCTCGACCTTGCCGAATTCCGCAAGCGGGCCGGGATGCATGTGGAGGCGCTCAATCACGCGCTCGCCAATATTCCGCCCGAGCAGCTGCGCATGCATCTTTGCTGGGGCAACTATGAGGGCCCTCATCACTGCGACGTGCCGCTCGCCGACATCATCGATGTGGTGCTTGCAGCACGCCCAAGCGCGATCTCGTTCGAGGCAGCCAACCCGCGCCATGGACATGAATGGACGGTGTTCGAGCGCCTGAAGCTGCCCCCCGGCAAGGTGCTGATCCCTGGCGTGATCGAGTCCAAGTCGAATTTCATCGAGCATCCCGAGCTTATTGCCCAGCGGCTGGGCCGCTACGCGGAGCTGGTCGGGAGGGAGAATGTGATCGCCGGGAGCGATTGCGGCTTTGGCACCTGGGTGGGCCAGGCAGCGGTCGATCCGGACGTGGTGTGGGCGAAGATGGCCGCGATGGTGGAGGGTGCCCGAATAGCTTCCCGCCGCTTCTGGAATTAGCCGCGCCCCTCAGCGGGGCTCGATGCCGTCCCGGACCGCACGAAAGCGCGGATAAGCGTCGAGCCAATGGTCCGAGGTGGCCACTCCGACGAGCTGCAGATAGCCTCCGCCGCCGAAGCGCAGCCACTGCACCACCGTCAGGTTCGTCGCTCCGGAGAGGTCCTTGGCTTCCGCCATCAGCTGGTGTCCGGGCTGGCCAACAATGCGCATGGGCTCGGAGCTGGTGAGGCGGACATCGCGCATATTCGGGACGGCGGCGAAGATGTCGCGCGCGAAGGCATCCCGATCTCCCAGTTGCGCCGGGCCGCCGGGAGCAACGGCGACAAAAATATGGGGCTGCACCGGGGACGGCGTTGCTCCAGGGGGATCGCTCAGGGCTACCCCGCGTCCGGCTATGACTCCTCCCACCTGGAAGCCGGCCAGATCGCCCAGCTTGAAGGGCACGAGACTGAGCTGCTCCTCCACCGGCACGCTCGTGCGGATGGCGACCGTGGCCAGCGTCGAACGGATCGCCGCCTCGGAGTAGCTGGCCTTTGCGCTGTCGGGAACCTGGAACGTGACCAGGGCGGTGAGCGCCGGTGAGGAGCCGACCACGATCCACTTGCGCAGCTTGGTCTTGTCCACCTCCTGGCGTCCAACCACCAGGAAAGCCTTCCCGCTGGAGAGCGATATGGCCTCGCGTCGTTCGAGAGTCATCCCTCCTCTCCTGAGGGCGTCTGCGGTCATGGTGCGCTCGAGCTCGGAGAAGGCCTCGGCCGGGAGCGAGGCCAAAATGATCGCCGCCTGCGTTTCGGCATCCTCAAACCCGAGGAAGCTGCTGCTCGTCACCATTCCCGCCGGGGGGATGAGCCCGAGGCGTGATCCTGGCGGATAGACTACTTCGGCCGCTCCGGCTGACCACGCGGGCAACGCAAGGGCAAAGACGACCAGGAATCGAACGAGCCCTGTCATGGAGGCCATTCTAGCACCATAGGCGGCGAAAAACAGGTCAGCCGGGGCGAGCGACGCGCCGCAGGGTGAGATTGATCCGGCCACCCTGGGGCAGGAGGCTGGAGCTCCCCGGGACGATGCGATCAACGCCGTGGAACGCGAGCCGCGCATCGCCGCCCAGTACCAGTGCATCATCGGAAGCAAGCCGCACCGTACAGGTGGGATCGCTGCGCCTGGTGCCGCCGATCCGGAAGATGCACGTATCCCCGAGCGAGAGCGACACGACCGGTGCGCCGAAATCGTGCTCATCGCGGTCCTGGTGAAGTCCCATCTTCGCAGTCGCATCGTAACAGTTGATCAGGCAGCACTCGGGCGGATGCGGATAATCCGCAAGCACATTCCATGCATCCAGCACGCGCGCAGGCATTGGTGCCCATGGCTGTCCGGTCTGCGGGTGAAGCGCCTGATACCGGTAGCCTGCCTCATCGGTCACCCAGCCGAGCGTCCCGCAGCTCGTCATGCGCACGGACAGCGGCTTGCCGCTCTTCGGCATCCGCGGAGAATACAGCGGCGCAGCCGCAAACACCTCGTCCAAGTCCCGAAGCAGCGCCGCTTGGCCGCATGCGTCCAGGAATCCGGGGATGAGGCGCAAGCCGGAAAGGGGCAGCCACTGGCTCATGCCTCTCTGGTGTCCTTCGGAGCTAGGCTGGTTTCCGCACGCGAGGGAGAGCCCGTTCTAGCCCGAATCTCACTGCGCTCCAGTCCCGCTATGTATCTGCGATCACATATCTTGCGGCCCCAACTCCCCCTCCTATATGAGCCATGCCGCCGCAGGGGGCGGCATCTGAATGTGCAAGAAGGGGGTCGGCAGCGGGCCGCAAGGAAAGCGGAATCTCCCCCCTCGGGTGCCGAACAGGACCCAGCCGACCTGCCGCAACAGAGAGGAATTAAACCTATGGGCAAGGTCATTGGCATCGACCTCGGCACTACGAATTCGTGCGTCGCCGTCATGGAAGGCAAGACGCCGAAGGTCATTGAGAATGCCGAGGGCATGCGCACGACACCATCGATTGTTGCGTTTACCGACGATGGCGAGCGGCTGGTAGGTCAGCCGGCGAAGCGTCAGGCGGTCACCAATCCAGAGCGTACCATTTTTGCGGTCAAGCGCCTGATCGGCCGGCGCTACGATGACCCGATGGTGGAGAAGGACAAGAAGCTTGTCCCGTACAAGATCGTACGGGCTTCGAACGGCGACGCGTGGGTGGAGATCGAGGGCAAAACCTATTCCCCCTCGCAGATCTCGGCCTTCGTTCTGCAGAAGATGAAGGAGACCGCCGAGGCCTATCTCGGTCAGAAGGTCGAGCAGGCCGTCATTACCGTTCCTGCCTATTTCAACGACGCCCAACGTCAGGCGACCAAGGACGCCGGCAAGATCTCGGGCCTCGAAGTGCTCCGGATCATCAATGAGCCGACGGCTGCGGCGCTCGCCTATGGGCTCGACAAGCAGAAGACCGGAACCATTGCCGTTTATGACCTGGGCGGCGGCACATTTGACATTTCCATCCTGGAGATCGGGGATGGCGTTTTCGAAGTGAAGTCGACCAACGGCGATACCTTCCTCGGCGGCGAGGACTTCGATATGCGCCTTGTCAATTATCTCGCTGACGAGTTTCAGAAAGAGCAGGGTATCGACCTGCGCCGCGACAAGCTCGCGCTGCAGCGCCTCAAGGAATCTGCCGAGAAGGCCAAGATAGAGCTCTCCTCTACCACTCAGACCGAGATCAACCTGCCGTTCATCACCGCGGATGCCTCGGGTCCCAAGCACCTCACCATGAAGCTCACCCGGGCGAAGTTCGAGGCGCTGGTGGACGACCTTGTGCAGAAGACCGTCGACCCCTGTCGGCTGGCGCTGAAGGATGCAGGCCTCTCCGCTGCCGAGATCAATGAGGTGGTCCTGGTCGGCGGGATGACCCGCATGCCCAGAGTGCAGGAGGTCGTCAAGCAGTTGTTCGGCAAGGAGCCGCACAAGGGCGTCAATCCCGACGAGGTGGTCGCCGTGGGCGCAGCGATCCAGGCAGGCGTGCTCCAGGGCGACGTCAAGGATGTGCTCCTCCTCGACGTTACACCGCTTTCGCTGGGCATCGAGACGCTGGGCGGCGTTTTCACCCGACTGATCGACCGCAACACCACCATTCCGACCAAGAAGAGCCAGGTCTTCTCGACCGCCGAGGATAACCAGGGCGCCGTGACCATCCGGGTCTTCCAGGGCGAGCGCGAGATGGCGGCGGACAACAAGATGCTGGGGCAGTTTGATCTGGTCGGAATTCCGCCGGCTCCGCGCGGCGTGCCGCAGATCGAGGTGACGTTCGACATCGATGCCAACGGGATCGTGAACGTGCACGCCAAGGACAAGGGCACCGGCAAGGAGCAGCAAATCCGTATCCAGGCGTCGGGCGGCCTGTCCGAGGCTGATATCCAGCGCATGGTGAAGGACGCCGAGGCCCATGCCGAGGAAGACAAGAGGCGCAAGGCGCAGGTGGAGGCCAAGAACCACGCCGAGGCTCTGATCCACTCGACCGAGAAAGCGCTCGGCGAGCATGGCTCGAAGATCGGCGACGGTGAGCGTCGCGCCATTGAGAATGCGATCGCCGATCTCAAGGAAGCCTTGAAAGGGGATGATGCCGGCGCAATCACGGCCAAGACCAATGCGCTGGCGCAAGCCTCCATGAAGCTGGGCGAGGCGATGTACAAGCAGACCCAGGAGAGCACTGCCGGTGGCGGCGACGCCGGCGGCGCAGCCGAGGGGGATGGGGGCAGGAAAGAGGACGTGGTCGACGCGGAGTTCACCGAGGTCGACGACGACAAGAAGAACAAGAAATCCGCCTGACACCGCGCGAGGGCGTGCATGCCTGCGCTTGGTCCGATGCGACACCCCCGGTTCAGTAACCGGGGGTGCACGTTTCTGAAGGAGACTGGGAGCGGGTAAGATGGGGACGATTCAGTGACAGACACGATGAGAGCGGATGCGCGAATGGCCAAGCGCTGCTTTTACGAGGTTCTGGGGGTCGAGCGCAGCGCCGAGGAAGGCGAGCTCAAATCCGCCTTCCGCAAGCTGGCGATGAAATGGCATCCCGATCGCAATCCCGGCGATAAGAACTGCGAAGCTCGCTTCAAGGAGATCAACGAGGCCTACGAGGTACTCAAGGATCCCGACAAACGCGCCGCCTATGATCGATTTGGCCACGCCGCCTTCGAGCATGGCGGACCGGGTGGGCCGGCCGGGTTTGGTGCCGACTTCGGCTCCACATTCTCCGATCTGTTCGAAGGCATTTTCGGCATGGGCGGAGGCCGCGCGCGTTCCGGCCGGGAGCGCGGCGCCGACCTGCGCTACAACATGGAGATCAGGCTGGAAGAGGCATATTTGGGAAAGACCGCGCAGATCCGCATCCCTACCTCAGTGACGTGCGAGTCCTGCTCGGGGTCCGGAGCAAAGGCTGGTACCCGGCCGAAGGCGTGCCCGACCTGCGGCGGCCAAGGGCGCATCCGCCATGCCCAGGGCTTCTTTACCTTGGAGAGAACCTGCCCGAGCTGCCAGGGCCGCGGCCAAGTGATCGACAATCCGTGTCAAGCCTGCTCCGGCTCGGGTCGGGTCACGCGCGAGCGCACTCTTTCCGTCAACATCCCGGCGGGAGTGGAGGATGGGACTCGCATCCGTTTGGCGGGAGAAGGGGAGGCGGGCGTACGCGGCGGGCCGGCTGGCGATCTCTACATTTTTCTATCCATTGCCGGGCACCCCTTCTTTCAGCGGGAAGGTGCTGACCTTCACTGCCGGGTACCGATCTCCATGGTGACCGCCGCGCTGGGCGGGGAGTTTGAAGTGCCGACCATCGATGGCGGCAATTCGCGGGTAAAGGTACCCGAGGGTACCCAATCAGGAAGACGGTTCCGGGTTCAGGGCAAGGGCATGCCGGTGCTGCGTTCCAAGCAGACAGGGGACATGTACATCCAGGTCCTGGTGGAGACGCCGCAGAAACTGACCAAGCGCCAGCGCGAGCTCCTGAGCGAGTTCGAGCGGTTGTCGTCGAGGGACACGCAGCCGGAGTCCGCGGGGTTTTTCGGTAAGGTCAAGGAGTTTCTGGGTCGGTCCGGGCAAGCCTGAACCATTCCGTCCTGTCCGTTGTTGCGGGCATCCACGTCTTGGGCTGCGGACAAGGGGGGGATGAGCTGGGACGTCGGGGTCCGCCCGACCGGGACCATCTGCCGCTTGACCCCTGCGCTGGCGCGCTTTACCGGTTAAGGTTTGCACCATTCTGTAGTGTCGGGGCTAATGCAACTTCCAGCTCTTCAGCTGCTTGAAAGAGAGTTCGAAAAGCAAAAGCGCATTTTCGAGCTGCATAAGGACGTGCTCGGACGAAAGATCGAGCGGCAGATTCAGCTATTCGAGCAACGCAAAGGAGCCTTTGAAAAGACGATCGAGCGGCGTTTGGAGCAGCAGCGGCGGAAATTCGAGCAAAGTTTCGAATCGCTTGATGACGATGTGCGCTTTATCCGCACCTGGCTGGAAAAGCCTTTGTCCCTGGGCGCGGTTGCGCCATCGAGCAAAGCGCTTGCCCGCAGGATGGCGGCGTATGTTGATCCGAAGATGCGGGGTGCGGTCGTGGAGCTTGGTGCTGGCACCGGCGCCATCACCGAGGCATTGGTCGCTCAAGACATCGATCCCGGGCGGCTTGTGCTTGTGGAATCCGATGCCACCTTCTGCCGCCTGCTGAGAGCGCGCTATCCCGCTGCCACCGTGGTTCAGGGCGACGCCTACGGACTCAAATCTCTGCTCCTCGGTCTGCTGCAGGAGCCTGCGGCGGCGGTCGTTTCCGGTCTGCCGCTATTCACCAAGCCGATGAGAACGCGTTTGCGACTTTTGTTTGAAGCCTTCGCGCTGATGTTTCCCGGAGCACCGTTCGTGCAATTTACCTACCACACAGTCCCGCCGATCCCGCCCCGGCTCGATCGCGTGCGGGCGCAAAGCTCGGAACGGGTATGGATGAATATCCCGCCGGCGCGGGTCTGGGTCTATCGCCGAGACTGAGAGCTCTCATTCCGCACGCCCCGAGCAAACGAGGGGAGCCCGGATCCATAAGCACAGGCAGTGCTTTGCCGGCGAGGATCGGGTGTCTGGTTTCCGCGCTGGTCGCCAAGTCGGCGGTAGCCGGCTTGGCCATGCCCCGGAATGACAACTCCTGAATCATCCATGCCGAAAATCCTGGTCATTCCTGGCTCGCTCTCGGCCAAGTCGCACAATGTCAGGCTCGCCGCGCTCATCACCAAGGAGCTCACGCTCGCAGACGCCGATGTCACGCGCATCTCGCTCGCTGATTATCCGCTGCCGATCTACGATGCCGAGCTTGCTGAGGAATCCGGGCCGATCCTCAATGCGGTAAGATTGAAACAGCTGATGGGCGCGCACCACGGTGTGTTCATCGCCAGTCCGGAATACAACGGGTCGATCAGCCCTCTGATCAAGAACACGCTCGATTGGGTCTCGTTTGTCCGGGAGGGAGGCGAGCCGAGGCTCTCTGCCTACCAGAACCGCGGGGTCGTGCAGTCATTATCGGCATTGCGGCAGGTGCTCGCGGTTGGCTGCCGGGCGCTGGTGATCGCGGAGCAGGTATCGGTTGGGAATGCCGAGCAGGCGTTCGACGAGATGGACGAGCTCAGGGATGCGCAAGCTGCTGGGGAGCTCAAAGCTCTCGTCCGCAAGCTGATCGAAACCGCAAACTTGTTTGCCGGCAGGTAAGAGCATTTGGGGCAGAGCGCGGTCACGGGTCATGAAGCTTGAGGCGCGCGAGCGATTGATCGTGGCGCTCGACGTGCCGACGGTGGCCGAGGCGGAGGCGCTGGTCGCGCATCTGGGCGAGACCGTCTCCTTCTACAAGATCGGCTATCAGCTCGCCTTCGCCGGCGGCATCGATTTTGCGCGCGTGCTGGCCAGCGCCGGGAAGCGCATTTTCCTTGATCTCAAGCTGCATGACATAGGCCATGCTGTCGCGCGAGGGGTCGAAAGCGTGGCGCGGATCGGCGCGTCCTTTCTCACCGTGCACGCCTACCCGCAAAGCATGCATGCGGCAGTCGATGCGCGTGCCGGATCGGACCTGCGCCTCCTCGCAGTTACCGTGCTCACGTCCTACGGCGACGCAGATCTCGCCGCCGCCGGATACGACTTTACCGTCGCCGAGCTTGCGGCGGAGCGGGCGGCTCAGGCCCGCGATATCGGCATGGATGGCCTTGTTTGCTCTGGAGAGGAAGCGGCGTCGTTGCGCGCCATCGTCGGAGCAGGGATGCTGCTGGTGACCCCCGGTATACGACCGGGGGACGGCGATCCCGGCGATCAGAAGCGCGTCATGACTCCCGCTGCTGCCATCTCGGCTGGCGCCGACCACTTGGTGGTAGGGCGCCCCATCGTCAAGGCGCGCGATCCGAAGGCGGCGGCGGCCGCAATCGTTGCCGAGATCGCCGCGGCAAGTCCGGACGATGCGGTCTGACGGTGAGCTCGGATATAGTCTCAGCCGTGCAGCCCCGATCACCAGCGGCTTTGGCGAGACGAATCCACACCAGCCCTGGAGCAAGCTCTGTGTGCTTGTGCTCGTGGTCGCGGCGCTCGGGCTGCCGATCAACGATCTTTCTCGCTTCGCGGTTCTCGTCATCTGTGCCGTCGGAATTTGTTGCGGCACATTATCCAGGAGCCGCACGGCATGGTTCGTTGCTGGAGTTGCCGTGATTGCTTCTGTTGTTGCACAAATTCTGTGGGCGGCTCCGCGCATCGATGAAGGCCATAATGTTTTTTTGATCGATGCGCCTGGCGGTGCGCTTGAACGAGCGCTGCCGGCGGCTGCCTTCCAGCTTATGGCGGCGGAGTTCAATGCCAAATACCCGCCGCAGCGCCGCTGCGATCCCGCTGTGGATGGCTGCTGGCGCGGCCAAGCATTCCCGCTGGCGCCGTACGCCTTCTCCGCCGACGGCATCTACGACCGCCACGCCATGCACTCGCGCCGCGTTACCGGCATCGGATTCGCTGATCCCGTGTGGCTGCGGCTCGGCTTCGTCAACGAGAAGGGATACAACTGGAACTCCCGCGTCAGTGATATCGAGCGCGCCGTGCGCAACGGCAGCTCGTTCGATTTCCTGCGCCGCTGGCGCCTCACAATGCCTTGGTTCGTGAGCTATCGCTTCCCCGCGGAATTCGTGGGCAGCAGCTTGTGTTGGCAAGGCGAGGTGCTGTGGGAAGGCGCGGGCGAGCGGTTCGATCGTGTTTCGCATCCGACCATGCAATGCCGTGTGCTCGCCCCCGGCGATGTCGGCCGGCGCATATTCGGCGTCGCGATCAATGCGGAGCCGCCGCTCGCGATGCGGCTCGATCCCACCGCCCGCATCAGGTTTGCGCAGCTGGTCGAGCCTGCGCTCGCGTTGATCGCTGCGGCGGTGGTGATCGGATTGCTGGTACGCTGGAGATCTCGCCGCGCCGCTGTTGCTTTCGCGCTCATTGCCCTCACGCTTCTTGTGGTCTTCCTCAATGATGCGAGCTTTATCGGTGGCGTGCGGCCGTTCGACTCGGGCGATGATGGGTTGGTTTATGACGGCATGGCGCGGATCATGCTGCGCCACCTTCTCGGCGGCGATATTGCGGGCGGGTTCGAGGGCGGCGAGAAGGTGTTCTACTTCACGCCGGGGATGCGCTACCTGCGCGCGCTCGAGCACATGATTTTCGGCGAGACGTATCTCGGCTATCTCTCGCTCGTTCTCCTGCTGCCGTTTCTGGTCTGGGCTCTGTTCCGGCGCTTCCTGCCGGCGGAATGGGCGCTGGGGATGACGCTCACCTTCGTCGCCATTCCGATCGGCGTTCTCTTCGGATCGAGCCTCGTGCAGTACGTGAAATGGGCGGCGCGCGGCTTCGCCGATCCCGCCGCCTACATACTTTTTCTGGCGGGATTCGTTCTTCTGGTTGGGCGCAGCCCGCAACTGCCGCGCACCAGCTTCGGTGTCGCCTGGGGTGGCGGTTTTCTCTTTGCGCTCGCGCTGTTGGTGCGCCCCAACATCACGCCGGTGGCAGGAGTCCTGCTGGCGGGGAGCGGCATCGCGGCGCTTCACCAGCGGCAATTTGCGCGTGTGAGCGGCCTCTGCCTCGGGTTTCTGCCGGTGCTGGCGGCGGCGGTGCACAATTGGATCTATGGCGGGGAGCTGGTGTGGTTCACCACGACCGCCACCCATCCCGGTGCGCTCGTGATGCCGCCGTTCGCCTATGTCGCTGCTGTCACGGAGCTCATCCATTTCGACTTCGGCGGCGAGTATCTCGCTCGCGCGCTGCGGCAACTGGCGGCTTGGCTCGCCGGCCCATCCGAGTCCTACGTAATGGCGCCGGTGAATGCCGCCGCTATCGTGGTAGTCGTCCGCATAGCGCTGTTGAGGGACGCCGACGCGTGGCTGCGTCTTACCGCGCTGGCCACGCTTGCTCAGCAGTGCGTGGGTCTCTTCTATGCGCCCGGCGGGCGCTATTATTATCTCACCTGGCTGCTCACCCTCTTGGTCACCACCGTGTGGGTGCGGCGGCAAGGGTTGGCGCTCTTTCAGCTGCGCTTTCCTGGGTTTTCAGCCGCCGTTGCAAGGCATCCCGCTCGGATTGCAGTTGCACGCATGTTGCACCAGGCCGCAGCCGCATGACGCATTCTCGTTGCGTGGGGGCGAGCCGATGCCTCTCTCGTTTACGGACGATCTCATTTCACACCCGCTTGGGTCTTGCCTTCGGCAACGCAAGAAAGCCATGCAGCTCGGCCAGAAGCAGCGCGCCGATATGCAGCTGCGAGCTGAAATCTCCGCTGCGAATGAGGCGCGCCAGCTCTGCCGGCGAAACGAGTTTCGCGGTAATGCCGGGCTCCGGCTCGAATCCCGCCATGCGGCTCCCTGCCCGCACAAAGAAGGAATGTATCCTGTTGCTCAGTCGGCCCGTGCACGGGAAGCTCTCGCCCAAAGCGTGAATGCTGCGCGCGGTCAGCCCAGTCTCTTCGACCAGCTCGCGGCGAGCGCATTCGAGAGGCTTTTCTCCGGGATCGACCAGTCCGGCGGGCAGCTCCCACGAGAATGCTTCCAGCGCCGGGCGGAACTGGCGCACGATCGGAATCTTGCCGCTGGCCGTCAGCGCGACCACAGCAATGTAATCGGCCTGCTCGACGGCATGATAGATCTCGACCGGTGCGCCGCGCGAGAGCTCGACCTCGCGCTCAATCACCTTGATCCAGGGCGAGATTTTCGTGAGCCGGCGCGCGCGGATGCGCGGCCATTTCATCGCGCCGGCGCGGCTCAAGTCCGCACCCCTTTGAAGGTCACGCTCGAGGATCTGCGCCGGAGCCATGTCGTTGCGAAAGCATAGGCGTACCAGCGCAGATACGCGGGCAGCCATTTGAGCACGCGGAAGCGGCTCTGCCCGTGCCTGCGCTCGAACCACCGTACCGGCACCTCGGCAATCGACCAGCCGAGCCGGTGCGCCTTCACCAGGAGCTCGATGCTGTAGCAGAAGCCCTGATCGGATTCGACCGGGATGAGCTCGATCACCCGGCGCGAGAACAGGCGAAAACCGTTGCTGGCGTCGGTGACCGGAAGGCGAGCGAAATGATGCAGCGTGAAGTTGGCGGCACGCACCAGTGCCGCCTTGAGCGGCGGGCAACCGACCATCGCGCCGCCGGGCATGAAGCGGCTGGCGCACACAATGTCAGAGCCGCCACGCGCCAGCGCGACCATGCCGTCGAGCATGGCGGCGTTGTAATCGTCGTCGGCAGGATACATCAGGACAAAGGGCGCGGTGCTGGCGGCAAATCCGGTCATCACGGCGCTATGCGCGCCGCGGCCACGGTTGCGTACAAACGCGATATCAAGAGCCGCGGGCGAATTCTCCCGGACAGCAGGGAGAGTATCGTCGTCGGGGGAATCATAGCAGATCAGAACGCGTGTCCGGCTGCTGACCGAGGAGGCAAGCGCTGCCAGCGTTGCCTGGATGTTGCGGCCTTCGTTGTAGACGGGAATGACGATATCGAGCTCGGGGGTCATGATCGGGCCGCGCGTTTGCGTCCCGCCGTGAGCACGAACGGACGCAGGCGCTCCATCACGGAAAGACTGAACACCTTCGCATCCACCATGTTGTAGATCGGCAGCAGAAGGCGTGTCCGCCAGGACGCCACGTAGCGGTAGGCAAGGCCGGCGATGTAGTGGGTTGTCACTGCAAACCCTGCGCGTTCGAACACCGCGGCAACTTCGTGGGCGAGCACCGGCCGTTCGTTCGCGGTGACCCCAAGCGGGCTGTAGAACGGCGAGGCCGGGTCGCGGTAGAGCCACATGAACGGGTTCATCCGGTTGGGATCGAACGCGACGAAGCGGCCTTGCGGCCGCAGGATTCGGAACACCTCGCCGGCGCAGCGCGATGGGTCGGGAAAATGATGGACCACGCCGCTCAACAGCACCCCGTCGAAACTCGCATCCGCGAACGGCAGCCGCTCGATATCCCCCTGCACGAGCTCAATGCCGGGATGCTTGCGCCGGCCGATCGCGATGAGCTTGCCGCTGATGTCGATGCCGGCGACCTCGTAGCCCGCGCGGCGCAGGAGATGGGTGAAAACGCCGGAACCGCAACCGAGATCGACGACCCGCGCGCCGGGCCCGAGCCCGCTCAACTCTACGAACGCATCGACCAGGCGAGAGCTCGCTTCCGGCGTGAATACGTCATACTCGTTCGCATCGGCATGGGCGTCGAAGAAGGCGATCTCGCGTTGCTTGTCCTGTTGCGGAGCGCGCCGAACGCCGGTTTGCGAGCTCATCTCGATCTCAAAGGCGCATGCCGGCAGCAAGTTTTGCTGCCGGCGCGGCGGCGGGGAAATAGTAGTCCAGCCAGCCCCGGATGAGGTCCCAGACGCGGGCGTTGGCCTCGCCCAGCATGAAGTGATCGGCATCGCTGATGAGGTGCAGCTCGGAGGGCTGACCGGCGCGCTTGAACAGCTCGATCGATTGCTCCGTCGGCGTGACCGAATCGTTTGCGGCATGCAGGAGGAGAAGCGGCCGGGGAGCGACGCGGCCGACAACGTCGTCCGCGCGGAAATCGAACATGCTCTGCGCCGTCTCTGCGGGAAACGCCTCGATCGAGTTGCTGGCGAGATTGCCGCGCAGCTGCGGCGGGATCGGCACGATGTCATAGCGCGGCACCATCAGCGATCTCCCAGTGCGGGCGCGGTGCTCGCGCCCGTCCTCGAGCATCCTGGTAAAGCGCGCCCACTCCTGCGGGCTTTTGTGCTGGCCGCGGAACTTGCGTTCTCCATCGCCCCAGCCGCCGTTGGAGATGATGGCGGCAAAACGATCATCGACCCCGGCAGTATACACGGCGACGGCTCCGCCGAAGCTCGAGCCGATGACGCCGATGCGCCCCGGATCGACGCAGCCTTGCCGGGCGAGGAAGCTCAGCGCATTGCGGGTATCCTCGACCTGCTCCAGGCAGATCACGCGGCCGCGCTCGCCTTCGCTCTCGCCGCAGCCGCGCATGTCGAAGGCAAGCGTGACATAGCCGAGCTCGCCCAGCACCTTGCTCGGCTGCAGCACATTCGAGGAGCTTCTGTTGCTGCCAAACCCATGCAGGACCAAAAACGCGGCGCGGCGTTCGCTGCTCGCAAGCCCCTCCGGCACGCGCAGCGTCCCGGCAAGCCGCAGCCCGGCAGATGGAATAGTCACTGTTGTCTCGGTCATCGGGTAGGCTCCAGTGCAGACGAGAGAGCGAATTCTAGGCGGATTTTGGCCGCTGACCAATGGCCGTTGCAATCGCGTCAGCAATCCGTGCTTAATGAGACCCTCGCTCAGGCCACTGCTTTGGATAGGTTCGAGTAAGCCATAAGGTCAATGTCGAAGTGGGAAGCGCCGATATCTTTGCGGACCTCGGCTTACCCGATGCCGATACCCACTTCCTGAAAGCGCAGATTGTGTCGGAAATCTACCGGCTCGCCAATGAGCGAAAGTTGACGCAGGTGCAAGCGGGAAAACGCAGCGGCATCAGTCAGCCCGAAGTATCACGCATGTTCAAGGGACACTTTCATAAATACTCTGTCGAACGGTTGATGGAATTCCTGACCCGCTTCGAGCGCGATGTCAAAATTGTGGTCAGGCCGCATAAAGGCAGGACGATCGCCTTTAACAGGACTTGTCGCAGCCGATCCCAGGATGTGACGATCTGAAGCATGATGGTTTTCGAATATCGCAGCAAGAAACGAAGTTTGTGCAGCGGCATCCTAGACTACCCTCACGTAAGCCGTCGATTGCGATCGATGGCTTCACGACACAGACTAGAAAGGGTATCCAGATGAACAAAGCAGAAGACAACAAGGCCATTGTCGGCCGGTGGTTCACCGAGTTCTGGGGCAAGACATGCAATCTCGGGGTCGTCGAGGAGCTCGCTGCGCCCGACATGCTCCTGCAATATTCCCTGCACGAGCCGCGCCGTGGCCGGACGATATCAAGGCCTTCATGGACGATTTCCGCAGAGCATTCCCCGATCTCAACTTCTGGGGTACGGCGGATTTGATCGCAGAAGGCGACTATGTCGTCGGCCAGTGGGAAGGCGGCGGTACGCACACCGGTCCTGCCTTCCGCGACTTCTTGATGGGCTCGCTTCCTGCCGCGAGCGGCCGGAAGATGCACTTCACTGGCACCACGGTGTTGCGCATTCAGAACGGCAGGATCACCCGGGAAATCGGTCTTGATGACGGCGTCACGGCGCTGACCCAGCTCGGCCTTATCAAGGTTGCCTGATCAACGCAGCCATTCGCCGTCTAAGTGGCTGCACTAATCTCTCGAAAGAGGCCCGCGCGAATCTCGTGCGGGTCTTCGCTTTTTCCTGCTGCTGGTTCGGTCTTTGTCGGATTGCGCAGAGGAAATGGGGCGCAAGCCCCAAGTCGCTCATTAGGTTCCCTACAATATCTAATTTGAAAGCAAGAACCGGAGTGAGCCAAGTGCGTGCAGGAGCTACACCATCATCTCATGATAAACATAAACAAAGGAGTCACGAACATGAACCTCATCAACATGAACGCGTTTCCGGTTGAGGTCCCACCAAAAATCAAGCAAGGCGCGGCTCCGGAGGAGATTGCGTTCTCGATCGGAGAAAGCGCTCTCGGCGCCGTATTAGTTGCACGCAGCGCGGACGGCGTCTGCGCAATCCTCATCGGGTCGGAAGCTGCAGAACTGGAAAGCGATCTTGCAAAGCGGTTTACCGACAGCAAGCTCGTCAGGAATGATCGGAAGCTGAGCAACGATCTCCAGAAAATCCTGCGCTTCATTGAGGCGCCGTCGGAGGGCCTCAACCTGCCGCTCGACATTCGCGGAACGCCGTTCCAACAGCGCGTCTGGGAAGAGTTGCTCAGGATTCCACCCGGGTCCATCGTGACCTACGGGGCGCTCGCCAACCGTATCGGCAAACCCGGCGCTGTTCGGGCCGTTGCAAATGCCTGCGCTGCCAACGCGATCGCCTTGGCTATCCCGTGCCACCGGGTCGTCAGAAGCAATGGCGCGCTCTCCGGTTACCGCTGGGGTGTTGAGCGCAAGCGCGCGCTCCTTGCAAAGGAGGCGCTGGCATGAGGCTCGTCACCCACTGGAAACACGCGAGAGCGCTGCCATCCGGCTCCCAGTTTGGTCCGGCGCAATGGCGGCCGATTATTTCACGCTTCGGTTGAGGACGAACATGGTCTTTTGCGCTGCAACCGTCTCGATCCACCCATGTCCGAGTTGGGTCAAAAGCACGGATTGGCGTCAATTCGATCGGGTCTCGGTAGGTCCGCAGTTCCCCCGATAGCGGCTATAGGTTCGGCCAAATCAAACCGCCGGTGGGTGCCATTGGCCGACTGATGAGCTGCAGCAAAAATGTTTATTCGATCAGCTCATCTCCCGATGAAGAGCATCTCGTTGAACCATCCATGAAACGATCGACGAGTGGAGGAAGGCGCTCGGGATGAGCCGACGCGCGTTCACTCGCCTTTTCAGGCGTGAGACCGGCCTCGGCTTCGTAGCCTGGCGGCAACAGGCTCGCCTTCTTTGCGCGATGCCCCGGCTGGCCGCAGGCGAACCTGTGACTACGGTTGCAATCGATCTGGGTTACGAGAACCCCGCCGCGTTCACGCTCATGTTCAAGCGCGCCTTTGGAAGTCCGCCTCTCACCTACCTTGGGCTCAGAACGCAGGGGTTGCCATGATCCCATGAGGTTCAGCCAACTTGCACAAGGACAGCGCGGAAAAAATTCGCCCGGATTGATTGCCGTGTATGCGCTGCGTCAGATCGCTTTCTGGCCGAACAAGATGGCCTTGGACTCCTCGGTGACGACCGGTCCACCGCCGAGCCAGTCGCGTCCGACGCGCCAGCCGGCTCGTGCACCCGGCCGTTCGTTGATCTCCAGAAACCAGCGCTTGAGATGAGGAAAACTTTCGATGTCCTGACCCTGGCCCTTGTACGGTTTGATCCACGGCCAGCAGGCCATATCGGCGATTGAATATTCGCCGGCAATAAAACGGCGGTCGGCAAGGCGTTCGTTCAAAACCCCGTAAAGGCGATTGACCTCATTGGTGTAGCGTTCGATAGCATAAGGGATTTGCTCGGGGGCATATTGGCGAAAGTGATGCGCCTGGCCGCACATCGGGCCGAGGCCGCCCATCTGCCACATCAGCCATTTGACGACGTCGTAACGCCCGCGCATATCGGTGGGCAGAAATCGTCCGTGCTTTTCGGCCAGATACATCATGATCGCGCCCGACTCAAACATGGTGATCGGCTGGCCGCGGTCGGCGGGATCGTTGTCGAAAATGGCTGGCATCCGCCGATTGGGGCTGATGGGCGCGAATTCGGGTTTGAACTGGTCGCCCTTGGCGATGTTCAGGGCGATCAGGTTGTAGGGGATGTCCAGCTCATGGAGCAGGATCGTGATCTTACATCCGTTCGGAGTCGGCCAGTAATAGAGGTCGAGCATCGGTCGCCTCCTGATTAGCGTACGAGCGCGTTGAAACACCCGGTCGCTTGCAAGATCGCAAAAGTGCGATCGCGGCTTTCGCCGCGCAGCGCATTGGCTTCGTCACGGAGCCATTGCAAGCATTTCACCTGATATTTGAAAGTGGCCTGGCTGTAGGATAGGCCGAGCGCGGAAAACGAGAATGTTTTGTCGCCGGCCGCGAGCGCTTTGGCATTGGCTTCCAAGAACGGCAGGTAAACTTCGCCCGCGAGCCGCAGCAACGCATTAGCCGCCGGCGGTAGTGATGCCGTCAGCGGCGGCCATTCCTCGTTGATCCCCGAGGCATCCTCAAGCAATTGCAAATACGGGAACACGCCGGCCGCACGCTCGCGCATGATCGCCCAAGGCGTCGGATCGGTCGCCAGGGACACGAGTTGGCCGTACCAGCCGAAATCGGCCAGTACCGGACGCGCGCCGAAGATGAAGGTCGCGCTTTCTTCAAGCGCATCGAACGCGGCCAATGTGCGCTGGAACGTCTCCACGATAAGCGGTGCATTCCCGGGCGTCGAACCGACCAGCGGCATGCGGCCGATCTGGCGGTCCGCGAATTTCTTGGCGGCTGCGATCTGGGTGGCTCGATCGAAGCCGCCGCCCAGCAGTTCGCCGACGACAATGCGACTCTTGAACGCGCTGTCCAGCGGGTGGCCCCAGCGATAATGAAACGCGATTTTGACTGCCCATTCGTCGGCCATGTCTTCGAGGAGATGGGAGAGGAGGGCGATGCCGGGATCGGGCGGCACGATTGAATAAGGCCCCGCTTCCTCATTGAGCGAATAAGCGACGAAGGTTGAATCGTTGCGATACGAACCGTCCTTCGGAAAATATACAACCGGGATCACGGGTGGCCGGATATGCGCGATCTGCTGGCGCGGCTTCTCCGACAGCGGCGGACGGTCCAATCCGTCCGGTACCCAGTCCAGCGACGTCGGTACCCAGTCGAACGGCAGGCGCTGGTAACGCATTAATGCGCGTAGCTTGAGCGCATAAGGCGAGCCAATTGATCCGAAAAGGCGGTAGCGAGCGCCGTTGCGTGCATCAGCATTGGCCATGATCGAATGTTAGCGGCGCATCGGCACCACCGGTATGGCCTCTGAGACATTTAGTCCGGCACGAGCGTCAATCTCGCGCTCCGTGAGTTTCAACGCGGTGGAATTTCGCTAAAGATGAAACGCATTGTGCTGAGGATAGTCAATGCAACTCGGAACGCTCCTCACCCGTCACGCCCGCTATTCCCCGAACCGGCTAGCGGTCGTTTGCAGCGACGCGCGCTTGACGTTTTGCGACTTCAACCAGAGGGTCAATCAACTTGCTAACGCGCTGTCGGGCACCGGCATCGGCAAAGGCGACAATATCGCCTGTGTGTTGCCCAACGGACTTGAGATCCTGACGCTCTATTGGGCCGCCGCGAAGATCGGGGCCGTTGTCGTCCCGCTCAGTCCGTTGCTGACCGCGGTGGGTCTCGCCGCCCTGATCAACCATTCCGACGCAGTAATGATCTTTCTCGGTCCGGGGACTGTTCGCGACATCGACAGCGTCAAGAGCAAGCTCACCAACATACCCGCAAAACGCTTCGTGTGCGCTGGGCCAGCGCAGCCCGGATATATCAGCTTTGATGAGTTCGTCCGCAACGCTTCGGATGCCGAGACACCGCGGATCGATATCGGCGATCACGATCCGCTGATGATCGTCTATTCCAGCGGAACGACGGGAGAGCCGAAGGGAATTGTACTCACCCATTACGTCCGTGCGATGTATTGCACGCTGTACGGCGCAGCGTGGCGAATGACGCCGGAATCGGTGTCGCTGCATGCTGGCTCGCTGGTTTTCAATGGCGCGTTCATGACGCTGCTGCCGAGCTTCTTTCTCGGCGGCAAATACATTCTTCACCGGTACTTCGATCCCGCCGAAGTGCTAGCGACGGTCGAGCGCGAGCAGGTGACGCACATAGTGATGGTGCCGTCGCAAATTATTTCTCTGCTCGAACATCCGGGACTTTCGGCGGAACGCTTCAAATCGCTGCAAGCGGTAATCTCGCTCGGCGCAACGCTACATCTGCCGCACAAGCAACGCCTGACGCAGCTGCTGCCGCGAAAATTCTACGAGATGTACGGTCTGGCCGAAGGGTTCATGACAATCCTCGACAAATTCGACCCGGTCGAGAAACTCGGCTCGGTCGGTTGTCCGCCGCCGTTCTTCGAGATGCGGATTATCGGCGAGGATGGCCGCGATGCGGCTGCCGGCAGCATCGGCGAGATCGTCGGCCGCGGCCCAATCCTGATGACCGGCTATTATCGGCGGCCGGATCTTACGGCGAAGACGATCGTCGATGGGTGGCTGTATTCAGGCGACCTCGGCTATGTCGACGAGGACGGTTATCTTTATCTCGCCGACCGCAAGAAGGATATGATCAAGTCCGGCGGCGTGAACGTCTATCCGAGCGATATCGAGCAGATCATCGTGGGCAACCCGGCGGTAGCGGAAGCCGCCGTATTCGGCGTGCCGCACGAAAAATGGGGCGAATGCCCAGTCGCCGCAGTGGTGCTTGCTGGCAGGGCGTGCCTCACGGCCGGCGAGCTCAAGGACTGGATCAACAGCCACGTGGCAGCGAAATTCCAGCGCGTCAGCGACGTTGTCGTGGTCGATATGCTGCCGCGCAATGCCGCTGGGAAAACCGTCAAGCGCGAACTGCAAGCGCAGTATCTAGCCCGGCGGCGCGAGGAGCGCGCGTCCGCCGCTCGCTGAGGGAAAGGATCAGGAATTGAGATAGCGGCCCGGCGTGCACCCGACAAGCCGCCGAAACATCTCGATGAAGGCGCTGGTGTTTTGATAGCCGGCGTCGAGCGCGACCGAGGTTACCGACTCGCCGCGATTGAGCCGGACGATCGCCGCATGCAGCCGGAGCTGGCGGCGCCATTGCGCAAACGTCAGGCCGGTCTCCTTTTGGAACAGCCGTTCCAGGGTGCGGGCGCAGCCGCCGGCGGTATCCGCCCATTCCGCCAGCGTGCGATCGTCGGCGGGGTTGCTCTGCAGCTCCCGACATATTCGCTGCAACCGGGTATCGCGTGGTTCTGGTAATAGCAGCGCCGGCGTATCGATCGGCTGAAATTCGATGAAAAGGAGATCGAGGATCTTGGCGGCGCGGCTGCCGGGCCTGATCGCATTGGGCCCGGACACCGCATCCGCGAGCAATTCGCGAAATAGCGGCGATACCGCGATCGTGCATGCTTGTCCCGGAAGATGCGGCGCCATCTCCCGGGAAACCTGAAGGTTGCGCAATTCGGTCGTCGTCGACGCCGCGACGGCGTGCTCGACCCGTTCGGGCACCCATAGCGCGCGCGAGCCCGCGATCACCCAGGAACGGTCATCGACCGAAACGGTCGCCACGCCGGACGTGGCCATCATGATCTGACCGCGATAATGACGGTGACGCTCGACCGTTCCGCCAAGTATCAGCTCGAGCTCGACGCCGTGCACCGGAGTCGGTCCAACCTCGCGCTCCCAGTTCGATATCGTCGCTGCCGTCAGATGCTCGGACCGCATGACTTCGCTGCACGCCGGCAAAATGCCCCACGGCGCGCTGCAGTATCGGCCCTGCAGCCGCGGGGGGTCAAGCGCGGCGTCGCGACGCTGGGTCGCGAGCGGGGGTCAGTGCGGCATCACCGGCGGCGTATAGGTCAAGGTTCCGGCCAGCGCCCACAGCAGGAACAACACTACGGGAACATGGGTCAGAAGTTGGAGGAAGGTGAACCCGACCAGGTCGCGCGCCTTCAGTCCGAGCACGCCAAGAATCGGCAGCATCCAGAACGGATTGACCAGATTGGGTAGCGCTTCGGCAGCATTATAGATCTGAACCGCCCAACCAAGGTGGACTTGCAGCAAGTTGGCGGCCTGCATCACGTAAGGCGCCTCAATGATCCACTTGCCGCCGCCAGAAGGAATGAACATGCCGAGGACCGCGGAATAGGCGCCCATCACAACCGGAAATGTCTGTTGCGTAGTGATATCAACGAAGAAGCGGGCGACAATCTCGGAGACCGCGTGTCCGCCATAGCCGACGGCCGTGGTCAGGATGGCGGCGGTCGCGCCGTAAAGCGGAAACTGGATCAAGACACCCGTAGTAGCTGGCACGGAATCTGCCACGGAGGCCAGGAACCGGCGCGGCCGCCAATGCAACAACAGGCCGAGGGTCAGGAACAGGAAGTTATAGGTGTTGAGGTTTGCGATCGCCGTGATCGCGCTCTGCCGCGTAAATTCCTGCGCCAACCAGCCGAAGCCGAGCACGACGAGGAGAAGAGCGACCAGGGGATTGTATTCCAACCATTCGCCCGGTCGTCGCGGGCTGTCTTCCGCCTCTGCATGCGGTTGCAGATCGATGGCCAAATCCTGCGCAGTGACCGCCCTCGCCTCCGAGGGCGTGGAGAAATAGGCGACTGCGAGCGTCACGACGATCAGTGCTGCGAGGACGACACCAGACTGCCACAGGAAAATGGTCTCGGTGATCGGGATCACGCCAGTGATTTTTAATAGTGCTGGTGGCAGACTTCCGGGATTGGCCTGCAGCAGGGCCGCCGAGGAACTCATGCCCAAGGCCCAGGTAGCGCCAAGGCCAACATAGGCGGCAGCGCCCGCCGCTCGGTAGTCCATGCGCAGTTCCGGGCGTCGCGCCAGCGAGCGCACCAGCAATCCGCTAAAAATGGCGCAGAAACCCCAGCTAATTAGCGACGTGAGCAGGCTGACGAAGGCGGTGAACACGATCGCGTCCCTGCCAGATTTGGGGATCGCAGCGAGTCCGTCGATGAGCCGTATGGCCGGTGGCGAGGTCGCAACGACATAGCCGCCAATCACAATGAAGGCCATTTGCATCGTGAACGGGATCAAGCTCCAGAAGCCGTCGCCGAACGACTTTGCGACGGCGGTCGGCGTCGCGCCGTTGAGCAGCGCCGCGCAGGCGGCGATGATGACTGCGATGGCGGCGAAAATATAAGCGTCGGGAAACCAGTTCTCTGCCCATTCGGTGAAGCGTAGCGCAAGACGGGCGAGGTAGCTTTCCTCCGGTTGTGCGCTGAATCCAGATGGCAGCGCCTGCGGTGATGGGATCGCGTGTTCCGACATCGGAGACCCTCCCTGCCGCATTGCTTGTGACGTGATGAGCCGTAGCCTTAGTACCGTCCGGACCCGAACACGCTTTTTGCAAGATTAAGAGTCGACGATAGCACTGCGGTCATTGGGCCGTCTGAGCCGCGTGGGCCAAGTCATACGGTTTGCGCGACAATGTGAATTGCACATCCGGGCGGGCTGAAACTGCTGGCGGATAAAATTGAGCGAAGGACCGAATGGTCAGCAGGTAATGCCTGGGACTGGGTGCCGAGTAGCGACTTGCGTAAAACCTGGCATTCTTGGGCGAAGCGCAGCGGGCAGGCCACCGCTGAGGATCACGTCGACTTGCGCGCGGTAAGTTTGGTCGGCGGCGCTGGCAGCCTTTTGTATTCGTCCTCGCCCCAGCGATATTCGATCTGCAAGTGGATGGCCGCATTCGTGAGTTGGCAATGTTCCAACCTAGCCATCGACAGCAAGCTGCGCGGTTCTGATATCGTCGCCCTCAAGGTTGAGGACCTGAAGCTGCGAGTCTCAGTCCACGCCAGTTCACCCGTGTGTTCAGAGCAGAGACCGGACAATCGCCCGCCAAATCGATCGAAAACCTCCGGCTCGAAGCCGCCAGATTGATGCTCGAGCAGGGCGGTCTATCGGTCGAAGAGATCGCCCGCGCAATCGGATTTGGCGATCGCGAGCGGATGCGCCGTAGCTTCCTGCGCACCTTCGGACAAACACCGCAAAACATACGCAACGCTTCGCACCCGCTTGCTGCTTTTTAAGCCCGTCAGTTCGTGTTGTATCTGTGTCGCAGCAGAGCAGCTGAGCTCTTGACCCCATGCCTTGAGTGCGAGCGTCATCAGCACGCTAGGGGCCTCGTAGGACTTGGCTCGGCCCTGGACTCATTCGTCCTTTAGGAACGAGAGGATGATGCTCACTGCCTGCTCCGGCTGCTCTTCCATGATCCAGTGACCAAATCCTTGATCACCGCGGCGCGTACATCAGCAGCGGCGAAACCGACTTCGGTCGCGAGATGTGCGCCATAAGAATGATCGCCGCCAATCGCCAGCACCGGCATCTTCAGTTTGCCCTTGGCGACGAGTTGCTGATTGTCGATAGCGTCTTGCGCGAAGGCGGCGTACTGTCCGCTGAAGGCGCTGTGGATGGCGTATGGACGCGCATAAAGCGCGGCATAGTGGTCGCGCGTCTGCTCGTCGATCCGCGACGGATTGGCTGAAAGCTCATTGTAGAAGCGGTCGAGCAGGATTCGCTCGCGTCCCGCGACCAGCCGCTCGACGTCGGGGCCACGAAAGTTGAAGTGCCAAACCTTCGGGTTTTTCAACTGCTTGTCCCAGTGGCCGATCCCCGGCAGCGGCGCGTCCATCACCGCCCATTTTGTAACGCGCTGCGGAAACAGCGCCGCAAAAGCGTAGCCCACCATGCTGCCGATGTCGTGGGTGACGAGAGCGACTTCCTGGAACCCAAGTTGATCCAGAATGCCGATGAGGTCTCGAGCCTGCGCGACCTTTTCGTAACCGCCCTCGGGATGGGACGACAGGCCCATGCCTCGCAAGTCGGGAACGATGACCGCGTGGGCTTTAACGAGCGCATCGGCGAGAGGCACCCACATATCGCCGGTGTCGCCGAAGCCATGAAGAAGCAGGACCGCCGGTCCTTTGCCGCCGAGGCGAACGTATTGCGTGCCGTCCGTCACCGCCATCTGCTTTGCAGCAAACGCTTGAGGCCAAGTGCCAACCGCCATGATGATGTCCTTCAGTCAGTGTCGCCGACGCGAACTGTCGAAGTTAGAGCCGCCGTTGGCCCCGTTTAATCTTCAATGCCTGCCATGAGAGCGGCGCCGAAGCGGACTTTCGTACGGGGCTGACGTTGTGCAGGTTTTCGGACGCCGGCCGCCGGAGCGTGTGGTTGGGTCATCGTTGCCGGCGTCCGAAAACCTGCACACAAGCTCACTCATGCACCGCAGCAAAGACGTGCACGAGTTGCCCAAACGATCGCCCCTCGGCGCGGTCCTCTCGCCCCCGCGCGCGCCGCACTGTAGGAGGTTCCCATGTCGGCACTCTCCACGGCCCGAGCGGTCGCAGGACCGCTCAAGCCCGCCACGCAGACGCGCTGGGCGCTTGCAGGTTCTACTTCCGGGTGCACTCAACGGACACCGCTCCTAATCCTGTTCAGCGATAGTTTGGGCGTAAGTTTTGCCGTACGGATAGAAGAGGTCCTTGCGGCCTTGCTGCCACGCCGCCTTGAGTTCGGGCGTTGTGATGTCCCAGTCTGGCCGGCATTTCTTGGTAACGGCACGTAGATCCTGGCGGAGTTCTTCCAGAGTGGGCCGGCCGAAGAACCAGTAGCCATTGTAGACCTTATAAATGACGAGCCCGGGCTCGAGGACAATCACATGGGGGATCATGGGATTGTGGGCCGGATCCGTATATTCGGCGATGTCGAGATCTTTTTGGACGATGCGCCTCGTGTCCGAGAGGAAGGGCCAGTGAGCGCCGACACCGCTGCGATATTCGTTCGTCTCAGTGATGTTGTCGGTGCTCATCGTCACAAGGCGGCAATAGCCAACCTCCATCTCACGATGGAGTTCAAGAAGCCCTTCAGCCTGTCTGCGGTCCTTGGGGCAGAAACCGCCGCGGCTGAGGACGAGCACCATGGGATGCTGGCCTTGCAGCTCGGAAAGCTTCCGGCGTTTCCCCGTGTGGTCGGAAAGTTCGTAGTCGGGGAAAATGGCCCCTGGAACAATGTCAGATCGCATAGGAAAATCTCCTCAGCTTGATGCGCGGCGCATCAACCTTGCTCCCGCACGGAGGCGAGATAAGCTTCCCGATCCAAAAGCGTGTCGAGTTCGGAAGGCTCGGCGAGCTTGATCTTGTAGATCCAGCCGGCGCCCTCGGCGTCTTCATTGACGAGTTCGGGCTTGCCGGTCAGCGCTTCGTTTACGCCAAGGATTTCGCCGCTTACGGGAGAGTAGAGGTCGCTTGCCGCCTTGACAGACTCGACAACGCCAACCGCGCCGCCCTTCTGTACCTGCGCGCCGAGGCGCGGGAGCTCAACAAAGATCACCTCGCTGAGCCTTTCCTGAGCGTGGTTTGTTATGCCAACGGTTCCGACGTCGCCGTCCACGATGACATATCCGTGTCCTGACTGTATTTAACCTGCATGACTTGGATCTTTGCTTGTACTGTGCGGACAGGCGCGGCCTTGCCCTCCGCGAGTTCTGCTACAAATCAATGACGATGTCGTCTTGGGTTGCGAGCAGCAGATTAGCACATTGTCGTCCGCCGGCGAATCGATTTGGAATGTTCCCGCAATGGGGGTCTAAATGACGCAACTGCTCTCGGTGAACGTCGGCCTGCCGCGCGACATCGAATGGAGAGGCAAGACCGTGTACACGGCCGTGTGGAAGGACGCGGTCCGCGGCCGCCGCAAGGTCGGGACGTTGAACATCGACGGCGATGGCCAGGGAGATTTGCACGGTCACGGGGGCGAGCACCGCGCCGTTCTCGTCTACCAGATCGATTCCTATCGCCATTGGGAAAGGGAACTCGGGCGAAGGGACTTCGTGTTTGGCCAATTCGGCGAGAACTTCACGGTCGAGGGATTACCGGACGATGAAGTCTACATTGGCGACCGTTATCGGATTGGCAGCGCGCTGTTCGAAGTGACGCAGCCCCGGGTGACCTGCTACCGGGTTGGAATCCGAATGGACGAGCCGCGCATGGCTGCCCTGCTGGTGGAGCATCACCGGCCCGGCTTCTACTTCCGTGTGCTGGAAGTCGGCGAAGTCGTAGCCGGGGATGAGATTGCGAAAGTCAGCAATGGTCCGGAGCTCATGAGCGTCGCCGAGGCCGATGCTCTACTTTATCTTACCGGTCATTCCCGCGCTCAATTGGAACGCGCCTTGCGCATCCCGGCGCTGCCCGCCGGTTGGCGGAACTCCTTCCAAGCGCTGCTGCAGCAGGGACCTGGGCAGGCAAAGGGAAACCCTGGCCTTTCGGTCGTGAGCCCGCCGCCCGCGTGGACGGGATTTCGCCCCATGCGGGTGTCGCAGATCGACCGGGAAAGTGGCAGCCTGTTTTCGCTGGTCCTTGTGCCCGCTGATGATGAACCGCTGGCGGCTGCCCTGCCAGGGCAATTCGTGGTTCTGCGCCTTCCTATTCAGTCCGGCGCGCCGCCGGTATTGCGTAGTTACTCGCTGTCGGACCTGCCGAGCACCGAGCATTATCGCGTAAGTATCAAGCAAGAAGAAAAAGGTCTTGGCAGTACCTATCTGCGCACGCAAATAACGCCGGGGAGCAAATTGGAGGTGAGCGCGCCCCGCGGCAGCTTCATACTTCGTTCGGGCGGGGAGCCGGTCGTGCTCCTGAGCGGAGGAGTTGGAGCGACGCCGGTTTTGGCAATGCTGCATGCCTTGGCGGCCGAGAAGTCAAGCCGCCCAGTTTGGTGGCTCCACGGAGCACGCAATCGTGAGGACCACCCATTCCGGAAGGAGTCGCGTGCTCTGCTACAAAAGTTGAAGTACAGCCACAGTTACATCCAGTACAGCAGGCCAGGACCAGCCGACCAAAGGAGTGTCGATTTCGACGCTGCCGGGCACCTGGCGGTTTCTGAATTCGACAAGATTGGCGTTCCACATGAAGGCCAATTCTATTTGTGCGGTCCTCCGGCATTTTTGCAGGAGCTTACCACCGACTTAGCGGCGTGGGGTGTGCCTGCTGATCACATTCACGCAGAGATATTCGGCACACTCGATTCCATCACACCGGGGATGAAAGCCGAGACTCATTCTCCGCATTTGCCTGCGGGACCGGCGGGTTTCGGACCGCAAGTTTCCTTCGCGCGGAGCGGACTCACGTTGCCTTGGGACCTAAAATACCAGAGCCTGCTCGAACTTGCAGAAGCATGCGATGTGGCTGTGAGGTGGTCCTGTCGAACCGGGGTCTGCCACACATGCGAAACAGCGGTGATTGCCGGCGACGTGGAATACGAGCCTGAGCCGCTGGATCCCCCCGCACAGGGAGACGCGCTTATTTGCTGCAGCCGACCTCGGGGTAAGGTGATTCTCGACCTATAACGGATGGGGATGCTGCGTAGCACGGAGGTGCAGCCCCCTGTGCGTAATTTGATGCGAGGTCCGAGCCTGGTTTTACGTCTGCGGTCCTGTAATCGTGCTAATTGGGGATCCCTCGTGATTGTGCCGACTTTTCCACGCACCGTACGTGTTATCGAACACACGTTGATACCGTTGAAAGACGGTACGATGCTGGCGGCGCGCATCTGGTTGCCCGATGATGCCGAAGAAAACCCGGTTCCTGCCATCCTGGAGTATCTCCCCTACCGCAAGCGCGACGGGACTTATGAGCGGGACGCGCTGACGCATCCGTATCTTGCCGGCCACGGCTACGCGGGCGTCCGCGTCGATGTCAGAGGGTGTGGCGAGTCGAATGGCTTGCTGTCCGACGAGTACGCAAAACAAGAGCAGGACGATGGCGTGGAGGTGATTGCGTGGTTAGCCGCGCAACCCTGGTGCAGCGGCGTTGTCGGGATGATGGGAATTTCTTGGGGCGGTTTTAATGGACTTCAGATTGCGGCGCGCCGCCCTTCGGCACTCAAGGCAATCGTAACCATCTGCTCGACCGACGACCGGTATGCCGACGATGTGCACTACATGGGCGGCACGCTTCTTGCGGCGGACGGACTTGAGTGGGGCTCGTTCTTTTTCGGCTCGATGTGCCTGCCGCCCGACCCGATCCTTGTCGGCGATCGCTGGCGGGCGATGTGGTTGGAGCGCCTGGCGAACGTGCCGCTGTTCTTCGAACTCTGGCTGCAGCACCAACGACGTGATGCTTATTGGAAGCATGGATCGGTGTGCGAGGATTACCAGGCGGTCCAATGCCCTGTGTACGCCGTCGGCGGCTGGACCGATGCCTATAAGAATGCAATTCCACGCCTTCTCGAGCGATTGACGGTGCCTCGCAGGGGTCTCATCGGGCCGTGGGCCCATGGTTATCCGCATTTTGCGCTTCCCGGCCCGCAGATTGGCTTCCTGCAAGAGATGCTGCGGTGGTGGGATTATTGGCTCAAAGGCATAGATACCGGCGTGATGGATGAGCCTATGCTGCGCGCTTGGATGACGGAGAGCGTGAAGCCTGCGTCGCATCACGACGTGTTGCCGGGGCGGTGGGTTGCCGAATCTTCATGGCCGCCGCCGGGAATAACACCGCAGCGCCTGTTCTTGACTGATGCGGGGCTACGAAGCGCAGCGGCACCTTTGACGGTTCGCGCGGTGTGCTCCCCGCAGACAGTTGGCAAGTGTTCTGGAGATTGGGTCCCATTCGGTCTTGGACACGATCAAGCAGGCGATCAACGGGAGGACGACGCGCGCTCGCTGATCTTCGAGACGACGCCGCTCGATAGACCAATCGAGATCCTCGGCGCGGCAATCGTTACGCTGGACGTCGCCTCGGACAGGCCGATTGCGAACTTAGTGGTTCGATTATGCGATGTTCACCCGTCCGCTGAATCGCTGCGTGTCAGCTATGGCGTCCTCAACCTCACGCATCGCGACGCACACGAAAGGCCGGCGCCGTTGGCGGTCGGGGAACGCTACCGGGTGCGCATCAAGCTCAATGATGCAGGCGCGGTGTTTCCGGCCGGCCACAGCGTAAGGCTTGCCCTATCCACGGCCTATTGGCCGCTGATTTGGCCTTCACCCGAGAAGGCGACGCTCCTGATTTCGGGCGGCACACTCGATCTGCCGGTACGCCCGCGGGAGGTCACCGACGCGCTGCTGTCCCCGCTGCCCGATCCCGAGTCGGCGACACCTGAGAAGCCGACGATCATCCGTCGCGGTGATATGCGTATCGAGCGCATCGACCGTATCGGCCTTGAATTGGGCACGCAGAGCAAGTCCTACTTGCACGTCGAGGAGGACGACCCGCTGAGCGCAGTGGCCGATCTGCGACGCACGTGGATGATGTCACGCGACGCATGGCAAATCCGTATCGAGACGCAGATGCGGCTGTCATGCACGCGCGATGCCTTCCTGCTGCAGGGGCATCTACGCGCGTGGGAGGGCGCAAACGAAGCCTGTCGTCGCGAATGGGATCGCTCTATTCCTCGAGATTTCTCATGAAAATGTAAGAGCCAGACAATGACCTGCCAGCCTGCTGGAGGCCCGGCGCGCGCGCCTGGACTGCGGGATGTCGATCCCGCCCATGACCGAGTCGGGTCATTTTCGTCAGATCGACCCGCTTCTGACGCTCTCGGCGTGTCCGCTTGGCTCCGATCGCGTCCGAACCTTCGCACCGCAGCGAATCGACGCGGTGTGCCATTAAGAGACGTTCGCCATCGGGAGCAATTCCAACTTGGCAGATGATAGGTATTCGGAATATGAGCACAAACGTTACGGGATTGGTTTGATGGGCGGTCACATTAATCCTCAACCAAGATCGTCGAGCATTGAAGACCCTTTATTCTGCGGTCGCCGCCTCGCAGCGTCAATGACGGCTCTGGGTCATTCGCGTCGGATCGATACGCCATACGCGTGGTGGGCATGTCCGCTGTACCTCCAATCGCTTCCGAATTTGTGCGCTGCAGCAAAACGCTGACCAACGGCCGTTGCAATCGCGTCAG